>Ga0105090_10000840_pt1 | contig 15880 bp, 10 predicted proteins | sample PPLLak3March2015_FD_79110 | JGI IMG/M metagenome (GOLD analysis project Ga0105090, IMG submission 79110) | Freshwater sediment microbial communities from Prairie Pothole Lake near Jamestown, North Dakota, USA - PPLs Lake P7 Core (1) Depth... | ecosystem: Environmental > Aquatic > Freshwater >... | reverse complement strand
TGCAGGCAGATACTTTTACGGCATTAAACAAGTACAAAAAAAAATCACCGATTGATGATATTGAAATTTAAAAATAATACTCAACTTCAATCTACAAACTGAGATTATACATCCATAATTCAGGAGCTAATCTCAACAAAAAGTGGATCGGGTTGAGAGTATAAACGAGTTGGCAGAAACCTTATGAGACAAAACTACTCTGATTTATGAAAGTAAAAATTCTTACTTTACTACTGTTCTTATCTACCATATCATTTACACAAAACTCAAAGTTTGTAAATGTCTTTATTGGAACGGATGGAACAGGACATACATTTCCAGGACCATCCATGCCATTCGGAATGATTCAACCCGGACCAGACAACAAAGATTACGGATGGAATCATACAAGTGGCTATCAGTACAAGGACACAGTAGTCTTAGGGTTTTCACAAACTCGTTTTAGCGGAACGGGTATAAACGAAATGGGAGATGTATTGTTACTTCCAGTTAATCCCAGAAAAGAAAAACTAAAAAATGCTTATTACAAAGAAACCGAAATTGGGAAAGTAGGATACTATTCTTTAGTCAAAAAAGACGATGTAAAAATAGAACTCACCTGTTCGGAAAGAGTGGCTTTCCATCAATATACATTTCCTAATAATAATGGGCAGGTTTTGGCAGACTTGCAACACAGTTTGCGATTTGTTTTTGATGAAAACAATCAAAAAGGATTAGTCATTGATAGCGATGTGAAAATTGAAAATAACACCACTATTTCTGGCTTTTGTTCTACTCAAAATTGGGTAAATCGTAAATATTTTTTCACCTTGACTTTTGACCAACCTTTTATAAAATCCACCCTACTCAAAAATAAGGAAAACGAAAAAGCCCCCAAATATTTGTTAGATTTTTCCTTGATAAAAAACAATAAATTAAAGGTAAAAATTGCCTTGTCATCAGTTTCAGTTGAAGGAGCAAAACTCAATATGGAGACCGAAATACCGCATTGGGATTTTGTAAAAGTATATCAAAACAATCTAAAAACTTGGGAAAACTATTTAAGTAGAATAACTATTGAAGCTCCTCAAAAACAAAAAGAAATATTCTATACTTCGCTCTATCACCTGTTTTTACAACCTTCCAACATCGCCGATGTTGATGGGCAATACAGAGGAGTTGACGATAAAATAGCAATTGCACCCCAAAAGGAATATTATTCCACACTTTCTATTTGGGACATATATAGGGGTGCATTTCCATTATTACAAATATTAGCTCCTGAAAAAATAGATGGCATTATCCAAACAATGCTTATTCATCATAAAGCCAAAGGATTTTTACCTATTTGGACAGCTTGGGGACAAGACAATTATTGTATGATTGGCAACCATGCAATTCCAATGATTTTATCAGCTTATCAAAATGGCTTTAGAGGATTTGATGCTAATGAGGCTTTACAAGCAATGGTAGAAACTTCTACAAAATCGCATATTAATTCCGATTGGGAATTGTATAATCAATATGGTTATTATCCTTTTGATAAATTGGATAACGAAGCTGTTTCAAGAACCTTAGAAAGTAGTTTTGACGATTGGTGTGTTGCTGAAATGGCAAGAAAATTAGTCAAAAATGAGATTGCTAACACTTTTACAAAAAGGGCTAATTATTACCGAAATATTTATGACAAAGAAACCCAATTTTTCAGAGGAAAAGATAGTAAAGGAAATTGGCGAGCGCCTTTCAACCCGTTAATGGCAACTTCGCCAATGAACAACCCCGGTGATTACACAGAAGCCAATGCTTGGCAATATTTTTGGACACCTGCTCAGTATGATATTGATGGAATTACAGAATTATTAGGTAGTAAAGAAAATTTTACCAAAAAATTGAATTCCTTTTTTACAATTGAAGCCGAGAATCCGAATAAATTTTTGGGACAAGAAGCAATGATTGGGCAATATGCTCATGGCAACGAACCCAGCCATCACATCATCTATTTGTATGCTTATAGTAACGAACCGAAAACAGGGCAAAAATACATTCATCAAGTAATTAATGAATTTCATAACAACACACCTGATGGAATGATAGGTAACGACGATTGCGGACAAATGAGTGCTTGGTACATTCTTTCTACTTTGGGTTTTTATCCTGTTAATGCAGCCAATGGCGAGTTCGTTTTAGCAAGTCCTCAAGTGAAAAAAGCAAATATTCATTTTTCAAATGGTAAAAAATTTGATATTGTAGCAAACAACTATTCTGATGCTGCTATTTATAATGAAATAAGGAAATTGAACAACAAGGTCATTAAAAAACCTTTTATAACTTATCAGGATATTATGAAGGGCGGTATTTTAACGTTTAATATGATAAAACAATGAAAATATTTTTAAGTATTTTGATTATAGCAATTTCCGTTCCTATAAGTGCCCAGAATGTTTTACCAAAAGTTTCTTCGGGCAAACTGGTGCGTATTGAGAATTTTCATTCTAAATATGTTACACAAAGGAATATTGATATTTGGTTTCCAAAAGGCTATGACGGCAAAAAGAAATTTGCTGTTTTATATATGCATGATGGACAAGCACTTTATGACTCAACTACAACTTGGAATCATCAGGCTTGGGATGTGGACGATGTTTCCGAAACATTGTTGGCTGAAGGCAAGATTAAGGACTTTATAGTAGTGGGGATTTGGAATGGTGGTCAAACCAGACATCCGGATTATTTCCCTCAAAAACCTTTTGAAAATTTATCAAAAGTGGAAAAAGATACTGTTACCGCCCAACTGCAAACAGCAGGAAGAACTAGGGAAAGTTTCAAACCACAATCAGACAATTATTTAAAATTTATTATTAATGAATTAAAACCCTATATTGATAAAACATATTCGGTTTATACAAATCAGGAAAATACTTTTATTGCAGGAAGCAGCATGGGTGGTTTGATTTCCTTGTATGCTATTTGCGAATATCCGAATGTTTTTGGTGGCGCAGCTTGCTTGTCTACTCATTGGGTTGGTACATTTACGATGGAAAATAATCCTGTTCCAAATGCTTTTATCAAATATTTGCATAAAAACCTTCCAACCCCCAAAAACCATAAAATCTACTTCGATTGTGGCGACCAAACATTAGATGCGTTATATTCATCTATTCAGAAAAAAGTGGATGATTTAATGGTGGCTAAAGGATATTCAGAGAAAAACTGGATAACAATATATTCTCAAGGCGAAGACCATAGTGAAAAAGCCTGGAATAAAAGATTACACATACCATTACTGTTTTTCTTAAATAACAACAAATTACCTTTAGGAATTAATACTAATTCAGAAAAATTTCATTCTTTACCTTTGGGAAGTATAAAACCAACAGGTTGGCTCAAAGAACAAATGCAAAAAGATATAGATGGTTTTGTGGGAAATCTTGACCAAATTGTTTCTGAACTCATCAATGACCCTATTTATGGTGAAGGCAGATTACAAAAACATTCCAAAGTAAAAGATTTAGGAAATAGTAAAGAAGGCGATGCCGAAGGAGACGAGCAATATAAATGGTGGAACAGTGAAACCCAATCCAATTGGTGGGATGGTTATTTGCGAAATGTTTTTCTAATAGGAGATAAAGACGGTATTGAAAAAGCAAAAGAATATGTTGAAGCCATATTAAAAACTCAAGACGAAGACGGTTATATAGGAATTTATGACAAAGAGCTTCGCTATAAATTCAATTCTGAAAATGGTGAATTATGGTCGAAAGCCAGTTTGTATAGAGGTTTGTTGGCTTATTATGAATTTACCAAAGATGAAATGGTTTTTGAAGCAGTGAAGCGAGCTGTGGAAAATGTAATGCAAAATTATCCCATCAATGCATCAAGTCCATTTAACTCTGGAACATCTTTTAACGGTGGTGTTTCACACGGTTTAACCTTTACCGATATTTTGGAAAGAATGTATTTTCATACTCAAAATCAGAAATACAGAGATTATGCTTTATTTCTATACAAAGATTTTTCAAATACCTATCAATCCGAAGCAGATGTTCAATTGAAAAACATACTAAATCCTAACTATATACTAAAATCTCACGGAGTACATACATTTGAGCATATTAGAGCTTTAATTATTTCAAAATATACTTCCCAAAATGCAGAACTGTCTAAAGCATTGGATATTTATTTGGAAAGAATAAAGAATGTAACATCAATTAGCGGAGGTGCTATTGGCGATGAGTGGATTGCAGAACGAAACGCAGATGCTACACATACAGGTTATGAATATTGTTCATTACAGGAATTGCTGGATAGTTATAGTCTGTTACTTCAAAAAACAGGAAATACAGATATTGCAGATAACGTTGAAAACACTTTTTATAATGCTGCACAAGGTTCAAGAAATCCATATCACTCTTGTATTGCCTACCTAAAAACCGATAATTCTTATGAAATGTTAGGGACTAAAAACGGAGAAGTAGAACCCGACAGAAAGCAAACCCGATACAAATATTCACCCGCCCATCAAGATGTTGCGGTCTGTTGTAATCCCAATGCAGGAAGAATTTCACCTTATTTTATTCAAAATTCCTGGATGAAGGAAAACGAAACTATCCTGGTTGTAACACTTTTAATGCCGAATATTTTGGAAACCACTCTAAATGGAAACAAAATACAAATTGAAAATGTAACGCAATATCCTTACGAAAACGATTTTAAATTTAAAATAGCACAAGCAAATCTGTCAAATTTCACACTAAAAATTAGGAAACCCAACTGGGTACAAAAGATAAAAACTAATGAAAAAATTAGAATTGAGAATGACTTTATTGTAATTGAAAGAGATTTTTCTCCAAATGATTATGTGGACATTTCATTTGAAACAGACATCAAAATAAAAACAGATAATACGGGTTCTCATTATTTTACTTATGGTGCGATGCTTTATGCTTTGCCAATCAATGCGAAAGAAATTACTGGAAAAACATATATGGGGAATTTCATTGACTTCACTTATGAACCAACTTCGCCTGAAAGATATTCATTCAAAGAAGGTGTAAAAACAAAATACGAAAAGGGAAAAATACAGACAAAATTAATCAATCAAAATACAGGCAAATTAGAACAAGTGGAACTTATACCAATTGGAAAGACAGTATTAAGACAAGTAACATTCTAAATAAGGCTTCTGCTAACATCGTGTATAAAGCATTGGGGTTTAGGTGGTTAAATCAGGCGCTCTGCCCCGTATCGGAGTTTGTTTCGGCGGAAAGGAACGTAGCCCGCACTCCCCAACGTTTAATACCCGCGAACGCTGGTAGCAATATAAAACCGCAGCCTCGAACAAAAAATTTTGTCATTAAGGAAAATGAAAGCCAATGCAAATGAGAAAAATAGTTTTTGGAATTACGATTTTAGCACTCTGGACTTCCTGCAATATGCAAAATGATCAAGCCAGCCAGGAAAACAACCATGAACAAAAAGCAAATCAGATTTCCGACCCAGACCTGTTTATTGGAAAGTATAAGGCAAAAGCAATGGTTTTAGGAGTATTCCATTTTGACAATCCCGGATTGGATAGTTATAAGCCTAAATACCCTTTCAACATTCTTGAAGAAAAAAGACAAGGAGAATTGGAAATACTTTTAAACAAAATAGCCGAATATAAACCAACTAAAATCCTTTTGGAATGGGACAGAATTGAGATGGACAGTATTGCTAATGAACGTTTTCAAAAATATCTCAGCGGAAAATATAGCATAGACGATAAGAGTAACGAAGTCTATCAAATTGGTTTCAAGCTTGCAAAAAAATCAGGACACAGAAAAATATACTGTTCCGATGCTTCTGCGGATTGGTTTGGAGTGGAACTGGATTGGGATAACTATGACGCAGAGACCTATTTAAAATCAAAAGGGCAATATGAAAAAAGCACCCGTTATGATTATCAATCGTTTTATGAACAAAATGACTCATTAAAAACTGTCCAATCACTCACTGAACATTTCGAAATGATAAACAGTCCAGAAAACAGGCTAAAAGACCATCAGGCATATTTAGCTGAAACAATTTTAGAAGGAGCGGGAGATAACTATTTAGGAGCTGATGCCGTGGCTAAATGGTATAGAAGGAACTTGAGAATTTTTGCCAATGCATACGATTTGACAGATTTTGACAGCGAAGAAAGATTATTGCTTCTTTATGGATCGGGACACGTTTGGCAGTTAAGGCAATTTTTTATGGACTCACCAGATTTTGAATATGTAGAACCAAATGAATACCTGGCGAAATGAATACTGTTGCCTGCAAGAAGGCTATAACAAATAGCTTGTTTTAAAACATAATTGAAGCATCGTCGCCACGCAATCCGCCACCGGTCAAAGCCTCAGCCATTAAGGGCAAGCCTAGATGCAACCATAGCGCAAATGACGAACTGACAAGAAAAACCGTTTTACTGAGGAACAAGTTTAAAAACTATAATTTCAGACTTAATCAACATTGTCCGTTGATATTTATTTGTAAATTTGCTAAAAGATAATTATAAAAAGCCATATCAACATTACAAGGTAACTTTGAAAATGAAAATATGAGTACGGCAAAAATATCCATACGTTTTTTTGACGACCGCGAAGTGCGTGCCCTTTGGGACGAAGAAAATGCCAGGTGGTGGTTTTCGGTGTTGGATATTGTTGCCGTACTTACAGACCAAAACGACTATACCAAAACCCGCAACTATTGGAAATACCTTAAAGCCAAGTTGAAGAAAGAAAACAGCCAAGTGGTTAGTGCCACTACCCAGTTGAAATTCCTTGCACCGGACGGAAAAAAGCGTTTAGCCGATATGTTGGATTACAACGGCATTATTGCATTGGGCAAAGAGTTCCCGGGCAAAAAAGCAAACCGATTTATTGAATGGTTTACATACAGTGATGAAAGCATAGACGGAAAAAGTAAAACAAAAGCATATGCCCTGTTTGATAGTTCGTTTATCAGCAGCATTGAAGTTGGCACAACCAAAGGCTTGCAGCAAATTCACGCTTATTTGTTTGGCGGCTTGTATGATTTTGCGGGGCAAATCAGGCAAAAGAACATTTCAAAAGGGGGTTTTCAATTTGCTGTATCACGTTTTTTGGGCGAAACATTAAAGCAAATAGAAACAATGCCCGAAACTACATTTGACGAAATCGTGAATAAATATATAGAAATGAACATTGCACACCCGTTTATGGAAGGAAACGGCAGAAGCATCAGAATATGGTTGGATTTGATATTGAAAAAACGCCAAAAAAAATGCATAGATTGGAGTAAAATAGGCAAAAGAGATTATATGAACGCAATGATGCAAAGCCCAACAAACAGCAACCTTCTAAAAAAACTATTGAAAAACACTTTAACCAACAAAATCAACAACCGCGAAATGTTTATGAAAGGAATTGACTATTCGTATTACTACGAAGAAAATGACTAAGGCAAAAATGGTTTGCAAAGACAGAACAACCGAAACGCCGGCCCATAACACATAGAGTGATAGCCGAAAAGCCCTTAAACAAAAGCCCGGAAGTTGCTTACGCACTTTCGGGCTTTTCGGTCTATCACTTCTGTCATTGCCGGATAAATGTTCGGCGACCCCTGTTTGGAGTTAGTGCCTTTGGGGATAAAGCAGCCGGTTTTTAAAGAACATGTTCAACATCCTGAAAAGTAGTTATTTTTGAGGAAAAAACAGGTAGCAAAAACCCCCCCGAACCTTGCGGAGGGGTCGCTTGAACAAAGGCTATATACAATAAGGATTTCAGTGGTAAATCAAGCATTCTGCCCCGCTCAAACTTCGGTGAGGGTGGACAGGAAAGTAGCCCGCAATCCCATACTGCATATAGTCTCGACCGTAGTGCGTCATGCAAGACAAGCTCTATGCTAACGGAATACTACTATGACTGAAAAAATGAAAACACTTGAGGAAAGCGTTGTTGTTGCCATGGATGGTTCTGACAAAGAACTATACCCATTTTTACCTTATATACTGCAAGACCTTTGGGAAATAGGAGCAGACCCGGAGGCAATAATAAAACTGATAAGAAAGTATTGTAATCATACTGCCGGATTAAAAGTCCTTGATTTGGGTTGTGGGAAAGGAGCCGTATCTATAAAAGTATCGAAGGAACATGGATGTGCCTGCTATGGAATAGATGCAATCCCTGAATTTGTTGAATTCGCAAAACAAAAGGCAGCCGATTTTAAAGTAGGTCACTTGTGTAAATTTGATACAGGAGATATTAGAGAAAAAGTGAAAGAGCTGTCGGGTTATGATGTTGTTATACTTGGCGCCATCGGACCCGTATTTGGTGATTATTTTACAACTCTTTCAATCCTGGCAAATTGTATTAATGAAAATGGAGTTTTTATTATTGATGATGGTTACATAAAGGATGATAGTGATTTCTGTCATCCCTTAATGTTAAAAATATCCAATATCTTTCAGCAGATAGAAAAGGCTGGAATGCATGTTGTTGAAAACGACATTATGGATAGAGAGGACATTAAAGATTCGGACGATTACATTTTTGATAAGCTGAAGAAAAGATGCGATGAGTTAATTGAAAAATTCCCTGATAGACAGACTTTGTTTCTAAATTATATAAAAAAGCAAGAGGTTGAAAATGATGTTCTCGAAAATAAAGTAATCGGAACGACATTGGTTATTAAGAAAATTTAGAAAAATATAATGCACGAACACTCATCATGCTAAAAAAGGTATATGGAAAATCACCTTATTAAAACAATATTAAAGGTAAGTTCATTAAGTAAAAGCTTTATAAATGTAAAAGCTGTGCAGAACATCTCGTTCTCATTAGAACAGGGAGACATTTTCGCATTTCTTGGTCCCAATGGTGCGGGAAAAACAACAACACTGCGAATATTACTTGATATTATTAAATCGGACAACGGACAGATAGAATGGAATCTGAACGGCAAATCCAATAAGTTACCCGAAGCTGGACTTATTGGTTATTTACCCGAAGAGAGAGGACTCTATCTTGATATTCCGATATTGAAATCGTTGATTTATCTTGCATCCATCAGAGGCATGGACAAGACGGATGCAAAAAAAACAGCATTGGAGTGGCTTGAAAGGATTGGCCTTGCTGATAGGGCAAAAGAAAAACTACAAGTACTTTCAAAAGGAAATCAACAGAAAATTCAATTTGTAGCGTCCATACTTCATCAACCTGCATTTGCTATTCTTGACGAACCTTTTTCTGGATTGGATCCACTGAATCAGGAGAAATTTATTGATTTTATTAAGGAAATCAATAATCAGGGTACTACCATTTTATTAAGTGCTCATCAAATGCCATTAGTTGAAAAAATTGCCAATAAAGTTTCCCTGATTAACAATGGCAAAGAGTTATATAACGGCTCATTATCTGGTATTTATCAAACATTTGGCAAAAAACAAATCATCGAACTGCAATTTGAATCTCCTCTTAATGAGTCCACCCTTCAAAATCTGACCGGAATTGAAAGTGTAAACATCATTGATGATTCACGTGTAAAACTTACATTCGGGGAAACAACTGACATGAAAAGTGTATTGAGTCAATTGGTTAAGGTTGAAGGCATTTGTGATATCACAAGTCACAAGCCTGACCTTCATGAAATTTTTCTACAACTTGTTAAAACGCATAGACAATGAAATATTGGAAACAAGTAATAACCGTAACACGCTGGGAGTTCAGTCGTTTTTTCAAACCCAAAAATGAGGTCATCGGAATAGTAATTATGCTTGTTGTGTCATCTGTTTTTTACTTTGGGGGTAAATTCGCATTTTCCGATACAGATAAGAAATTGGAAATATCAGTTATAAACGATATTGATTTCATGTTAACAGAATTCCTGAAGGATGACTATATAATAAACAGGATTCCGGCACAGCAAAAGTCGAAGTTTTTAGATAGATTAAAAAAAGAAAAAGACGGAGTTTTATTAGAAACAGATGGAGCAACATTTACCTTATTCGCATATAAGAACTCACGGGACATTAAGAAACTAAAAACCTATTTAACTGAATATCATAAGCAAAGAGAAATGCAAAGAATCGGGTTAAGCCCAGATGAATTATCAGCTGTATTGTCCCCGGCAAGCATTGTGGAAACGTTTCTTTATACTGATAATTCTAAGAACAGGTTAGTTCTTTCCTGGTTTTTTGCAGGTCTTATGATTCTGGCAGTATTTCTTAGTTTTGCTTATCAGTTTACCGCTATAACAGGCGAGAAGCAGTTAAAAATAACAGAACAAATTGTTTCTGCAATTAGTCCGCAAGTTTGGATGGACGGGAAAATATTAGGCATTACTTTAACAGGCATATCTTCCATGATTACTTATTCGCTGCTGAGCATTATTGGAGGTGTTCTTTTTTTTCAGTTCACAGGATTGCCCGCTTCGGTAATACTTGAATACTTGTATTTGCCTTCAATAGCCTTGTATTTACCCTTTGCTTTAATTGGTGTGTTAATTTGGAATGCAATACTTGCTGCCATTGCATCAATAATCACCGACCCAAATAATTCAGGAAAAAGTTCACTTATGATGTTGCCGGTGGTATTTGTAATTGCTTCGTTTTTGGTAACTCGTGACCCCGATAGCGGATTGTCAGTATTTCTTTCCTGGTTTCCCTTGACTTCCGCAACAGCAATGCCAATGCGATGGGCAATAACTGAGGTTGGATTTTGGCAACTTGCAGGTTCATTTTTGTTACTGGTACTGACATTTTATTTTTTACGTAAACTTGCAGCAAAGATTTTCAGGGTTTCAATCCTGATCACCGGAAAAGAGCCAACATGGGGTGAAGTATATAAACTATCAAAACAGTCATAAAAAGTCATGAAACGCTTGATTCCAGACAATCTTTAACTTTTTGTAATTATTTGACCTGTAATTTAACCATTATACCAGCAGAACCTGCTAATGAATAAATTTTTGATAATTAATTAAAATTTATTGTTTATCAATAAATATTTATTAATTTTGCATCATAATTTAAATTTTAACAGCTATGACAAAGAAAAACGATTTTATTTTAAAAGTATTAAATGTAGTTTCCTGGATTATATTCATTGGATTATGCATTGAGGCAGGAGCCTTAATTTTCAATTTTGTTTTGACCCTTTTCAAGCCAATTGCGTCCCTTAACATTTATAAAGAGTTAAACCTTTCAGAGATCTACGAAAACCAATTTGCTCATTTTATTGGGGTGATGAGTTTTGTTGTTGTTTTATCTATTCTTAAGGCTTATTTATTTTACCTTGTTGTAAAAATCTTTATGAAACTGAATTTAGTAAAACCTTTCAATGTTGAGATAGCAAAACTGATAGAAAAGATAAGCTTTGAGGCATTTGCTATTGCAATAGTCAGTATTATTGCACATCAGTACACAAAGCGGATCATTCAATATGGGTATGAGGTTGACCATGTAGAAGAATACTGGGATGACACGGCAGCTTTTCTGATGATGGCAGCTATTATATTTGTAATTTCACAGATATTTAAAAAAGGCATTGAATTACAAAACGAAAACGATTTAACTGTTTAGTCTATGTCAATCATTGTCAACTTAGATGTAATGATGGCAAAGCGAAAAATGTCGCTTAATGAGCTATCAGAAAAAGTAGATTTAACACTTTCTAACCTATCAATCTTGAAAACAGGAAAAGCAAAAGCTATTAGATTTAGCACTTTAGAATCCATTTGTAAAACCCTGGAATGCCAACCGGGAGACCTTTTAGAATATGATAATGCCGAGAAAAGAACAACGACCCGCTAACATCACTGACCCAAAAGTTGTGGTTTGGTGGTTTAATCAAATCTTGTGCTTCTATCAATTTTTGTGCTTAGTAGGCAATGAAGTGATTCCAAATCGACACCTTCGGATAGCTGCGAAAGTTATAATGGCTTTAAAATGAATATAGCCTTAAGGAATTCTGGCTTTAGGGCCGGTTAAAAAAAAGCCCCCTGTTTTGAAGGAGGCTTTTGAATGATAATAACCTTTTGTTTTTATACGTATCCCTGGGCAAGCATAGCATCTGCAACTTTTACAAAACCACCGATGTTTGCACCCTTTACATAGTCGATATATCCGGTTGAATCCTTTCCCCATTTCACACAATTCGCATGGATATTGATCATGATATTGTGTAAGCGGGTATCAACTTCCTCACGGGTCCAGCTCAAACGCAATGAATTCTGCGACATTTCAAGACCTGAAGTAGCAACACCGCCAGCATTAGCAGCCTTACCAGGTCCATAAAGAATCTTATTTTTCTGGTATACTTCAATTGCTTCGGGCAATGATGGCATATTGGCACCTTCTGAAACGACAAAACAACCATTTGATATCAGCGTTTTTGCATCTGCTCCATTCACCTCATTTTGGGTGGCTGATGGAAGTGCAATATCACACTTGATGCCCCATGGGCGTTTTCCTTCATGATATTCAGCTTTATACTTTTCAGTATATTCACTGATCCTGCCCCGTTTTACATTCTTTAGCCACATTATGTATGCTAATTTCTCCTTGTCAATTCCGGCAGGATCATAAACGAATCCGTTGGAGTCGGAACAAGTAACAACCTTAGCACCTAATTGAGTAGCCTTTTCAGTAGCATACTGAGCAACATTACCAGAACCAGAAACTGTACAAATTTTTCCCTTCAGGCTGTCATTGCGGGTTTTTAGCATTTCTTCTGCAAAGTAAACCTGTCCATAGCCGGTTGCTTCGGGACGAATTAAACTTCCGCCCCATTCAATACCTTTTCCAGTTAGCACACCTGTGAATTCATTTCTTAACCTCTTGTATTGTCCAAAAAGGAATCCGATTTCGCGGCCTCCAACTCCAATATCACCAGCCGGAACATCTGTATCAGGACCAATATGACGAGAAAGCTCGGTCATGAAGCTCTGGCAGAAACGCATTACTTCAATATCAGATTTACCTTTGGGATCGAAATTAGATCCGCCTTTTCCACCACCCATTGGTAAAGTGGTCAAACTGTTTTTAAGAACCTGCTCAAAAGCAAGGAACTTTAAAATACCCAAATTTACAGTAGGGTGAAACCTTAGACCTCCTTTATAGGGTCCGATAGCGCTGTTCATCTCAATCCGGTAACCTTTGTTGATCTGGAGTTCTCCTTTGTCGTCGACCCAGGGTACCCTGAAAAGAATGATTCGTTCCGGTTCTGCAATTCTTTCAAGAACCTTTGCCGTTTTGTACTTTGGATTTTCTTCGATGAAGGGAAGCAATGATTCTGCTACTTCCTGAACTGCCTGATGAAATTCAACTTCACCGGGATTCTTGGCGATAATGTCAGCCATGAATTTTTTTACTAATTGATCGTTTGCCATAATGTAACTATCTTTTAATTAATTGTTTAATAAGAGAGCACTTTTAAAGAAGCGCAATATTAAAGAAAAAAAATAATCCAAAACAAAAAAACCCGTATATTTTTAAAATATATCCATTTGCTGTTTGCTCTTAATGACACGTTTTCAGCTCATTATCGCAAATAATCAATTGCTAATTTATTAACAATATAAATATCCATTCAAAAGTCGAATAACGTATTTAGATAGAAATGATCAATTAATTTTGTACCCATTAATATTGGAATACTACAGGAGGAAAAATATTTTTAATATGGAAATTGAGGAAAAATCACATAGTGGATTTGAACAACTCCGATCCGAAACGATTGAGCGGCTAAAAGAGCTTTCGACCATTAACCGAACCACGGCAATACTAAAAGAAGGGAAGTCAGAATATGAATCCCTGCAACAGATTACCTATATTCTGCCCGATGGGTGGCAATATCCTGAATTTACCAAGGCCAGAATCATATTTGATGAACACGAATTCAGGTCGAATGAGTTTTATAAAACCCAATGGGCTCAGAAGCAGGAATTCATGACCATCGACAACAAGACAGGAAGCATTGAGATTTATTATACTAAAAGTTTTCCTGAGGCCGATGAGGGACCTTTCCTGAAAGAAGAGCGGGATCTGATCAATAATCTGGCGAATATTATTACCGGTTATCTGAACAGTATAAAAGGCAAAGCTGTCCTGAAGCGTTTTGGTTACAAAGCCGCAGAGGAAACGCAAATTGAAAAAAAAGAGGAGTGCGCAATAACGAGCATGCAGCTTCTTCAAAGGTTTTTAAACAAAAACAATTACGACCGCGACATATACCATGACCTTATGCCATTTAAGGTAAAGGAATTGCTGATAATCGCCAATCTATACGATGCCTATTGCATCGAAAATGAAGGCAGATTTACAGAACACCTGATTGGCGATTACTCACGACTTAACCTGACATCTATGCCAAGGATTACAGGTGTTTCGACGGAAGAAGAAGCCCTGGAACAATTGCACTCCAAACACTTTGACCTTGTGATCATCATGGTGGGAGCCGACAAAAAAATACCCATTTTCATTTCCGAACGAATAAAAAAATCGTTTCCATACATTCCCGTATTCCTTCTGCTTAACAATAACAGTGATATCAATTATTTTGAAGCTGAAAAAAAGCCTTTGTCGTTCGACCGCATTTTTGTCTGGAACGGAGAATCACGAATATTCTTCACCATGGTAAAACATGTGGAAGATAAAATCAACCTGGAAAACGATACTAAAATTGCTCTTGTTAGATTTATCCTTGTAGTGGAAGACTCACCGATGTATTATTCCCGCTACCTGCCTTTGTTATACCAGGCAGTTTTAGAACAAACTACCCGGATCATCAATGATGTAAGCACCGATGACCTCTATAAAGTGCTTAAATTAAGGGCCCGTCCAAAGATTTTGCTGGCAACAAATTATGATGAGGCAATTGATATTTTTAATCGCTACAGCGATTATTTATTCTGCCTGATCACCGATGTTAAATTCAATAAAGGAGGAGAAGTTGCAGAAACTGCAGGATTCGACCTTGTAAAATTTCTCCGCAGCAGGAAAAAAGAAATCCCTGTCATTATTCAGTCATCAAATTCAGAACATGCGCTCGAGGCTCACAATCTTAAGGCTACTTTTATTGATAAAAACTCTGAAAATCTGGTCCAGGAAATCAAGAGTTTTATTATGCACTATCTTGGATTCGGTAATTTTATTTACCGTGATAATACAGGCAAAAAACTCGTAGAAGTTAAATCATTGAAAGAATTTGAAAAGCATTTGCGAACAATTCCTAAAGAATCGATCCTTTATCATGCCCAAAAAGATCATTTTTCGATGTGGCTGATGGCGAGGGGCGAAATTCAGGCAGCTAAAATTTTACACCCAAGGAAAGCTTTAGAGTTCAACGATGCGGAGTCTATAAGGGAATACCTAATCAGCGTTATTCAGAGGTTCAGGAATGAGCAAAACCAGGGCAAAGTGATTCCTTATGAAGAATCAGCCATCCTTGATGAAACCAATATCGTAACCTTGAGCGATGGAGCCATGGGTGGCAAAGGAAGAGGATTAGCGTTCGTCAATTCTCTGATTTATAACTTTGATTTTAGCAGTTATGTTCCTCATATCAACATTCGTACTCCCCGGACTGCTTTTATTGGAACTGACGAATTTGAATATTTTCTCGATCACAACAATTTGCATGAGGTGATCATCGAAGATATTCCTTACGATCAACTGAAGGAAAAATTTCTTGAGGGAAAGCTCACCCCAACCCTTACAAAAAGGTTAAAAGAGTTGCTGCGTTTGATCACCAAGCCAATTGCAGTAAGGTCTTCCGGTCTTTTCGAAGACAGCCAGATGCAGCCTTTTGCAGGAATTTTTGAAACGTACTTGCTTCCCAATGTTCATCCGGACATCAATGTCCGGTTGCAGCAATTAATGGATGCCATCAAACTGGTTTAC
>Ga0105090_10000839_pt1 | contig 15882 bp, 9 predicted proteins | sample PPLLak3March2015_FD_79110 | JGI IMG/M metagenome (GOLD analysis project Ga0105090, IMG submission 79110) | Freshwater sediment microbial communities from Prairie Pothole Lake near Jamestown, North Dakota, USA - PPLs Lake P7 Core (1) Depth... | ecosystem: Environmental > Aquatic > Freshwater >... | reverse complement strand
CCGGCCGAATACGGCCGAGAATGTGGAATTGGAGAAGGGAGGGCGGGTTTACGTTGGACTCGGGGACGTGGAAGGTGGGAAATGGCAGTTTAACGAGCCCGGCAAGGTAAACGGACGCCATTGCGTCACCATCATCGGCTACACCGACCTGCCGAGCCGGCTGGCGGCGCAATCCAGCCAGCTGTACGCAACCAATTTGCGGCACCTGCTGACCGACCTGACCCCCGGCAAGGACGGTCAGATCGTGGTCGACATGGAAGACGAGGTCTTTCGCGGCGCGACCGTCTGCAAGGACGGCCAGACCACCTGGCCACCGCCGGCGCCGAAACTCTCCGCGGCCCCGCCCAAGCCCAAGCCGGCGCCCGCGCCGGTCAAGGAAAAGAAAAAGCCCTCGGTCATCGGACCGATCATCGGCATGGTGGTCGCCGGCCTGGCCCTGCTGGGTCTCGGCGCCGTCGCGCCGCAGGACTTCATGGGGCATTTCACCGTGTTCGTGCTGGCCTGCTTCGTCGGCTACATGGTGATCTGGAACGTCACGCCGGCCCTGCACACGCCGCTGATGAGCGTCACCAATGCGATTTCCAGCATCATCGTGATCGGCGCCCTGATGCAGATCAGCTCGAACACCGAAGTGATCAAGTGGATCGCGGTGGCGACCGTGGGCATCACGGCCGTGAACATCTTCGGCGGCTTCGCGGTGACGCGGCGCATGCTCGAAATGTTCCGGAAGTAAGGAGGACATCATGCAATTCAACGGAATACTGGTGGTCTCCTACATCATCGCGACCATCCTCTTCATCCTGGCGCTGGGCGGGCTCTCCAACCAGGAGACCGCGCGCCGCGGCAACTGGTACGGCATCGTCGGCATGGCCATCGCGCTGGCGGCCACCATCTGGGGCATCGTCAGCCAGGCTTACGTCGAGCTGATCGTCGCGCTGCTGATCGGCGGCACCGTTGGCCTGATCGCGGCCAAGCGCGTGCAGATGACCCAGATGCCGGAGCTGGTCGCCATCCTGCACAGCCTGGTGGGCCTGGCGGCGGTGGCCGTCGGCTTCGCCAACTTCATGGATCCGGGGCGGCTCTCGCACTATGCGGGCGTCGCGCTCACCATCCACGACATCGAGACCTATCTCGGCATCCTGATCGGCGGCGTGACGTTTTCGGGCTCGATCATCGCCTTCGGCAAGCTGTCCGGACGCATCAGCGGCAAGCCGCTGATGCTGCCGGCGCGGCACTGGCTGAATCTCGCCCTGCTGCTGGCGGCGGTCTGGTTCGCTTACGACTTCGTGCAGCAGTCGGCGGCCGGCGGCGGCCTCGTTCCGCTCATCATCATGACGGCCATCGCCCTGCTGTTCGGCATCCACATGGTGATGGCGATCGGCGGCGCCGACATGCCGGTGGTGGTGTCCATGCTCAACAGCTACTCCGGGTGGGCCGCCTCGGCCACCGGCTTCATGCTGGGCAACGACTTGCTGATCGTGACCGGCGCCCTGGTCGGCTCCAGCGGCGCCATCCTGAGCTACATCATGTGCCGCGCGATGAACCGCAAGTTCCTGGCGGTGATCGCCGGCGGCTTCGGCACCAGCGAGGGCACCCAGCTGGCGGCGGGCGAGGACCAGGGCGAAGTGCAGCCGATCCTGCCCGAAGAGACGGCCGAGCTGCTGCGGGACGCCAAGGAAGTGATGATCATTCCCGGCTACGGCATGGCGGTGGCCCAGGCCCAGCACATCGTCTACGAGATCACGCAGGCGCTGCGGGCGAAAAAGGTCAACGTGCGCTTCGGCATCCACCCGGTCGCCGGGCGCATGCCCGGGCACATGAACGTGCTGCTGGCCGAGGCCAAGGTCCCCTACGACATCGTCTTCGAAATGGACGAAGTGAACGAGGACTTCCCCGACGTGGACGTATCCATCGTCATCGGCGCCAACGACATTGTCAATCCTTCGGCCTTGACGGATCCCGAGGGCCCGATCGGCGGCATGCCGGTGCTCGAGTGTTGGAAGGGCAAGACCACCATCGTGCTCAAACGCAGCATGGCCACGGGTTACGCCGGCGTGCAGAACCCGCTGTTCTTCCTCGACAACACGCGCATGCTGTTCGGCGACGCCAAAAACAGCCTGGACGCGGTGTTCAAGGCTTTGTAGTCGATCGCCACAACGGCGACCTTCACCCCGGGGTCAGAGTAAGTCCCTTACTCTGACCCTTCTTTTTTCCGCTTTTTTCCTACAGGCATCCGATCGGCCTGCTTGCGTGCATTCCAGCCGATTGCCTCTGACCTGAACGGCGCCGCGCCGATAAGCTGCTTTTCAGACGGGCGCTGAGTTCGAAGGCGGGAAGAGGCCCTTGAACGCGTCCAGCCACACGCCGTTCTGAAGGGGAACCGTCATGCGCGAAGTCAAAGTCTCTCGGGGGGCCTGGGTGCTGCTCACCTGCGCCGCCATCCTCACGCTCGCACCTCCGGCCCGGGCCGAGCCGGAGAACCAGCGCTGCCTGACCCGGGAGCAGTTGAACATCGAGCCGATATTCTCGGCCTGTCCGCCGCTCATCGACGAAGCCTCGGTTTCCGACAACGCGTTCATCAGCAAGCTGTATCTCGATCGCGGCTACCAAAGTTACTCGATTCGCTGGCAGGGGCCGAGCTACTTTCACGAGCAAACCTATGACTGGAATGTGGCAAGCGGAGCGTACGAAGGTTTTTGCGGCACGCGGTTCTGTCAACTGTACCCGCCGGCCTGGGTGCAGCAGGAACACTGGGACTATTTCGTGGGCACGCTGCTGGCCGCAGACGTCGGCACCTGGACTTACTCGGAACTGCGCGACGGCGTGGAGTTCCAGTCCCGGGCCTTCGAAGTCAGGGAACTTAACCTCAGCGCGCAGAGCGGCGCCGATCAAATGGGTCTCGTCGATGCGCAGATTCCGCAACCGCTGGTGCTGAAACTGCAGTCCTTCGAGGGGACCGGCATCGAGGACGAAGTCATCGGCTGGTCGATGGCGGGGCCCAAGGGCGCGAAGCGGGCGACCGTCACCGGCATCGGCAGTGGCAGCGAAACCGATGAAAACGGCATTGACCAGGCGTTCATCCGTCTCGGTTCCAGGCCCGGAAATTATACCGTCACGCTGAATAATCGCCGTGTCACTCAGGCGTCCCAGCCCAGTTTCACCTTTACCGCGATCGACGACATCGAGGATACGAATCCCGTGGAGGAGCACCCGGACTTTGAGGAGGGCGTTGGTGAAAATCGCGCGCAGCAGTGCGATTCCGTCGGCAATCCCATAGGGCTGTCCCTGGGCAACAAGTTTCAGCGCGAAGTCGATCTGCCGGCGACGGGCATCTCACCCATTGAATTCGTGCGCTATCACAACAGCCTCGGCTTCGTTTCCCGCTCTTTCGCCAACTACTGGACGCACAGCTACGACCGCTACATCGAGGTTCCCGGGGATCCGCAGCTCGAACCGGTAAAGATCGTGCGGCCTGACGGCAGGAAGGTCAACTTCTTCTGGAACGGCAGCGGCTACGAACCTTTCGCGGGGGTCCATGCGGCGCTGGAACGAACGGCAGACGGCTGGAGCTTCACGGACGAGGAGCTGACGACGGAAAATTTCGATGCTGCGGGCCTGCTGGTGGACATCGCGGACCTCTCCGGTCGGCGGCAGACTGCGAGCCATGACACGGCCGGCAGGTTGCAGCGGATCGCGGACAATCTGGGCGGCTGGCTGGAGTTCGGCTACGACGGCAGCGGGCGGCTGGCCATGGTCACTGACCAGGCCGGGCGCAGCTGGACCTACCGCTACGAGATCCTGGGCCGGTTGGCCTGGGTGGACCGTCCCGATGGAACGACGCGGGAATATCACTACGAAGACCTGCGCCACGCCTACGCGCTGACCGGGATCACCACCGAGAGCGGCCAGCGCTGGGCGCACTACGAGTATGACGAGCAGGGCCGGGCGATCGCGTCCTGGCACGCCGGGAATGCCGATCGTGTCGACATCCAGTATGAAGACAACGGCGATCGGATCGTCGTGGACCCGGTGGGCAATGCGACAGTCTATGAAACGCGCATCGAGAACAAGCGGGGCTTTCTCGACGCGATCAGTGGCCCCGTATGCGCGCAGGGCTGCGGGCAGACGGACACCCGGTACAGCTACGACGCGGACGGCAACGTCACGCGCAAGACGGCGTACGGCATCGTTACCGAGTACGGCGGATACGACTCCCGGGGCCAGCCCGGATACATCCTGCAGGCCGTGGGCACGCCCGAGGAGAAGCGCACCGAGTACGAATACGCTCCCGGCCTCCGCAACCGGATCACCCGGATCAGCGAACCCTCGGTCTACCCTGGCGAGTCCAGGATCACCACCCGTGATTTCGATTCCGGCGGCAAGCTGCTGCGGGAAACCATAACTGGATTCGACCCTTACGGGCAGCCGGTCTCGCGCACGGTCGCCTACGCCTATGAGGGGCCCTTCGGACAGGTTTCCGCGAAAGACGGGCCGAGGACCAATGTCCTCGACATCACCACCTACGAGTACCACCCCAACACCGACGCCGCTGGCGCCAACCGGGCGCGCCTCAAGGCGGCCGTCGATCCGAACGGGATTCGCGTCCGCGACAATATCGTTTACAGCGCTACCGGGAAGGTGCTGTCCGAAGATCGCCCGAACGGCGTCACGGTGCTGTACGAGTATTACGCAGGCAACGATCGCATCCGTTCGCTTACCGAATCGGCCGCCGGCCTGTTCAACCGCGCCCGGTGGGAGTATTTCCCTACCGGTGACGTGCAGAGAATCACCGTCGACGACGAGGTGGGGGACGCGATCATCACGCAGTTCTACTACGACGACGCGCGCCGCCTGAGCCGCGTCGAGTCGCGCGTGAGCGGCGGGCCGTCGTACACGGCGGATCAATGGGTCAGCTACGCGTTCGATGCCGTCGGGAATGTCGTTGCCGAACTTCTGGAATCCCGCGACGACCCGCACAACGACCTGCTCGTCGAACGGGTGTTCGACGCCTGGAACCGCATCGATACGCTCACCCGCGGCGGCGTCACGGAAGACCTCGATTACAACCCGGACGGCACGCTGGCCGCGCGGACGGACGGCAACCTGAACACGACCCGCTACGGCTACGACGCCTTCCGACGGCTGACGTCCACCGAGCGCATCGGCCAGGTCACGACGACCCTGACCTATGACACGCACGGCAATACGCTGAGCGTGACCGACCCGGAGAACCACACGACGCACTACGGATACGATGACCTCGGCAACCGGGTGCAGCAGGACAGCCCGGATTCCGGCATCACCCGTTACGTCCATGACGATGCCGGCCAGCTCGTCGGCCAGACGGATGCCAAAGGGCAGAGCAGCTCCTTGAGCCATGATGCCGCGGGCCGCATCACCGCGATCGATCGCGAGGGACCGGACTACGATGTCCATTATGTCTACGACAACTGCGGCAACGGACTGGGACGTCTGTGCGAAGTCACCACCGGCTGGGGACAATCGATCCGATATGAGTGGAACGCGCTGGGTGAGCTCCGTTCCGTCACCAGCAACGAGGGCCGGATTGGTTACACCTGGGGGCCGCAGGGCGCCCTCAAGTCCATCGAGTACCCGTCCGGCCGGGTCGTGCGCTTCGACCTCGACGGCGGCGGCCTGGTTCAGGAGATCAGGCTGCAGATCGAAGGGCTGCCGGAATCGGTGCTGGTCGACGGGATCGGCTATTCGCCATTGGGTCAGCCGGTCTCGTGGCGTTTCGCCAATGGCCTGGAAACCAGCGTGCAACTCGACGCCCGGCAGCGCCCCTTGCGCCTGGACGTGCCAAACGTCTTCATCTGGGCGGCCGCCGGCTATGACAATAGCGACAACCTGCTGGGCCTGGCGACGCCCGGGGCCGAATTCGCGTACCGCTACGATGCGCTGGACCGGCTCACCGCCGCGGATTCCACCGGGCATGCCCTGGCTTTCACCTACGATGACGTGGGTAACCGTCTGTCGAAATTCACCAATGACGTAACCGAACTCGGCAGCTACGAGCCGGGATCCAATCGAATGGCGGCCTTCGGCGACAGGCTGTACGTGCTCGATCCGAGCGGTAATACGGTCTCCGTCTCCAACGGTGAGGCTGCGGCCTTCAGCTACCTCTATTCGCCGCACAGCCGCTTGGTGGGGGTGATCGATGATGCATCGTCCGCGATCCTCGCCACTTATCGTTACGATGCCCTTGGGCAGCGCGTGGAAAAGTCCGGTCCCGGGCAAACGCGAAAGTTCCTGTACGGACCGAACAGCGAGCTGCTGGCCGTGACGGACGGCGCGGGAAAGATTCTGCACGAGTTCGTCTACCTCGACGGCCGGCCGCTTGTGGATCTGTTCGAGGTCTCTGTTGCGCCACCGCGGGAGCCACCCGCGGAGACCATCATCGACAATGGGCAGGCGAACGTGTTCGGCGCCAACTGGCAGACGAAGGCCAGCGCCGCCGCGATCAACGGTTCGTTCGTGCAGAATCGCAAGCGCGACAACCGCGGCGTGTATTGGTACATCGACGAAACCGGGGCAAGCGGAGCGCACGATATTTTCGTCCGCTGGGTCAACCCGGCAGGCGACGGCAGCAGCACCCGCTACGGCGTGCGGGTGATCAACGAGCTGCAAACGGGATATGATAGTTTCAACGTCACAGTCAACCACGCCGATCACCAGGAGGGCGACTGGGTGCTCCTCGGCAATTTCGACATCAAGCCGCGCCATGGCAGCTTACGGCAGACGGTGGAGCTGACCGGTTTCGACAACCGCTTTGGCTACGAGGGTGCGTTCCTGGAAGCCGACGCCGTCAAACTCGTTCCCACCTTCGTGCCCGCCGGATCTTCCGACATCCGCTTCATCCACGGCGACCACCTCGGCACGCCGCAGCGCGTGACGGACGAAGCCGGCCAGGTCGTCTGGTCCGCCAGCTACCTGCCCTTCGGCGAAGCAACCGTCGATGAGGATCCAGACGGTGACGGCATCGCCTACGAATTGAACCCCCGCTTCCCCGGCCAGTACTACGATGCCGAGTCGGGGCTGCACTACAATTACTTCAGAGACTATGACCCGGCAATCGGGCGGTACTTGGAAAGCGATCCGCTGGGATTGGGCGGTGGGCTGAATCCCTATGCTTACGCGAAGGGCAATCCTCTGCGGCACTCGGACGCTTTCGGCCTGGATACGGAACTGTGCCAGAGACCGTTCTTCCCGATGCCGATTCCGTACGCCCGTCACTGTTTCGTTCGCTACACCGGTGGTGGCACCAGTAGCTTTAGTGCAGCGGGGGCTGGCCCGGATCCGGCGCCGGAGTGGTGGCCCGAAAGCTGTCAGGCGACCGACGGCGAACAGGACGACGACTGCATGAGGCGAGAAATGCGAAGCTGCGATGCCGAGCAGTATGATTTTATCGGATTCAATTGCTGTCATTGCGTCGAGCGCGCAATGCGGATCTGTGGGCTTGGAGTTGCCGAGGAAGACTGGCCGAATTGGCCGGTGAACCCGGGACCGCAGCCGGGTGAGCCAGGTTACCACCCAGATCCGCGGCGTACCGTCTGGAATCCATGAAATCACGGATGATCTGGGCCTGGTTGCTGGGTGTTGGCCTGCTGCTTGCCATATTTGCGCTCTGGCTGCTGTTGCTGCGGATGGAAGTCTTCGCGCAATGGGCACTGGTTCTGCTCTGGATCTCACCAGCGGTAGCGGCGTTCGTGGCCTCGTACCTCAGCCCATCGCACAAGATCATCCTCGGATTGTCCATGGCGATTCCGACCGCTGTGTTTGCGGCCGCACTGAACCGGGTGCTGCAAATTCAGGGCCTCGCCGTGGACTTCCCGGGTCCAAGCGGTGGTTTGATCCTCTTCATCGTCGTTTTGGTCGGGGCTGCCGTGCTCTCCTCCCTGGGTGGTATTCTCGGTATGGGCGTCTCGCGCGGCAGGCACTGACTTTATTCAAAGTGCCTTGGTTGAGTATGAGGTATATACCAATATATACTCAAGCAATGCTGTTTGTTGAAAAAGTCTGCCAATCATTGGCCGCCCATGGTGTCCGCTATGCGCTGGTGGGCGGCTACGCCGTGGCCCTGCACGGCGCGGTGCGCGGCACGATGGATGTCGATGTCGTTATTGACTGGACCCTCAAAGCGCTGCGGAAGACCGCAATGGCATTGAACAGCCTGGGCCTGGTTTCGCGCTTGCCGCTCAGTGCGGATGACGTATTCGCTTATCGGGACGAGTACGTGAAGAATCGGAATCTCATCGCGTGGAATTTTCATCATCCGGCCGATGCCTCCCAGCAGGTGGACGTGATCATCACGTTTGACCTGAGGGGCAGGCGGCGACACCGGATCCCGGCGGCGTCGGGGCCATTGTTCCTGTTGACGGTGGAAGACCTGCTGGATATGAAAAAGGCCAGCGGCAGGCCGCAGGACCTGGCGGACGTGGAAGCCCTGGAGCGGTTGAAATGAAGGCGGTTCAGTATTTCAGCGACGATTACCTGGCGCAGTGCCGGGCGATGAGCCCGGATCAGATCCTGCGCTTCCTGGACGATTTTCGCCGGCTGCACGCGGCAACGCCGCCGGTGAGCAAGCTCATCAGCCTGAAGGTACCGGAAGACCTGCTGAGCGCGTTCAAGACCAAGGCCAGGCTGGCCGGCACGCCATACCAGACACAGATCAAGGCGCTTATGAAAGCCTGGTTGCTCGAGCAGGTCGCCGGTGACGATACGTTATAATCATTGTTCGAAGGGCGGAAGATGATGGCAATGTCGGCGGACACAAACCGGGTCCCGGCGAAGACGAATTACCTACCGGCAGGGCGGCCGTGGACGAGCGCTTGCTGAGCCTGCTCGTCGAGGCGGCCTATGCCCTTGGCATGGGCCTGTTCATCGGCCTGGAGCGCGAGCATTCGGAGGCGGCCTTTGGCGCCGAGGGCAAGGCGCGCGAGCTGCCACTGGGGGCGCGGACGTTCGCGCTGATCGCGCTGGTCGGCTGGGTCGCGGCCGTGCTCGGTGAGCATTTTGCGTGGCTGCCGCCGCTGACGCTGCTGGGGGTGGCCGCGCTGGTCACCGCCGCCTTCGTCACCCGCGACTCCGGGCCCGGGCTCACCACGGAGATCGCGGCGCTGCTGACCTGCGGACTGGGCATGCTGGTCCACTATGAGCGCTCCCTCGCGGTCGCCGTTGCGCTGGCCACCACCGCGTTGTTGATCGCGAAGCCGTGGCTGCTCGCCGTGATGCCCAGGCTGCGGCGCGTCGATCTCACCGCCACGCTGCAACTGGCGATCGTGCTGGCCGTGGTGCTGCCGCTGTTGCCGCAGACCGCGGTCGACCCGTGGGGAATCCTCCGGCCGCGCGAGATCGGCTGGTTCATCGTGCTGATCGCCGGCATCAGTTACGTCGGCTATGTCGCGAGCCGGTTGTGGGGCGAGCAGCGCGGCGCCGGCGTCGCCGGGCTGGTCGGTGGCTTGACCAGTTCGACTGCCGTGACGGCGGCGATGGCGCAGGCGGCGCGGCGCGATCCCTCGATGACCGGCTCGGCACAGCTCGCCGTGTTCGTCGCCAACGCGATGATGTTCGGGCGGGTCGTGATGGTGGCGGCGGTGATCGACCGGTCGGTGGCGCTGCGCGTGGCGGCGCCGATGTCGGCCATGGGGCTGGCGGTGCTGGCGGCGGCGCTGTGGCAGTGGCGCCGGCTGCGCGCCGCCGCGCCTCCGGGAGATGGCACGGCCTCGTCGGAGGCGCTGGCGGGGTTGAAGAATCCATTCGCGTTGCTGCCCGCGCTCAAGTGGGGCGCGGTCATGGTCGCCGTGCTCCTGCTGGCGGCTTTCGCACGCGAGTACCTCGGGGATCGCGGCGTGATCGCGGTGGCGGCCGCATCGGGGATCGCCGATGTCGACGCAATCACGCTGGCGGTGACGCGCAGCGTCCAGCTCGGCGAACTGGGGGCGGACCTGGCGGCACTGGCGGTCTCGGTGGCGGTCATGTCCAACACTTTGGTCAAGGCCGGTATCGCGGTGGTCGGTGGTGGGCGCGACTTCGGCTTGCCGGTGGCGCGCGTGCTGGTGGCGGCTGCGGTGCTCGGCGTCGCGGTGGCGCTGCTGGTGTGACGCCGGGGCCAGCCCGGCGGGATGGTCAGTGAGGGAGCAGGATATGCAAGCGGAATTGAAAGCGTTGATATTCGACGTCGACGGCACGCTGGCCGACAACGAGCGTGACGGTCATCGCGTCGCCTTCAACCGCGCCTTCGCGGAGGCGGGGCTGGATTGGGACTGGGACGTGCCGACGTACGACATCCTGCTGGGGGTATTTGGCGGCAAGGAGCGGATCCACTATTTCATCAAGCGCTACCGGCCGGTGTTCGCCGCGCCGGCAGGCCTCGACGCCTTCGTGCGCAACCTGCACCGGCGCAAGACCGAACACTACGTGAATCTGCTCAAGTCGGGCGCCATACCCTTGCGGCCGGGCGTCGCGCGCCTGCTGAGCGAGGCGCACGCGGCCGGGCTGAAGCTGGCCGTCGCCAGCACCACGACGCCGGAAAACGTGACGGCCCTGTTGACCGCGACCCTGGGCGAGCGCAGCGTGGCCTGGTTCGAGGTGATCGCGGCCGGGGATGTCGTGCCGCACAAGAAGCCGGCCCCGGACATTTTCCGCCATGCGCTCGACCGGCTCGGCCTCGCTGCCGCGGAGTGCCTCGCCATCGAAGATTCGGAGAGCGGGCTGGCCGCGGCGAAAGCCGCCGGGCTGGCGACCGTCATCACGGTGAACGCGGCGACGCGGCAGCATGATTTCACCGGCGCCGCCATCGTGCTCTCCGACCTCGGCGAGCCGGGACAGGGGTTCGAAGTCCTGGCCGGCGAGGCGGCCGGCGCGACCTACGTCGACGTCGCCTTCCTCAGGCGGCTGCACGCCGGGCAATAAAAAAGGCCAGCGGGAGTTTCTCCCGCTGGCCCGAAGCATCATGTACTACATCTGGAAGCGCAGACCCAGCGCGAAGGTCCGGCTGTAGAACCAGTTGGTGTGGTTGAAAATCGTCGGCTGGTTGCCATAGTTCTCGCTGACGATCTCTTCGGTCAGGTTCGTCGCGTCGAAGGTCAGGGACCAGCGATCGGTGACCATCCAGGTGGCCTGGAAGTCCAGGCTCTTTTCCGGAGAGTTCCAGATGGCCAGCGGGTTGGCGAACAGCGCCGCTTCGTTGCGATCTATAAACTCCTCGCGCCAGAAATACGACAGCCGCGCGCTGAACCGCTCCCGGTCGTAGGCGAGGATGGCGCTGTACGACGAATCGGACACGCCGAAGATCGGCAGGACGTCGTAGCCGGTCAGCTCACCCGCCGAGTTGGTGATCGGGATCTGCTGCTCGGAATCCAGGATGGTGTAGCTGCCCTGGAAACCCAGGCCGTCGAACCAGCCCGGCAACTCCGGGAACCAGGTCAGGCCGAATTCCCAGCCGTCCAGTTCGGAACTGCCCACGTTGTCCGGCTGACTCAGCACGTACGGGTACAGTCCGCGGTCCGGGTTGTCGTTGGGATCGTCATACATGACCACGTTGCGGAAGTTCTGGACCATGCCGGTGATGTCGCGCTTGAACCAGGTGCCGTACAGCACGCTGCCCTCGGTGAAATACCACTCCAGCGAAACGTCGTAGTTCTCGGACTCGATGGGCTCCAGGTCCGGGTTGCCGCCCGAGGCCGTGCCGTAGCCGATGTTCGTTACGTCCGCGAAATACAGGGTGTAAGGATTCAACTGCGCGAAGGTCGGCAGTTCGAAGACCTCGGTGTAGCTGGTGCGCGCGATCAGGTCCTCGGTGATGCCCCAACGGATCATCAGGCTGGGCAGCAGCGTCTCGTTGCTGTTGGTCGCCTCGGCCGTGCCATCTTCCACCGGGAAAGCCATGTCGGTGTTCTGGCTGACCCAGCGCCAGCCGAAACGGCCGTCCAGAAAGCCGGCGCCGAGTTCCTTGGCGTAATCGAACTGCAGGTAAAGTTCGGTCAGCTTTTCGGTGATGTCGAACTCGGGGTCGTACGTCTTCTGGCTGCCGGGCAGGTAGCCGTAGGCGGCGCGCAGGGCCTCCTGGTTGGCCAGCATGCCCCCCTGCGTCGGAATGGCCCAGTCGGTCAGTACGGGCGCCTGGCCGTCAAAGTGGCCCGTGGTGACGCCCATCAGGCCGGGAAAGTCGGCGTAAGTGCTGCCGGCGCAGCCCGGCGCGGCGGCACAGTGGCGGTCGCCACTGACATAGCCGCTCTCCTTGGCGCTGCGGTCGTCGAGGCGAATACCGAAGCTGGTGGTGTTGATCCAGCCCCATTCGACGGCCCAGTCGAAATCCGCCGTCCAGGTCAAGGCGTCGCCCGTGTCCTTCTGGCCGTTGTCGTACAACTGCGCCAGGTTCCACTGGGCGAAGTCGGTCAGGTCGCTCTCGTCCTGCGGCGTGTCCGGGTTGTCGAAGAACTCGACGAAGGGAACGCCGCCGCCGGTGTTGAAATCCACGAACAGGCGCGGCGACACCTTGTCCATGCGCAGCGCGAAGAACTCGTCCTGGAACTCACTGTCCTGGTAGACCACCTCGGACCGCACGGTCACTGCGTCCAGCTCCCACTCGCCGCCCAGCGCATACACGAAGCTGTCGGTCTCCTGGTCGAGGACGTCGCCGCTGATGAATTCATAGGGGAAGTTCACGTAGCGCGACTTGATGACGTTGGTGCCCGGGTAGATCTCGACCGGGTCGGCGGGATCCACGGAACCCCACCAATCCGTGAAGGTAAAGAACAGGCTGTTGTGCTGCGTGTTGCGGAAACCGTTGTAGAACACTTCGAACATGTACTCGGAGGTGTCGTTCGGCGCCCACTGCAGCGACACGTTCCAGGCTGGGCGCTCGCGCTCGCCGGTTACGTGCGGCTGGAACATGGCGTCACGCGCGTGCAGGAACTCGATCGGCGCGAGGTCCAGCGTCGAGCCCGGCGCCGTGGGAAGTCCGCGGTCCAGGCCAGGCGTCCACAGCGGCGGGAACAGCCGCACCAGTGATCCGGCGGGATCATCCAGCGTGCGGAACGGAACGGAGGCGCCGGCATGGACACCCTGGTCCACCCAATTGGTCTGCGCCCAGGAGGCGTTGAACAGCGCGCCGAACTCGCCCGCCCCGGTTTCCCAGATGTTGCTGACCAGGAAGCTCAGGTTGGGATCGATTTCATCCGCCTGTTCCTGGTAAATGGCCCGCGCCTGTCCGAGGAGCCTGAAGCCGTCGAAATCGAACGGGCGGTTCGTGTGGATGTCGATCTGGCCGGCCAGGCCCCTGGAAATCTGGTAGGGGGAGCGGGTCTTGTACACATCGACGCGATTGACCAGAGTAGCCGGGATGTCCGCCAAAGCCACCTGGCGGCCGGAAGCCGTGAAGATGTTACGGCCATTGATCGTGGTGGTAACGTCGGACAGACCGCGGATGGAGACCGTGGAAACCTCGCCCGCGCCGCGGTTAGTGACCTGCACGCCGGCGATTCTCTGCATGGCCTCGACGACGTTGTTGTCGGGGAACTTGCCCAGGTCCTCGGCCACGATCGAGTCGACGATCTGCATCGACTGACGTTTGACCTCGACGGCCTGGGTCATGCTGAACCGGACGCCCGTGACGATGACTTCTTCCAGCACACCCTCGTATTCCTGGGTATCCTGGTCGGTGTCAGCGTCCTGGGCAAAAGCGGCGCCACTCAGCAAAAAAGCCGATAGCAGCGCCAGGGATGAACTGAGAAAATGTTTTTTAATCATCGAATTATCCCCGGGTGATTGTTAAGCAACTATGCCTCAGGTAACGCGTTTAATTATAGTTAAGGCGGGTGACGCCAAGGGGTTGTGCGGGGGCTCGGGTGACGTAGGTCAAGTGCGCGTGCCACGACAGAGCGAACCCTCACATCTCCATTTGCAACGAACTGCCCATTTATAATATTAAATATATAAGTATTATTAAAGCAATTTTCTCAACTTATGTGTCCAGGCAGGTAAACTCATGATCAAGAAATGCGCAACACATTGTTTTAGCGGATCTTTCCCGGTTTCTCCCGCCCATTTGCTCCGCCGCATGCGGCGGCAGGCGGCCTTTGGCGCGCTCCTGCTGGCCGCGCTCAGCCCGTTTTGCATGGCGAGCGAGGCCGAACCCGCCCCCCTTTCAGATCCAGCTTCGAGGAGTGAAAACGTGAATAACCTGCCCAGCGCCGCGCAGCGCCATTACGGCTACCTGGCCGACGGAACCGAGGTCACCCTGGTGACCCTGACAAACGCCCGCGGCATCGAGGTGGACGTCATTGCTTACGGCGGCATCATCACCCGGTTGCTCACGCCGGACGCGCGCGGCCGGCTCGGCGACATCGTGCTCGGGCTGGACAGCCTGGAAGAATACGTCGCCTCGAACCCGTACTTCGGCGCCCTGATCGGCCGCTACGGCAACCGCATCGGCAAGGGGACCTTCACCCTGGACGGCGCAACCTTCCAGCTGGACGTCAATGACGGCGAAAACCACCTGCACGGCGGCAGCGAGGGCTTCGACAAGCGGGTCTGGGACATGCGGCCGTTCGTCACCGGGCACAGCGCCGGCGTGGAGCTGACGCTGACCAGCCCGGACGGCGATCAGGGCTATCCGGGCACGCTGGAGACCCGTGTCACCTACGAGCTGACCGACCAGGACGAGCTGGACATGCGCTTCAGCGCGACCACCGACAAGCCCACCATCGTCAACCTGACCCAACACAGCTATTTCAATCTGGCGGAGGAAGGCGACATTCTCGGCCATCGCCTGATGATCCCGGCCGACCGCTTCACCCCGGTGGACCAGGGCCTGATCCCCACCGGAGAACTTCGGGTCGTCGCGGACGGCCCCTTCGATTTCCGCCAGGCCAAGGAAATCGGCCGGGACATCGGCGCCGACGACGGGCAGCTCGAGCTCGGCCGCGGTTACGACCACAACTTCGTGCTGAAGGACCGGGCGGATGACGAACTGGTGCTGGCGGCCCGGGTGACCGAGCCGCTGAGCGGGCGCGTGCTGGACGTGCTGACGGTGGAGCCGGGCGTGCAGTTTTACTCGGGCAACTTCCTCGACGGCAGCCTGGAGGGCAAGGGCAAGGTGCACGCGCATCGCAGCGGCTTCTGCCTGGAGCCACAGCATTTCCCCGACTCGCCGAACAAGCCCGGGTTTCCGCCGGTTATGCTGCGGCCGGGCGAGACGTACCAGACGCGCATCGTCTACCGTTTTTCCACCACCGAATAGTCGGGCGCGGACGGCGCAGGCCGCAGCGCCGTCCGGCCGGCCCGAGGAGCATCGCGCATGCTGAAGAGTCTGGTTTGCTGCTGCCTGCTGTTCAGCCTGCCGCTGCATGGGGCCTGGCTGGGGCAACTGGACAGCCCGGACGGGCAACTCGGCGCCCGCATCGGGCTGGACGGGGAGGGGCGGTTGTGGTTCCAGGTGCTGCGACTTGGCGAGGCCGTGATCGAGCCCTCGCCCCTGGGCGTCAGCCTGCACAACACGGGCTTCGAGCGGGATCTGGCCTTCGAGTCGGTGTCGGCCGTCGAGCCGGTGACCGATGCCTACCGCATGTGGGTGGGCAAGCAGAAGCAGGTCGAGTACCGGGCCAACCGGCTCGACCTGGCCGTGCGCAACACGGCCGGGCACTCGCTGGTCGTGGCGCTGCGCCTGTCCAACGACGGACTGGCCTGGCGCTACGAATTTCCGGGCGAATCGGAGGATACGCGGGTGGTCGTCGCGGAGCGCAGCGGCGTCCATTTTCCTGCCGAGACCCGCGCCTGGCTGCAGCCCAAGGCTGAGGCACAGTCCGGCTGGATGAACACCAACCCCTCCTATGAGGAGGACTACCTGCAGGACATTCCCGT
>Ga0105090_10000838_pt1 | contig 15898 bp, 18 predicted proteins | sample PPLLak3March2015_FD_79110 | JGI IMG/M metagenome (GOLD analysis project Ga0105090, IMG submission 79110) | Freshwater sediment microbial communities from Prairie Pothole Lake near Jamestown, North Dakota, USA - PPLs Lake P7 Core (1) Depth... | ecosystem: Environmental > Aquatic > Freshwater >... | reverse complement strand
CTGGTGATCCTCGGCCACTGGGCCGACTTCCAGTACATGTGGGTGCTCGCCATCGCGGGCCTCGGCGGCATCCTCGGCGTGTTCTTCTCGGTGCCGCTGCGCCGCGCGCTGATCGTGGACCAGGGCCTCGCCTTCCCCGAAGGCAAGGCCGCGGCCGAAGTTCTCAAGACCGGCGAAAACCCCGCGGCGGGCGTGAAAATTCTCGGCGTTGCCGCGCTGGGCGGCGGCTTCGCCAAGATCGCGGCGGCGAGCGGCTTGCGGCTGTTCCCGGACGTGGCGTCGGTGTCCGGCTGGCTCGGCGGCAAGTGGCTCGGCTACTACGGCACCAACCTGTCGCCCGCGCTGCTCGGCGTGGGTTACATCGTGGGCCTCAACGTCGGCGTGCTGGTGCTGATCGGCGGCATGGTCTCCTGGAACATCGCCATCCCGGTCTATGCGGCGTTTTTCCTCGACGGCAACCCGGAGCTCGCAGCGCGCGTCGCCGCGGGCAGCGCCGAGGACGCCGCTTTCGCCATCTGGTCGGCGCAGATCCGCTACCTCGGCGTGGGTGCGATGCTGGTGGGCGGCGTCTGGGCGCTCATCTCGATCCGCGAGTCGCTGCTGTCGGGCATCAAGAGCGGCCTGGCGGCAGCACGTGCCGGGTCGGACCGGATGGTCGCGCACACCGAGCAGGACCTGCCGATGAACGCGATCCTCATCGGCACGCTGCTGTTCACCCTGCCGCTGTTCGCGCTGTACCAGACCATCGTCGGCAACATCGGCGTGAGCCTGCCGATGACGATCATCATGGTCGTGGCCGGGTTCCTGTTCGTCTCGGTGTCGGCCTACATGGCGGGCCTGGTGGGCTCGTCGAACAACCCGGTCTCCGGCATCACGATCTGCACCATCCTGTTCGCATCGCTGGTACTGCTGGCGCTCATGGGCAAGGACGCGTCGCTCGGCCCGGTGGCGGCGATCATGATCGGCGCGGTCGTCTGCTGCGCGGCCTGCATCGGCGGCGACAACCTGCAGGACCTCAAGTGCGGCTACATCGTGGGCGCCACGCCGTGGAAGCAGCAGGTGATGCTCGCGATCGGCGCCGCGTCGAGCGCGCTGGTCATGGCGCCGGTGCTCAACCTGCTGCTCAAGGCCTACGGCATCGGCGTGCCGACGGCCGAGCACCCTGATCCGCTGATCGCCCCGCAAGCGACGCTGATGGCCTCGGTGGCGAAGGGCATGTTCGGTGGCCACCTGCCGTGGGGGATGATCTCGATCGGCGCAGCCATCGGCGTCGCGGTGATCGCGTGGGACCTGTGGCTCAAGAAGCGCGGCTCCGAGTTCCGCGCGCCGGTGCTCGCAGTGGCGGTCGGCATCTACCTGCCGCTCGAGCTCGCAGTGCCGATCTTCGCCGGCGGCCTGCTCGCGTGGCTGGTCGAGAAGAAGCTCGGCGTGCACGGTGAGACGCCCGAGGCCGAGCGCGCCAAGCGCAACGGCATGCTGTTCGCCGCGGGCCTGATCACCGGCGAGGCGCTGATGGGCATCTTCATCGCCATCCCGATCGTCACCTCGGGCCGCGCCGACGTGCTGGCGCTGCCGGAGGGCCTGCAGTTCGGTGGCTGGCTGGGCTTGGTTGTCGTGGGCTGGCTGGCCATGATGCTCTACAAGGCGGGCACGCGCCGCACGTGACCAGCGCCCCCTCCGCGCCGGCCGACCGGCGGCTCCGGCTCAAGATCATCGCGGCGTTCGCGACGATCTACCTCGTCTGGGGCTCGACGTTCCTCGCCATCCGCATCGGCGTACGCGAGCTGCCGCCGTTGCTGTTCGGCGGCTTCCGCTTCCTCGTCGCCGGGACGCTCCTCACCGCCGTAGCGCTGCTGCTGCGCGAACGCTTTCCGGGCGGGGCCCGCGAATGGCGATGGATGCTGCTGTTCTCCCTGCTGATGATCACGTTCAGCAACGGCATCAGCACCGTGGCGTTGCAGCACGTCGCGTCGAACCAGGGCGCGCTGCTCGCCGCGAGTTCGGCGTTGTGGATCGCCGCGCTCGGCGCGCTGGGGTCCAAGGGTCATGCCCTCACCGTGCGCGGCTCGCTCGGACTGCTGTGCGGCTTCGTCGGCGTCGCGCTGCTCGTCTGGCCGCGCGGCCCCGTGTCGCTCGGTCACCTGGGCGCGCAGGGACTGATCCTGGTCGGCAGCTTCTCCTGGGCCGTTGGCACGATCCTTTATCGCGACACGGCGCTGGCGGTGGGCCCGGTGGCGTTCAACGCGGTGATGATGCTGCTCGGCGGTTCGTGGCTCGTGCTGGGCGGACTTGCGACGGGCGAACTGCCGCGCTGGGAATGGCAGCCCGGCGGACTCGTGGCGATGCTGTACCTCGCCGTGTTCGGCTCGGCACTCGCGTACACGGCGTATTCGTGGCTGCTGAAGCGGGTACCGGCCGACCGTGTGGGTACTTTCGCCTACGTGAACCCGGCGGTCGCGACGGTGCTCGGCTGGGCGGTGCTCAGCGAAACGCTCGGCGCCCTGCAGATCGCCGGAATGCTGGTCGTGCTGCTCGGCGTGGCGCTCGTCACGCTGCCCGGCAAGCTTGCCTAGCTCACCGGCGCCCCGATGCGATCGGCGCGCAGGCCCCAGTCGTCGCCGAAGCGCTTGAAGTGGAACCACACCACGACCGCGCGACCCACCAGCTCGGCGTCACTCACGAAACCCCAGTAGCGGCTGTCGGCGCTGTTGTCGCGGTTGTCGCCCATGACAAAGTAGTGGCCTTCTGGCACGACCCATCGGCCGTGCGTCCCGACCGCGCAGCCGTTCACACAGCGCAGTACCGGGTGCGGGTGACCGTCGAGTTCTTCGATCGACCGCTGGCGTGGCACGGCGGGCCCCGGCGAGCCGGTGTCCAGGACCATGCCGTCCGCACGCAGCGCCGTCGGCCGTCCGTTGAGTATCAGCTCACCGTCGACGACCTCGACCACGTCGCCCGGCAAGCCGACGATGCGCTTCACGTAGCGCTGTGTGTGATCCTGCGGATAGCGGAACACGACCACGTCTCCTCGCGACGGCGCCCTGTCGCCCACCCAGCGCTGGTTGTCGAGCGGGTTGCGCAGGCCGTAGGCGTGTTTGTCGACCAGGATGAAATCGCCGGTCAGCAGCGTGGGCGTCATCGAGCCGCTGGGCACCCGCATCGGTTCGTACGCGAACGCCCGCCCGCCGAAGATCAGCAACAGCAGCGGCAACATGGGACGCGACCACTCGGCCGCGGCGCGCAACCACGGCAGGTTGCGCGCGCGTAACGCCCTCTCGAGCATCACGACCGCGGCCAGGACGACCGCAGCGACGCCGAGCAACAGGTTCGGGTCCATCAGCGCCTCGCCGTGAAGATCTCGATGCGGCCGTTCGTGCCGATGACGCTCGAGGCCGCCCACGAGACGAGGCCGACGATGATCGCGGCGCCCATCGCTGTCCAGAAGCCGCTGATCTCGAACCCAGGCACCAGCCAGGCAACCAGCGCCACCATGCCGGCGTTGAGCACCAGCAGGAACAGGCCGAGCGTGACCACCGTGATCGGCAGCGTGAGGATGAACGCGAGCGGCCGCACGACGGCGTTGACCACGCCGAGCACGACGGCCGCAAGAACCAGCTTCGACGGTGCATCGAAAGTCATGCCGGACAGCAGTTCGTTCGCGACCCACAGGCCGAGGGCGGTGATCGCCGCGCGCAACAGGAAACCCACCATGGTGCCTTCTCCAGCATCCGGCCGCTGACGCGGGCCGTTGACGTGCGGATCATGGTAAAGGAATCTCCGCAGCTCACCAATTCGACCGGGAGTCGTGCATGGAGTTCGTTGCCTTCGTGATCGCGCTCGCCCTGCTCGAGTACGCGGTCTTCGGCATGCTCGTCGGCTGGGCGCGCGGCAAGTATCGCGTGCCGGCGCCGGCGATCGGCGGCCACCCGGTCTTCGAGCGCTATTTCCGCGTGCACCAGAACACGCTCGAGCAGCTGATGGCGTTCGTGCCGGCGATGTGGCTGTTCGGCACGTACGTGAACCCGACCTGGGCGGCATGGTTCGGCCTGGTGTTCGTGGTGGGCCGCGTCGTTTACCTGATCGGCTACGTCGTCGACCCGGCCAAGCGTGAAATCGGCTTTGCGTTGAGCTCGCTCCCGGTCGTGATCCTGCTGCTCGGCGCGCTGTGGGGCGCGGGCAAGGCGCTGCTCTGAGAGGGGATAGGGGATGGGGGATAGTCGGAAGGTGGCAGATTCGACGCGCAGCGGATGACGCTCGGCGCCGGGAGTCGTGAACGGCGCGTGATGTTGCAGCCTTCCGACTATCCCCTATCCCCCCATCCCCTATCCCCTGGGAATCTGAAGCCGTTGCCGCACGCCCTGCATCGCAGCTTCACCGTCGAGCAGCTCGATCAGCGCGAGGCCGAACTCCATCGCCGTGCCGGCGCCGCGCGACGTGGCGACCTTACCGTCGATGACGACCGCGTCGTCGCGCAGCCGGATGCCTGGCGCGGAATCGGCATTCAGGAAGCCCGGAAAACTGGTCGCGGCACGGCCCTCGAGCAGGCCCGCGTGCGCAAGCACGCTCGGCGCAGCGCAGATCGCGGCGGTGTAGCGACCGTCGGCGGCGAAGCGACGCAGCAGCGATATCACGCGCGCGTCGTTCTTCAGGTGCTCGGCTCCAGGCATGCCGCCCGGCAGCACGATCATGTCGTAGTCATCGGCACGGGCGGCGTCGAGCGCGATGTCCGCCATCACTGCGATGCCATGCGAACCCGTCACCTGCGGTCCGTCGAGAGCAGCGGTGTGGACCTCGATGCCGGCGCGACGCAGCAGGTCGACGACGGTGACGGCCTCGATCTCCTCGAAGCCCTCGGCGAGCGGAACGAGCACGCGTGACATGGAGCTGGCCTCCCGCCCGCGGCGCGGACGATCAGGGGTTGCCGGCGAGCGCGACCTGCGTGCCGAGACTGCGGTCGCGCAGGTATTGCAGTGCGGCCTGCACGGCCGGATCGGCGGCTGCATCGCGTGATGCGACAGACGCAGGATCAAGTGCGACACTGAGCGACACGTCGGGTTCGATGCCGCGATCGTGGATCGAGGCGCCGGACGGCGTGTAGTAGCGCGAAGTCGTGAGCTTGAGCGCCTGGCCGTTGCGCAGCGGCATCACCGTCTGCACGGAACCCTTGCCGAACGTGCGCTCGCCCATCAGCGTCGCGCGGCCGTGGTCGCGCAGCGCGCCCGCGACGATCTCGGCGCCGGACGCCGAACCGCGGTCGACCAGCACCACCAGCGGCGCGTGTCGCAGCAGGTCGCCACCCGAGGCGTGCATCTCGAAGCGCGAGTCGGCGGTACGGCCTTCGGCGCGCACGATGACGCCGGCCTCCAGGAAATCGTCGGCAACGTTGACGGCCGACTCGAGCACGCCGCCGGGGTTGCCGCGCAGGTCGAGCACCAGGCCGGCCAGCGGCGCAGCGGCCTGCAACTGCGACAACTGGCGGCCGAGATCACGCGGCGTCGCGTCGTTGAAGTGGGTGATGCGAACGTAGCCGTAGCTGCCCGGCAGCGGCTCGGCGCGCACGGTGCGCACGTGCACGTCGGAGCGCTCGAGCTCGAACTGCAGCGGCTCGGGCTCGCCGCCGCGCGACACCACGACCTTCACCGTGGAGCCGACGAGACCGCGCATGCGCTCGATGGTCTCGTCGAGGAGTGCCGCTTCGACCGCACGCCCGTCGATCTCGAGCAGCACGTCGCCCGCGCGAACGCCGGCGCGGTCGGCCGGTGATCCTTCGATCGGGGTGACGACGACGACCTTGCCGTCCTGCTCCGCCACTTCGAGGCCGACCCCGGAGTAGTGCCCGGTGGTGCTGACGCGCATCGCCTCGTACTCGGCGGCATCGAGAAACGAAGAATGGGGATCGAGGCTCGCGACCATGCCTTCGGCTGCCGCGACATCGAGCTGGTCGCCGGTCACGCTGTCGACGTACTCGCTCCGCACGTGGCGGGCGACTTCGTCCAGCAGCGACTGGGCCGTGGGCTTGGGCGACTGCGGCACCGGCTGCGGCTCGCGACCGGCTGAAACGCCGCGCGCCAGCATCAGCCCGGCCCCGAGCAGGGCGCCGGCCGTTACGGCGAGCAATGTGTGGATGCCCTTGGGCACCGGTGGCCTCGGATTGCGAGATGGCCTCAGATAGTAACGCCGAGCACGGCCGGGATCACCTGTTCGAGCGGCGCCGGGCGGCCGATCGAGAATCCCTGGCCGTATTCGACCCCGAGCTGGCGGACGATGTCGCGGATGGCGTCGCTTTCGACGCACTCGGCGACGGTCCGCAAGCCCATTGCCTGGGCGAGCCGCACGATGGCGCTCAGCATGGCCTGGGCGCGGTCGTCGCCGACCACGTCGCGGACGAACGTGCCGTCGATCTTGAGGCAGGTGGCGGGCAGGGTCTTCAGATAGGTGAGCGAACTCAGCCCGCGACCGAAGTCGTCGAGCGCCACGTCGAAGCCGAGTTCGCGCAGCCGGCGCATCAGCGCCTCGGCGCGGACGATGTTGGCGACGGCGGCTGTTTCCGTGAGCTCGAACGACAGCAGCGACGGCGGCAGTCCGCTGTCGCGCAGCGCCGCCTCGAGGAACGCACAGAACTCGGCGTCGCCGAGCGACTGCCCGGAGATGTTCACGGCGAAACAGGCCCCGAGGCGAGTGAGCGCGGCGGCATGCGGCTTCAGCGTCTGCAGCACGCGGCGCACCACCCAGCGATCGATCGCCGGGGCAAGCTGGTAGCGTTCTGCGGCCGAGAGGAATTTCTCGGGCGACACGCTCTGGCCGCCCTCGTCCGTCATGCGCAGCAGCAGCTCGAACTTCGGGCCCCCGGCCGCGCCGTTGAGCGGCACGATGGTCTGCGCCTCGAGGCGGAAGCGGTCGTGCGCGAGCGCATAGCGCAGCGTGCCGACCAGCGTGACGTCGGTGAACCGGCGTACGATGCTCTGGTCGGCCTCCTCGTAGATTTCCACGCGGTCGCGGCCACGGTCCTTGGCCGCCTTGCAGGCGATTTCCGCGGCGGCCAGTGCATGCGACAGCGGATGCTTGCCGTCCACGACGCGCGCCACGCCGAAGCTCGCCGACACGTCGACGGTCTGCGCGCCCGACACGAAACCGAGCTGTTCGAGGCCGTCACGCAGGTTCTCGGCGATCGTCTGCGCCGCATCGAGCGGGGTCTCTGTGGCGAACACGGCGAAGCGGTCGCCGGAGATGCGCGCCGCGAGCATGCGCGGCGTCAGGTGGCGGCGGATCAACTCGGCGACGCGCACGATGACTTCGTCGCCCACGTGCATGCCGAGGTTCTCGTTGAGCACGTGCAGTCGATCGATGTCGGCGTAGATGACGCTGTGGTTGCCGATCTGGCCCGGCGCGCCGAGCAGCGCCTGCGCACGTTTCTCCAATGCCGGGCGCGTGAGCAGCCCGGTGGTGGGGTCGTAGGCATTCAGCAGGATATAGGCGACGCGGCGCGCGAGCAGCTCGACGATGCGCACCTGGCGCAGGTCGAAATCGGCCGACTCGACCGGCTTGAACAGTACCAGCACGCCGAGCACGCGCTGCGCGCCGTGCATCACCGGGCAGGACAGCACCTTGTACGGCACCGTGCCGAGCGGACCGGCCTCGACCGGGCGATTCGAGGTCATGGTCTGGCGGTGCAGCTGGGTCCAGGCGAGCAGGTGGCGGTGCGTGCGCGTGAGCACTTCGGCGCCGGCGCGCGGCGGCACTCCGTCACCCGTGCGGCAGACGGCGATGTTCTTGTCCGGAATGAGCAGCGCGCCGACGCTGCACCCGAGGTGGTCGACGCAGCCCTGCACGAGCTGGGCGAAGTCGTCGGTCGACTCGTTGCCGGCCGCTTCGTCCTGGGCCGCCCCGAGCAGCAGCTCGAGGTCGCGGTCGCGCACCAGCAGGCTGCGCTGCAGGTCGCCGATGCTGTACTGCGCGACCAGTTCGCGCTGCAGGCACTCGAGCGCCGGGCGCAGCAGCCCCTGCACGAGCGCGAATGGGCGCGGGTCGGCGCCCTGCCGCGACTCGCGGCAGACGATGCCGACGGCGCCGATCAGCTGGTTCTCGGAGTCGCGCAGCAGGAAGACGTACGCACAGTGGTCGCGATCGACCGGCTCGGCGAACCCCTCGCCGGCGCCGCTCGCGCTCAGGTCCTGGGTCAGCGCATCCTGGAGCACACGGTGGAGTTCCGGCGAATCGAGGCCGTCGTTGAGCCACACCGGCAGGCCCATGCGGTCGTAGATCGCGATCGACTGCGCGCGCGGCAGCAGCATCTTCACGAGCTGGCCGTACGGGTCGAGGGACGTTGCGCCGATCGGCGACGGCGCGCCGTCCAGCGCCACTGCAAGCTGCATTGGTGGGTCCTTGGTGTTGGTTCAGCCCGATCCTGTCAGGCTGCATCTTCCGTGATCGAACGCGCATGATTCCTTGACGCGCCCCACAGTCTGGCCGGCGCCGCTGCCGCGCGTCGAATCGCGGAAATGGCGGATTTGGACATAATCTGACGGCCTAGCGTCGCTGCAGCCAGTTCTCGGGATTGACCGGCTCGCGGCCGCGCCGCACCTCGAAGTACAGCGCCGGCTGGTTGTGGCCGCCGGTGTCGCCCACGGCACCGATCACGTCGCCGGCGGCCACCGGGTCGCCCACCTTCTTGAAGACGTCTTCGTTGTGGCCGTAGAGGCTCAGGTAGCCGCCGCCATGGTCGAGCACGATCATCAGGCCCATGCCGGGCAGCCAGTCGGCGTAGGCCACGCGCCCGGCGAACGGCGCCCGCACCCTCGCGCCGCGATCCGTGCCGATCAGCATGCCCTGCCACTTGAGCGAGCCGCCGGCACGCGGTTGGCCGAAACGCGCCAGCACTTTGCCCTGCTGCACGGGCCACGGGAGCTTGCCTCGCAACGGCTCGAACGGCGCCTGCTTGGCCACGGGCACGCTCTCGAGCGCCTTGCGCAGGTCGGCGATCAGCTTCTCGAGGCTGCGTGCCTGCGACTCGAGCCGCTTGATCTCGCCACCCCGGGTCTTGATCTGCGACTCGATGGCCGCCACCGCCTGGGTGCGTTTCTGCTGGGAGCCCTTGAGCGCGGCGAGCTCCTGCTCTTGTCGCGCCTCGAGATCCTTGAGCCGCTGCCCCTCGGCGGCGATCTTCTCGCGCAGCAGCGCGAGGTGCTCGAGCTTGTCGCGGATGCTGCCGATGCGCTCGGCGCGGGCACGGCCGAAATAGCCGTAGTAGGTCAGCATGCGGCCGAACGCGGCCGGGTCCTGCTGGTTGAGGAGCAGCTTGAGCTGTTCCTCGCGGCCGTTCACGTAGGCCGTGCGCAGTTCGCCGGCGAGCGCGCCTCGCTCGGCCGACAGCTCCTTCTCGCGTTGCGCCTGCTCGCGCTCGAGGTCCTCGAGGCGCGCCTCGCTCGCGATGCGTTGCGCGCGGGTCTCCTCGAGCTTGCGTCGCGCGGCCTGCACGCCGAGCTCCGAGTCGCGCAGCTGCGCGCTCAGTTGGTCGCGCTTGTCGATGTCCGTGTTGACGGCCTTGCGCACCTTCTCGATGCGCGCATTGACCTTCTTGAGCTCGGCCTCCTTCTGGGCGGGGGTCGGCTTGCGGTTGGACTGGGCCCAAGTCTCAGGCGCCGCCGCCCCCCCGAGGACGAGCAGCAACCCGGCGGCGGCGGCCAGCCAGCCAGCCTGGGTCGGGCGGCGCGGCCGGGCGTCCTTGCGGGGAATCGGGTTCTGCATGCCTGGATCGGCGGGCCTGGGCGGGGTGACGAGGCCGCAAGTCTAGCGTGTCGGCGAGGCTGCTATAATCCGCGATCCTTTTTTGCCCGGTCGGCCCATGGACCGTTTGCTCGAATACATCACCCGCCACCCCTTCCTCGCAGGAGGCACGGCCGCGCTCGCGCTGGCGGTGCTCGCCTACGAGGCCAGCCGCGCCCGCAGCGGCGGCCAGTCGGTGGGACCCATGGACGCCGTGCGCCTGCTCAACCAGGGCGCGCTGCTGCTCGACGTACGCAGCCAGGCCGAGTTCGACTCAGGCCACATCCTCGACGCGAAGCACGTGCCCCAGGACCAGCTGGCAAGCAGCGCCGAGGCACTCAAGAAGTACAAGGACAAGGTCGTGATCGCCTGCTGCGAGAGCGGCATGCGCTCCGGCGCCGCCGCACGCGTGCTGCAGGCGCAGGGCTTCACGAAGGTCGTCAACCTGAAGGGCGGCCTGCAGGCGTGGCGCACCGAGAACCTGCCGCTCGTCAAGCCGGGCGCCAAGGGCAAGTGACGCCGTGAGCGACACACCCGACATCGTCATGTACTCGACGGGCTGGTGCCCGTATTGCGTGCGGGCGCGCGCCCTGCTCGAGCGCAAGGGCCTGCCGTTCCGCGAGGTCAAGATCGACGAGGACCCCGCCGAGCGCGACGCCATGCTGGCGCGCAGCGGCGGCCGTCGCACCGTGCCGCAGATTTTCGTCGGCGACCATCACGTCGGCGGATTCGACGACCTGTACGCCCTCGACAAGGCGGGCAAGCTCGACGAACTCATGGGACGCGCCTGAAGCGGCGCGACCGCAGCTCATTTCTTCGAAGGACACCTCACCATGACCGAGCAGAACACCCAGACCCAGCCGGCCGTCGATCAGAACGCGCCGGTCGTGAACCCGCAGGCCGTCTACATCAAGGACTGCTCGTTCGAGGCGCCCAACGGCCCGTTCGTCACCGCGCAGGGCGGCAATCCACAGGTCAACCTGAACATCTCGACGCGCGCCACCGCGCTCGCGCAGGACATGCACGAGATCGTGCTGCAGGTGAACCTCGAGGCGAAGGCCGGCGACAAGGTCGTGTGGCTGCTCGAGCTGCAGCAGGCCGGCGCGTTCATGATCCGCAACCTGTCGGCAAACGATCTGGCCCAGGTCGTGAGCATCGTGGCACCGAACTACCTGATGGCGTTCGCCCGCGCGACGGTGTCGGAGCTCGTCGTGAAGGGCGGCTTCCCGCCGTTCCTGCTGCCGCTGGTGACGTTCGAGGCGCTGCACGCCCGTGCCCAGCAGCAGGCGGCGCAGCAGGGCGCGGCAACTCCGCCGGCCAGCTCCGTCAACTGATCCGGTCCGCGGCGTGACGGCCCCCATGGACACCGGGCCGAAACCGACGGTCGCCGTGCTCGGCTCCGGCTCGTGGGGCACGGCGCTCGCCGTGCACCTCGGGCGCACGGGTCACCGCACGATCCTCTGGGGCATCGAGACGGACGAGCTGGTCGCGATGACCCGCGACCGGGTCAATAGCCGCTACCTGCCCGGCGTCACCCTGCCCGATCGGGTCGAGATCGAGCACGACTTCGAGCGCGCCGTCGCCGAGGCCGACCAGCTGCTGATCGTCGTGCCGAGCCACGCGTTTCGCGAGGTGCTCGAGCGCGTCAAGCCGCTGCTCAGGCCCGGCCAGCGCGTCGCCTGGGCCACCAAGGGTTTCGAACTCTCCACCGGCAAGCTGCCGCACGACGTCGCAGCCGAGGTGCTCGGCGCCGATGTGGCCACGGCGGTACTCTCCGGCCCGACGTTCGCCAGGGAAGTGGGCGCCGGCCTGCCAAGCGCAATGACCGTCGCCTCGGCCGACGCTGGCTACGCGATGCAGCTCGCGCGCAGCATCTCGGGCGAGAACTTCCGCGCCTACGCCTCGAACGACATGGTCGGCGTCGAGGTGGGTGGCGCGGTGAAGAACGTGCTCGCCATCGGCGCGGGCATCTCCGACGGCCTCGGGTTCGGTGCTAACACGCGCGTCGCGCTCATCACGCGCGGTCTCGCCGAGATGATGCGGCTTGGCGTGGCGCTCGGCGCCGACCGCGACACGTTCATGGGCCTCGCGGGCCTCGGCGACCTCGTCCTGACCTGCACCGACAACCAGTCACGCAATCGCCGCTGCGGCCTGCTGCTCGCCGCCGGCAAGACGCCCGAGCAGGCCCAGGCCGAGATCGGCCAGGTGGTCGAAGGCGTGCTCGCCGCACGCGCGGTGCACGACGTGGCCCAGCGGCTCGGCGTGGTGATGCCGATCAGCGAGCAGATCTACCGCGTGCTCTACCACGGCGCTCCAGCGAAGGAAGCCGTGAACGCGCTGATGGGACGCACCATCAGGGCGGAGACGGAATAGGGGACAGGGGACAGCGCCGGCGGATCGACGCAGCGCCATTGTTTCGGCGCGCAGCCGCAGGAAACCGAGCGGCGCGTCCCGCCGCATGCATCCGGCTTAAGATGCGTTCATGCGCGCCGCGTTGACACTGTTACTGGCACCTGTTGCCGCGTACGGCGTGCTTTGCGCCTGGGTGTTCTTCACGCAACGCGGACAGATCTATTTTCCGACGCCGTCGTCGGCGGCACCGAGCGCGCAGGCACTGTGGCTCGAGTCACAGGGCGAGCAGATCAAGGTGTGGGTGGTGTCGCGGCCGGGTGATCGTGCCCTCGTCTACTTCGGCGGCAATGCCGAGGACGTGGCGGGCAACGTCGAGCTGTTCGCGGAAGCGTTTCCGGACCGCTCACTCTTCCTCGTCAACTACCGTGGCTACGGCGGCAGCTCCGGGCGGCCCACCGAGGCGGGCCTGGTCGCCGACGCGCTCGCGGTCTTCGATCACGTGCAGCAGGAGCATCCCGCGGTGGCGGTGATGGGGCGCAGCTTGGGGAGCGGCATTGCGGTGCAGCTGGCCACTTCGCGGCCGGTCGACCGACTGGTGCTGGTGACCCCCTATGACAGCCTGGTGAACGTAGCGCGCGAGTACTTTCGCTGGTTGCCCGTAGGGCTCCTGCTGAGGGACCGCTATGACTCAGTGAGTCGCGCGCATCAGGTCAAGACACCCGTGCTGATGGTCATTGCGGACGAGGACGAGATCATTCCGCGCGAGCGATCGGATGCGCTCGCCGCGGCGTTTGCGCCAGGGCAGCCCCGGATGGTCGTGGTACCGGCTGTGGGGCACAACACGCTCGACCTGTCGCCGGAGTATCTCGGGGCGGTACGGGAGTTCCTGGCGGCGACGGTCGGTGAGTGAGCGGCCGTATGATTCATACCGGCTTGATAATCGTACGCTGCCTGGCAACCGGGCCGTGTCGCCAAGTGGGCCGAACCGTGCGCGGGCTGCGATCGGCGGTGTGTGGTGACCGATCGCGTGCGGCATCATGAAATCGCGCGTGCCACCTGCGGCACGAACTGAGGGACAGGAACATGCTGGTGACAACGACACCGACCATCGAGGGACGGAAGATCACGAAGTACTGCGGCGTGGTGGCAGGGGAAGCCATCCTCGGCGCCAACGTGTTCAAGGACCTGTTCGCCGGCATCCGGGACCTGGTGGGCGGTCGCTCCGCGACGTACGAGCGAGAGCTGCAGCGGGCGCGGGACATCGCCATCGAGGAGATGCAGGAGAAGGCGGCGGCGCTCGGCGGCAACGCCGTGGTGGGTGTGGATCTCGACTACGAGGTGCTGGGCCAGGGCAACGGCATGCTGATGGTGTCGGCGAGCGGGACGGCGGTCGTCGTCGAGTAGGACAGGACGATGGTGAAGTTCCTGCTGTGGCTGCTGCTGCTCGTGGTGTGCTGGCCGCTGGCGATCCTGGCGCTCGTGCTGTGGCCGGTGGTGTGGCTCATTACGCTGCCGTTTCGACTGGTGGGCATCGTGGTCGAGGGCGCGTTCGTGCTGTTACGCGCGGTCGTGACGTTGCCCGCGCGGCTGCTTGGGTGGCGACCGCAGGCGAGCGCAAGCTGACGAGGCCCTCGGGGGATCGCGTGTCCTCGGTACTGCACCTTCCGGGGTGCCCGGTGGAGTGAGGGTGCGCTGCGCGATTGTCAGCGGCGGATCCGCGCAAGCTCGTCGGTATCGAGCCAGATGCCACCACACTCCGGGCACTCGTCGATCTCGACCGGGGCCACGGGGGAGAACCTGCGGCGCAGCATCACGACCTCGGGATGGCGCGGGCAGGTCAGCCGGATCGAGTGATCGACGAGGGTCGGCGGGAACTGCCTGAGATGGGCCACGAGCGCGTCGCCGAATACGCTGCTCGAATTCTCGAAGCGGATGAGCTCGATTCGGTCGAGCCACAGGCCGCCACAGTCTTCACACAGGTCCGTATCGATGCCGCCGATTCGCAGCCGGGCCAGTGGGAACGACGAGCGTGGGCACCGCAATTGAGGGTCGGTCATGACGGCGTATCAAGGCCCGGCCAGATCATCGACAGCAGCTGTTCGGTCCCGCACGACGGCGACGACTTCGTCGGCCGGTCGCCGCTCAAAGGCCGAGAAACCGTACTGGTACCCAAGGCGTACACCCTCGCTGCGTGACTCGCGAAATACCTTCCGTGTATCGAACAGGTCGTCGTAGCGACCATAGTACTGCTGGATCGCGCGCGCCAGGTGTCCATCGGCGAGGGCTCGATGGCCACGACGACCTTACCGCAGATCATCCCCTATCCCCTTCCATCCTGACTGCCGCCAAGCCTCATAGACCCCCACCGCCACCGCGTTCGACAGGTTCAGGCTGCGCGCGCCGTCGAGCATCGGAATGCGCACGCGGCGCTCGGGCGGACACAGCTCCAGCACGTCTTCGGGCAGGCCGCGCGTCTCCGGACCGAATACCAGCGCGTCTCCGTCCGCGTACTGTGCCTCGTCGTGGCACACCGTGCCGCGGGTGGTGAACGCGAACCAGCGCGGCTGCCCGAGGCTCGCGAAGCACTCCTGCAGGTTGGCGTGCTCAGCGACGTCGGCCAGGTCGCGGTAATCGAGCCCCGCCCGGCGCACTGACTTGGCGTCCAGCCAGAAGCCCAGCGGACGGATCAGGTGCAGCCGAGCCCCGGTGTTGGCGCACAGCCGGATGATGTTGCCGGTATTGGGCGGAATTTCGGGCTGGAACAGGACGACGTGGATAGGCATAGAATCGGACCGTCCGGCGCATCGCCCAGGGGGTACTCGCCATGCTGCGCGTCAAGCACCTGCTCGCCCGCAAGGGCTTCGACATCTGGTCTGTCGACGCCGAGGAACCGGTGCTCGCCGCCGTCCAGATCATGGCCGACCGGCACGTCGGCGCGCTACCCGTGATGCGCGACGGCCAGCTGGTGGGCGTCATCTCGGAGCGTGACTACGCCCGCAAGGTGATCCTGCTCGGGCGCTCCTCGGCCGAGACCGAAGTGTGGCAGATCATGAGTTCGCCGGTGGTCACCGTCGGCCCGGAGGACGAGGTGCGCCGCTGCATGCAACTCGTGACGGAGCGCCGCATCCGCCACCTGCCGGTGGTCGACAAGTCCGGCTCGATGGTCGGCATGATCTCGATCGGCGACCTCGTGCGGGCCGTGATCGAGGAGCAGCAGGAGACGATCGAGCAGCTGGAGAGGTTCATCGCCGGCTGACGCCTGCCGAGGGGACAGGGGACAGAGGACCGTGCCGGAGGCCCGCGGCGTCTCGGGCTGCCTCGTTACCTCTTCACTGTCCCCTGTCCCCTGTCCCCTGTCCCCTTCCATTACAATTCCCCCATGTCCGCCGCGCTCCCCACCAGCCTGGCCGTCGACTTCTGCGGCCTGAAGCTCGCCTCCCCGATCGTGCTCCTCTCCGGCTGCGTCGGCTTCGGCGAGGAATACACCCGCGTCGAAGGCTTCTCGAACACCGATGTCGGCGCCATCGTGCTCAAGGGCACGACGCGCGAGCCGCGGCTCGGCAATCCACCGCACCGCGTGTACGAGACGCCGATGGGCATGCTGAACGCCATCGGCCTGCAGAACCCGGGCGTCGACGTGGTGGTGGACAAGATCCTGCCGACGCTCGACTTCGGCGAGACGCGCTTCTTCGCGAACGTGTGCGGCTCGACGATCGAGGACTACGTCGAGACGACGCGCCGCTTCGAGGATTCGCCGATCGACGCGATCGAGATCAACATCTCG
>Ga0105090_10000837_pt1 | contig 15899 bp, 12 predicted proteins | sample PPLLak3March2015_FD_79110 | JGI IMG/M metagenome (GOLD analysis project Ga0105090, IMG submission 79110) | Freshwater sediment microbial communities from Prairie Pothole Lake near Jamestown, North Dakota, USA - PPLs Lake P7 Core (1) Depth... | ecosystem: Environmental > Aquatic > Freshwater >... | reverse complement strand
GGGCGAGACGGGCATGATGGGCTCGCCGAAGCGCCGCGAGATCGGCCACGGCAACCTCGCGCGCCGCGGCGTCAACGCCGTGATGCCGGACATGACGGAGTTCCCGTACGTCCTGCGCGTGGTATCCGAGGTCCTCGAGTCGAACGGCTCGAGCTCGATGGCCTCCGTGTGCGGCACCAGCCTCTCGCTGATGGACGCCGGCGTGCCGATCAAGGCGCCGGTGGCCGGCGTGGCCATGGGACTCGTGCTCGAAGGCGGCAAGTTCCAGGTGCTCACCGACATCCTCGGCGACGAGGATCACCTCGGCGACATGGACTTCAAGGTCGCCGGCACTTCCGACGGCGTCACTGCGCTGCAGATGGACATCAAGATCGAGGGCATCACGCGCGAGATCATGCAGGTGGCGCTCGAGCACGCGCACAACGCGCGCCTGCACATCCTGGGCGAGATGGCCAAGGTGATATCCGCGCCGCGGCCGAAGATGTCGGAGTGGGCGCCTACCATCATCACGATGAAGATCGACCCGGAGAAGATCCGCGAGGTCATCGGCAAGGGCGGCGCGGTGATCCGCGCCATCACCGAGGAGACCGGCACGTCGATCGACATCGAGAACGACGGCACGGTCAAGATCGCCTCGGTCAACGGCGCGGCAGGTCGCGAGGCCCAGCGCCGCATCGAGCTGATCACGTCCGAGGTCGAGGTCGGGGCGATCTACGAGGGACGCGTCGTCCGCCTGATGGACTTCGGCGCCTTCGTGCAGATCCTGCCGGGCAAGGACGGCCTGGTGCACATCTCGCAGATCTCGGACGAGCGAGTGGAGCGCGTCAGCGACAAGCTCAAGGAAGGCGACGTGGTCCGCGTGAAGGTGCTCGAGGTCGACCGGCAGGGCCGCGTGCGGCTCTCGATGCGAAGCGTCGACGGCTGAGTTCTCCGGGCCTCTCCCGCTCAAGCGGGAGAGGCTGCCCGACCCTGCGTGTCCGGTTACTCCTTCTCGTCCCGGCCCCACGGCCGGGGCAGGCGGCTGAACACCTCTTCCTGCACGGCCTTCCAGCGCTGGTAGTTCTTCTGCGCCAGCGCGGTCACGGTCTCGACCGGATCGAGTCCCACGACGCTCTTGAAGCGGTCGCGCAGTTCGCGCTGCTCGCGCGTGAAGAGCTTCAGGCTCTCGTCGAGGTAACGGCCGACGAAGTCCTGCAGGCCGCTGCCGTAACTGCGGATCACCTGTGAAAGGAAGTCGCGACTCATGAGCGACTCTCCGGCGCCCTCCTGCTCGGCGATGACCTGCAGAAGGATGCTCCGGGTGATGTCCTGCTGGGTCTTGCGGTCCAGCACGACGAAGTCGACCCGCTCGACGACGAGCCGGCGCACGTCGGCGAGCGTGACGTAGCGGCTCTCGACCGTGTCGTACAGGCGGCGATTCGGGTACTTGCGGATGACGCGTGGGCTGCCGCGCGCGGCCGTGCCGGCGGCGCGCTTGGCGCGCGTGGTCTTCGTCTTCGCGGTCATTCCAGGACCTCCATCCTCGCCTTGTCGAATGCTGCGGCCGGTGCCGCGCCGCTGCGCATGCCTGAGAGTCGCGCCGGCTGCCAGTGTTCCAGCGCCCACGTCCACACCTCGTCGAGCGGGGCCCGCCCGAGCCCCGCGGGCGGGTCTTGCCGCAGGAATTCCAGTGCCGCAACGATCGGCGCCGCCGGCGCCGCGTGCAACACCGCGGGCGCGTCGCCGGACTTGGAGAGCTTAACGCCCGACGCGTCCACGGCAAGTGGTAGATGCATGTATGTCGGCCGCGGCAGATGCAGTGCCTGCTGCAGCAGGATCTGTCGCGCCGTGCTGTCGAGCAGGTCGGCGCCTCGAACCACGTCGGTGATGCCCTGTGCCGCGTCGTCCACGACCACGGCGAGCTGGTAGGCGAACAGCCCGTCGCGCCGTCGGATCACGAAATCACCGCCGCAGCGTGCGACGTTCTGGCTCTGCAGACCCTGGACTCGGTCCACGAAGGCAATGTCGAGATCGGGCGCGCGGAATCGCCACGCCGGGACGGTCGCGGCGCGGTGGGACCCGGGCACGCATCGCCCCGGGTGGGCCAGTTCCTCGCCTGGCACGCGCGATCGGTTCTCGGGCAGGGCAGCGAGTTCGGCCCGCGAGCAGCGGCAGGGCACCAGGCAGCCATCGGAGCGAAGACGCTCGAATGCCACGCGGTAGGCGTCGGTCCGGCTGCTCTGGTGCACCACGTGGCCGTCCCAGGTCAGCCCGAGCCGCTCGAGCGAGCGCAGGATGTCTTCTGCGGCACCGGGGCGGCACCGGGGCGGGTCGAGGTCCTCGATGCGGACCAGCCATTCTCCGCCACGCGTGCGGGCCTCGAGAAAGCTGCCGATCGCCGCGACCAGCGATCCGAAGTGGAGCGGGCCGCTCGGGGACGGCGCAAACCGCCCACGGTAGCGGCCGGGCGAGTCAGCGGTACCAGTCGTCGCGGTCGCCGAACTGCTTTTCGCGTCGCTCACGCCGCTCCTGCGCCTCGACGCTCAGGGTCGCGACCGGTCGCGCCTCGAGGCGCTTGATGCCGATGGGTTCTCCCGTCTCGAGGCAGTAGCCGTAGCTGCCGTCCTCGAGGCGCTTGAGGGCCTCGTCGATCTTGCGGATCAGCTTGCGCTCCCGGTCACGGGTGCGCAGCTCGAGGCTGAACTCGGACTCCTGGGTCGCCCGGTCGTTCGGGTCCGGGAAATTGGCCGCCTCGTCCTTCATGTGCAGCATCGTGCGGTCGACTTCCTGCATGAGGTCCTGCTTCCAGCTGGAGAGGATCGTGCGGAAGTGCTCGAGCTGCTCCTTGCTCATGTACTCCTCGCCCTTGCGCGAGATGTACGGCTGGACGTTGCGCGGTCCGGACAGCAGGCTGCCGCCCGCTTCCTGCCGCTGGTCGGACTCCTCGACTTCCTCGATGCGGGGGGCAGGCCGCTTCGCCGCCGTGGCCGCCTGCGGACGGGCCGGCGCCGTCTTCCGTGCCGCCTTGGGAGCGGCAGGCTTCGCCGCCGACTTGACCTTGGCGGGCGCCTTGCTCGCCGCCTTGGCGACGGGCTTGCTCGGGGCCTTGGCAGAAACAGTCTTCTTGGCCTTGGTTGCCTTTGCAGACGGTTTCTTCACGGGCATTCTTGAAACTCCACGGAGGCATCGAAGGACGCGGGATTATACAGACCGAGGGCCGCTGGTCCACCGTTGCCGGCACGGCCCGGCAAGTCCATCGCCGCAGCGTCTGCGCGGTTCCAAGTCGCTGCTGTCCCCCGGGGCGGTTTCTTCATAAACTTCGCCTCCCGCCCCGTCCCCACGTCCCCCGGTGACCGATGCGCCTGAGCAAGATCAAGCTGGCCGGCTTCAAGTCCTTCGTGGACCCGACCACGATCAGTTTTCCGAGCAGCCTGGTCGGCGTCGTCGGCCCGAACGGCTGCGGCAAGTCGAACATCATCGACGCCGTGCGCTGGGTCATGGGCGAGATATCCGCCAAGCACCTGCGCGGCGACTCGATGGCGGACGTGATCTTCAACGGCTCGGGTTCGCGCAAGCCCGTCGGCCAGGCGTCGGTGGAACTCGTGTTCGACAACTCCGACGGCAAGCTCGGGGGCGAATACGCGAGCTTTGCCGAGGTGTCGCTCAAGCGGGTGGTGTCGCGCGACGGGACGTCCAGCTACTTCCTCAACGGCGTCCGCTGCCGGCGCAAGGACATCACGCAGCTGTTCCTCGGCACGGGCCTGGGGTCGCGCAGCTACGCGATCATCGAGCAGAACATGATCTCCCGGGTCATCGAGGCGCGCGCCGACGAGATGCGCGCGTTCCTCGAGGAAGCGGCGGGCATTTCGCGCTACAAGGAGCGCCGTCGCGAGACGGAAACCCGGATTTCCCACACGCGCGAGAACCTCGCGCGCCTCTCCGACCTGCGCGACGAGGTCGAGAAGCAGCTGCGCCACCTGCAGCGCCAGGCGGCCACCGCGCGGCGCTACCAGACCTTGAAGCAGGAGGAACGGCAGTCGCACGCCGAGCTCCTCGCGCTGCGACTGCGCGAGGTCGAGAGCGAGGCTGGTGCGCGGCAGGCCATCCTCGGCGAGCGCGACCTGGCGCTGCAGGCCGCGCTGGCCGAGCAGCGTTCCCTCGAGGCTTCGATCGAGCGGGCGCGCCAGTCACACGACGAACGCTCGGCCGTGGTCGCCGAAGTGCAGGGGCGCTACTACCAGGTCGGCGCCGAGATTTCGCGCGGCGAGCAGGCCCTCGAGCACGCCCGCCAGATGCGTGCCCGCCAGCGCCAGGAACTCGAGCAACTCGCCCTGGCACTGCAGGAGGCCGGTGCACACCGGCGCCGCGACGTCGAGCAGGCGGCGCAGTACGCTGCAACGCTCGCCGACCTCGAGCCGGGCCTCGAGGCCGCGCGCTCGGCCGAGGAGGCCGCAGCAGCCGGGCTCGCCGCGGCCGAGTCCGCCATGCAGGACTGGCAGGAGCGCTGGGAACAGTTCAACCAGGCGCTGCGAGCCGCGTCTTCGGCGGGGGAGGCCGAGCGGGCGCGCCTCGAGGAGCTCGACGGCCAGCTGCGGCGCCTGCTCGCGCAGCGCGAGCGTGCCTCGCAGGAACACGCTGCACTCGCGGGCGCGGACGTCGCCGCGACGCTGGCCGAGCTGGAGCGGTCGGAGCACGAGGCGCGCGCGCGTCTCGAGGACGCGCGGCAGGCCATGGCGCGGGGCGCCGGTTCGCTCCAGGAGGAGCGCGCACGCGAACGTGAGCTGGCCGAAGCGTCGCGGACCGCGAGACGCGAAACGCAGGACGCCGAGGGACGCATCGTGTCGCTCGAGGCGCTGCAGCGGGCGGCGCTCGGGCAGGGCCAGGGCAAGGTCGTGGACTGGCTCAAGTCCTGCGGCCTGGACGCGAGCCCGCGGCTCGCCCGCCAGCTCACCGTGGACGCAGGCTGGGAGCGCGCGGTGGAGACCGTGCTCGGTTCGTATCTCGAAGCCGTCTGCGTGGACTCCATCGACGACGTGGCCGGAACGCTTCACAGCCTTACGAGCGGCACGGTGACGTTCTTCGCAGGCGCGCAGGGGCCGGCGGGCAGCGGACCCGTGGGCGACGGCCTGCGCGGGCGCGTGCAGGGACCAGCCGGCCTCGACGCGCTGTTCGAGGGCATCATCGCCACGGACTCGCTCGCCGAGGCCCTGGCCGTGCGCCCGCGACTGCGCGCCGGGCAGTCGGTGGTGACGCGCGACGGCATCTGGATCGGCCCGGACTGGCTGCGGGTGAGCCGGGATCGCGACGCGCACGAAGGCGTGATCGAGCGCGAGCAGGAGCTGCGCCGCCAGCGCGCCGAGCTCGAGCAGTTACAGGCGCGCGGTCGCGAGCTCGACGAAAACCTCGAGGCGTCTCGCGGCCGGGTGCGCGAACTCGAGGACCGACTCGCCGACGAGCAGGCGCAGCTGTCGCGCGACGGGGCCGCGCACATGAACCTCCGCTCGCAGGTCGACTCGCTGCGCGCGAGGGCCGACCAGCGCAGCGCACGCATGGAGCGGCTGGCCAGCGAGCTCGCGGAGCTTGCCGAGGCGCTGGAAGTCGCCGGTGCGGCCAACCGCGCCTCCCGCGCGCGTCTCGAGGAAGCCGTCGATGCCATGGCCGACCTCGAGGATCGTCGCCGTGCGCTGGAGACAGAGCGCGACGGCCTGCGCCAGTCGCTCGCGGCGGCCCGCCAGCGCGCCGAGCAGGATCGCAACGCGGCGCGCGAGGTGGCCATCCGGGTGGAGTCGCACCGGACCGGTCACGCCTCGCTGCTCGGCAGCATCCAGCGCCTCGACGGCCAGATTACGCAGTTTGAATCACGGCGCACCGACCTCGACACCCAGCTCGGCTCCGGCGAAGCCGCCGAGTCCGAGCTCAAGGCCACGCTCGATGCGGCGCTGCAGCGGCGACTGGCCATCGAGGGCGAACTCACCGAGGCGCGACGCGCGCTGGAGGCGGTCGATGCGGGCATGCGCGAGCTCGACGAGCGGCGGGCGACCGCCGAGTCCGCCGTGCAGGACGCGCGCGATCTGCTCGAGAACGTCAAGTTCTCCGTGCAGGAGCTGCGGCTGCGTCGCGAGTCGCTGCTCGAGCAGTTCGCTGCCACCCGGCTCGAGCTCGCGGAGGTCACGGCTGCGCTCGATCCGGCGGCCGACGTGGTCGCCTGGGAGCAGCGCCTCGCGGAGGTGTCGGAGAAGATCGAGCGCCTCGGCCAGGTGAACCTCGCAGCGATCGACGAGTTCCGTGAGCAGTCCGAGCGCAAGGAGTACCTCGACCGGCAGTTCGCCGACCTGAACGACGCGCTCGCCACGCTTGAAGACGCGATCCGCAAGATCGACCGGGAGACCCGCAGTCGTTTCCAGGACACCTTCGACCGCGTCAACGCCGGTCTGAAGGACAAGTTCCCGCGGCTGTTCGGCGGCGGGCACGCCTACCTCGAGCTCGTCGGCGAGGACGTGCTGGAGTCCGGCGTGGCCATCATGGCGCGGCCGCCCGGCAAGCGAAACAGCTCGATCAGCCAGCTGTCCGGCGGCGAGAAGGCGCTGACCGCGGTGGCACTCGTGTTCTCGATCTTCGAACTGAACCCGGCGCCGTTCTGCCTTCTGGACGAGGTGGATGCGCCGCTCGACGAGAACAACGTCGGCCGGTTTTGCGACATCGTGCGCGAGATGTCGGGGCGGGTGCAGTTCATATTCGTCACGCACAACAAGTCCACCATGGAGCTCGCCAGGCAGTTGCTGGGCGTGACCATGAACGAGCCGGGCGTGTCGCGTCTCGTCGCCGTGGACGTGGACGAGGCCATGCGGCTCGCGGCCGTCTGAGGCAGCATGACCGAGGAATTGCGCTGGATCCTGCTTGCCGCCGGCGTGGTGCTGATCGCCGGCGTGTACCTCTGGGGCCTGCGGTCGCGACGTCGGTCCGCAGCGCCGGAACACGAGCGTGCCACCCGGCACGAGCCGCCGCTGGCGACGCGAGTCGCCGCGCCGGCGACGCAGCGCCTGGAACCCGGGCTCGAGCCCGCGGACGAGTCGAGCGAAGGGGAGAGCTTCGCGTCCGCATCCGGGTCCCTGCCAGTGATCGAGGTCGATCGCGAGGACGCGGCGCCGGTGAGGGCGGCTCCGTCCGCTCGACGTGAGCCACGGATCGGCACCACGACGGCTGCGCAGGCGCCCGACACGACCCCGCCGCCGCGGCCGAGGGCGTCTGAGGCAGCGGCAGCACCGGCGGCGACGACGAGTCCCCCGGCGGCGCCCCAGAAGATCTTCGCTCTGCGGATCACTGCGCCCGCGGCGATACCCTTCGGCGGGCGGGCGCTGAGGGAGGCGATCACGGCCGAGGGTCTCGAGTACGGGCGGTACAAGGTGTTTCACCGGCTGCACGCCGACGGCGAGCCGATGTTCAGCCTGGCGAGCCTCAAGGAACCGGGCACCTTCGATCCGGCGACCATGGACGGCGCCAGCTATCGCGGCGTTGCGATGTTCGCGGTGCTGCCCGGACCGGCGGCTCCCGGGCAGACTTTCGACGCACTCATCGAGACCGCACGCGCGATCGCGGACCGACTTGGCGGCGTGCTGCAGGACGACCGTGGCGTGGTCCTGAGCGTGGCGCGCGTCGAGCAGCTGCGTGCCGAGGTCGCGGCCTACGCGCGGTCGCGGCCGACGGCGGCCGGCCGCTGACCGGAAGACGCCCGATGGCGGACCGTGAGGTCGAGGCGCGTGCAGGCGAGCTGCGCGAGCAGATCCGCCGTCACGATTACCGCTACTACGTGCTCGACGACCCGGAGATCTCCGACGCGCACTACGATGCGCTGCTTCAGGAGCTGCGGGGGATCGAGGCGGCGCACCCGGAGCTGTGCATTGCCGATTCGCCGACGCAGCGGGTGGCCGGCGCGCCGTCGGCCGAGTTCGGCTCGGTCGTGCACGCCGTCCCCATGCTCTCGCTCGACAACGCCTTCGCGGAGCAGGACGTTCTCGACTTCGATCGTCGGGTGCGCGAGCGCCTTGATGTGGAGTCCCTGGCTTACTGCGCCGAGCCCAAGATCGACGGGCTCGCCATCAGCCTGCGCTATGAGCACGGCCGGCTGCAGCTGGCGGCGACGCGCGGCGACGGCACGCGCGGCGAGGACGTCACCGCCAACGTCCGCACCATCCGCTCCGTGCCGCTGACGCTGCACGGCGCCGCACCGCCGCTGCTCGAGGTGCGCGGCGAGGTGTACATGACGCGTCGCTCGTTCGACGCGCTGAACCGCCGGGCCGCGGAGCGCGGCGAAAAGACCTTCGTGAACCCGCGCAACGCGGCAGCCGGCAGCCTTCGGCAGCTCGATCCGAACGTAACGGCCGCACGCCGGCTCGACGCCTGCTTCTACGGCGTGGGCGCCAGCGAGGGCTGGAGCATGCCGACGCGCCAGGCCGAGGTGCTGACGGCGCTGCGCGCGCTCGGCCTGCGGACCTGCCCCGACAATGCCGTGGTCGAGTCTGCTGCGGGTTGCCTCGACTACTACGCCCGCATGCAGCGCCGGCGCGCGACGCTCGGCTACGACATCGACGGGGTGGTCTACAAGGTCGACCGGCTCGACTGGCAGCGCGACCTCGGCTTCGTCGCGCGGGCGCCGCGCTGGGCGGTGGCGCACAAGTTCCCGGCGCAGGAGGAAACCACGATCGTCCGCGACGTGGAGTTCCAGGTCGGCCGCACTGGCGCGCTCACGCCCGTCGCGCGGCTCGAGCCGGTGTTCGTCGGCGGCGTGACGGTGAGCAACGTCACACTCCACAACATGGACGAACTCGCGCGCAAGGACGTGCGCATAGGCGACACCGTGGTCGTGCGCCGCGCAGGCGACGTGATCCCGGAGGTCGTGCGGGTGATCGCCGACCTACGTCCGCCGGACGCGCGCATCGTCGAACTGCCCGGGCGCTGCCCGGTGTGCGGATCGCACGTGACGCGCGCGGAAGGCGAGGCCGTGGCGCGTTGCTCCGGCGGCCTGGTCTGCGGCGCCCAGCGGCGCGAGGCCCTCAGGCACTTTGCCTCGCGGCGCGCCATGGACATCGAGGGGCTCGGCGAGAAGCTGCTCGAGCAGCTGGTTGCGACGGGGCGGGTCGCGACTCCCGCCGACCTTTACACGCTGACGGCGGATGAACTCGCCGGGCTCGAGCGCATGGGCCCGAAATCCGCGGCGAACCTCGTCGCGGCCCTCGAGCGCAGCCGGCAGACGACGCTGCCGCGCTTCCTGTTCGCGCTCGGCATCCGGGACGTCGGTGAAGCGACGGCACTTGCGCTCGCCACGCACTTCGGGACGCTCGAGGCGCTCGAATCGGCCGCGCTCGAGCAGATCGAGCAGGTGCGAGACGTTGGTCCCGTAGTGGCCGCCCACGTGTACGACTTCTTCGCGGAGGAGCGCAACCGCGCGGTGATCGCCGCCCTGCGCACTCACGGGGTCACGTGGCCGGACGCCGAGCCGCGTCGGGCGCACGCGGACGGCGCGCTGGCCGGGGAGACGGTCGTGATCACCGGGACGCTCGCCACCATGACGCGCGACGCGGCGCGCGACGCGGCGCGCGCGGCCGGCGCGACCGTCACCGACTCGGTCTCGCGCAAGACGACGCTGCTGGTGGTCGGCGCCGAGGCGGGCTCGAAGCTTCGCAAGGCCGAGGAACTCGGCGTGCCGGTGGTGGACGAGGACGAGTTCCGCCGCAGGCTCGGCGTCGGGCCGGGACGGTGACGGCCGTGTGCGGCGCCGGCGCTTGCGCGTCGCCAGTTGCGCGCGTGTAGACTCGCGCCCGTGAATCGTCCGACCTGGCAGTTCTACGGCTGGTGGGGCATCGTCCTGCCGGCCTTCGTGATCATCTGGATCACCAACGCGCTCACGCTCGCGGGCATGAACGTCTTCGACGCCAAGCTGCTCGCGGAACTCGGCGTGGAGCGCGGCCCGCTCAAGTTCGGCGACACCATCCAGCTGCTGGTCTCCGGGGCTCTGGCACCGGTCGGGGGATGGCTCGCGGACCGCTACGGCGTGCGCCCGGTCATGATCGCGGGCGCGCTGCTGCTGTCGGGCGCGCTGTACGGATTCAGCACCGTCAACTCGCTCGGGGACGTGTACCTCATGCGCGCGCTGATGGGTGCGGCGCTCGCCGGCGCGGGGCTCGTCATCTGCGTCACCATCGTCTCGCGATGGTTCGTCTCGAAGCGCGGTCTCGCGCTCGGCCTGATGCTGTCGGGGACCAGCCTCGGCAACGCTGTCATCCCGCAGTTCAACGCCTCGCTCATCGCGGAGCACGGCTGGCGGGACGCGTTCACGATCATCTGCGTGATCCCGCTGCTGCTGCTGCCCATCATCCTGTTCGTGGTCAAGGAGTGGCCCGATCGCATCGGGCTGCAGGCCCTCGGCGCCGAGGCGGCCCGCGCCGGCGTGGACCCGAGGCTGCTGTCGGGCTACGAGTTCGGCGATGCGATCCGCTCGGCGAACTTCTGGCTGATCGGCACGGCGGCGTTCTGCACCTTCTATTCGATCCTCGGACTGTCGAACAACCTGTTCCTGCACATGTCGGATCTCGGGGCCGGGCCGGCGCAGGCTGCGCGAGCCTATTTCCCGCTGTTCGTGATGGGACTCGTCGGCAAGATCGCCGCCGGCGCGCTCGCCGACCAGTTGCCGCGCAAGGCCGTGTTCGGCGGCTGCCTGGCGCTGATGTTCCTCGGGGCGGTACTCCTCGCCACGCTCGATCCCAAGCTGGTCATGCCGGCGCTGTACCTGTTCGGACTCGGCTGGGGCGGCAACTACACGATGCTGCAGGGGCTGGTGGCCGACGTGTTCGGCGCTCGGTCGCTCGGCAAGATCCTGGGCGGCATCACGGTCCTCGACGCCACGGGCGGGGCGCTCGGGCCATGGGTCACCGGCACGCTGTTCGACCTCTCGCACAGCTACCGCTCGGCCTTCCTGGTGATGGCCCTGCTGATCGGCGTGGCGCTCGCGGCGATACTGCTCGTGCGCCTGCCGGAGCGCGCGGCGCACTGACGCCGCGGCGCCAAGCATGCTCCGCTACGCGCTCGGCCGGCTCCTCGCCGTCGTCCCCACGTTCCTGCTGATCGTCGCCGCGGCGTTCTTCCTGATGCGCGCCGCGCCGGGTGGACCCTTCGACGCCGAGCAGACGCTGCCGCCGGAGATCGAGGCCAACCTGCAGGCGGCCTACGGGCTCGACCAGCCGGTGCACGTCCAGTTCGCTCGCTATCTGGCCGGTCTTGCGCGCGGCGACCTCGGCCCCTCGTTCCGGATGAAGGACTTCACGGTCGCGGAACTGATCGGACGCGGCCTGCCCGTGACGCTCGCCGTGGGTGGCGCGGCGCTCGTGCTGGCGCTGGCGCTCGGCGTGCCGCTCGGGCTGGTCGCCGGCCTGCGGCAGAACGGCTGGGGCGATCACGCCGTCATGGCGGTTGCCCTCGCCGGGATCGCGATCCCGAGCTTCGTCGTGGCGCCCGTCCTTGCGCTGCTGTTCGGGCTGCGGCTCGGATGGCTGCCGGTCGCGGGCTGGGAGCCGGGCAGCCTGCGGCACATGGTGCTGCCGGTGGTGACGCTCGCGCTGCCCGTCGCGGCCTACGTCGCCCGGCTCACCCGCGGCAGCCTGCTCGAAGTGCTGCAGTCGGCGTACATCCGCACCGCGCGGGCGAAGGGCCTCGCTCCGGGCGTGGTCCTGCGGCGGCACGCGCTCAAGCCGACGCTGCTGCCGGTGGTGAGCTTCCTCGGCCCGGCCGCCGCCGGCCTGCTCACCGGCTCGCTCGTGGTGGAGCAGGTGTTCGGCCTGCCCGGCGTCGGGCGCTACTTCGTCCAGGGCGCGGTGAACCGCGACTACACGCTCGTCATGGGCATGGTGATCTTCTACGCGACCCTGATCCTGCTTCTGAACCTGCTCGTGGACCTGATGTATGGCTGGCTCGACCCGCGCATCCGCCACGACTGACGGCGCGCTGTGGGGCGACGCCCGGCGACGGCTGCGGGGAAACCGGGCCGCGATCGCGGCTGCGGCGTTCATTGCCGCGCTGGTGCTGGCCGCGCTGCTTGGGCCGCTGGCGAGCCCCTACGCCGTGGACCAGGTGGACTGGACGCTCAGCCCGCTCGCTTCGCCGCCGTCACTCGCGAACGGGCACTGGTTCGGCACCGACAGCAACGGCCGCGACCTGTTCGTGCGGGTCTGGGCGGGCACGCAGGTGTCGTTGCTGGTGGCGCTGCTCGCCACTGCTGTGAGCGTGCTGATCGGCGTGGCCTGGGGCGCGACCGCAGGCTACCTCGGCGGGCGCATTGACGGCTGGATGATGCGCGTCGTGGACGTGCTCTATGCGCTGCCCTACATGTTCTTCGTCATCATCCTCACGGTCGTTTTCGGGCGCAGCCTGTGGCTCATCTTCCTCGCGATCGGCGCGGTGGGCTGGCTCACGATGGCGCGCATCGTGCGCGGCCAGGCGCTGGCGCTGCGCCAGCGCGAGTTCGTGCTTGCCGCCGTGGCACTCGGCCTGCCGGCGCGGCAGATCATCGCGCGCCACATCGTGCCGAACGTGCTCGGCACCGTGGTCGTGTACGCCACGCTGACCGTGCCGCAGGTGATCCTGTTCGAGAGCTTCCTAAGCTTCCTCGGCCTCGGCGTGCAGGAGCCGCTCACGAGTCTCGGGCGGCTGGTGGCGGAGGGCGCGCTCGAGATGGAAACGGCCCCGTGGCAGCTGCTCGTGCCCGCCACGGTGCTCGCGCTGCTGCTGCTCGCGCTCAACTTCCTCGGCGACGGCCTGCGCGACGCGCTCGATCCGAGGCTGGGCTGAATGGCCGCCGAGGCGCTGTTCACGGTTCGCGACCTCGGGGTGCAGTTCACGACGCCGCGCGGCCGGGTGAGTGCCGTGCGCGAGGTCTCGCTCGAGGTCCGCCGCGGCGAGTGCCTCGCGGTGGTGGGCGAGTCCGGCTCAGGCAAGAGCCAGCTGTTCCTCGGCTGCCTCGGCCTGCTTGCGTCGGGGGGCGTCGCGAGCGGCTCGGCGCGCTTCGACGGCCAGGAACTCGTAGGGTCCGACGCCGCGGCACGGCGCGCCGTGCTCGGCACGCGGCTGGCGCTGGTGTTCCAGGACCCGATGAACGCACTGACGCCGCACCTGACGATCGGCCGGCAACTCGCCGAGGTCGCGCTCGACCGCGGGTTGCTGGACGCGGCGGGCGCGCAGGCGCGCAGCCTCGAGGTGTTGCGGGCGGTCCGGATGCCCGATCCCGCGATGCGGCTGCGCCAGTATCCGCACGAGCTGTCGGGTGGCCAGCGCCAGCGCGCGGCGATCGCCATGGCGCTGATGACGCGCCCGGAGCTGCTGGTGGCCGACGAGCCGACCACGGCGCTCGACGTGACGGTGCAGGCGCAGGTGATCGAGGTCCTGCGCGAGGCACGCGACCGTGGCCTCGCCGTGGTGCTCGTCACGCACGACATGGGCGTGGTGGCGGGCATCGCTGACCGCGTCGCGGTCATGTACGCGGGGCGCGTGGTCGAGACGGCACCAGTGCGGGAATTGTTCGCGGCACCGGCGCACCCGTACACGGCGGCACTGCTCGCCTCGGTTCCCCGGCTCGACACGCCGCTCGCCGCCCGCCTTGCCGGCATCGAGGGCCAGCCGCCCGCGCCCGGTGCGGAGCCGGACGGCTGCGCCTTTGCCCCGCGTTGCCCGGCCGTACTCGAGACCTGCCGTCGCCGTCGCCCGCCACTCGAAGCGCGCGAAGGTCGCAGCGTGGCCTGTCACGCGGCACGGCTCCCGTCAGGAGTGGCGACGTGAGCGAGACGCTGCTGCGCGTGCGCAAGCTCACCGTGCGCTTTCCCCTGCGGCGCTCGCGCCTCGCCGGTCCACGTCCGTGGCTCACCGCCGTCGACGGCGTGGACCTCGAGATCGAGGCGGGCCGTGCGGTCGGCCTGGTCGGCGAATCGGGCTGCGGCAAGTCCACGCTGGCACGAGCGATCCTCGCGCTGGTCGCGCCGCAGGCCGGCACGATCGAGTGGCGCGGGCAGGCGGTGCGACACGACGACGCGGCGGGCCTGCGCCGCATGCGCCGCGAGCTGCAGGTCGTGTTCCAGGATCCCGTCGGCAGCCTCGATCCGCGCATGAGCATCGGCGCGAGCGTGACCGAGGCACTGGAGGCGCTCGAGGGTCCGCAGCAGCGCGCGGCGGCCGACGCGCGCGTCGAGTCGATCCTCGCGGAGGTCGGCCTCGACCCCGCGCTCCGCGCACGCTACCCGCACGAGCTGAGCGGGGGCCAGTGCCAGCGTGCCGCCATCGCGCGCGCCCTCGTCGGGCAGCCGAAGTTGCTGGTCTGCGACGAGGCGGTGAGTGCGCTCGACGTGTCGGTGCAGGCGCAGATCGTCAACCTGCTCGGGGACCTGCGCCGGCGTCGCGGCCTGGCGCTGCTCTTCATCAGCCACAACCTCGCGGTGGTCCGGCACCTGTGCGACGAGGTCGCAGTGCTTTACCACGGCCGCGTGGTCGAGCGGGCGACGGCCGCGGCGATCTTCGCCGCCCCGCGCCATCCCTACACGCGCGCACTCCTCGCCGCGGTCCCCGATCCGGATCCGGCCGCGCACCGTCGCGGCGCGCTCCCGGAACTGCGCGCGGCGGCGGCCGCGGAGGCCGTCGCAGGCGACGGCTGCGCCTACCGGCTGCGCTGTCCGCTCGCCGACGAGGGCTGTCGGATGCAGGCGCCGCACCTCGAGGACGCGGGCGACGGGCACCTCACGGCGTGTCACCACGGACGGTCCCAGCCACCGGGGGGCTGAACTCGATGAGCTCGATGTGCTCGCCGCTCGGGCCGCGCAGCACGCCGGCCCGGCGGCCCTCGTAGGGCAGGCCTTGCAGCGCGCCCGGCGGGGCCACGAGCCTCGGCAGGAACGGCTCGAGCGAGGCGACCGCGAAGGACACCATGGCCATGCCCGGCGGCAGTTCGCCTTCCGCGGCCACGCGGGTCGCGGCGCCGGCGGGGTACTGGTCGATCTCCACCAGGAAGCGGTCCGGCAGGCGCGCGATGCCGATCAGGAACGGCTGCTCGGGCGGCAGGTTCCAGGCATCGGCCAGGATCTGGACGCGCGAGGGGGCGGGCTCGGTGACGGGCAGACCGAAGGTCGTGGCGTAGAAGTCGAGCGTGCGCCGGACGTCGCTCACGCCGACCACCACGATGAAGATGCGGTCCACGAAGCTCGTGGCGCTGCCGAGGCCGAACTTCGACTTGCCGGCAGGCATGCGCGTGAAATAGAGGAGTTCGCCGGCGGGCCCGAGCGCCTGCATCGCCACCACCGCCGGGTTGATCTCGAGCGGTGCCGGCGGCCCGATGACGCGAAACGGCGAGTCCCGCAACTTCGGCTCGAGCAGGGTGGGGTCCTCGACGAGGATCTCAGTGGCGTTCCAGCCCAGCGTCTTCATTGCGGGCGCCGGGGACGAACCGGTCTCGATCATGCGCAGGTACACGGGCTCGTGGCTCATGGGCTGCAGGAGCGCGTATCGGCGCCCGGCCAGCGCCGGCGCGCCCCAGCTTCCGGCCTGTTCGGGTGCGACGTGGCCGCGTTGCACTGTCTGGTAGCGGAGGACCTGCTGGTAGGCCCGCTCGGCCGCGCCCACGTCCGGGACGAGCAGGGTGACCGCGACGATGGCGCTCAGCATCGTGGACCTCGGGCATGGCGCGACGGCGCGATCATAGAACAGCGTGCCCGGCATAGGTCTTTGCCGGTCTTGTCCGATGCGTCGCTGTTGTGATTACCTTTGCGCCAATTCTGCATACGACAGGGGCTGCGCGGCCATGACCGTCGACCTGGGACTGCTGATCCTCACCGCCGCCTCGATCGGCTTCATCCACACGCTGCTGGGGCCGGACCATTACGTGCCCTTCGTCG
>Ga0105090_10000836_pt1 | contig 15899 bp, 10 predicted proteins | sample PPLLak3March2015_FD_79110 | JGI IMG/M metagenome (GOLD analysis project Ga0105090, IMG submission 79110) | Freshwater sediment microbial communities from Prairie Pothole Lake near Jamestown, North Dakota, USA - PPLs Lake P7 Core (1) Depth... | ecosystem: Environmental > Aquatic > Freshwater >... | reverse complement strand
CGGCCGGTTCCGACGTGCTCAAGGTCGGCCTGATCGGCTGCGGCGGCCGAGGCATGGGAGCGGCGGTGAACGCGATGAACGCCGAGGAGAACGTCAAGCTGACTGTCCTGGCCGATGCGTTTCCCGACCAGATCAAGCACGCCCGCGACGTGCTCTCGAAGCAGATCGGGGCTCGTTTCGCGGTGGACAACGAGCACTGCTTCGACGGCTTCGACGCCTACAAGAAAGTCATGGCCAGCGACGTCGACGTGGTGCTGCTGTGCACTCCACCCCACTTCCGCCCGGCTCAACTGCGAGCGGCGATCGAGGCGGGCAAACACGTCTTCTGCGAGAAGCCGGTGGCGGTCGACGGACCGGGCGTGCGTCACGTGCTCGAATCGAGCCGACTGGCGAAGGAAAAGAAGTTGAGCCTGGTGTCGGGGCTCTGCTGGCGCTACGACCTGGGCGTGCGCGAGACCATTCAGCGGATCCAGGATGGCGCGATCGGCGACATCGTGGCGATCCAGGAAAACTATCTGACCGGCACGCTTTGGCATCGCGGCCGCCAGCCCAACTGGAGCGAGATGGAGTACCAGATGCGGAACTGGCTCTACTTCACCTGGTTGTCGGGCGATCACATTGTGGAACAGCACATTCACAGCCTGGACAAGGCGGTCTGGCTGAATGGCGACAAGGCGCCGGTGCGTTGCTTCGGCCTGGGGGGACGCCAGGTGCGAACCGACAAGCAATGGGGCAACGCCTACGATCACTTCGCCGTGTGCTACGAGTGGGACAACAACGTGAAGTGCTTCTCGTACACTCGCCAGATGTCCGACTGCGGCAACGACGTGGACGATTACATCCTGGGCTCGAAGGGCCAGGCGGCCCTGTTGCGGCACACGATCAAGGGGGCCAGCGACTGGCGTTATCGCGGGCCGAAGCCGAGCATGTACGACGTCGAGCACAAGGAATTGTTCGCCGGCATTCGCTCGGGCAACATCATCAACAACGGCGAGTACATGAGCCACAGCACGCTGATGGCCATCATGGGTCGCGAGGCGTGCTACACGGGCCAAACGATCACGTCCGAGCAGATGCTCAATTCACCCGTGGTGCTCGGCCCCGAAAAGTACGAATTCGGCGACATCAAGATCCCCGAGATCGCGATGCCCGGCATCACCAAGTTCGCGTAGCACCCCCACACGAAACTCCCCCACCAAGTTCTTCGCCCCCCTCGCCCCGCCGCAGCCCCATTTTAAAAAGGTTCTCCATCGCCCAAGCGGCGGGGAGAGGGGCCGGGGGTGAGGGGCGAGTCGGGGGCAATTTCACCACGAGAACGAACCTGATGGACGTCGACGCCACCGACATCGCCGCCGCGCTCCAAGCCAGATCGAACCATCAACGGCAACTGCATGCGCCAGAGACCGTGCCCCAGCGCTTGGAGCGTTTCGCAAGACTCCAACGCAGCTGCTTCGAGTTGCTGCAATCCTCTCCAAACGGACTCGAGCATTTCCTGCGACGCAACATGCATTCTCGGCGAGTCGAGGTGATCGATGGACAGTGGCGACCCGTTTCGGCTGATCGATGTCCTAGTCCCGCATGACGTGCCGTTGGTGATTATTGGCGGTCATGCCGTAACCACGCTCTAGAACTGATCCCCGCCCCCTAGTTTTTCCTCGGCCTGATCGGCTTGCCAGGCGATGGCGGTGATGGTGCGAGTGACCTCCAACGGCGCGGCGGCGTCGGCCAGCTGATTGGCTTGCACGACCACCATGTCCCCCGCCGGAGTGTCGGCGATCGCGAACGCGCCGTGGACCAGATTCGCGTTGTAGCGGAGCAGGGCGAGGGCGTTGTCGTTCGTGGCGGGACCGCACGTCGAGCGGTATTGAACAAGCGCGTGACCGCTCGGATCCTTGGCCGCGAAGTTGATCGCGACGATTTGTTTGCGGAGCGGTCCGACCGGCACGGAGACGTGCCATTCTTCGCCCGACTCGGCGATCGTCCAGCCGTTGGCCTGAGCGGCGTCGCGCACGATCTGCTTGGGATCGCGCTGCACGGCCTGCAGGTTGCCGAACAAGTTAGGTTGACCGGCGGCCATCGCGGCCCCCCCCGCCGCTCCGGCGACCGCGGCGTTCGGCGCGCCACCAGCCTGCGGAACTCGCGGCTGTTGCAGCGCCTGCTGCACCATGGCGGGCATGAGCATGCCAAAACCGGCGCCCATTCCCATGCCCATCGCGTTGGCCCCCATGCCGCCCGGTTGTTCGGCCATCTTCGCCAGGCTGTTGGCAGTCTGGTAGAGCGTGAAGGCGTGCAGGTCGCCGATCGCTCCCATGCTCGAACGGGCGTCGATCGCCTTTTGCACTTCTTCCGGGGGCGTGATCGCGTTGATAAAGAACTCGACGAGTTCCAACCCCTTGTTCGAGAAGTCGTCGCCGACCTTCACTCGCACCGCGGCCCCGACTTCCTCGAATCGCGCGGGCAGGTCGAGCAGGCTGATATTGGCGGTGCCGATCACGTCGGTCAGTCGCGAGACGATCTGGTCCTTCAGGTAGGCTTCGATATCCGCGGTGGTGAACTTGCCTTGAGTACCGACGAGCGTATTGATAAACGTGGCCGACTGGGTGACTCGGAACGAGAATTTTCCGAAGGCCCGCAGCCGCACGATGCCAAAGTCCTTGTCGCGGACGGCGATCGGCTGGCGGGTGCCCCACTTCTGGTCGATGAACGTCTGCTTGCCGACAAAATAGACCTGCGCCTGGAAGGGGGACTTCTCCCAGGGGATGGTGAGGAGCCGAGTGAGAATCGGCACGTTCATCGTGGTCAGCGTATGGCGACCGGGGCCGAACGTGTCGAGCGCCTTGCCGTCGCGAAAGAAAACCGCTTCCTGGCTCTCCTGGACGATCAGCTGAGCGCCCACCTTGATGTCGGCGGAACCTTCGGCCGGGACTCGCTGCACCAGCGTACGATTGGTCGAATCGAAGAAATCGATGACTTCCAGGCGAATGCCCATGATGATGTTGCTACCGTGAACGAGGAAGGAATGAAACGATCGACATTCTAACTACTTGCCCATCCCTTGGAGGATCTCGCCGCGCTGGCGGAACTTGGTTTCGAGTTCCCCGAGCAGCTGTTGGACTTTCCCCACGGCCTGATCCGCGGGGCTGGGATCGCTCGACATCTCCCGGCAAGCGGCGACCAGCGTCTGCATGTCGTTGGTGAGCGCCACGTCGACGGCGTAGGCTTGGTCCAATTCGGCCTCGCCAATCCGCACATAGTCGAACAGGCCGCTGTAGCCTCGGTCGGCGCCCCGAATCTGGTTCGCGAACCCGTCCAGCCGGCCGCGCAAGCTTTCGTAGCCGGGCAGGGCGTCGAGCTGCACTTTTTCGACCAGCTTACGCATCGCCTGATCCACCCCCTGCTTGGCGAGCAGCAGTTGGTCGGCCAGCCACTTGCGAGTGAGGAAATCGCTCTCGCGGCGGTACTCTTGCTCGAGGTAGCCCCGAAAACCGGGGATCTGGCGGAGGAGTGCTTCGAGCGCGTTGCGATCGTGAGCGTGACGAGTGGGATCCATGAATCGGGCCCTCGGCGGAATGGGAACGAGTCGGCAAACCAAGCTGAAATTCGCCCCCCGGCGGGAGTTCTTGGGTTCGGCCGCGCGTATCTTAGCCGATTTGGCGGAGTGTTGGGGTGAGTGTGAGGGGGTGACGGAGTGAAAGCCCGTACCACGTAGCTCCGCTGCGTGGCCAGTGCGGGGACGGCCGGAATCTGGTGCCCACGGAGCAGAGCTCCATGGTATGAACCGATCCCGTACCACGTAGCTCCAGCTGCGTGGCCAGTGCGGGGACGGCCGGAATCTGGTGCCCACGGAGCAGAGCTCCATGGTACGAACCGATCCCGTACCACGTAGCTCCGCTCATCAACGCCGATTCAGATCAGCGTTGATCAGAGCTGATCAGCGTTCCTTACGCATCTGCCGGACCCACGACCCCGCCGGTGAATTTCCCATCTTCCGCGCCGTGGCCCACGAGGATTTCCGCCTTGTAGCCACCCTTCGCGCGAAAATGCAGAATCAACGCGAGATAGCCGACGAGCATGATGCCCGGAAAGATGGCCATGTTGGCGAGCGCTTTCTGGTTACTGCGATCGCCGATCTCCTTGATTTCCTTCTGCACCGCTTCTCGTTCATTCTCAGGCAGTTGATCGATCGCGGCCGTCACCGCCTTATCGTCCACGGCCTTGTACGGAATGATTTCGTAGATGGTTTTATCGGTCACCGCGGTCAGCTTGCCGTCCTCGACCAATCCCACTTTTTTCGCGGGCTCGGAGGCGACCAAGGCTTGAATCTGCTTGTCGGCTTGCAGCGTGCCGATGTACGGGAAGCCCAGCGTGCCGACCGCGAGCATGCCGATGCCGCTGATGGCGTTGAGCGTCATCGCGCCCCCCTTGGGAGTCTGTTCGGCGACCACCCCCAGCATCGTCGGCCAGAAGAACGTCTTGCCGAAGCCATACAAGGTCGCGGCGATAAAGATCGAGGCGCCGGCGGCCGAGGAGAGCATGATCAACCCGGCGATCGCCAACAGCGTGCTCACCGCCAGCAAGCCCAGGGGCGAGAGGCTATGGACGATCGGTCCCGCGAAGAATCGCAGCACCATCATGATGGCCGAGGTGTAGACGAGAATCCAACCAGGGTGGAAGCTTCCTTCCGCGACCCCTTCCATGATTTTCGTGATCCAGCCGTCGGTACCGATCTCGGTCGTGGCCAGCGGCATCATGATCAAGACGAGAAGGAACATCAGCAACCGCCCCATCGCCTGGGTGTAGACGCCGAAGCCGATCACGATCGCCGCCCCGATTCCCAGAAAGATGAACTTGGGTTGATTGGGGAAGAAGTCGAGCAGCTGCAGGGTGACGAGGAAACCGACGACCAGGGCGCCCAGCACGCCGAATTCCGACAGCATTTCCTTATAGGAAACGCCAGCGGCCTCGCGTTCCTGCACGGGAAACTTCAGCGGCAGCAACATCAAGAAGTAGATCACGGCGGGGCCGGCCAACAGTCCGACTTTCACGCCCCAGTTCAGATGATCGAGGAAGATCGTGAGGACTCCCGCGACGACCAGCCCGCCGGGCCAACCCGCGTGCAGGATGTTCAACCACTTGGTCTTTTCCTTGCTGAACATGGTCGCCACGACCGGGTTGATAAACGCCTCGATCGTGCCGTTGGCCAATCCCAGGACGAGGCTTCCCCAGTACAAGAGGTTGTAGGCCGTTTCCTTGTCGCCCCCTTGGGCCATGAAATAGGCGGTCACGCCCATGCAGGCCCACGTGATGTGGCCCACGAAGGCCATGATCATGGCAATCTTGTAGCCGATGCGATCGATGATCATGCTGAAGCCGATGATGCTGACCGCGAACGGCCAGATGCCGATGCCGGCCAGGCGCCCCGATTCGGCGGGGTCGAGTCCGAACTCCTTTTCCCAGGTCCCGATCAAGAACATTCGGGCGATGAACCCGAACGCGGTCGTGACGAGCGCCACGAAGCATCCCCAGAAGAGCACTTGATCCTTCGACCCGTAGTCCTCGGAACCCGAACTGCCGTGCGACATGACTCACGTCTCCCAGATATTTTGCGAGCGGCGAAACGAGCCGTGGAACGAGGGCGGCCGTGCCGCCATGCTATCGTCCGCCTTGGAAAAGTGGGCACGGTAAGTCTTGCCTAGGGCACTGTCAAGTGTCTGCGCCGCTGGCCCAGGCGATTCGTGTCGAGTCGGAACCTGGCGGGACGGCATGCCAGGACTAATCGCTGCCAGTGCCAAAAAACACCGCTCCGTCGGCCTCGCGGGCCAGCGGTTGGATCCGGACCAGAGTCAGCGAGTCGTGGGCGGTCGCCGCGCGAATGCCCCCCGGGAACATCCGCGGTGGGGGCGACGCTCCACGAGAGTCGGTTTCCGTCAGTTCGGCCAATTCGTTCCAGCGCTGGCGGTTCATCTGACCGGCCGGCCAGTTTTCGCGCGCCCACAGGTGGACGAAAAGCTGCCGCACCAGGTCGCGCGGGCTGGCAGCCAGCTGGCGGCAGTCGATGTCGAGTTTCCCGTCGGACGACCTGCGAACCGCTGCGGCCGCCAGTCGTTCCACGGTCTCTGCGCGGACCTGATGCGCGGCGCGAGCCGACTCGCCCAAACGCCGCAGGGTATCGTCAATCCGCGGGTTATAGTGCTGGCGGAGCAGGGGGAGGAGATCCCGCCGCACTTGATTGCGAGCGAACCGGAGGTCGGCGTTCGAGGAATCCTCGCGGAAGTCCTGCCCCAAGTGAAGCAAATAGTCGCGCAGTTCCTCGCGGGGCGCTTCGAGCCAGGGACGAACGACGGTCACTCCCTCCCCCAGGCGGCGGAATTGCGGAATCCCGGCGAGTCCCGCGATGCCGGTCCCCCGCAGGATACGCAGCAGAATCGTTTCAACCTGATCGTCGGCCGTGTGAGCGGTCGCCAGGTAGCGGGCCCCCTGCTGGGCGGCGACTCTGGCCAAAAACGCATAACGCTGCCGACGTGCCCTGGCTTCCGGTCCCAGGCCTCGAACAATTGGTTCCTCGTCGACGTCGGCCCGCTCCACCACGCAACGCAGGCCTCGGGAACGGGCTAATTCCTCCACGAAAGCTGCGTCCCGCTCGGATTCGTCCCCGCGCCATTGATGATTGAAGTGAGCGACGAGGGGCCGTCCCCAGTCTGGCCGGTCGGTCGCCTGCCAGGCCCGCAGCAGCGCGACGCTATCCGCCCCTCCCGAAACGGCCAGCACCACGGGCAGGTCGGGGCTTCGCAGGGAAGCGCGAAAGGTGGCGAGTTGTTCTTCCAGGCGATGCATGGGGCACATGAAGCGTTCTCGGGGCCGTAGTTGAACATCCGGCGGAACGTGATACCATACCTACCGTTCAGGTGAACTCCTATTGAAGAGCGCTCGCCTGGTTGCAAGTCAAGATTCCTCAACACATTTGAGCGAATTGTGCTTGCGACAGTTCGCGTCCGGATAGCCAAATCGCCCGACCGTTTGAAACCACGACATCGACGAAGTTCGAGCCGGGGAATTGTTCCAAGTTCTCTCTCCGCGATCGCTCCCTTCACCATGCATTACCTGCTGTACGTGCTTCAGTTGCTCATCGATCTGCTCCTGGGGCGCAGCACGCCTCAGTTGGCGCCGATTCCGGTGACTGCGCCACGCTACCGACGGGAAGCCGAAGGACGGTTGCCGCGGAAAGTCCCGCGCGATCCGCGAGGGAACTGGAAGATGCCTCCAACTACTTTGTCTCCGTGTGAGTCCAGCCGATGCCAGATCGGCTTGTGGAAGTTGTTGATGTGGAAAACTTGCCCTCGTTCTCTATCGCGCGCGCCCCAACAACGCGACGCACGATAGAAACGCAGGCGGCCGCTCGCTCGTAGCCATTCCGCCACGAGTGACACGCGGTTAGTCCGCTCGACAATTTCGCTTCACACGAACTTGCGGTGAGCCACTCGCGGCTCCGCTGCTGGTTTCTCGGTGCCGACAGCGATTCGCGTTCCCGCGCGAATGTCGCGGCAATTCGTCTCCCTTACGAATTCGGAGACTGTCGTCGTGGATATCGTTTCTCTCGGGATCGGGTTCGGCTTGGCCGCCGTCGCGACCTTCGCCGCCGTGAAGTTCCTGGATCGGCTGCGCAAGCAGGACCTCGAATCGAAGGCTCGCGAGATCACGGAGCGCGCCGAACGAGAAGCCGCCAACCGGCTGCGCGAGGCGGAACTCGAAATCAAGGAACGGACCCTCCAGCAGAAATCGGCGGCGGAAGAAGAGATCAACAAGTCGCGCGACGAATTGCGGGAGCGGGAACGGCTGCTGGATAAGCGGCACGAGACGCTGGAACAGCAGAACGACGATCTGCGCAAGCAGGAAAAGATCGCCGAGGCCACGCAGCGGCGCGCCAAGGAGAAGCTCGAGGAATCCACGCGGCGAGGCGAAGAACTGCAAAAGTCGCTCGATTCACAGCGACAGATGTTGCATCAACTCAGCGGACTGTCGCGCGACGAAGCGACGACGCGGCTCTTCAGCCTGTTGGAAGACGAGTTGGCCGGCGAGATCGGGACGGTCATCCAGCGTCACGAACGACACGTGCGCGAAATCTGCGACGAGAAGTCGCGCAACATTCTGCTCACGGCACTCCATCGCTACGCCGCCTCGCACACCGCCGAGACGACGACGAGCACGGTGGACATTCCCAGCGACGAAATGAAGGGTCGGATCATCGGCCGCGAGGGACGGAACATTCGCGCGTTCGAAAAAGCCACCGGAGTCGACGTCATCATCGACGACACGCCGGGCGTGGTGATTGTCAGCGGGTTCGATCCCGTGCGCCGTGAAATCGCTCGACTGGCCCTCAATAAACTCATCGCCGACGGTCGCATTCATCCGTCACGAATCGAGGAATTGGTCGTCGACACCGGCAAGGAAATCGAGCAGCTGATCCAGAAAAAGGGGGAAGCCGCCGTCCAGGAAGTCAACATCGGCAACGTCCATCCACGGATCGTCTACATGCTCGGTCGCCTGCACTTCCGCACGAGCTACAGCCAGAACGTGCTGCGGCATAGCGTCGAGGTCGCGTTTCTGTCCGGCATGATGGCCGAGATGGTCGGGCTGAATGGCGACGTCGCGCGGCGTTGCGGACTCCTGCACGATATCGGCAAGGCGGCCGACCATGAACTCGAGGGGGGCCATCCCAAGATCGGCGCGGACCTGCTCAAGCGGCACGGCGAGAAGGCCGAGATCGTCCATGCCGCGTTCGGGCACCACGACGAGATCGTGACCGAGTATCCGTACACGATGCTGGTCGCGACCGCCGACGCCTGCAGTGCGTCGCGCCCGGGAGCGCGCCGCGAATCGCTCGAACGCTACATCAAACGGATGGAAGAACTGGAGTCGATCGCGCTGGGCTTTCCCGGCGTCGAACAGGCGTTCGCCATTCAAGCCGGCCGGGAACTGCGCGTGCTGGTGGGCTCGAAGGATACCGACGACTCGAAGGCCGCCAAGATCTGCCGCGATATCGCCAAGGCCTTCGAGGAACAGTTGACGTATCCGGGCGAGATCAAGATCACCGTGGTCCGCGAGTCTCGCTTCACCGAAGTGGCGCGGTAGGCGACGAGAAAGCTTGCCACAGAGGATCTAGCCACAGAGGACACGAAGGTCACGGAGGGGGGGGCCGAAGATTCTGTTTCCACGAAGGCAGACTCGGTCGCGAACCACATGACCTTGTTTGCGGAAGTCATCGCCACTGCAGACAATCAAAATGGAATTGCTTGCTCTGTGTCCTTGGTGAGCTCTGTGGCAAAAAATCCTCCGTGCGACGGCAGGCATGACGTGCGCGCCCGATCTCCCCATTCACACTGACACCAAGCCCTAACTCTTCGAGTCTCACGCGCATGCGGATCTTGCACATCGGCGACATTGTCGGACGACCGGGTCGGCGGATCGTGGCGGCGGCCGTGCCCAAGCTCCGCGTCGAACGGCAACTCGACCTGGTGATCGCCAACGCCGAAAACTCGGCCGACGGTTCGGGGATCACCGCCAAGATTTTTCGACAGCTGATGGCGGCTGGAGTCGACTGCATCACGCTGGGCGACCACATTTACCGCCGCAAGGAAATCTACGAGACGCTGCAGACCGATGCCCGCATCGTGAAGCCCGCCAACTTTCCGGCCGAGGCGCCGGGTCGAGCGTGGACGGTGGTGAAGACCGCGCAAGGTCAGTCGGTGGCGGTGATCAGCCTGTTGGGGCGAGTCTTCATGCGGCCAGTCGATTGCCCGTTCGCCGCCGCGGACCGCATCTTGGCCGAAATTCCCGCCGACGTGCGGGTGCGGATGGTCGATTTTCACGCCGAGGCCACCAGCGACAAGCAGGTGATGGGGCGAATGCTGGACGGTCGAGTTTCGGCGGTCCTGGGGACGCATACGCATGTGGCGACGGCCGACGAGCAGATCTTTCCGGGGGGCACCGCCTTTCAATGCGATGTGGGCATGACCGGCCCGTTCGAGAGCATTCTGGGCCGGCGCATCGACCGCGTGACCGAGGCGACTCGCACGTTCCGTCCCACCGAATTTGAGGTCGCGTTGCGGGACGTGCGACTGCAGGGTGCGATCGTCGACATCGACCCCGCGACCGGTCGCGCGACGGGGATCGAGCGGCTGACGGTGCGGGCGGACGAGGTCCCCATGGCCGCTGTCGACGGGCTCGACTAAACTCGCCTTGCGAGGTTTCTGGCGTCCCAGTATTCTCCCCACCCCCTGGGCGAGCCGCACCGTGTTCGAAATCGAGCGGAGTGATTCATCCAGGCTGTCGATCGTCCAGCGGTGGGCCTTGGCCGCATTGGGCGGTGGTCTGTCGGTGTTGTTGGGCCTGGCGCTCTGGCTTACCCCCAGCGCTCGAGGGCTCGGCACGCACCAGCAGTTGGGGTTGCCCCCCTGTACCATCGTGCAATTGATGGGAACCAGGTGTCCGGCCTGCGGGATGACGACGTCCTGGGCGCATTTGGTCCGTGGCCAGTTGCTGGCGGCTTGCCGCGCGAATGTCGGCGGTGTGCTGCTGGGCGTGCTGGCGATGGCCGGCGCGCCTTGGCTGATGGGTTCGGCTTGTCAGGGACGGTGGTGGGGTTGGGAGCCCACGGAGCGGGCATTGTTGGCGGGAAGCCTCGCGGCCTTCGCGGTGATTCTCGTCGACTGGTTCGCCCGCTTGATCGGGACATGATTGATCGGGACATGACACGAAACGAGCGGTGTGGCGCACGACGCGCGGGGCCGCGAACAGATTCATCGATCGCAACGGCGACAAGGATGTTCCATGCGAGCGGCTTCGAACTACGGGCGGACGGCGTTAACGCTGACCATGCTGGTGACTTTAAGCTGCAATGCCGGCTGTCTCGGCATGGCCGCCCAGCTCCTGTATGTGATCAAGGGTGACAAAGTCGAGGCGGAATTCGAGGGACTCGAGGGCAAACGGGTCGCCGTGGTCTGCCTGAGCAACACTTCGGGCTTCGACCCTGGCTCCGCCTCCTCGACGCTGGCTCAATATGTCGAGCTCAATTTGCGGAAGAACGTCAAGAAGATCCAAGTCGTCCGCCAGCAGGAAGTGGCGAACTGGGTCGACAATAACGACTGGGATCGGCTCGACTATCGCGACATCGGCCGCGGCGTCCGCGCCGACATGGTCGTGGCCATCGACCTGGACAATTTCCGGCTCCACGAGGACGCCACGCTGTTCAAGGGGCGCACGAACTGGACGGTCACGGTGTACGACATGAGCAAGTCGGGCGAGGCGGTCTTCCGCCGCAGCGAACGCAATTTCCAGTTCCCCGTCAATGGCGGGCAGCATGTCAGTGAAACGACGGAAGAAAACTTCCAACGGAAGTTCCTGCTGATTCTGGCCGAGGATGTGGCCAAGCACTTCTACGCCTACGAATTCAAGGAAGAATTCGCTCGCGACGCGTTGATCGCCCACTAAGGGCTCGATCACCGCTTGAAAACTGGATGAGGGCCTGACACCGTTCCGCGCCGCGGCGACCATCGATTAAGATGAGCGGTTATGAACATCGAGTCGCTGCTCCGCATTCTGGACGACCCCCGGCAGGCCACCCCCTGGTTCACCTCGCTGGGGCTCAAGGCTCCCGACCGAGCCCATGAACTGCTGGTCGAACTGGCCCGCTCTGGCATCACGCTCGACCTGCTCGCCGTGCTGGCGACCCGGCTCGAGGAGCAGTTGGCCCGGTTAAGCGATCCGGACATGGTCTTGCGGAACCTGGCGCGATTCATCGCGGCTTCCCGCAGTCCGCTCGCCGTGGGCACGCTGTTCGAACGGGACGCCGAGGCGCTCCCCACGCTCCTGCAGCTCTTCTCGACCAGCCAGCACCTGAGCGACCTGTTGATCGAGGATCCCGAGGCGTTCGACCTGGTGCGCATGACGGAAGGTCTGCCGGTCGCTCGCGAGGTGCTCGTGGGAGAAATCTGCCGCGAGATCGGCGCCCTGTCCGATGACGTGGCGACCATGACGGCGCTGCGACGCTACAAGCGGCGGGAAACCTTGCGCATCGCCTACGGCGACATCATTCGCCGACAGCCCATCGATCTGGTCACTCGCCAGATTTCGTTCCTGGCCGATGCGCTGTGCGAGGCCGCCTACCAAGTAACCTACGAGCGATTGGTCGCCGAACGCGGCAGGCCGCGCCGACCCGACGGCGCTCCGGCGCGGTTCGTGGTCATCGCGCTGGGCAAGCTCGGGGGCTGCGAACTGAATTACTCCAGCGACATCGATTTGATTTTCTTGAGCGACGGTCCTGGCCAGACGGACGGCCGACGGGGGATCAGCAACGACGAGTTTTACGACCGCTTGGCGCGACACATGGTGCGGCTGATTCAGGAGCCGACCGAATTGGGCATCGCTTACAATGTCGATCTTCGCCTGCGTCCCGAGGGACGACACGGACGAACAGTGATCGGTCTCGAGGCCGCGCTGCACTACTACGATGTGTTTGGCCGCACCTGGGAACGGCAAGCCTACGTCAAGGCGCGCGTGATCGCGGGCAACGCTGATCTGGGGGGCGAGTTTCTCAGGCAGCTCGAACCTTGGATCTACCGGCGCTACTTGAGCGCCGCCGACATTGCCGGCATCAAGCATCTCAAGCGCCGGATCGAACATCTGTCATCGCTCGAGGGGAGCTCGACGCGCGACGTCAAAATGGGACACGGCGGGATTCGCGACATCGAAACGGCGATCCAGTTCCTGCAACTGCTCAACGGCGGCGATCTCCCCAAGATTCGCACCGGCAATACGCTCGACGCCATCGCCAAGCTCGAACAGGCCGGTTGCCTCACCTGGCAGGAACGCAGCATTCTCGAGGAAAACTATGGGTTGCTGCGGCGGATCGAGCATCGCCTGCAGATCATGTTCGATATGCAGGCCCGCGTGCTGCCGGAGAACGATGACGAACTGCGCAAGGTGGCGATTCGCACGGGATATGTCGACTCGCCGAACCAAACCGCCTTGGCCGCCTTTCGGCACGACTACGAACAGAAAACGCAGCTCAACCGCAAGATTCTCAACCACCTGCTGGAAGACGCCTTCACGGACGATAGTCAGTCGGCCCCCGAGGTCGATCTGGTGCTGGACCCCGACCCTAGCTCGGAGGCCATTCACAGCGCGCTGGCTCGCTATCGGTTCGAGCATGTCGATGAGGCTTATCGCCACCTGATGGGATTGGCGACCGAGCGGATCAGTTTCCTCTCGCCGCGGCGCTGCCGGCATTTTTTGGCGGCGATCGCTCCACGATTGCTCGAGGCCATCGCGGCGACTCCCGATCCGGACGCCACCCTCTCCGAACTGGATCGGGTCAGCGACCCGCTGGGAGGCAAGGGAATTTTGTGGGAACTCTTCAGTCAAAACCCACCGTCGCTGCAGGTGGTCGTGCGACTGTGCGCGACCAGCCCATATCTGTCCGATATTCTCACGACGAACCCGGGGATGATCGACGAGTTGATGGATTCGCTGGTGCTCGACAAACTGCCGACGCTGACGGACCTCGAGCAAGAACTGGGCGTTCTGTCGCGCGGCGCCGAGGATCTCACGCCCATCCTGCACAGCTTCAAGCACGCCCAACATTTGCGCGTCGGAGTGCGTGACATCCTGGGAAAAGAGGACATTCGCGACACCCACCGGGCGTTGTCGGATGTCGCCGAGGCCTGCCTGCAGCAGATCACGTGGCGCGAGTACTTGCGGCTGGTCGAGAAACATGGCGAACCGACGATGGCGGCCGGCCCGCGGGAAGGACAGCCGTGCGACTTCGTGTTGCTCGCCCTGGGCAAACTTGGCGGACGCGAACCCAACTACCATAGCGACCTGGACGTGATCTTCCTGTACGAAGGGGCCGGGACGACGCAGCAACGGCATCGCGGGCGGCGCGACGCGTCGACGACCAACCAGCACTTCTTCAGCCAGCTCGCTCAACGCATCAGCAAGGTCGTCGCCGCCAGCCCCCAAGGACCGCTCTACGAATTCGACTCCCGCCTGCGCCCGACCGGAACCAGCGGCAACCTGGCGGTCTCGCACGACGAGTTGATCCGCTATTTTCGAGAAGGGGACGCGCCGCCGTGGGAACGGCAGGCGCTGTGCAAGGCGCGAGGAGTCTACGGGTCGAATTCCGCGCGCGGCGCAGCCCTGCAGGTGGCGCGCCACGCCTTGTTCTGCCGCCGCTGGTCGGCGTCGATCGTGCACGAGATTCGTCAATTCCGCGCTCGCCTGGAAGAGACCGCGTCGCCCGCCAATCTGAAGCGCGGTCCGGGAGGGACGTTGGATGTCGAGTTCCTGGTCCAATGCCTGCAGTTGCGGCACGGTCGCGAGTACCCCGACATCATGCAGGCGGGAACGCTCGATGCGCTCGCCGCGCTCCAGGCCGCCGGGCTGCTGGCCGCCGACGACGAACGACAATTGAGTCTCGGCTATCGCTTCCTGCGGACCGTCGAATCACGCTTGCGTCTGATGAACACTCCCGCGCGGCACGACTTTCCCAGCGATCCGGCGGTGCTCGAGAAGTTGGCCTATCTGCTGCAGTATTCGTCGGGTCAGGCGTTGGCGACCGAGTGCCAGTCGATGACGCGGGAGAATCGCGCGCGCTTCACCAAGATCTGTGGAGAAGTCGCGCATGGCGTGCTGACGACCTGAAGCGGGAGAATCGCCATGGCCAACTTGCAACTGCTGGGTGCCGCTTGGACGTGTCGCCGCCTGGTCTGGCTCGTGATTGCCGCGACTTGTTACCTCCTCAGTTCCAGCGTGACCGCTCAACAAGCTGCCGTCCCTCCCAAGGATGCGGCATCTGGCGCCACGGGAGCTCTTCCGCTGGATGGCCGCGAAGGTCGCGACTTGTCGCTCGGCCTCTTCCGTCCGCGGCCCTCGCTACGCGTCGACGAGCATCCGGTGGAACGAGCGAAGTTTGCCGTCGTCGACGTGCACACTCATTTTCGCGTCCGCACGCGTCAGTCGCCGGAGCTGCTCGCCGAGTATGTCCGGGTGATGGATCGCAACGGCGTGGCGGTCTGCGTGAGTCTGGACGGAGCGTTGGGGGAAAAGTGGCCTGAGCACGCCGACCATCTCTGGAATCAGCACCGCGACCGGTTCGTGATCTTCACGACGATCGACTGGCGCGGTTCGGGGCGGGAGGACGATCCGGCGACGTGGGACTGCCAGCGTCCCGATTTCGCCCGCCGCATCGCCGCGCAATTGAAGGAGGCCCGGGACCGCGGCGCCAGCGGCATCAAGCTGTTCAAGGATTTCGGACTGACGTATCGCAATCCCGACGGTTCACCCCTGGCCATCGACGATCCGCGCTGGGACGAGATCTGGCGGGCGTGCGGCGAGCTGGGATTGGTGGTGCTGATGCACACGGCCGATCCCAGCGCGTTCTTTCGACCGATCGACCAACACAACGAACGCTGGGAAGAATTGTATCGACGTCCCGAATGGAGTTTCGCGGATCCAAAATTTCCTCGCCGAGAAAAATTGCTGGCGGCGCGGAATCGCGTCGTGGGCCGTCATCCCCAGACGACGTTTATCGCCGCGCACATGGCCAACGACGCCGAGGACCTGCGGGAACTGGCCGGATGGCTGGAACAGTATCCGAATCTGTATGTGGAACTGGCGAGCCGCATCAGCGAGCTCGGTCGCCAACCCTATTCGGCGCGCCGCTTTCTGATCCGCTACAGCGATCGCGTGTTGTTCGGCACCGACGGTCCCTGGCCGGAAGCTCGCCTGCGACTGTACTGGCGGTTCCTGGAAACCTACGACGAAAACTTCCCTTATTCGGAAAAGGATTTTCCACCCCAAGGACTGTGGAATATTTACGGCCTGGGCCTGCCCGACGACGTGCT
>Ga0105090_10000835_pt1 | contig 15907 bp, 13 predicted proteins | sample PPLLak3March2015_FD_79110 | JGI IMG/M metagenome (GOLD analysis project Ga0105090, IMG submission 79110) | Freshwater sediment microbial communities from Prairie Pothole Lake near Jamestown, North Dakota, USA - PPLs Lake P7 Core (1) Depth... | ecosystem: Environmental > Aquatic > Freshwater >... | reverse complement strand
CTGGCGCAACTTTTCCTTGTCGGTGCCGACACTGGCAAGGCAGGGCTCGGCGATGAACTTTATGGCCCGGTACTCCCAGGCCGCCAGCACGGGCCGCGGTGGCTGCGAGCCGCCGCTGAACTCCTTCACATAGCGCTCGGCCCAGGCCTTGGCTTGAGCGTCCACGTCCTCGTGGAAGTAGGTCGTCAGCACCGTGCCTTCGGACCCCTTCGGTGCGAGGGTCATCAGGTTTTCGTTGGCCAGACCACCCGTGCCGATGAACCTCGCCTTGATGCCGAGGTCACGTGCCTGGTTCATGATGGCGGGCGCCGCCGGGATCGTCCCGAAGACCGCCAGACCGTCCGGATTGGCCTCGCGGATTCTGCTCAACTGAGCCGTGAAGTCCTTGTCGGCGCTCTGGTACGACACGACCGAAACCGGCTCGACCCCAAGCTTCTTCAAGCTGGCAAGAAAGATGTCGCGATTTCCTACACCGTAGTCGTTGGCGTCGTGTATCACCGCGATGCGCTTCATGTTGAGGCGCTTGACCGCAGCATCGGCAATCTGCTCGGCCTGCACCGAGTCGGTGAAGATCACGCGGAACGTCCACTTGTTCTTCTCGGTCGTGATCTTCGGGTTCGTCGCACCGACCACGATGTACGGAATGCCGGCGCGTTCGGCAACTTCCATATTGGCGAGCACCTGGGAACTCCCCCAGCCGCCAACAATCAGATCGACACCGTCACTCACCAGGCGCTGCATGGCCGTGACCGACTGCGCAGGGTTGCTGGCGTCGTCGACGACGACCAGCGCGACCTTTCGGCCCTTGATTCCACCGGCGGCGTTGATTTCCTTGACTGCCATCTCTGCACCCTGGCGGATGCCGATCCCGTAGGACGTGCCGGGTCCGGACATCCCCGCGATCACGCCCAGCTTGATCTCCTGTGCGCCGGCCGTCGTGACGCCTGCGAGGACTGCCACCACCGCGGCGGCTCTGAACAACTTTCCAACCTTCATGACTCACTCCTTCTGTGCCGCTGCGGCACGATCCTTCCAAGCCTCTCCGACCGCCCCCCCCTGGGCGTCAGCCGGACCCCACCTTGCCGTAATCACGCAAGGCCAAACCCCGTGTCACATAACCTTCGGCGATGTCGGCCTCGATGGCCGCGGCCGAGCGCTCATGCGGATCACCGAAACCGCCACCACCCGGCAGCTTCAGTGTCACCTGCGCACCCGGCGCAAGAACGACACGGCCCTTGGATGGAAGAGTCCTCCCTTCCTCGTCGAGCACCGCACCGGCAGCGCCATCGAGTCCACCCTGCGTCCCGCGGGGAGCGAATCGGATGCGGTCGTACATTCCCGACAGGGTCCATGGGCCCTCGGATCGAACCTCGAAGCGGATCTCCTGACCCAACCCGCCACGATGGCGACCGGCACCGCCGGAGTCCGTGCGAAGTTCGCGCTGTCGAAGGACGACAGGCGACACGGACTCGATCACCTCGGTGGCGACGTTCTGGATGCCGCTTGGAAACGAGGTCGCCGACAGGCCATCCTTCGTGCGTCGTGCACCCATGCCGCCGCAGGAGAAGAAGGCGAAGGAGAACGGTTCCTTGTCCGCGTTGAAACCCGATACCTGGGTGACCCACAGTCCCGCCGCGCTGTCGGCCGGCACCTTCTCGGGCATTGCCTGCTCGAGCGCCCCGAATACGACCGTCGGCAGGAAGTGTCCGACGATGTGGCGGGCGGCCGTCGGCGACGGATGGACCGGATTCAGCAGCGAACCACGCGGTGCACGCACCTCGAATGGCAGGAAGCTGCCTTCGTTGTTCGGTACGTCGGGCGCGACGACGCACTTGACCGCGTAGCACGAATAGGCCGTCGTGTAGGCCAGTGGCACGTTGATGCCACGATCGACACTCGGGTCCGTACCGTCAAAGTCCACGACCAGGCGGTCGGCGTCCCGGTAGACCTCGACCTGGATCCGCAGCGGCTTCTCGAAGCCGTCGTTGTAGCAGCCATACGTGAACCGGCCCTCGGGAAACGCCCGCACGGCATCGATCACTGCCCTCTCGGACCGGGAGATGATCTCGTCGGACAGGTCCTCGATGTCCGCGAGCGCGAATTCCTCGAGCAGCTGGGCCAGCCGGCGCGAACCGACCTCGCCGGCAGCAACCTGCGCATACAGATCGCCGATCACCTCCCTGGGCGTTCTGACATTGGTCCGGATGAAGCGGAACACGTCGCGGTTTTCCTCGCCGCGGACGAGGAACTTGCAGAACGGGACCTGCAGCCCCTCCTCGAAGACATTGCGCGCGTCCGCAGTCAAGCCCACGCCGCCGACGTCGACCATGTGGCAGCAGCTGGCAAAAAAACCGACGCAGCGGCCGTGGTGAAACGCCGGCGTGACCAGGCACATGTCGTTGAGCTGGCCTGCCAGCTTGTAGGGGTCGTTCGACAGGAGCGCATCGCCGGGATCGATCGACTCGATGGGGAACTCCTCGAGGAAGAAGCGCATCCCCCTCGCCATCGTGTTCACGTGTCCCGGCGTGCCGGTCCTGGCCTGGGCGACCATGCGGCCCCTGGTGTCGAAGATCGCCGCCGACAGGTCACCCGCCTCACGAACGATCGTCGAGAACGCGGTGCGCATCAGGACCTGCGCCTGCTCCTCGGCCAGCGCGAGCAGTCGGTTCCACAGGATCTCGAGCAGGTAGGGGGGAAATGTTGAACTCATGGGTGCCCGGCAGGTTCGCGGTGTCAGTACGTCAGCGTGAGCTGGATCAGGCCGTCATCGCGAAGCAACGCAGTCGCGCCGGGCCCGACGGTGATCGTGGCGTCGCCCAATTCGATCAGGGCCGGGCCGGCGACTGACTCGCCGATCTGCAGAGACTCGCGCGGCGCCACCAGCGAGTCGACGAATCCGTGCGCTTCACCAAAGTACACCGCCCGCCGCGAACGCGCGCTGGGCCTCCCCGTCGATGCGGCGCCGGCTCGCAGCGGCAATTGCGGGACGGGGCCGCGGGCGCTCGTGCGCCAGGTGATGAGGTCGACCGGCGCGTCGGGGCCCTTCACTGCATTCAGGCACTCATACTCCGCGTGGAATCGCGCCAGGACGTCGTCGGGACTGACATCGGGCCAGCCGAGCCCTTCGAGGTCGATCTGCAATTCATGGCCTTGCCCGCGGTATCGCATGTCCACGGAGCGGGTCGTCACGATGTCTTCCGGTGCAATGCCCGCCTCGGCCACCTTGCGGCGACAGTCCTGCACCATCTCGTCGAGGAAACCGGTGATCTCCATCCACCGCGCCTGCGCCAGCGGGACGCTCATGCTGCGGGCGAGATCGAAGGACACTGGCGCACACAGCATGCCGAAGGCCGAACCGACGCCTGCCTGCCAGGGCACGACAATCTCGGGCAAACGCAGGGCCCGCGCCACGCCGTAAGCGTGTGTCGGGCCGGCTCCTCCGAATGCCACCATCGTGTAGTCGTTCGGCGTGCGCCCCCGCTCCAGCAGGTGCACCCGCGCGGCGGATGCCATGTTCTCGTTGACGACCTGGTGGATGCCCCATGCAGCTTCCTCCACGCTCAGACCCAGGGGCTCCGCAAGGTGGCGGGCGATCGCTTCCCGCGCCGCATCGCGGTTCAGACGCATCTTTCCGCCGAGGAAGCTCTCGGTGCCGATGTAGCCGAGTACGACATCCGCATCCGTGACCGTCGGCTTGGTGCCGCCGAGCCCGTAGCAGGCCGGCCCTGGCTCGGACTCCGCACTCTCCGGGCCGACCTTCAGCAGGCCCAGCCGGTCGACATGCGCGATGCTGCCGCCGCCAGCGCCGATCTCGATCATGTCGACAGCCGGCACCTGCACCGGCAGCCCGCTGCCATGCTTGAATCGATAGACATGCGCAACTTCGAGCTTGCGTGCAACGATGGGCGCGCCGTCATCGACGATGAAAGCCTTGGCTGTCGTGCCGCCCATGTCAAAGAACAGCACCTTCCGGCGCTGCGTCGCGCGCGCGATGTAGGCGGCACCGATGGCGCCTGCCGCCGGCCCCGACTCGAGCAGGCGGACAGGAAACTGCGATGCGGTTTCCGCGACGGCTGTGCCGCCGTTGGATTGCATGACCAGCAGCGAGCCCCGAATGCCGATCCGTTCGAGTTGTTCACGCAGCGCGCGAAGGTACGGGCCGACCACCGGCGCGACATAGGCGTTGATGGCGGTGGTCGATGCACGCTCGTACTCGCGAATCTCCGGTGCGACCTCTGACGAAAGCGACACGTGCATGGTTGGCGCGAGACCGGCGATGAGTTCGTGCAGTTGCCGCTCATGCACCGGGTTGCGATAGGCATGCAACAGGCAGATGGCGATGGCCTCGACGCCTTCGCCCAGAAGAGTGTTGATCTGCGCGGTCGCTTGCGCAAGGTCGAGTTTCGTCTCCACCGAGCCGTCGGCGAGAACGCGCTCGCGGATCGGTAGCCTCAGGTGACGAGCAACGATCGGACGGGGCTTCTCGATGTCAAGGTCGTACAGGTCGAAGCGATGCTCGGTGCCGATCTCCAAGGCATCCCTGAAGCCTTCCGTGACGAGCAGCGCGGCACGGACGCCGCGGCGCTGGATCAGTGCATTCGTGACCAGAGTCGTCCCATGCAGGACGCGCGAGACGCTGCCGGGATCCAGGTCACTCGCGCCGATCATCTGCACGATGCCTTGGGAAACGCTTCGCGTCGGGCTCTCGTGGTCTGTCAGGACCTTTGCCGTCATCGAGCGGCCCGTCTCGACCTCGATGGCGAAGAGGTCAGTGAAGGTTCCCCCGATGTCGGTTCCGATGAAGTACATCAAGTCTCCGGGCGCTGCGGCATGGAGGGCGCGTTCACGCGCCCAGGATGAATGGCGATGACGTCGATCTCGACGTCGATCCCGCGCAGCCCGACCTGCACCAGCGTGCGCGCTGGACGCGGCGTCGGCATCAGTCGCTCGTAGACGTGGTTGAACGCCGGCACGTTCCCGAGGTCAGTCAGATAGACGGTCACCTTGGCGATGTGGCCGAGGTCGAGCCCGTCGGCGCGCAGCACGGCCTCGACATTGGCGAAGGTCTGATGCACCTGCTCCTCGAAGGTCGCGGAGATCGGCTGGTTGGTCTCGACCGAGAGGGGCCCTTGCCCGGACAGGAACACGAGCGAGCCGATGCCCACCGCCTGCGGGAATGGCCCCCGGCCCGCCGGGGCCAGGGTCGTGTGGATCGTTCGCTTGGATTCAGGCGGCATCGCTCTTCTTCTCGGCGCGATTCGACGGAACGGCTTCGTACGAGGTCGCGATATTCCCGATGTGCTGGCGCATCGCCTCGGCCGCACCGTCCGGGTCATGGCGCTCCATCGCCGCGAGGACGCGATCCATTTCGCGCAGGGACGCATCGACACGTCCGGGCAACGCGGAGTTGATGGCGCGGACCCACCGAATCTGATCGCGCAGGTTCTCGAGGATGCCGGTGATGAACGGGTTGTTGGCGAGCCGATAGACCAGCCCGTGAAACAGGTCGTCCAGCGCCAGGAACTCCTCGAAGTTGCGCTGCACACCCTTGGCCTTGAGCGCCTCGAACTTCTCGCGCAGTACCGCGAGGTCGTCGCCGGAGACCTTGACAGCTGCTGCGCGGGCAGCGTGAGCCTCCAGCAGAAGCCGCAGCTCGCTCATCGCGGTGACCTCTTCGGGCGAGAAGCTCCTGACGAATGTGCCTTGCTGCGGCAGCACGCGCACCCAGCCGTCGCGCTCGAGACGCGCAAGCGCACTGCGGACAGGAGAGCGGCCGATGCCGAGATCCGTCGCAAGTTTGACTTCGGAGAGCTTCTGTCCCGGCCTGTAGCGCAGGCCAAGGATGCCCTCCTTGATCTGGCGATGTGCGTCGGTCACACCAAGGTTTGACAATGTCATCCTGCTGATCGACTAGTTAACTAGTCGACTAACTCTAGGGTACGATCGACGTCTCGTCAAGCGCATTTCGTCTGTCCGCTCGTCACGGTCGAGCATCGAAGCAGGAGCCACCATGCGTTACCGCGTACTCATCACCCAGGCCATCCACCCGGATGCGATGGCTCGCCTCGAGAGCGAGGCAGACGTCAGCGTGCTGGCCGATCCATCGCCCGCCGGCCTGTTTCGCGAGATTGCTGAAACGGATGCGTTGTTGGTTCGTATGCCGGTGACGGCGGAGGCGATCCAGGCAGGGCGAAGACTCCGGGTCGTGGCACGCCACGGCGTGGGCCTTGACTACATCCCGGTGGACACCTGCACGAAGCTGGGAATCCCGGTGGTCTACACCCCGGACGCGAACACCGAGTCGGTGGCGGAGCACGTGGTCGGGACAATGATCGCGCTCGCACATCAAGTGGCCCACGCCGACCGAGCGGTCCGGGCCGGGCGCTGGAGCGTGCGGGATCGACTGATGGGGATCGACATCCGCGGACGGACGATCGGCATCATCGGCGTTGGACGCATCGGGGTCCGCGTTGCCCAGATCTGCCGCAGCGCTTTTGGAATGCGCACGCTGGGGTTCGATCCGAACCTCGGCGACCACGAGATCCTCGAGCGGGGAGCGGAGCCGCGCGCCCTGGAGTCATTGCTGTCCGAGTCCGACTTCGTGACCCTGCACGCCCCGTCCACGCAGAAGACCCGCCACTTGCTTGACGCAACGGCCATTGCCGCGATGAAGTCGGGAGCCTTCCTGATCAACCACGCCCGTGGAGCGCTTGTCGATACGGCCGCATTGACCGACGCATTGAAGCGGGGCCATCTCGCCGGTGCCGCGGTGGACGTGCTCGAAGTCGAACCCCCGTCGCCAGGGCTGGAGTTGCTGCAGCTAGACAACGTGATCGTCACGCCTCACAGCGCTGCGCTGACCGACGAAGCGATGCGCCGCATGGGGTGCGACGCGGTGGAGGACATCCTGCGCGTGTTGCGAGGCGAACCGCCCCACGCCTGCGCCAACCCTCAGGTGCTGTCAGCCAAGGGTGACTCTCACGACAGTCAACGCTTCGACGCCGTCCTTCTTGGCACTGCAAGGCATCCCCCGGCGCGGCACCTACGTGACCATGAAGACCGCGGGGGGCCGCAAGTCGACTGATCAACGACCCGGCGGCAGGTGCGACGATGCATCGTTCGAGCGAAGTGCCAACGCCGCAGCGCCGAGCGTTCCTGCATCGCTTCCCGTTGCCGCCAGCTCGACCCTTGTACGAGAGAGCAGGTAAGGCCAGGTGAAATCGGGCAGGTGCCGGCGTATGGGCTCGAGGAGCGCCTCACCCGCCGCGGCGATACCGCCTCCGACGAGGCAGGCATTCAGGTTGAGCGTGTTGGTCAGGATTCCGAAAGCCTGGGCGATACGGCGGCAGGTCTCCTCGATCGAGCGGATCGCGGGTTCCTCCCCGGCGCCCGCCCGGGCAAAGATGGCCTCCGGCGACAGTCGATGCGGCCCACCGTGCCGTTGGTAGGCAGCCGCGAATCCGGCCGCGCAGGCAAACTCTTCCAGCGTTCGGGGTGACTCCATGGGCTCGTTGAGCACCATGGCACCGATCTCCGGCGGCTCGCCGTCGTCCCCGTTGATGATGTGCCCGTCGATGACGACGCCACCGCCGACACCCGTGCCGAACGTGACGACAACGAAGCGCTTGCATCCCCGTCCGGAACCGAAGTTCAGTTCGCCGAGCGCAGCGGCGGTGCCATCGTTGATTGTGGCAACCGAAAGGCAGAGTCGTTGGCGCAGCACGGCGGACAGCGAACGATTGTGAAGAAGCGGCACGTTCGCGGTGCCATCGACCATCAGTCCATTGCCAGCCTGGGCATGCCCCGGCGCCGCCACGCCGATGCAAGAGGCGATGCGCTGCGCCTCACGCTCCATCTCCCGCATGTCCGAAACCAGCCGGTCGCATAGCGCCGCAAAGCTCGGCACCGACGCGTAGGCGAAGCGACGGCGACCGAGCACACGACCTTCGACGTCCACCAGCCCCAGCTTGACGGTGGTCCCGCCGATGTCGATGCCCAGCGCAACGGTCTCGGGCTCGCTCACCGTCGGGCGTCCGTCTTGATGGCGAATTCGCGCGAAAGGCCGCCGTATCGCATGGCCGCGGGGTCGAGCCCTCGTGCTTCGGCGAGCATCACCGCCAGCCATTGGAATGGAAGCATGAGGGCCAGCGCACTCCACGGTGCAGCGGGCAGCGACAGACACTGTGGCCAATAGGCACCGGCGGGGTCCACGACGATCACCCGGCAACCGCGACCCTTCATGACCTCACGGACACGCTGCGCCTCAGCAAGTTCTTCTGCGCCCTGCCCGATCACGAAGACCACCGAGTGCCGCGTGAGCCCGTGCAAACGACCGTGCAGCAGTTCCTCGGTCGGCCATGCGACGCTCGGAACCCCCGCCATCTCGGCAATCTTCAGCGATGCCTCCAGGGCGATGCCATAGTTCGCCCGACGCCCCGCGACGACGACGATGTCGACCTGCGCAAGCGTTCTCACGAGTTCCGCTGCGGCAACGCGTGTCTGCTCAACCAGTGGCTCCAGTTGCCGGCTCGTCATGGGACGTGATCGCGGAGCACCCAACGCCTCGGCGATCGTGAACAGCATCGCCATTGATCCGATGAACCCCTTGGTCTTGGGCCCAACCGGTTCGTCGCCCACCGGTAAATGCAGCACCTGCGCGCCCGACGATGCCAGGGGTGCTTGTGGCGCTGCGGTGATCACCAGCGTCATACACCCCACCTCGACCGCGGCACGGGCTGCCCCGATAGCGGTCGTGCTCATCCCGCTCTGCGACAGGACGATCACGAGCGGACGCGGCCGGAGATCGGCAAGCTCCGCCACGAAGTCCTGCGGATCGTGTACCAGCACCGGTCCCCGCCGCGCGGCGACGAAGCGCGGCCGGGCGACCTGCAACGCGTTGAACGACGATCCGGCCCCGACCAACGCGACGCCGTCAAAGGGCTTCGGGGTCCAGGCCGACGCGAAGGTGTTCGCCGCTGCCACGCAACGGTCCAGGGCGGCCGGCTGCTCGCGGATATAGGTCGGAATCGTCACTGGATTCAGCCCTTGGCACCGCCTTCGGTCAGCCCGCTGCGATAGACGCGCTGGATGATGGCGAAGGGCACTGCAATGGGAATCGAGAGCAGCACGGCCGCGGCCATCAGTCGCGCGTAGTCGATCTGGTGCTGGCCGAGCAGGTAGTACATCAGCACCGGCGCCGTCTGCGCCCGCTCGGTCGTGGTGTAGAGCAGGGCGAAGATGTATTCCTGCCACGACAGGACGAAGGCGAAGATGCCCGCGGTGACGATGCCGGGCGCAGCGATGGGCAGGATCATGTCGCGCAGAATGCGCGCGCTGCTGCAGCCGTCGATGCGCGCGGCCTCCTCGATCTCGACCGGGATGTCGCGCAGCGAGGTCGCCACCATCCAGGTGCACACCGGCAGCGTCACGGAAAGGTACGCGAAGATCAAGCCCGGCAGCGTATTCAGCAGCCCGACCGACTGCAGCATGATGTAGAAGGGCACGAAGAACACCATCGGCGGAAAGAACTGCGACGCCAGCACGCCCACCAGCATTGGCCGCCCGCCACCGCGCACCAGCCGCGTCAGGCCGTAGGCCGCGGGCACGGCCAACGCCAGGCTGATCGCGGTGACCGCGACCGACACCACCGCGCTGTTGAGCAGCGAACGCAGGAAGCGCGCATCGCCGAGAATGGCAGCGTAGTTCTCGAAGGTGACCGTGCGCGGTATCCAGCGTATCGGCCAGGCGACGACGTCGGCAATGGGTTTGATGCTGGTCACCACCATCCACGCATAGGGAAACAGCACGAACACCGTGGTCACGACTAGCACCGCCTGCGCTAGCAGCTGGACCAGCGAATCGTGCCGGCGCATGGTTCAGTCCCTCGCCCCGCGCGCCGGATCGGCCACCCTGAGGTAGAGCGTGGTGACGATCAGGATGACGGCGAAGAGCAGCATCGACGCGGCCGCCGCCATGCCGAAGTTGAAGGCATCGAAGGCCACCTTGTAGATGTACAGCCCCATCACCTCGGTGGCACGCAGCGGGCCACCGCCGGTCATGATGATCGACAGCGTGAAGGCGTTGAAGGCCCAGATCGCCGACAGCAGCACCGCAGTCGCTATCGAAGGCGCCATGAGCGGGATGACGATATGGCGCAGCGTCTCGGCGCGGCTTGCGCCGTCGGTCTGCGAGGCCTCGACGAGCTCGCGCGGAATCGCCTGCAGCCCGGTGAACAGGGTGATGGCGACCAGCGGGAAGAACTTCCAGGTGTTGGCCAGGATCAGCGAGAGTTGCGCCATCCCCGGCGATGCCAGCCAGGCGATCGGCTGCTCGACCAGGCCCAGCCGCATCAGCATGTCGTTCAGCACCCCCAGCTCGGAGTGGTACAGCCACAGGAAGACGACGGCGACGATGACGAAGGACGACACCCAGGGCACCATCACGACCGCGCTGTAGAACGCGCGAAAGCTCGTCACCGCGTTCAGCGCCAGAGCGACCGCCATGCCGATCACGAGTTGCAGCGAGACATTGCCCACCACCCACAGCAGCGTCACCGAGGCCGCGTTCCAGAATTCGTCCTGCGCGAACAGCTGTCTGAAATTGAGCATGCCGACGAAGCGCCAGGCGTTGCCCGTCGCGTCGTATTTGAAGAAGGCGAGCACGGCGTTGTAGACCGCGGGCAGGACGACGACGGCCGCCAGCACGACGAGCAACGGCGTGGCGAACAGATAGCCCTTCGCGGTCGGGCTGGCCTTCACGCGAACTCAGCCTGCAATCGGCTGCCAGCTGCCGGACTTCGCCGAGAGGTAGGCAGCGTCCATGATGCGGTTCACCACGACTCCCTCGGCGAAGCTCAGCTTGGGCGCCCTGCCCGTGCGGATGCAGTCCACGAAGTGGCGGATCTGGTCATAGTAGCCGTAGCGCCAGTATTCATCGACGGTCGGGAACAGCCAGCCGCGATCGTGTTCGACCTTCTCGGAGAAGTAGCGCTGCACCTGATTGCGGGCAAAGACCTTGATCGGCTGCGACTGGGCCGACCGGTCGTAGGTGACCATGCCCTCGGAGCCCGAAACCTCCAGAGTCACCTGCATGCCGCCGCGCTGGATCCAGGACGCCTCGCACTGGCCCAGCGTGCCGCCCGGATACTTGAGCAGCGCGAGCGCGATGTCCTCGCAGTCGGTGTCGTGGTGAAGCGTCGGGGCATGGCACATCACCGAGCTCGGGTTCTCGCCCAGCATCAGGTTGAAGACGGCGATCAGGTGGCAGCCCATGTCGATCAGCGCTCCGCCGCCCGATTCCGCGCGCTTCCAGAACCACGGCGAATGCGGACCGAAGTGCGCCTCGCGCCCGCGCACCCACAGAGGCTTGCCGATCGTGCCGGCGGCGACGATCTCGAGGATCTCGCGGAAGTCCGGCGCGTAGAGCATGTTCTCGCCGTAGGCGTGTATCACGCCCGCCTGCTCGACCGCCGCCAGCATTTGCAGTGCCTCGGCCTCGGTCATGCCGAGCGGCTTCTCGCACAGGATGTGCTTGCCGGCCTGCGCCGCCAGCAGCGCGTACTCCAGGTGCCGGTGGTTCGGCAGGCACAGGTCGACGGCATCGAAGGCCGGTCCGCTCGTCAGTTCGTCCCAGCTCGTCGCCGCATGGCCGATGCCGCTGCGCTGGGCGAAGGCCGCGGTCTTCGCGGGGTCGCGACCCAACACCGATACCAGCTGCACGCCGTGCAGCCGCGCATAGACCTGGGCCCGGAACTCCGCGATGAAGCCCGTGCCCAGCATGGCCACGCGCACGAGGCCCTGGCTCATCTGCCGATCCTTCCGCTGGGGCTGAGAAGCTTCAAGCCAGCAGCGCGTCGATCCTGCGGCTGCCCTCGGCGGCCGCCTTGTCGGCATCGGCACGGCCGCCGAGCACCTGCTGCACTGCGTCACCCACGACATCGGCGATTTCGGTGAACTTGTCGGTGACCGTGAACGGCACGGCATGCGGAATCGCCTCGACCCAGGGCTTGTAGGCCTCGGTCGCGAAGCGCGGGTCGCGCGCCGCTGACCGGCGTCCGGGCAGCGTCACGACGCTGCGCGCCATGTTCTCCGGAAGAAGCAGGAACTCGACGAACTTGAACGCCGCCTCCTGGTTGCGCCCGCCCTTGAAAAGCGTGTAGTACCAAGACGAGGTCAGGTAGCGCGGCGTCTTGCCGGCCGCGGGCGGCAGCTGCGCCAGCGCCCAGTTGAGGGTCGGAGCCTGCTCGCGCAACGTGCCCTGACGCCACGGGCCGTCGATGATCATGCCGGCACGCCCGGTCATGAACAGCTGGTTGACGTCGTTCAGACCGTTGGCCATCGCCGAGGGCTGGGCAGCCTTGTGCTTGACCAGCAGGTCCGTGTAGAAGCGCAGCGCGGCCACGGACTCTGGCTGCGCGAAGGCCGACTTCTTGCCGTCCGGTGTCAGCAGGTCGCCGTGGCAGGCGTAGAGGAAATTGATGTAGCGGCTGATCAGGCTCGCGTCCTTGGCGCCGATGAGGCCCCAGCCATAAGCCCCGTCGCCGGTCATCTTGACCGCCGCCATCGCGAGTTCGTCGAGCGTCTTCGGAAATGCGGCGAGGCCGGTCCTCTTAAAGAGGTCCGTGTTGTAGTAGACCATCCAGGGGTCGATGCGGTCCGGCACGGCGTAGAGGCGCCCGCCGAGTGTCGCGCCGCGCCAGGGTTCGGCGAACCAGTCCGCGCGATCGAGCCGGGCCACGTTGCTCGTGATGTCGCTCAGCAGGCCGGGTGCGGCCATCTCCGGAACCCAGCGACCGTCGACGTAGGCGACATCCGGCGGATCACCGGCACGCGCCGAGACGACCAGCCGCTGGCGCAGCACGGGGAACGGCAGCGAAATCAGTTCGATCTTGACGTTCGGATTCTGCTTCTCGTACTCGGCGAAGATGCCCGTGACCGCCGCCTCCTGGGCCTTGGTGTCCCAAGCAGGGTAGGCGATCTTCAGTGTCACGGGCGCCTGCGCGCGGGCCGGCATGTAGATGCTTGCGGCGGCGATGGCTCCGAGTGCGGAGCGCCTGGTCAGACGGGTCATGCGGTTCTCCTGGGCTGCGGTGAACGATGCGTGGACGTCATGCGGCCGGCGGCCGCGCCACGGGGGGGACGTAGGTTTCGAGCTCGGGGTCGGGCAGCGTGACCGTGCGGCCCAGTTCGGCCGAGCGGTACAGCGCCATCAGCATCTCGACCACCGCGACGCCGTCGGCGAAGGTCTCGTCGGGCAAACGGCGGGCGCGGAAGGCCTCGACGAAGTGCCGGTTCTCGAGCGTGTAGCCGTAGATGCCGGCCTCGTCGTCGAGCACCGGCATCAGGCCTTGCTCGGCGTTCTGTTTCTCGACCAGATCCTCACCGGCGCTGCCGGTCACCTCGCGCGACAGGAAGACCTTGAGGCCGGTGGCGAGCGAGTTGAACTCCATCGCGTATTCGGGCCCGAGCAGTTCGAGCGTGATGCGCAGGCCCGGCCCGACATAGGCCCATGAGGTCGTGGCCTCGATCACCGCCTCGTTGCCGTCCGGGTCGCGCAGGGTCAGGAAGCCACGCGCGAAGTCCTCGGCAGGCCGCGTCGCATAGTCGATCTCGCCGCCAGTGCGCTGCTTCAGGCGGGCGGCATAGGCGGGTCGCTTCCACTTCAGCGTCGAGACCGTCGCGTTGGCGCTGACGAGGGTCATCGAGCCGCGCGCCTCGCCAGGCTTGGTCAGCAGGAAACGCGCCACCTCGACCGAGTGGCACATCATGTCCGACAGCACGCCCCCGCCCTGGCGCACGCCATCCCAGAACCAGGGTTCGTGCGGCCCCGAGTGCTCCTCGGTCGCGCGCGCCAGGTAGGGCCGTCCTGAGTTCGGCACGGCGCGGCGCCAGACGATGTCGCGCCCGCGCTGGACGGCGGTGGAGAACAGCTGGTTCTCGAGGTAGCCGTGCAGCAGTCCCGCATCCTCGGCCAGCCGCAACATCTCGCGCGCCTCGGCCAGGTTGCGCGCGAGCGGCTTCTCGCAGGCGACGGCAAAGACCGAGGTCGTGCCGGAGCACCTGGCAGCGTGGATCTCGCGCATGAGGGCGAGCCGGGTGTGGTTCGGGCTGACGATCCAGATCGCGTCGATACCGTCGCAGGCCAGCATCTCCGGCAGGCTCACGAAGGCGCGGCAGGGGCCCAGTCTCAGGTCGTTGGCCTGGGTGGCGAAGGCCTGACGACGCTCGTCCGTCGCCGAAACGACGCCGACGACGACCACGTCGCGCACGCCGAGCAACGCACGCAGATGGAACTGCGCCATGAAGCCGGCGCCGATGAAGCCGATCCTCAGCGGACCCACCACGTCCATCCTCGTCGTCATCGGCAGCCGCTTTCCATCAGGCGCGTTTCAAATTAGTCTAGCACTTTGATTAAATCACCGACACTCGGCTGATGCAACGGGGATCGACACGAACGGGCAGGCCCTCCCCGCCGGGGGCCGCGCCGGCCCACGCCAGGAATTTCAACCGCCGGCTGGTGCTGGAAACGATTCGGCTGCAGGGGCCGATCTCGCGCGCCGACATCGCGCGCAAGACGGGTCTGTCGGTTCAGACGCTGTCGAACATCGCCGAGGAACTGATGAACTCGGGCCTGCTGGTCCAGGACGGCTTGCGCAAGAGCGGCCGTGGCGCGCCCGCGCTCGGGCTGGCGCTGAATCCCGACGGCGGCTTCACCTTCGGCATCTCGGTCGACCATCGCCGCCTCGTGATCGTGCTCGTCGACCTGGCCGGCAACGTGCGCGACCAGACGGCGCTGGACATCGAGGGGCTCGCGCCGCCGGCGGTGCTGCGCCATGCCCACCGGTTGACCGCAACGCTGGCGCAGCGGACGGGCGCAGCGGCAGACAGGCTCTGGGGCGCCGGCGTCGTGATGCCTCTGCAGTTCGAGAACGGCAGGCCGGTCGCCTTCGGCCCAACGTCGATGCCCGGCTGGCAGCAGTTCCCGATCGTCGAGCGGCTGTCGGAGCTGCTGGGCATGCCGGTGCTGATCGAGAACGACGCGACGGCGGCTGCCGTCGGCGAACAGCTCCACGGCGTCGGCCGACGGCTGCGCGACTTCTTCTACATCTACGTCGGCGTCGGTGTCGGTGGCGGCATGGTGCTGTCGGGGCACCCGTACCGCGGCAGCAGCGGACGCGCCGGCGAGATCGGCCACATCGTCGTCGACCCCGGAGGCCGCTCCTGTGCCTGCGGCAACCGGGGCTGCCTCGAGCGCTACGCATCGCTGTCGGCGGCTCAGCATGCCCTCGACGGACGCCCCGAGGGCTCGGGCGCGGTCAACCCGGCGCACATTGCGCAGCGCCTCGATGCGCTGGAGCCCTGGATCGACCTGGCGGCGCGACACCTCGCGACGGCGTGCATCACGATCGACAACCTGCTTGATCCCGAGGCCATCGTCGTCGGGGGCATCGTGCCCGACGCGCTACTGGCCCGGCTCGTCACGAGCCTGCGATCGCATCTGGAGCAAACCCACCTCACCAACCGCCACATCCAGATTCTCCAGTCCGAGGTCGACCGCGAAACGCCTGCGCTGGGCGGCGCGGCCCTGCCCCTGTTCAGCGGCCTCGCCCCCAGCGCCTTCCTCCGCCCCGGGCAGGGCCTGCCGCAGCTGGCTGCGGCGCAGGTCAACTCGCCGCTGTCACCCATACGCTGATCGATGACCGCGACCCTCCACCCCTCACAACCAGCCGCAGGCGCGATCGCCACCCCGCATTACCTGGCCACCCAGGCCGGCCGCCGGGCCTTCGACACCGGAGGCAATGCCATCGACGCGGCCATCGCGGCAGCGACCGTGCTCGCCGTCGTCTACCCGCACATGTGCGCCCTCGGCGGTGACGCACAGGCCCTGCTGGCCCTTCCGGGCGGCACCG
>Ga0105090_10000834_pt1 | contig 15907 bp, 14 predicted proteins | sample PPLLak3March2015_FD_79110 | JGI IMG/M metagenome (GOLD analysis project Ga0105090, IMG submission 79110) | Freshwater sediment microbial communities from Prairie Pothole Lake near Jamestown, North Dakota, USA - PPLs Lake P7 Core (1) Depth... | ecosystem: Environmental > Aquatic > Freshwater >... | reverse complement strand
CTGCATCCCGAGCAAGGCGCTGCTGCAGAGCAGCGAGCACTTCGATCAGGCGGCGCACCACTTCGCCGACCACGGCATCGGCCTGAAGGACCTGCGCATCGACGTCAGCAAGATGCTGGCGCGCAAGGACACCGTCGTGAAACAGAACAACGATGGCATCCTGTACCTGTTCAAGAAGAACAAGGTGGCCTTCTTCCACGGCCGCGGCTCGTTCGTGAAGGCGGCGGACGGCGGCTACGAGATCGCAGTCGGTGACGAGGTGCTGACAGGCAAGCAGGTCATCGTCGCGACCGGGTCCAGCGCGCGTGCGCTGCCGCAGGCGCCGTTCGACGAGGAGTTCGTGCTCAGCAACGACGGCGCGCTGCGCCTGGGCGCGGTGCCGAAGAAGCTGGCGCTCATCGGCTCCGGCGTCATCGGCCTGGAAATGGGTTCGGTGTGGCGCCGCCTGGGTGCCGAAGTGACGGTGCTGGAGGCGCTGCCTACCTTCCTGGGCGCGGTGGACGAGCAGATCGCCAGGGAGGCGCACAAGGCGTTCACAAAGCAGGGCCTGAGGATCGAGCTCGGTGTGCAGGTCGGTGAAGTCAAGGTCGGCAAGAAGGGCGCCCATTCGCAAGTGACGGTTGCCTACACCGACGCCAAGGGCGCGGCGCAGAAGCTCGACGCCGACCGGCTCATCGTCTCCATCGGACGTGTGCCCAACACCACCGGGCTGAATGCCCAAGCCGTGGGCCTGCAGCTCGACGAGCGGGGCGCCGTGGTCGTCGACGACGAGTGCCGCACCAATCTGCCCGGCGTATGGGCAGTGGGCGATGTCGTGCGCGGCCCCATGCTCGCGCACAAGGCCGAGGAAGAGGGTGTGGCGGTGGCCGAGCGCATCGCCGGCCAGCATGGGCACGTGAACTTCAACACCATCCCGTGGGTCATCTACACCAGCCCCGAGATCGCCTGGGTCGGCCAGACCGAGCAGCAACTGAAGGCCGCTGGCCGCGCCTACAAGGCCGGCACCTTCCCCTTCATGGCGAATGGTCGGGCGCGTGCGCTGGGCGACACCACCGGCATGGTCAAGTTCCTGGCCGACGCCGCCAGCGACGAGATTCTGGGCGTGCACATCGTCGGCCCCATGGCCAGCGAGCTGATCGCCGAGGCCGTGGTGGCGATGGAGTTCCGTGCCAGCAGCGAGGACATCGCTCGCATCTGCCACGCCCACCCGTCCTTGAGCGAGGCCACGAAGGAAGCGGCGCTGGCCGTGGACAAGCGGACCTTGAACTTCTGACTTCGGCTCGCGCAGTGGGCGTGCGCCAGATCTACGAGGCCACGCTCGCCGAGCGCGGGTTCACGAGCGACCCTGCGCAGCTGAAGGCCGTGACGGCGCTGGAGCGTTGCGAGGACGAGTGGGCCGACTACAAGGCGAGACGGCGCAACGCCATCGCCAAGCTGCTGGTGCGCCCGCCGATCCCGCGCGGCGTGTACATGCACGGCGGCGTCGGGCGGGGCAAGAGTTTTCTGATGGACTGCTTCTTCCGCAGCGTGCCGCTGACGCGCAAGACGCGGCTGCACTTCCACGAGTTCATGCGCGAAGTGCACCGCGAACTGCAGGACCTGAAGGGCACCGTCAATCCGCTGGAGGAGCTCGGACGGCGCATCGCGCGGCGCTTCCGCCTGATCTGTTTCGACGAATTTCACGTCGCCGACGTGACCGATGCGATGATCCTGCATCGGCTGCTGCAGGCCCTGTTCGCCAACCGCGTGAGCATCGTCACGACCTCCAACTTCCACCCCGACGGGCTGTATCCCAACGGCCTGCACCGCGACCGTATCCTGCCCGCGATCGAGATGCTGAAGGCGAGGCTGGAGCTGGTCAACGTCGATGCCGGCACCGACTACCGCCAGCGCACCCTGCAGCAGATCGAGATGTGGCACCGCCCGCTGGGGGAGGGTGCCGAGGCCGCCATGGAGCGTGCCTTCGAGCAGCTCGCCGAAGCGCACGACGAGGAGCCGGTGATGCAGATCGAACATCGCGGCCTGCGTGCCGTGCGGCGCGCCGGTGGTGTCGTCTGGTTCGACTTCCGCACGCTCTGCGGCGGGCCGCGGTCGCAGAACGATTACCTCGAGATCGCCTCGCGCTTCCACACCGTGCTGCTGTCCAACGTGCCGCAGATGTCGCCGCGCCTGGCCAGCGAGGCGCGCCGCTTCACCTGGCTGGTGGACGTGCTGTACGACCGGCGCGTCAAGCTCATCGTCTCGGCGGCGGTGGCACCGGAAGAGCTGTATACCGAAGGTGCGCTGGCGCACGAGTTCCCGCGCACCGTCTCGCGGCTGCACGAGATGCAGTCGGCCGAATTTCTTTCGCTGTCGCGGCGCGATGTCGACACCTCGCTCACCTGAAGTGCGCATCCTGCTGCTTTGCATCGCCTGCCTGCCTGCGCTTGCCGCGGCCGACGACGACGAGCGGGCGCGCATCGCCGCCGAGCGGCAGGCGCTGCTGCAGCGTTTCGCCCAGGAGGAGGCCGATTGCCAGCAGCGTTTCGCCGTCACCGACTGCGTCCTCGACGTGCGTGGCCGGCGCCGCGCCGCGCTGGCGCCCCTGCGCGAGCGCGAGCTGCTGCTCGACGAAGCCGATCGCCAGCGGCGCGCCGCCGACCGGAAGGCCGCCATCGAGGCCAAGCGGCAGGCCCAGGCCGCGCGCCCCCCGCCGGCGCTGGCAGCGGAGCTGCCCCCGCGTGAGCCCGCGCCACCCGCAGCGCCGGAGACCCGGGCATCGGCGCCGCCGCCATCGCCATCGCCATCGCCATCCGCTTCGGCATCGGCATCGGCATCGGCATCGGCATCGGCATCGGCATCGGCATCGCTGCCGACCGCCTCCGCTGCCGCTCCACGCCACAGTGCGTCCGAGGCCGACGCGCGTGCGGCCGAGGCCGCCGAGCGGGTACGCGCCGCGCAGCGCCGGCGAGAAGCTGCCGAGGCCAGCCGCGAACGCATCCAGCGCCGCCTGGCCGAGCGCGAAGCGGCCGGGAAGGTCGTAGACCCGCTGCCGCTGCCGGGCAGTGCACCCGCGCGCTGACGTGGGCCGGCGGCCCGACTTCAGCGCAGCGGATCGATGCGCACCAGTGCCAGCGACAGGTTGTCGCCGCCGCCGCGTGCGCGCTGGCGTGCCTTGCTGACCAGCATCTCGCTGGCCTCGCGCGGCGGCAGGGCGTGCAGGATGGCGCCCAGTTCCTTGGGCGAGAAGTAGTGCCAGAGGCCGTCGCTGCAGGCCAGCATGGTGTCGCCGAATTCAAGCCGATCGATGTGCCAGAGCGCCACCGGCGGATCGGCGTGGGTGCCCAGGCAGCCGGTCAGCAGGTTGGCCTGCGGGTGCGAGTTGGCTGCCTCGGCGGTGATCTTGCCGTCGTCGATGAGGCGCTGGACGAGGGAGTGGTCGACCGTGCGCTGCATCATCTCGGCGCCGCGAAAGTGATAGACGCGCGAGTCGCCGGCATGCGTCACGTCGCACTCCAGCCCGGGTCCGATGCAGAAGGCAGCCACCGTGCTGTGCGGTTCCTCTTCCGAGGTGATCGCCGTCAGCTTGATCATCAGGTGCGCTTCCAGCACCAGCTGGCGCAGCAGCTCCGCGGCGTCGTCCTGGCCGGGCGAGAAGCGCTCGAAGATCTGGCGGCCGGTCAGCAGGACCTGGTCGGACGCCTTGCGGCCGCCGCTCTTGCCGCCCATGCCGTCGGCCACCACCGCCAGCACCGCGCCCGCGACGCGCGGGTGCATGATGATCTCGACCTGGTCCTGCTGGTACGCCCGGTCGCCGCGATGCAGCCCGGTGGCGGCGCTGATGCGAAAGGATGAGCCAGTGGTGACCATTGCAGCGAATATAAACTTGTGCGGAGCCCACTACCGTGCAGCAATGGACGAGAACCTGCATTCGCCGCAGCGGCGGCTGATCGAGTTGCGCATGGAACACGCCGATCTGGACGACCTGATCGACCGCAACGTGCTCGACCGTCCTGCCGACGACCTCACGCTGCGGCGGCTGAAGAAGCGGCGCCTGCGCCTGCGCGACCTGATCGCCAGCCTCGAGACCCAGCTTGACCCCCCCGAGCCCGCGTGAGCGGAGACCTTGCCGCGGCGGTCGCCCGCGCTTTCGCCCCCGACGGCCCGCTGGCCCGCAGCGACCCGCGCTTCCTGCCGCGCCAGGCCCAGGACACCCTGGCGGCACGCATCGCGCTGGCCGTGGCCAGGCGCGAGACGCTGGTGGCCGAAGCCGGCACCGGTGTCGGCAAGACCTTCGCCTACCTCGTGCCGCTGCTGCTGTCGGGGCGGCGTGCGTTGATCAGCACCGCCACCAAGAGCCTCCAGGACCAACTCTTCCTGCGCGACCTGCCGCGCCTGCGCGACGCCCTGCGCGTGCCGGTGCGCATGGCGCTGCTCAAGGGCCGCGCCAGCTACCTGTGCCGGCACCGCCTGATCCAGGCCCAGATCGGCGCCTCCCTGCCTGACCGCTTCGCGGCGCGCGCGCTGCAGAGGGTGGCGCAGTGGGCGCAGGGTACGCAGAGCGGTGACCTGGCCGAGATCGAGGGCCTGGACGATCGTTCACCGGTGATCCCGCTGGTGACATCCACGCGCGACAACTGCCTGGGCAGCGAATGCCCGGAATTCCGTTCCTGCCATGTCATGCAGGCGCGGCGCGAGGCGATGGCGGCCGAGCTGGTGGTCGTCAACCACCACCTCTTCTTCGCCGACATGGCCTTGCGCGACAGCGGCGTCGCCGAATTGCTGCCCACGGTCGACGCCGCCGTCTTCGACGAGGCGCATCAGCTGGTCGAGGCCGGCGTGCAGTTCCTGGGCACGACGCTGGCCACCGGGCAGGCGCTCGAGCTCGGTCGCGACATGCTGGCCGTGGGCCAGTCACATGCGCGCGGCCTCAAGCCGTGGGCCGAGCTGCAGGCCGGGATCGAACGGGCCGCCCGCGATCTAAGGCTGGCCTGCGCCGGTCCGCTGCGCGAGGCGCGAGGTCTGGTCAAGCGCCGCTGGGATGAACGCAGCGACGACACCGGGGCGGCGCTGCAGGCCCTGGCCGACGCCGCGCTGGCCGCCGCGACCGCACTGGCCGGCGTCGCCGAGGCGTCGCCCGACTTTCCCAGGCTGGAGCAGCGCGCGCGATCGCTGGCGGAGCTGGCGGCGCGCTTTGCCGACGAAGCGGCCGTCGACCACGTGCGCTGGATCGACCTCACGCCTCAGCAGGCGCGGCTCGTCGAATCGCCGCTGGACATCCGGCAGATGCTGTCGGAGCAGCGCGCGTCGGCGCCGCGGGCCTGGATCTTCACCTCGGCCACGCTCGGTGACGACGAGGCGCTGAGCTGGTTCACCAACACCACCGGACTCGAGGACGCCGCGCGCCTGCGGGTAGGCAGCCCCTTCGACTACCCGGCGAACGCGCGCGTCTGGGTGCCGGCCGGCCTGCCACTGCCCAATGCCGCCGGACACGCCGCCGCGGTGGGCGCGCTGGCGGCGCGCTGCGCCGGGGCGCTGCGCGGTCGCACCTTCGTGCTCACGACCACCTTGCGCGTGCTGCCTCTGGTCGCCGAAGCGATCCGCGCACAGCCCGAAGGCGCCGGCCTGACGGTGCTGGTGCAGGGCACCGAGCCGCGGCGCGCGCTGCTGCAGCGCTACGGCGACGGCCGCGGCTGCGTGCTCGTCGGCTCGGCCAGCTTCTGGGAGGGCATCGACATGCCGGGCGACGCCCTGCAGTGCGTGATCATCGACAAGCTGCCCTTCCCGCCGCCAGGAGACCCTCTGGTGGAGGCGCGGGTGCAGCAACTGCGCCGGCAGGGCCGCAACCCGTTCGAGGAGTATTTCGTCGCCGAGGCGGCCGTATCCTTGAAGCAGGGTGCGGGCCGCCTCATCCGTACCGAGACCGACCGTGGCCTGCTCGTGCTGTGCGACCCGCGACTGCGGCTGATGGGCTACGGTCGGCGCCTGCTCGCGGCCCTGCCCCCGATGGGGCGGATCGCCGATGAAGCGCAGGCGCTGGAGTGGCTGGCCGAACTGGCTGCGGCGCATTGAGCGCCCCCAGGGCCGGACTGCGCCCAGCCCGCCCCCGTGGGGGTTCAAGCAGAGCGGCAAAGCCGCATAGGCAGGAGAGACGGCGCCGCCGCCCTCACCAGAGCTGCCACCAGGGCTTCTCCCCCGCCAACCCGCGGGTCAGGAATTCGCTGTCGGGGAAGTTCTGGCGCAGCACCCGCTCGGCATCGTCGCGCAGCGTCTTGAGCGCCAGCTTGTCGTAGCTCTGCATCAGGATGTACAGAGCCTCCTCGGCGCTCGGCGCCTGCGGAAATTCGGTGACCGCGTGCTGCGCCCGGTTGGCGGCCGCCACGTAGGCGCCGCGGCGGAAGTAGTAGCGCGCCACGTGCACCTCGTATTCCGACAGCGAACCCAGGATGTAGGCCATGCGCTGGAGCGCGTCGGGGGTGTAGCGCGATTCCGGGAACTGGTCGGCCAGCTGCTTGAAGGCCTGGTAGGCGTCGCGCGAAGCCGCCTGGTCGCGTTCGGACAGCTGTTGTCCGCCGAGGCTGCCGAGCAGCCCGAGGTTGTCGTTGAAATTGATGAGGCCACGCAGGTACAGCGCATAGTCGAGCGCCGGGCTCGACGGGTTGAGCTTGATGAAGCGCTCGATGGTGCTCAGGGCCTGCGCCCGCTCGCCACGGCGCCAGTTGAGATAGGCCATGTCGAGCAACGCCTGCTGCGCCAGCAGGGAACCTGCGGCCAGCCCTTCGACACGCTCGAGCTTGCGGATGGCGGCGTCGTAGCTGCCGGAGTCCATGTCCTCGCGGGCGTCTTCGTACAATCGCTGCGCGTTGTCCCCGGCAGCCAGCTCCGTCGGCGTCGAACCGCAGCCGGCCAGTTGCAGCGTCGCCACCAGCAGGGCCGGGAGCGCAGCGCGCCAGATCGGGAGTGCAGTCATCGGGAAGGGTGTCGGCGAGTGCAAAGAGGCCAGATTATAGGGAGCCGGCCTTGAACCCAGACCCATCCGATCCCGGCGACGACAGCGCCGCCGAGTTGCCTGCGGAGGTCCCTTTCGAGACCCGCAGCGCTGCCGTCACCGCCAGCCTGCACGGCCTGCGACTGGACAAGGCGCTGGTGGCGATCGCACCCGAGTTCTCGCGCAGCCACCTGCAGCATCTCATCGCCGCCGGGCATGTGTCGCTTGACGGCGCGGCGGCCGACTCGGCATCGCAGCGCGTGCGTGCCGGCCAGCGCATCGAGCTGGCGCTGGTGCCGACCGACGAGAGCCGCGCCTACACGCCGCAGCCGATGGTGCTGGCGGTCCTGTACGAGGACGAACACTTGCTCGTCATCGACAAGCCCGCCGGACTGGTCGTGCACCCGGCACCCGGCAACTGGTCGGGCACGCTGCTCAATGGCCTGCTGGCCCGCCATGCCGCGGCCGCGTCGCTGCCGCGCGCGGGCATCGTGCACCGCCTGGACAAGGACACCTCGGGCGTGATGATGGTCGGCAAGTCGCTGCCGGCGGTGACGGCGCTGGTGCGCGATATCGGCGCCCGCGACGTGCACCGCCGCTATCTGGCGCTGGCCCACGGCGCCACTTCTTCGGTCACATTCACGGTCGAAGCACCGGTCGGCCGCGATGCGCAGGTGCGCGTGCGCATGGCGGTGGTGGCGGTCGGCGCCGGCGGGCGCGCTGCCCGCACCGATGTGCAGCGGCTGGGCCTGAGCGCCGGTGCCGAAGGCGGACGCGGCGCCGTCAGCGCGCTGAGCTGCACGCTGCACACGGGGCGCACGCACCAGATCCGCGTCCATCTGGCTTCGCTGGGGCATCCGCTGGTGGCCGATGCGCTCTACGGCGGTCGTCCGGCGCTGGGCATGCAGCGGCAGGCGCTGCATGCCGTCGAGCTGCGGCTGGCCCACCCGGTGACGCGCGCAGCGCTGGCCTTCGAATGCCCCCCGCCGCCCGACTTTGCCGCAGCATGGCTGCAGGTGACAGGCGCGGCAGCCTGAAAGCCCGGGCCCGCGCGACGGCAGGCGAGCTACAATCAACGAAAGTCACTGCGCTGCAGGCACCTCGAGTGCCGCGCCAGTTCGACACGCTGCTCCGTCCCGGCCGTGCCGGGCCATGCGAACCAACCCGCACCCGAGGCCTTCTGCCGGGCGGGTCCCCCGAAGCCGGAATGACCGACTTGTCCATCGCTCCAGCGGTGGCCACGCCACAAGCACAGGCCATGAATACGACAGAGGCCAAACGTGTCCTCGAGACTGCGCTCATCTGCGCCACGGCACCGCTGCCGCTGGCGGCCATGAGGTCGCTGTTCGACGATGAAATCGGCGCCGATACGTTGCGCCGGCTGCTCGATGAACTGGTGGACGACTGGCAGTACCGCGGTGTCGAGCTGGTGGCACTGGCCAGTGGCTGGCGCTTCCAGAGTCGGCCCGAGATGCGCCGCTACCTCGACCGCCTGCACCCTGAGAAGCCGCCGAAATATTCACGCGCCGCTATGGAAACCCTGGCCATCGTGGCCTATCGCCAGCCGGTGACACGGGGCGACATCGAAGACATCCGCGGTGTCAGCGTCAGCAGCCAGATCGTCAAGCAGCTCGAGGAGCGTGGCTGGGTCGAGGCCATCGGTTATCGCGAGGCGCCAGGCCGCCCCGCGCTGTACGCGACGACGCGGCAATTCCTGGACGACCTGGGATTGGCCAGGCTGGACCAGCTGCCGCCGCTCGAAGGGCCGCATGAGGGCCATGCCGGCGTGCAGGCGCTGGCAGCGCTGCAAGCTGCACCGCCTCTGCTCGAACAGGCGCAGACCGACCTGCTGCTGGATGGCACGCCGGCTGCCGAGCCGATGGGTGCCGAGGCCGCGGCCGCGTCGCCCGACGCGGCCGCGGCCGATCATCCGGACGCGGCCGCCGCCGATCATCCGGACGAAGCCCAGGGCGCATCGGCCGCGCCCCCGGAGACCGCACCGGCAGCGGCTGCCGCAGAGGAACCCACAGCCATGACGCCACCCCTTTCTCCCACCGACGCCCCAGCATGAATGCCCACGAAGCCGACCCCCTGACGCCCGAAGATTCTGCGGCCGTGCCCACCGAGCCGAGCGACGCGGCGCCTGCTGCAAAGCCCAAGCGCAAGCGAGCGCCGCGCAAGGTCGCGGTCGCGGCGGAGGCGGAGGCGCCGGGCGATCGCCTCGTCGAGGAATCGAACGGCCCCGCGGACGCGATCGCGCCGGCGGCAGCGCCGCTGGTGGTGACACCGGCGCTGCCCGGCGACAGCCCGGCAGCGGCAGTTGCGGCAGAGGCACACCCCGGTGAAGCGATGGCGGATGCGACGGCGGCGGTGGGCGCCGAGATCGCGTCCGCCGTCGAGGCTGGTGCCGTTGAAGGCGGTGCCGCCGAAGCCGACGCCACTGCGGGCGGCCGCCGCGGCCGCAACCGTCGTCGGGGACGGCGCGGTGCGGAACGCGCCGCCGACGGCGAAGCCGGTGACCCGGGCAGCGACGCCGCTGCCGCCGAAATCGCGTCCGATGTCGAACCGGCGCTGCGCGGCGACGCTGCGGCCGACATGCCTGTCACGCCGCGGCAGCCTGCGCCGGAGGCTGCCGAGGTCTTCGCCCAGGTGCTGTCGGGCGCCTTCGACGCGGAGCCGGTGGTCGCCGAGGGTCCCGAAGCCGTCTTGCCGCCCAAGCGTGTGCTGGCCGCCGAGCCCGACGCGCCCAAGCTGCACAAGGTGCTGGCGCAGGCCGGCGTCGGCTCGCGGCGCGACCTCGAACAGATGATCGTCGAAGGCCGCGTCACCGTGAACGGTGAGCCCGCCCACACCGGCCAGCGCATCTCGTTCGGCGACCGGCTCGCCGTCGACGGCAAGCCGGTGCGCGTGCGCATCGCGCCGCCGCCGCCGCGCGTGCTCGCCTATCACAAGCCGGCCGGCGAGGTGGTCACGCACGACGACCCGCAGCAGCGTCCCACCGTCTTCCGCCGCCTGCCGCGGCTGCAGCAGGGCAAGTGGCAGTCGGTGGGCCGCCTGGACATCAATACCGAGGGCCTGCTGCTGTTCACCAATTCGGGCGAACTCGCCAACCAGCTGATGCACCCGCGCTTCGGTGTCGAACGCGAATATGCGGTGCGCTCGCTCGGACTGCTCGAACCCGAAGCCAAGGCACGGCTGCTCGAGGGCGTGGAGATCGACGGTCAGCGCGCCGCCTTCAAGAGCATCGAGGACGGCGGCGGCGAAGGTGTCAACCACTGGTACCGCGTCGTCATCACCGAGGGCCGCAACCGCGAGGTGCGCAAGCTCTTCGAGGCCGTCGGCCACGCGGTGAGCCGGCTGATCCGCATCCGCTATGGCTCGGTGGTGCTGCCGCATGGGCTGAAGCGCGGCGTCTGGGTCGACCTCGACGAGCACGACCTGCGAACGCTGCGCCGGCTGGCCAGCGGCCCGCGGCCGGAGCGCGAAGGCGAGCGCGATGCCGCCCCGCGCCGTGGTCGCAACCGCCGCGGCGGCCGCCGCGGCGACGGCGACGAGCGCGCGCCGCGGCCCGACCAGCCCGAACGGGTGGCTCGGCCCGAAGGGCAGGGCCCCTTCCCCGAGCGCGCCGAACGCGGGCCGCGACCGGAGCGCGGTCCGCGTCCCGAGCGGGGTCCGCGCGGCCCGCGGCCCCCGGGCTTCGAGCCGGGCGAGGGGGGGGCCATTCCCAACCCGCTGCAGCAGACCTTCGACAAGCGGGCGATCCAGCAGGAACGTCAGCTGCGCCGCGAGATTCCGGAAGACGGCCCGATCCCCAACCCGTTGCAGCAGACCTACGACAAGCGCGCGCTGCAGCGCGACCGCGCGCCGCAGCGCGAGATTCCGGAAGACGGCCCGATCCCCAATCCCCTGCAGCAGACCTACGACAAGCGTTTCGCCCAGGGCGGGCGCGGTCAGGGCGGCTTCGGCCCGGGCGGCAGCAGCAGCAGCAGCGGCGCCCGTGGCGGTGGCGGTGGTGGCGGCGGAGGCAAACGCAGCGCTGGCGGCAAGGGCGGCCAGCCCGACCCGATGCGCACGTCGGTGGGTTATATCGGTGCCGATGCCTTCCGCCGCAAGAACGGCGGCCCTGGCGGTGGCCGCGGCAACCGCGGCGGCGGGCGGGGCGGGCCGGGGGGTGGCGGCAAGGGGCGCTGAGGGCACGGCACGATACAATCAAAAGCTTTGCCAAGACCCAGCTCCAGGAGAATGCAGTGGCTATCGAACGCACCCTCTCGATCATCAAGCCCGATGCCGTGGCCAAGAACGTGATCGGCCAGATCTACGCCCGCTTCGAAGCTGCGGGGTTGAAGGTCATCGCGGCGCGCATGGCCCATCTGTCGCGTGGCGAGGCCGAGGCCTTCTACGCCGTGCACAAGGCGCGACCATTCTTCAACGACCTCGTCAATTTCATGATCTCGGGTCCGGTGATGATCCAGGTGCTCGAAGGCGAGGGCGCGATCGCCAGGAACCGCGAGCTGATGGGCGCCACGGACCCGAAGAAGGCCGACAAGGGCACCATCCGCGCCGACTTCGCCGACAGCATCGATGCCAACGCCGTGCACGGCTCCGACGCACCCGAGACCGCGGCCGTCGAGGTGGCGTTCTTCTTCGCCGGCATGAACGTCTATTCGCGATAACAGCGTCATGGCCGTCAATCTTCTCGACTTCGATCTCGAGGGGCTGGCGGCCTGGTGTGACGGCCTGGGTGAGAAGCGCTTCCGCGCCGTGCAGCTCTACCGCTGGATCCACCAGAAAGGCGAGTCCGACTTCGAACGCATGACCGACCTGGCGCGTTCGCTGCGCGGCAAGCTCGCCGGCGCGGCGCAGGTGGCCGGCCTGCCCTTGCTGTCCGAGAACCGCTCTGCCGACGGCACCGTGAAATGGCTGTTCGACGTCGGCGCCGGCAACGCGGTCGAGACGGTCTTCATCCCCGAAGCAGACCGTGGCACGCTGTGCATCTCGTCGCAGGCCGGCTGCGCGGTCGGCTGCCGTTTCTGCTCCACCGGCCACCAGGGTTTCAGCCGCAACCTGGGCACCGGCGAGATCGTGGCCCAGCTCTGGTTTGCCGAACACCGGCTGCGCCAGACGCTCGCCCTGGCCGCAGGCGCGCGGGCCGTCGACAACATCGTCATGATGGGCATGGGCGAGCCACTGCAGAACTACGCCGCGCTGGTGCCGGCGCTGCGCACGATGCTCAGCGACCACGCCTACGGGCTGTCGCGGCGGCGCGTCACGGTCTCGACCTCGGGTGTGGTGCCGATGATCGACCGCCTGCGCGACGACTGCCCGGTGGCGCTGGCGGTGTCGCTGCACGCACCCCACGACGCCTTGCGCGATGTCCTCGTGCCGCTGAACCGCAAATACCCGCTGCACGAACTGCTGGCCTCCTGCCAGCGCTACCTGACAGCGGCGCCGCGTGACTTCGTCACCTTCGAATACTGCATGCTCGACGGCGTCAACGATGCGCCCGAGCTGGCACACGAACTGGTGCGGTTGCTCAGCGGCCAGGCGGTGGCCAGTCGCGGCCTGGGCCGCATCCCGTGCAAGCTGAACCTGATTCCGTTCAACCCCTTCCCGGCCTCGGGTCTGAAGCGCTCGCCGCGTCAGCGCGTGCTGGATTTCGCGCAGGTGCTGCAGGACGCCGGCATCGTGACGACCATCCGCAAGACCCGCGGTGACGATATCGACGCCGCCTGCGGCCAACTCGCCGGCGAGGTACAGGACCGTACCGATGCACGCCGGCGGCTGGCGCTGCGGCGCGAGCTCATCCCGATCGCCGCAGCCGGAGCCCACCCATGAATCCGCGCCTGCTGCCGGGCTGCCTCGTGCTCGCAGGGGCCTTCGCGCTGGCCGCCTGCACGACGACGACCACGACCACCTCCACCACCGTCGGCAGCAGCGGCGGGCCATCGAGCACCAGCAAGGACCCGGTCGACGCCGAACGACGCGCCAAGGTAAGGCTGGAGCTGGCCGGGATGTATCTCGGCCGCGGCCAGCCGACGACGGCGCTGGACGAGGTCAACCAGGCGCTCGCCGCCAAGCCCGACCTGCCCGAGGCCTACAGCCTGCTCGGCCTCATCCACGCCTCGCTGGGCGATGTCCAGCGCGCGGAAGAGAATTTCCGGCGCGCGCTGCAGCTCAACCCGCGCGACGGCGACGCCATGCACAACTACGGCTGGTTCCTGTGCCAGCAGCGCCAGTTCGCCGAGGCCGAGGCGCTGTTCGAGCGCGCCCTGGCGCAGCCGCAGTACCGCGACGTCGTGCGCACGCTGCTGGCGCAGGGCGTATGCCAGGCGCGTGCCGGGCAGTGGGCGCAGGCCGAACGCACGCTGTCGCGCAGCTACGAACTCGACCCCACCAATCCTGTCACCGCCTACAACCTGAGCGAAGTGTTGCTGCATCGGGGTGAACTCGAGCGTGCCCGCTTCTACGTGCGGCGCGTCAATTCGCAGCCCGATCTGTCCAGCGCCCAGAGCCTGTGGCTGGCGGCGCGCATCGAGCGCCGCCTGGGCAACCTGGAGGGCATGCGGGATTACGGGCGCCAGCTGCGCGATCGCTACCCGCAGGCTCCCGAGACGCTGAAATTCGAACAGGGCCGCTTTGATGACTGAGTCCTCGGCGGACAAGGCCAGCGCCGGTGCCTTGCTCAAGGCCGCCCGCGAAAGGCAGGGCCTGCACATCGCTGCCCTGGCGGCGGCGATCAAAGTCGCGCCGCGCAAGCTGGACGCACTGGAAAACGACCGCTGGGACGAACTGCCCGACGCCACCTTCACGCGCGCGCTGGCACAGACGGTGTGCCGGACGCTGAAGATCGACGCCCGCCCCATCCTGGACCTGCTGCCGCACCCCGGAGCGGTGGCCCTGGAGCACGGCATAGGGGGCCTGAATGCACCCTTCCAGGGGCGGCCCGGCGTCGACGTCCCGGGCCTCGCCGGTGCGGCGATCCGGCCGATGGTCGTGGCGGCGGCGGTGCTGATGGTGGCCGCGCTCGTCGTCTATTTCCTGCCGCCCGGGCTGTGGACCACGGGCGAGTCGTTGCCGGCGAATGCATCGGCGCCGATGCCGGCGCCGATGCCCGCCTCTGCGGCCGTCATTGCCGCAGAGGCGGCTTCCGCGGTCGCCGTCGCGGCCGAGGCAGCGGCGCCCGCCGCTTCCGCGGCCACGGGCGAAACCGTCTTCTCGGCGCCGCCTCCGCCCGAGGCGGCGGCATCCGCCGAGGCCCCGGCTGTCGCGGGCCTCGTGCAGATCCGCACCAGCGAGCCGTCGTGGATCGACGTGCGCGATGCGAGCGGTCAGGTGCTGCTGTCGCGCACCGTGCTGCCCGGGGAGAGCGTGGGACTGGACGGCGCGGAGCCGATCCGGCTCATCATCGGCAACGCCTCGGCCACGCAACTGGGGTTTCGTGGCCAGCCGGTCGACCTGTCGCCAGGGACCCGCGACAATGTCGCACGTCTCGCGCTGCCCTGAGCCTGTGGCGACCTGCATCGCGGTTTGGGAGGCCAGTTCATGAATGCACCCGACCCCGTGGACATCATCGACGCGGCCACGCCGGCACCACGTCGGTCGCGGCAGGCGCGCGTGGCCTGGGGCGACCATGTGGTGACGGTGGGCGGCGACGCCCCGGTGCGGGTGCAGGCCATGACCAACACCGACACGGTGGACGTCATCGGCACCGCGATCCAGGTCAAGGAACTGGCGCAGGCCGGCAGCGAACTGGTGCGCATCACCGTCAATACGCCCGAGGCCGCCGCGGCCGTGCCGCACATTCGCGAACAGCTCGACCGCATGGGCGTGGCCGTGCCGCTGGTCGGCGACTTCCACTACAACGGCCACCGACTGCTGGCCGACTATCCGGCCATGGCCCGGGCGCTGTCCAAATACCGCATCAACCCCGGCAACGTGGGCAAGGGCGACAAGCGTGACCGCCAGTTCGGCCAGATGATCGAAGCCGCCGTGAAGCACGACAAGGTGGTGCGCATTGGCGTCAACTGGGGCAGCCTCGACCAGGAACTGCTGGCCCATCTGATGGACGAGAACGCTCGCCGCCCGCGGCCGCTGGGCACCAGGCAGGTGATGTATCAGGCGCTGGTGCAGTCGGCGCTGGGCTCGGCCGCGCTGGCGCGTGAAATGGGGCTGAACCCGGACAATGTCGTCATCAGCTGCAAGGTCAGCGGCGTGCAGGACCTGATCTCGGTCTACCGCGCCCTGGCGCGGCGCTGCGACTACGCGCTGCATCTGGGCCTGACCGAAGCCGGCATGGGAACCAAGGGCACGGTCGCCAGCGCCACGGCGCTGGCGGTGCTGCTGCAGGAAGGCATCGGCGACACCATCCGCGTCAGCCTGACGCCGCAGCCCGGCGAGGCCCGCACGCAGGAAGTGGTGGTGGCGCTGGAGATCCTGCAGTCCCTGGGGCTGCGTGCCTTCAACCCCAGCGTCACCGCCTGCCCCGGCTGCGGGCGCACCACGAGCACCACCTTTCAGGAACTTGCCAAGCAGATCGACGATTTCCTGCGCGCCCAGATGCCGGTCTGGAAGGCGAAATACCCTGGCGTCGAGAACCTCAAGGTGGCGGTGATGGGCTGCATCGTCAACGGCCCCGGTGAGAGCAAGCACGCCGACATCGGCATCAGCCTGCCGGGCACCGGCGAGGCCCCGGCGGCGCCGGTGTTCATCGACGGCGAGAAGGCCCTCACGCTGCGCGGCGAGGGCATCGCGATCGAGTTCCAGAAGATCGTCGAGAGCTATATCGAGCGCCGTTTCGGCACTGCCGTGGTGCGGGCCTGACCCTCCGATCGACGCGACGCCCAGGGGCTGCCCCGGCGATGCATGCACCTCCCCCGACAGCCATGCCAGAAAAGATCCAGGCCGTCAAAGGCATGAACGACATCCTGCCGCCCGATTCGG
>Ga0105090_10000833_pt1 | contig 15924 bp, 13 predicted proteins | sample PPLLak3March2015_FD_79110 | JGI IMG/M metagenome (GOLD analysis project Ga0105090, IMG submission 79110) | Freshwater sediment microbial communities from Prairie Pothole Lake near Jamestown, North Dakota, USA - PPLs Lake P7 Core (1) Depth... | ecosystem: Environmental > Aquatic > Freshwater >... | reverse complement strand
CGCCACCGTGCTCGGTGTGCCGCACCTGTCGGGCCTGGCCCAGCAGAGCGTGACGCTGAAATTCCACACCTTCATGGCGCCCATGAGCAATGTCTGGCTGGGCATGCACAAGCCGTGGATGGAGAAGGTCGAGAAGGAATCGGGCGGCCGCATCAAGTTCGAGGCCTATCCGGCCATGCAGCTGGGCGGCACGCCGGTGCAGCTGTACGACCAGGCGCGCGACGGCGTCGTCGACATCGTCTGGACGCTGCCCGGCAATACCGCCGGCCGCTTCCCGCGCATCGAGGTCTTCGAACTGCCGTTCATGATGAACAACGCCGAGGCCACGTCCAAGGCCTACTGGGAGTATTTCCAGACCCAGTGCCCCGACGAATTCAAGGAGACGCAGCTGCTGGCGCTGCACGTGCACGGCCCGGGCATGTTCCATACCGTGGCCAAGCAGGTGAAGTCGGCCGCCGACCTGCGCGGCATGAAGGTGCGCGGCCCCACGCGCCAGGTGACCAAGCTGCTGGGCTCCCTGGGTGCCATTCCGGTAGGCATGCCGCTGCCGCAGATCCCCGACGCGCTGAGCAAGGGCACCATCGAGGGCTGCGTCATTCCCTGGGAGGTGGTGCCCTCGGTAAAGGTGCACGAACTGACCAAGTTTCACAGCGAATTCCCCGCCAGCAGCCCGGCGCTCTACACGACGACCTTCGTGATGACGATGAACAAGGCCCGCTACGAGGGTCTGGCGCCCGATCTGAAGAAGGTCATCGATGCCAACTCGGGCCTGGCCACCAGCGCCTGGCTGGGCAAGACGCAACAGGGCAACGACGTGCCGGGTCGCAAGCCGGCGGTGGACCGCGGCAATACGCTGTACACCTTCACCGCCGAGCAGACGCAGGAATTCGTCAAGCTCTCCAGCGCCATCGACGAGGAGTGGGTCGCCGACATGGACAAGCGCGGTTTCAAGGGCAAGGACCTGCTGGCCACCGCCAAGGCGCTGATCGCCAAGAACGCCTGAGCGGGCTCAGGGATGCCCTGCGCGGCCGATCCAGGCGGCGCCGCGCACCCCCGAGGCGTCACCATGCCGAGCGGGCAGCAGGCGCGTCCGCACCGGGTCTCGGCCGGCGCCGAAGATCCAGTGCGCCCACAGCGCTGGCACCTGTGCGTACAGATGCGGCAGGCGTGACAGGCCGCCGCCGAGCACGATGACGTCCGGGTCGAGCAGGTTGACGACCGCGGCCAGTGCCATCGCCAGCCGTCGCGCATGGCGGTCGAGCGTGGCGCGGCAGTCGTCGTCGCCGGCAGCGGCGCGGCGCACGATCTCCTCGCCGGCCAGTTCTTCACCGCAGACATGCGCATGGTCGCGCGCCAGCCCCGAGCCGCTGACCAGCGTCTCGATGCAGCCGCGCTGCCCGCAGTAGCAGGCAAACGCCGGGTCGCCTCCGGCATCGGCCCAGGGCAGCGGGTTGTGCCCCCACTCGCCGGCCAGCCGGTTCGGCCCCTGCAGCACACGGCCGTGCGCGGCGATGCCGGCGCCGGCGCCGGTGCCCAGGATCGCCGCGAAGACGACAGCGGCGCCGGCCCCGGCGCCGTCGGTGGCCTCCGACAGCGCCAGGCAGTTGGCGTCGTTGGCCAGCACCACGGGCTGGCCAACCAAGGCTTCGATATCGCGCTGCAACGGCTGCCCGTTCAGGCAGGTCGAGTTGCAGTTCTTCATCCGCCCCGACGCGGCCACCGCGCCGGGCGTCCCGATGCCGATGCTGAAGGGCGCCGGCGCCGCGAGGCGCGCCTGCGCCACCAGCGCCGCGATGGCGGCCAGCGTGGCGGGATAGTCGCCCGCCGGCGTGGCCACGCGCTGGCGCCAGCGTTCGGCGCCGTCGGGTGCCAGCAGCACGGCCTCGATCTTGGTGCCGCCGAGGTCGATGCCCAGTGCCGCGGTGTCCGGCGCCATGGCGTCGGCGCCTCAGATCGACTGGGTGCGTTCCTGCAACCAGGCCAGCGCGGCGCCGCTCACGCGCGGCGCCAGCCGCTCGCGCACGGTGGCGTGGTAGCGGTTGAGCCAGTCGACCTCGTCCTGGCGCAGCAGGCTGCGGTCGATGCAGCGGGTGTCGATCGGGCACAGGGTGAGCGTCTCGAATTCGAGGAACTCGCCGAAGGTGTCGCCCTCGGTCGTGGCCGCAGGCACATTCAGCACCAGGTTCTCGATGCGCACGCCCCACTGCCCGGGCCGGTAGACGCCCGGCTCGATCGAGGTGATCATGCCGGGCTCCATCGCCATGTGAGCGTCGGGGATCGCCTTGCTGATGCTCTGCGGCCCTTCGTGCACATTCAGGAAGTAGCCGACCCCGTGGCCGGTGCCGTGGCCGAAATCGAGGCCCTCGGCCCACAGCGGCGCACGCGCAAGCGCATCGAGCATGGGGCTGAGCGTGCCGCGCGGAAAGCGCGCACGCGACAGGTTCATGGTGCCCTTCAGCACCAGCGTGTAGTCGCGCCGCATCGCCGCGCTCGGCGTGCCGACGGGCCAGACGCGCGTGATGTCCGTGGTGCCGCCGAGGTACTGGCCGCCACTGTCGATGAGCAGCAGGCCGCCTTCGCCCGGCTTTGCCTGGATCACCGCATGCGACGCCTCGGTGGCACGGTAGTGCGGCATGGCGCCGTTGGCGTTGAAGCCGGCGATGGTGTTGAAGCTGAGGCCGACAAAACCGTTGCGCCGGGCTCGTTCGGCGCTCAGGCGTTCGTCGACGGTCAGCTCCGTGATGTGCTCGCCGCCTGCCAGCGCGGCTTCGAACCACGCGTAGAAGGCGCACATCGCGGCGCCATCCTCGACCATCGCCTCGCGCACGAAGGCCGCCTCGGCGCCGCTCTTGCGGCTCTTGAGCAGCGTGCTCGGATTGATGGCCTCGACGACGACACAGCCGAGGCCGACCTGCGCACGCAGGCCGTGGGTGATGCGCTTGGGGTCGACCAGCAGGCGCGCGCCGCTGCCCAGCGCGGTGAGTGCCGCGCCGGCGTCGGCATACGGCGCCAGGCGCAGGCCGTCGGCGGCCAGGGTGGCGGCCAACGCCGCGTCGACCTTGCCCGCGCCGACGAAGAGCGTGCCGGCGCTGCCGTCCAGCAGCAGGTGGGCCAGGAAGACCGGGTTGTAGGGGACGTCGCTGCCGCGCAGGCCGGTGAGCCAGGCCACATCGTCGACGGTGGAGACGAAGTGGTGCGTGGCGCCATGGCCGGCCATCGCCTCGCGCACCGCAGCGAGCCTGGCGCTGCGCGGCTGCGTCGCATGCGGCGCGGCGTGTTCGTAGACTGGCGCGGCGGGCAGCGCGGGGCGTTCGGGCCAGAGCGTGTCGAGCAGGTCGATGTCGGTGCGAAGCTGCACGCCGGCGGCGTCGAGCGCCGCCTTCAGCGCGCCCGCGGTGGCCAGCCCGAGCACCATGCCGTCGACGGCCACCACGGCGCCGCGCGGCACGTGGCGCACCAGCCAGTCGATGTGCGCCGGCGAACTGCCGGTGGGGATCTTCACCAGTTCGATGCCGGTGCCGGCGAGTTCGGCCTCGGCCTGTACCCAGTAGCGGCTGTCGGCGAACAGCGCGGCGCGGTCGACGCCGACCACCAGCGTCGCCATCGAGCCGGTGAAGCCCGACAGCCACTGCCGCCCCTGCCAGTGTTCGGGCAGGTATTCGCTCAGGTGCGGGTCGGCCGAAGGCACCAACAGCGCGTGCACGCCCTCGCGTGCCAGCAGCTCGCGCAACTGCGTGAGGCGCAAGCGGATCGGTGAGGTGCGGGTGTCCATCTCTGCTCCGGCAGCGGTTGCGGAAAGCCGTCGATTCTAGGTCGCCCCCGCCGGTCATGCAGCCGTGGAAACGGGTCTAGGCAAGGGCGGTGCGTCGTGGAACGACCGGGCCCCCACCAACCCCGCAGTGAACATGGCCGACCCGCAAGCCGCGGTGGCTGCGCGCGGCGTACCGGGCGGCCGGCTGATAAGCTCCCGTGGCTGAAACTCACTCCAGAAGAGAGACGAATGCCCGGACTGCACCCCGACGTCGACCCCGACGGCCTGCTCGAATATTCGGTCGTCTACACCGACCGCGCGCTCAACCACATGAGCCAGCGCTTCCAGGGCGTGATGCGCGACGTCTCGGCGACCCTGAAGCAGGTCTACGCCGCACAGGCGGCGGTGGTCGTGCCCGGCAGTGGCTCCACTGGCATGGAGGCGGTGGCGCGCCAGTTCGCCACCGCGAAGAAGGTGCTGGTCATTCGCAACGGCTGGTTCAGCTACCGCTGGAGCCAGATCTTCGAGATGGGCGGCATCCCGTCGGCGACCACGGTGCTGAAGGCGCGCATGGTTTCGCCCGAGCGCCAGTCACCGTTTGCGCCGCCGCCGCTGCACGAGGTGGTCGATGCCATCCGCCAGGCCAGGCCCGACCTCGTCTTCGCGCCGCATGTCGAGACCTCGGCCGGCATGATCCTGCCCGACGACTACTTGCGCGCCGTCGCCGCCGCGGTGCACGAATGCGGCGGCCTGTTCGTGCTCGACTGCATCGCCAGCGGTGCGATCTGGGTCGACATGGCGGCCACGGGTGTCGATGTGCTGGTGAGCGCGCCGCAGAAGGGCTGGAGCGGCCCACCTTGCTGCGGCCTGGTGATGCTGGGTGCACGCGCGCTGGATCGAATCGAGGCGACGACCAGCACCAGCTTCTCGCTCGACCTGAAGAAGTGGCTGCAGATCATGCAGGCCTACGAGAAGGGTGGCCACGCCTACCACGCCACGCTGCCTACCGACGGACTGCTGCACCTGCGCGACGTGATGCAGGAAGCGGCAGCCTTCGGCTTCGACCGCGCGAAGGCGTCGCAACAGGAACTGGGTGATCGCGTGCGTGCCTTGCTCGCGCAGGAGGGCATCCGCAGCGTCGCCGCGCCGGGCTTCGAGTCGCCGGGTGTCGTCGTCTGCTACACCGATGACATCGAATGGCACAGCGGCCGCGCCTTCGCCGCCCAGGGCCTGCAGATCGCCGCCGGCGTGCCGCTGGCCATCGACGAGCCGGCCGACTTCCGCAGCTTCCGCATCGGGCTGTTCGGAATCGACAAGCTGAAGGACGTCGACCGCGCGGTGCAAGGCCTCGAGCGCGCGCTGGACGCGCTGCTGTAGCTAGAGGTCGGTCCTGAGCTTCCAGATCTCCGGAAACAGCACCACGTCGAGCATCTTGCGCAGGTAGCCGACGCCGCTGGTGCCGCCGGTGCCGCGCTTGAAGCCGATGATGCGTTCGACCGTCGTGACGTGGCGGAAGCGCCAGAGGCGGAAGGCGTCCTCGAGGTCGGTCAGCTCCTCGCCGAGCTGGTAGAGGTCCCAGTGGGTTTCCGGCTCGCGGTAGACCGTCAACCAGGCCGCTTCGACCTCGTCGCTGGCGGCGTAGGGTCGCGTCCAGTCGCGTTCGACAAGGCCAGCCGGCACCGGCAGGCCGCGTCGGGCCAGTAGCCGCAGCGCCTCGTCGTACAGCGAAGGGGCGCGGTACGCCGCCTCGACCTGCGCCAGCAGCTCGGGGCGGTGCGCGTGCGGCTTGAGCATCGCCGCATTCTTGTTGCCCAGGCTGAATTCGATGCAGCGGTACTGCCAGCTCTGGAAGCCGCTGCTGTTGGCCAGGTAGGGCCGGATGGCGCTGTATTCCGGCGGTGTCATCGTCGCCAGCACGTCCCAGGCGTGCACCAGCTGCTCCATGATCCGCGACACCCGCGCCAGCATCTTGAAGCCTGGCGCCATGCGGTCGGCGGCGATGGCCGCGATGGCCGCGCGCAACTCGTGCAGCATCAGCTTCATCCACAGCTCGCTCGTCTGGTGCTGGACGATGAACAGCATCTCGTTGTGGTCGGGGCTCAGCGGATGCTGCGCGTTCAGCACCGCATCCAGGTGCAGATAGTCGCCGTAGCTCATCTCGGAGCTGAAGTCGACCAGGGCACCGTCGCCGGCGCCGCCTTCGAGTCTGGCCCCCTGAGGGTCGACAGGACAGCCGCTCACTGGACCATCCTTCGCGCTGCGCGCTCCGGGATGAGCGCTTCGGAACGGCCGTGCGCGCTCATGTCACCGCCTGCCGCCGATTGAATTCGGGGCGACGCCACTCGCCGCTTTCGAGCACCTGGCGCAGGTGCTCGGCGGCGTCCCAGGCGTCGACGAAACGCGTATACAGGGGCGTGAAGCCGAAGCGCAGGATGTCCACCGCGCCCGCTGGGTGCGATCTGTCGCCTGCGCGGAAGTCGCCGATGACGCCGCGCGCGATCAGCGCCTGGACCAATGGGTAGGCGATCTCCGGGTGCGACAGGCTGACCTGGCTGCCGCGCTGCGCGTCGTCCCGCGGCGAAACCAGTGCAAGTTCGGGGCAGGTGTCCTGCGCACGGTCGGCGAACAGCCGCGTCAGCGCCAGCGACTTGCGCCGCAGCGCCGCCATGCCGCCGTATGCCGTCGCCGCGAGCACGGTGTCGACGCCGCACTCCAGCGCAGCCAGCGACAGCACCGCGGGCGTGCCGCACAGATAGCGCGAGATGCCGGCGGCCGGCCGGTAGCCGGGGGTGAATTCGAAGGGCGATGCATGCCCCATCCAGCCTGCCAGCGGCTGCCAGAAGCGACCGGCCAGCCGCGGGTGCGCCCACACGAAGGCCGGCGCGCCGGGGCCGCCGTTGAGGTACTTGTAGCCGCAGCCGACGGCAAAGTCGGCGCCGTCGCCGTGCAGGTCCAGCGGCAACGCGCCGGCGCTGTGCGCCAGGTCCCACACCACCAGCGCGCCGGCCGCGTGCGCGGCGTGCGACATCGCCGCCATATCGTGCATGCGGCCGCTGCGGTAGTTGACGTGCGTGAGCATCAGCACCGCGCAGCGCTCGTCCAGCTGCGAGACCAGTTCGTCGGTCTCGGCAAGCACGAGCTCGAAGCTGCGTTCGCGCGCCAGCGCTTCGGCGATATAGAGGTCGGTCGGGAAGTTGCTGCGTTCCGACACGATGCGCTTGCGCCGCGGTGCATCGGCTGCGGTGATCGACAGCGCGGCGCTCAGCACCTTGAACAGGTTGACGCTGGTCGAGTCGGCGACCACCAGCTCGCCCGCGCCGGCGCCCACGAGCTGTGCGATCTTGTTGCCGATACGCTGCGGCAGGTCGATCCAGCCGGCGGTATTCCAGCTGCGGATGAGGTCGGCGCCCCATTCCTGCTGCACCACCTGCTGCACGCGTGCGGCGGTGGCGCGCGGCAGCACGCCGAGCGAATTGCCGTCGAGGTAGATCAGACCCGGCGGCAGGGCGAACTGGTCGCGCAACGGCGCCAGCGCATCGGCGGCGTCGAGCGCCAGGGCCTCGTTTTTCGTCATGTCCATTCCCTGAGGACCGCACGAACGGGCGACGCGTCGGCGGTGGTCAGCCTGAGCGGCAGCGCGATCAATTCGTAGTCGCCTTCGGGCACCTCGTCGAGCACCAGGTTCTCGAGCACACGCAGGCCCCGGCGGCGCACCACCTGGTGGCTGTCCAGCGTCTTGCTGTCTGCCGGGTCGATGCTCGCCGTGTCGATGCCGATCAGCGCCACGCCCAGGTCGGCCAGTCGCTCGACCGTCTCCGGCGCATAGGCCGCCAGTTCGGGGTCCCAGCGATCGACTGGAGCCCGGGCGTAGGTGCGCACCAGCACGCGCTGCGGCAGGCCGGCCGCAGCGTGTGCCAGGTGCTCCCAGCGCAGCAGAGGACCGCGGGCGATGGCGTGGATGACGCGGCAAGGGCCGAGGTAGGGTTCGAGCGGCAGTTCGCCGATCGCCGCGCCGGCGCAGTCGTAGTGCAGTGGCGCATCGGCGTGGGCGCCGGTGTGCGGGCTCAGCGTGATCGTGCTCACGTTCACCGGGCAGCCGGGGCCGATGCGTGCCGCCCACACGCTGCCGTAGGCCGCGTCGCCGGGGAAGACCGGGGCGCCGGCATGCACGGGCGGAGAGATGTCCCAGAGCCGGGGTCGGCGCGTGCTCATGGCGGGCATCATAGCCGGCGCCGCGATTTGGTTGACAACTAAACTATCTCGCCGAAGAATGCCCGTTCATGTCGCCGGCCTCTCCGCACAGCGCCCACTTCGACACCTTCGCGCGCGACCGCCTGCCGCCGCCGCAGGAGATGCCGGAGTTCACGTTCGAACTTCCCGAGCTGCAGTTCCCCGACCACCTCAACTGCGCCACCGAACTGCTCGACGCCTGGGTGGCGCGGGGCGAGGGCCACCGCCTGTGCGTGCAGGGCCACGGCGTGCGCTGGAGTTATGCCGAACTGCAGGCGCAGGCCAACCGCATCGCCCAGGTGCTCGTCGAGGACCTGGGGCTGGTCGCCGGCAACCGCGTGCTGCTCCGCGGCGCCAACTCCCCCATGCTGGCGGCCTGCTGGTTTGCCGTCGTCAAGGCCGGCGGCATCGCGGTAGGCAGCATGCCTCTGCTGCGTGCACGCGAGCTGGTGGCGATCGTCGACAAGGCCCAGGTCAGCCACGCCTTGTGCGACGCGCGGCTGGCCGACGAGTTGACGCTCGCGCGGCCCTCGTGCCCCTCGCTGCGCCAGGTGCTGCTCTTCAACGGCGAACTCGAAGCGCGCGCTGCGGGCAAGGCCGACAGCTTCGACAATGTCGACACCGGTGCGCAGGACACCTGCGTCATCGCCTTCACCTCGGGCACCACCGGCGTGCCCAAGGGCACGATGCACTTCCACCGCGATGTCATGGCCGCCTGCGCCTGCTGGCCGCCGCACGTGCTGCGTGCGCGGCCCGACGATATCTTCATCGGCAGTCCGCCGTTGGGTTTCACCTTCGGCCTCGGCGGGCTGCTGCTGTTTCCGCTGTCGATCGGCGCATCGACGGTGCTGGTCGAGAAAGCGTCGCCCGACGCGCTGCTGCCGGCGATCGCGCAGTTCCGCGCCAGCGTCTGCTTCACCGCGCCGACTTCGTACCGCGCGATGGCCACGCAGGTGGCGGCGCACGACATCGCGTCGCTGCGCAAATGCGTCTCCGCCGGCGAGGCGCTGCCGGCGGCGACCCGCAAGCTGTGGAAGGACGTCACCGGCATCCAGATCATCGACGGCATCGGCTCGACCGAGCTGTTCCACATCTTCATCAGCGCCGACGAGCAGCACGCCAAACCCGGCGCGACCGGCTTTGTCGTCCCGGGCTACCGCGCCGCGATCCTCGGTGAGGACGGCCGCCCACTGCCGCCGGGCCTGGTCGGCCGCCTGGCGGTGAAAGGCCCGACTGGCTGCAAATATCTCGACGACCCGCGCCAGGCGAACTATGTGCGGGAGGGCTGGAATCTCACCGGCGACGCCTATCTGGTCGACGACGACGGCCAGTTCGTCTACCAGGCGCGCACCGACGACATGATCGTCTCCGGCGGCTACAACATCGCCGGTCCCGAGGTCGAGGGCGCGCTGCTGCTGCATCCGGCGGTGGCCGAATGCGGCGTCGTCGGCGTGCCCGACGAGGCGCGCGGCATGGTCGTCAAGGCCTTCGTCGTGCTGCGGCCCGGCTACGCAGGCGACGAAGCCATGGTCAGGACCTTGCAGGACTTTGCCAAGCAGACGATCGCGCCCTACAAATACCCGCGCCGGATCGAGTTTCGCGACAGCCTGCCGCGCACCGAGACCGGCAAGCTGCAGCGTTTCCGGCTGCGCGCGACGGCATGAAATTCCTGGCCCGGCGCAAGGTGCGCTTTGCCGACTGCGACCCGGCGGGCATCGTCCACTTCGCGCAGTACCTGGTGATGCTGAATACGCTCGTCGAACAGTGGTTCGACGAGGGCCTGAAGATCCCCTATGCACGGCTGATCGGCGCACGCCGCACGGGTCTGCCGACGGTGCGGCTGGAGGTCGACTTCACCGCCGTCAGCCGCCATGGCGACATGCTGGAGATGGCGCTCGCGATCGCCAGACTCGGCCGCAGCTCGCTCACCCTCGACGCCGAATTCAGCGGTGGCGGCGAGCTGCGACTGCGGGCACGCCAGGTGCTCGTCTGCACCTCGCTCGACACCCACAAGGCGCAGGCGCTGCCCGACGACGTGCGCGCCGCCTTGAGCTCCTACCTCGAGGAAGGTACCCCACCATGAAGGTCCTGCAACCCCCGGGCTGGGCCGTGCCGCGCGGCTACGCCAACGGCGTGTCCGCCAGCGGCACGCAGGTCTTCGTTGCCGGCCAGATCGGCTGGAATGCGCAGGGCACCTTCGACAGCGACGACCTCGTGGCGCAGGTGCGCCAGGCGCTGCTCAACGTGCGCGCCGTGCTGGCCGAGGCCGGGGCGACGCCGCAGCACATCGTGCGCATGACCTGGTACCTCACCGACAGGCACGAATATCTGGCGCGCGGCCGCGAGATCGGCGCCGTCTACCGCGAGCTCATCGGCAGCTACGCGGTGGCGATGTCGGCCGTGCAGGTGGCGGGGCTGATGGAAGACCGCGCCCGGGTCGAGATCGAGGTCACCGCCGTCGTGCCGTAGCGGCGGGTGCCGGGGCGGTGCCCAGACTCAGTGCGTTCAGTGCGCGCCCGGCAGCCCGAACAACTCGGCCAGCGCCTGCCGGTACAGCGGCTGGCCGACCGAGTTGGTATTGTGGTGCGAGCCGCCTTCCACGAGCACGAAGCGCTTGGGGTCTGCGGCGCGCTCGAACAGCGCCTGCCCGAGGTCGGGGCTGATCAGCCGGTCTTCGCTGCCGTGCACCACCAGCACCGGCGCGCCGACACGGCCGATGCGTGCCGCGGCGTCGAAACGCTGCGTGATCAGTGGCGATACCGGCAACCAGCCCCACTTGAAGGACCCCACCAGCTCGGGAATCGACGGGAAGGCGCCCTCGACGATGAGCCCGGACTCGTCGGCCACCTCATGCGCCAAATGCACGGCAATGGCGCTGCCCAGGGAGTGGCCGAAGACATAGCGTGGCGACTGCGGGTGGCGCCGGGCGAGCCAGTCCCAGGCGGCGCGGGCATCCTCGTAGGCCATCGTCTCCGACGGCAGGGCATTCGTGCTGCGGCCGAAGCCGCGGTAGTCGACGCCCAGCACGGCAAAACCCAGCTCGTGCATGCGGCGCATGCGGTGGGCACTGCCGCGCACGTCGTAGCGCGCACCGTGCAGATACAGCAGCACCGGGGCGTCGGCACGATCCTGGGGCAGCCACAGCCCATGCAGCCTGACCGCGTCGCCGCTGCTGCTGGAGTCGAATTCGATCCAGACGTCGGCCATGCCCTCGGCCGCGGCCAAGCCACCCCACCACGTGCGATCGCTGGGCTGGAAGATCCACTTGCGCTGCTGCTCGTCGAGGGTGGCGCAACCGGCCAGCAGACCGAGCACCAGCCCGAGGCCGATCAAGGCGCGCCAGATCCCGCGGCGGCGGTTCGGATCTTGCGTATGCTGCGTCATGATCGCATATTCGCATGATCGCCCCGTCCCGTGTAGGCGCATGCCCATCGCCGGGCTCGCCGACGTGAATCCATAATCGGCCGCCGGCCCGGCAAACCCTCGGAGAGGCACGCCCATGAAACCCGTTTCCCAACTGCTCAAGCAGCGCGAAGGCACCCTCTGGCACGTGCGCCCCGACGATACGGTGTTCTCCGCCCTGCAGTTGCTGGCGCAGCACGAGGTCGGTGCGCTGGTGGTGATGGACGGCGGCCGCCTGGTCGGCATCGTCTCCGAGCGCGACTACACGCGCAAGGTGGCGCTGCAGGGCCGGAATTCCAGGGAGTCGAAGGTCGCCGACATCATGACCGCGCAGGTGCTGACGGTGACGCCGGGCACCGGCACACGCGATTGCATGGCGCTGATGAGCGAGAGGAAGATCCGGCACCTGCCGGTGGTCGACGGCAACACCGTGCTGGGCATGATCTCGATCCGCGACATCATGGACGACATCATCGCCGACCACGAGGCCACGATCTCGCAACTGGAGAGTTATATCTCGACCTGAGGATCCCAGGCAGCCGCACAGCGGTGCCTGCCACCTCCGGTGTCAACGATCCCGATGGAGCGTCTGTTCCTTGGCAGAACACGGGTTGCCGTGGCGGCCTGCCGCGCTGGGCTCGCGATATGCTCGCGGCGACAAGAGTCTGCCCGGCCGCCCGCAGGGCGATGACCGGAGTGCGCGGCACGAAGGTACAACAGTGAGCCAGCCCGAGGGTATCGAGACGGCCATCCGGCGCGAGATGCTGCAGGTCGCGCTGCACAACTCCGCGCGCAGCGTCACCCTGCTGCTGGTGGCGGTGGCTTTCGTGGCCTGGCTCGGGTGGCAGGCCAACGACCGGATCGCAGCCGGCGTCATGATCGGCTTCGGCCTGGTGGTGGCGTCCTGGCGCTGGGTGCTCAACCACCGCCATGGCAGCCAGCCGACGCTGACGCCGGAGCAGATCGCCTCCGTCGTGCGCCAACTCGAGGGCAACGCCGCGCTGGTGGGCCTGATGTGGTGCGTGGCAACGATCTTCATCTACCCGACGCTGCGCGGCACGACGGCCACGGTCTACGTCGTCATCGTTTGCGGGTCTGTGGCCACGGCGGCCTTCTTCATGTCGATGGCCGGGCGCAGCTTCCTTCTGCTGAGCGCCCTGCAGCTGGGCTCGCTGGTGGCGGTGTCGCTGGTGCCGGGGCCGGCGCGGTCGCTGCCGCTGGCGGTGCTGGCGGTGGTTTTCGGCGTCACGATGTTGCGTGCGACGCAGGAATTCCGCAGCACGACCCTGCGTTCGATGCGCCACAGCCTCGAAGCCGACGGTGCCAACGCCTCGCTGCTGCGCGCCAAGGAGGCGGCCGAGTCGGCCAATATCGCCAAGTCGCAATTCCTGGCCACCATGAGCCACGAGATCCGCACGCCGATGAACGGCGTGCTGGGCGCGCTGGACCTGTTGCGCCAGACGCCGCTGGACCTGCGCCAGCGCCGGCTGGTGAAGACCGCTGCGGCGTCGGGCGAATCGCTGATGGACATCCTCAACGACGTGCTCGACCACTCCAAGATCGAGGCTGGCAAGCTGGTCCTGAGCGCGACGCCGATGTCGCTGCACTCGGTGGTGGCTGCGGCCGCGGCGCTGTTCCGCGCCAATGCCGAAAGCCGCGGCCTGACGATCACGCTGCAGATGGACGAAGGCGTGCCCGACGGTGTGATCGGCGACGCCCCGCGCCTGAAGCAGGTGCTGCTCAACCTGGTCGGCAATGGCGTCAAGTTCACCGAGCGGGGCGGCGTGACCCTGCGCCTGAGCAGCGAGCCTGCCGGCGAAGGCCAGGCCCGCGTGCGCTTCGAGGTCGAGGACACCGGTATCGGTATTCCGCAGGAGGCCCTGGAGGTGGTCTTCCAGCCCTTCCATCAGGTCGACAGCACACGTTCGCGGCTGCGTGGCGGCACCGGCCTGGGGCTGGCCATCAGCCAGCGCATCGTCGAGGCGATGGGCGGCCGCATCGAGGCGGCCAGCCGCATCGGCGCCGGTTCGATGTTCAGCTTCACGCTCGCGCTGCCTCTGGCGCCCCATGTGTCGCTGCCGATGCAGGACTCGGAGTACGGCCGTCTGGACGCCGGCGCGGCCCACTCGGGTGTCGTGCTGCTGGTGGAGGACAACGTCGTCAACCGCATGATCGGCGCCGAGATGCTCAAGTCCCTGGGCGTCGACGTGCTGGAGGCCGAGGACGGCGCGCAGTCACTCCACGTGCTCGAGCAGCAGCATGTGGACCTGGTGCTGATGGACATCCAGATGCCGGTGCTCGACGGCTACGCCGCGACGCGGCAGGTGCGCGAGCGCGAGTCGCGCCTGCGGCTGCCGCGGGTGCCCATCGTGGCGCTGACGGCAAACGCCTTCGACGAGGATGCCGCGCAGTCGCTGGCGGCCGGCATGGATGCCCACCTGGCCAAGCCCTATTCGCGGCAGCAGCTGCGGGACCTGCTGCAGCGCTGGATATAGGCCGTCTCCGGCTTCCTACAGCGCCAGCCGCCGCGATTGCATCAGCAGCAGACCATCGAAGATCAGCGTATCGACGGTCTCGAAGGGCAGGTCGGTGATCGGTGTCAGCTTGACCGCCGCGCCGCCGGTGATGAACAGCATCGGCTCGTGGCCGCAGCGCTTCAGCAGGCGCCGGTACTGACGCTCGATGGCACCGGCGATCGCATTGGCACCGCCGCTCATCAGGGCGTCGCTGGTATTGGTGGGGAAGTCGACGACCTCGCCGGTGGGCACCTTGAGCCCGGCGGTGCCCATCTCCAGCGCACGCAGCATGACGCCGAAACCGGGCAGGATGAGACCGCCGAGAAAGCGGCCCTCGGCGTCGAGGGCGTCGACGGTGACCGCGGTGCCCACCATCACCACCAGTGCCGGCCGGGCCTGGTGCGTCGCCAGAACGCGCGAGCGTGCGCCGGCCAGCGCCACCCAGCGGTCGGCGCCCAGCCGGTTGGGATGGTCGTAGCCGTTGATCAGGCCCGCCTCGTGCGACGACGGCACGACCCAGTGCGGGTCGATGTCCCACAGTTCCATCTGCTGCTCGACACGGCGGCGCACCGCATCGCCGGCGACGATGCAGCCCAGCATGCTGGACGGCTCGGGCAGCTCCTGCCAGTCGCCTTCAGCCAGGTCGTCGATCGTTTCCAGGAAGGCCGCGCCGTGGTGCAGCAAGGTGGCGCCGGGGTGCGGGGCGGCATACAGTGCCCACTTCAGGCGCGTGTTGCCGACATCGATGGCCAGGAAGGTCATGGGGCGGGGGCAGGGTGAGCGGGTCGCGGCGCGAGCGTAGCAGTGTGAAGCGGCCGCGGTCGGCCGATGTGCTGGGGGAAAACCACGACCCCTCCGTCGTCAGGTGGCGGCCAAGCGGGCATGGCATCATCAAATACGAAGCTGATGTCCATGCGAACGTCAACCCCCGGGCCCCACGCGCCGGGGCCGTTCCACCGCAACGAGTGCAGGCCCCCATGACCGATCTTGCCGCCGAGTTCAAGGCCCTGGCCGAATACCGCCCGACGCACAAGGTGCGCTTCGTCACCGCCGCCAGCCTGTTCGACGGCCACGATGCGGCGATCAATATCATGCGTCGCATCCTGCAGGGCATGGGCGCGGAGGTCATCCACCTCGGGCACAACCGCTCGGTCGACGAGGTCGTGACGGCGGCGCTGCAGGAGGACGTGCAGGGCATCGCGGTCAGTTCCTACCAGGGCGGCCACGTCGAATATTTCAAGTACATGGTCGACCTGCTGCGCGAGCGCGGCGGCGCACATATCCAGGTCTTTGGCGGCGGCGGCGGCGTCATCGTGCCGGCCGAGATCCGCGAGTTGCAGGACTACGGCGTGACGCGCATCTACAGCCCCGAGGACGGCCAACGCATGGGGCTGGCGGGGATGATCGGCGAAATGGTGATGCGCTGCGACAGCGATCTGTCGGAATACGCGCCGCTGGACGTCGCCGCCCTCGCGGGTCATTCCGAGGCCTCCTGGCGCGCGCTGGCGCAGGCCATCACGGCGCTGGAGAACGACCGTGCCGATCCCGGTTTCAAGGCCGCGACGGCCACCGCCGCGGCCACGGCCCGCATCCCCGTGCTCGGCATCACCGGCACCGGCGGCGCCGGCAAGAGCAGTCTCACCGACGAGCTCATCCGCCGCCTGCGGCTGGACCAGGGCGACGCCTTGCGCATCGCAGTGATCTCGATCGACCCCAGCCGGCGCAAGAGCGGCGGCGCCTTGCTCGGCGATCGCATCCGCATGAATGCCATCGGCCCCTGGCAGAGCGGTCCGCGCGTTTTCATGCGCAGCCTGGCCACGCGCGACTTCGGCAGCGAGATCAGCCAGGCCCTGCCCGACGTGCTGCTGGCCTGCAAGGCTGCCGGCTTCGACCTCATCGTCGTCGAGACCTCGGGCATAGGCCAGGGCGACGCCGCCATCGTGCCGCTGGTCGACGTGCCGATGTACGTGATGACGCCCGAATTCGGCGCCGCCAGCCAGCTCGAGAAGATCGACATGCTCGACT
>Ga0105090_10000832_pt1 | contig 15934 bp, 10 predicted proteins | sample PPLLak3March2015_FD_79110 | JGI IMG/M metagenome (GOLD analysis project Ga0105090, IMG submission 79110) | Freshwater sediment microbial communities from Prairie Pothole Lake near Jamestown, North Dakota, USA - PPLs Lake P7 Core (1) Depth... | ecosystem: Environmental > Aquatic > Freshwater >... | reverse complement strand
GAGAGGTCGGCGCTCTGGCCGATGACGTCCTCGAGGCTGGCCTTCTTGAGGTTGGCGTGACGCAGGTTCGCCTCGACGATGTTGGCGCGCTTGAAGTTGGCACCCTCGAGGTTGGCGTGCCGGAGATCGGCCTGCTCGAGAACCGCGTCGTGGAAGTCGAAGCCCCGCAGCTCGCAGCGGGCGAAGATCGCCTTGCGCAGGTTGGCGTTGGCGAAGGACACCCGGCCGAGGCTCGGCGAGCGGAAGTCGAGCTCCGCGAGCTGAGCGCCCGTCAGGTTGCAGCCGTCGAACACCGCCCCGAGCAGGCTCGACTGCCGGAGGTCGGCGCCGGTGAAGTTGGTGCCCACGAAGCTCGCCTTCTCGAGGTCGGCGTGGCTGAGGCTGGCGCCCTCGCACTGGGCGCCGTCGAAGACGGCCTCGCTCAAGAGGGCGCCGTGGAAGTTGGCGTTGCGCAGCGCAGCATTGCGAAAGTCCACGCGCTGCAGCCGGCAGCCCTTGAACTGGGCGGCGTCGCCCTGGGCCTCGGTGAAGACCGCGCCCTCGAGGCTGATGTTCTGCATCTCGACGCCGTCGAGGATCGCCCCCTTCCCCTGCACGCCGCGCATCACCGTGCGCTCGAAGCGCCCGCCGCGCAGCGAGGCACCTTCCAGCCGGGCCCCCGACAGGTCCGCCTCGTCGAACAGCGCGCTCTCCATCTGGGTCTGCGACAGATCGCATTTGCGCAGGACGGCGCGGCTCAGGTTGGCGCCGCGCAGGGTCGCCCGGAAGAGCGAGGACCCCGACATGTCGAGGCCCGAGAGGTCCAGGAAGTCGAGGCGCACGTTGTCGAGCCTCGCCTCGACGAGCGAGGCCCTCGTGAGGTGCGCCCCTTCGATGATCGCCCGCGACAGGTCGGCCCCGTCGAGCTGCGCGCCGACGAGCTCCGCGCTCCGCAGGTGGGACTTGCTGAAGTCGAGACCGCGCAGGTCCTGGCCCGAGAGGTCGGCTTCGATGAGGTCGGGGGCCAGGGTCGGGTTGGCGGCGCGCCACTCGTTCCACCTTCCGGATCGAAGCTGGGCGAGGTGGTCTGGGTTGGCCATGCGGGTCGATCTCCGTGAGCGGCGGAACCGCGTCCCATTATACGGTGCGGCTCCTGGCCGCTGCGGCGGGTGCGAGACCGGCAAAGCTCCGAATGGCAGCGATCTAGCGCTTCAGCACCAGCATCCGCTCCTCGGTCATCTCGCGGTAGGTGAAGGTCGGGCCCTCGCGGCCGATGCCCGAGCCCTTGACGCCGCCGTAGGGCATCGGGTCCGAGCGCCAGGTGGGCACGTCGTTGTGGATGACCGCGCCGACCTCGAGCCGCTCCCAGGCGAGCTGCAGCTTCGTGGTGTCGTTGCTGAAGATCCCGGCCTGCAGGCCGTAACGCGAGTCGTTGACCATCAGCAGGGCCTGCTCGAAGTCCTCGTAGGCGTCGAGGCAGGCGACCGGCCCGAAGACCTCGTCGGCGACCACCGGCTGCTCGTGCGGCACCTCCTCGAGCAGGGTCGGCGTGATGACGTTGCCGCTGCGCTCGCCGCCGGCGAGGAGGCGGCCCTTGGCCTGCCGTGCTTCGCCGATCCACGACGTCACCCGCTCGGCGTTGGCCTCGTCGATCAGCGGCCCGCAGATCACGCCCTCGTGCCCGGGGTCGCCGTGCGCGACCGCGGCGGCGGCCTCGGCGAGCGCGCGGCGCATCGACAGGTAGCGGTGCTCGTGGACCAGGATGCGCTGCACGCTGATGCAGCTCTGGCCGGCGAAGCCGTAGGCGGCGGCGACGATGCGCCGCGCCACGTCGTCCTCATCGGCGATATCGGGCTCCACCACCACCGCCGCGTTGCCGCCGAGCTCGAGCGCCACCCGGCGCCGCCAGGCGAGCTCCTTGAGCCGCCAGCCGACCGCCATCGAGCCGGTGAAGCTGACCAGGGCGAAGCGCTCGTCCGTGGCGAGCATCTCGGCGTCGGCGCCGCGGGAGGGGATCACCGACAGGCCGCCCGCCGGCAGACCGGCCTCGGCGAGGATGCCGGCGAGCAGCAGCGCCGGTCCGGGGGTCTGGCTCGCGGGCTTGAGCACCACCGGGCAGCCCGCGGCCACCGCCGGCGCCAGCTTGTGGGCGACCAGGTTGAGCGGGAAGTTGAAGGGAGTGATGGCGAGCACCGGCCCGACCGGCACCCGCCGCACCAGGCCGAGGCGCCCGACCCCCGAGGGAAAGCCGCCGAGGTCGAGGGCCTCGAGCTCCGGCCGGCGGGCGACGAGGGCCGACGCGGTGAAGGTGTCGCGGCAGCGCTCGGCCTCGACGCGGGCGAGCGCGATCGGCTTGCCGGCCTCCTCGCAGAGGACCTGCGCGAGCTCCTCGCGGCGCTCGCCGATGAGGGCCGCCGCGCGCTCGAGGATCGCCGCGCGCTCGGCTGGCGGCAGCGCCGCCATCGCCGGCGCGGCGCGGTGGGCCGTGGCGGCCGCGGCCTCGAGCTCGGCCGGCCCGCCGCGCGCCACCCGCAGCACCTCGCGCCCGTCATAGGGCGAGCGGACCGTCATCCACTCGGCGCCCTCGCGCGGCTCACCACCGAGGACGAGCGGCAGCTCTCTCATGGCAACCTCCCGGGCGCCCATCCTAGCGCTTTCCTTCGTCCCATGCCCATGCCTGGCGGCGGCCTGCCCTCGGCCCTGCGAGCGCCCGCCGCCGCTCGCCGAGACTCGCGGCCACGCGTTCTCGATCTCCGCGCCCGACGAGAGCGAGCTCTCGTCGGTCCCGTCGATCTCGCCCGCTGCGCGCCTGCGGCGCGCCGGCGGGCGCGACGAAGCGGCGCAACCGCGACCCATGACCGTGTGTTACCCATGTACCCGGTCAGATTCCTCACCCATCTACCCGGTCGCTACACCCCGCCCCCACCCCCCTCCCTCCCGCCCTCGGAAAACCGGCCGCGCTGCGCTCGACCGGTTTTCCGAGGGGTGGGGGACATCGCGTGACCTCGCGCCGGAGCTCCCTCCGGACCTCGACGGCCGGGATGGGCTGGGTCGAGCCCTCCTCGTGGCAGTCCGCTTTGAAATGGGGGACCGGAAATCCGAAATCCGAAATCCGAAATCCAGTGTGGGAGGGCGTGCGAAGTTCCTCATTCCGAATTCCGCATTCCGAATTCGCTCCTGTGCTAGCGTTCCCCCGTGCTCCCCGTCGTCCTGCTGAGCGACTTCGGCCTCGCCGACCACTACGTCGGGGTGCTGCACGCGGTGCTCGAGCGCGAGGCGCCGGGGGTGGCGCGGATCGACCTCGGCCACGAGGTCGCGCCGGGGGACATCTGGACGGCGTCCTTCCTGCTGCGCTGTGCGTGGCCCCACCTGCCGACGGGCTGCGTGGTGCTGGCGGTCGTCGATCCCGGCGTCGGCGGTGCCCGGCGCGCGGTAGCGGTGCGGCTCGGCGAGCGCTTCCTCGTCGCCCCGGACAACGGCCTCACGGCGGCGGCCGGCGCGGCCGACGACGCGGTCGAGCTCGCGGCGGAGGCGATGCGCCTCCCTGAGCCCTCGCCGACCTTCCACGGCCGCGACCTGTTCGCGCCGGCAGCCGCGCGGCTCGCCGCCGGAACCGCCCTCACCGCGCTCGGCCGCGGGATCGTTCCGGCCTCGCTCGTCGCCTGCCCGCTGCCGGAGCCGCGGCGGACGGCCGCAGGAGTCGAAGGCGTCATCCTGCACGTCGACCGCTTCGGCAACCTGGTCAGCAACCTCCGCGCCGCGGACCACCCGGGGCCGTCGACGGTCGAGCTGCGCGGGCGTCTCCTGCGACGGGTCCGCACCTACGCCGAGGGGCGGCCGGGAGAGCTGGTGCTGCTCGAAGGCTCCGCGGGATACCTGGAGCTCGCCGTCAACCTCGGCTCCGCCGCCGAGGCGACGGGGCTCTCCCGCGGCGACCGGATCATGATCGCGCGCCGCAGCCCTGCAGGGAGTCGTTAGAACGTTGAACGTTGAACGTTCGAACGTTGGCGACTTGAAGGGCCGCGAGCGGAAACACAGCGTGATCGCCCCCGGGGGGTGGGTGGTAACGTTCCAACGTGTAACGTTCAAACGTTCGAACGGAGTGGGTGGTAACGTTCCAACGTGCAACGTTCTAACGTGCAACGATTCTTCGGTGGCAGAACCTTAACGGAGGCCCTGTGAGCTACGGCTGGGAAGGCACGAAGGTGCGGCTGGTGCCGCTCGACCGGGAGAAGCACCTCGAGAACGCGCTGCGGTGGTTCAACGATCCCGAGGTGACCCGGTGGCTGGAGACCGGGGACTGGCCGCTGACGCGCGGCGCCGAGGAGGAGTTCTTCCGCGCGGCCGAGCGCCAGGACCGTGCAACCGTACAGTTCGCCGTCGAGAGCCTGCAGGGCGAGCACGTGGGCTTCTCGGGGCTGCGCTCGATCGACTGGCAGAGCCGGGTCGCGGTCTCGGGCTCGGTCATCGGCCGCAAGGACCTGTGGGGCCGGGGCTTCGGCGGCGACGCCGCCGCCGTCCGCAACCGCTACGCCTTCGAGGTCCTCGGTTTGCGGCTCGTGATCGCCTCGGTCATCGCCGACAACGCCGCCTCGCTCGCGATGCTCGCAAAGTCCGGCTACAGGGAGGTCGGGCGGGTGCCGGAGCGCTACTGGAAGCGCGGGGCCTTGCGCGACCAGGTTCTTCTGACGCTGCGGCAGAATGGGTGACGGACGGCGGGCGGACGGGCTGCCCGCATTGCGAGGCCGGAGAAGAGATACGAGATCCGCCCGACCGCCCGGGCGCAGGGAGCAGGGAGCAGGGAGCAGCCCGCCCGCCCGTTCCACGCAAAGGTGCGAAGTCGCCAAGACGCCAGGACGCAAACGCACCGGACGGATCTCGCATCTCATATCTCGCGTCCGGGCGTGCCGGCAGAGTGCCCCCCTGCTCCCTGCTCCCTGCTCCCTGCTTCCTGTTCCTTGCTCCCTGTTCCTTGCCCCTTGCTCCTTGCTTTCCGCTCCCTGCTCCCGGATGTTCGGACGGATCTCGCATCTCGTATCTCCGAGGGGTGGACTAGGATGAGACGGTGATCCGCAAGCTCTCGGCCCATCTCCAGACGGTGCTCATCCTGCTCGGCCTGGTGGCCCTCTTCGGCATCGCGTCGCCGCACTTCCTGAGCACCGACAACCTGCTCAACGTCATGCAGCAGTCGGCGATCAACGCGATCCTGGGCATCGGCCTCACCTTCGTCATCATCTCCGCCGGCATCGATCTCTCCGTGGGCTCGATCCTCGCCCTCTGCGGTCTGGTGGTGGCCGATCTCCTCGTCGCCGGGTACTCGAGCGTGGCGGCGGTGGCCGCCGCGCTGCTGGTCGGCCTGGGCTGCGGGCTCCTCAACGGGCTCATCACCACCGTTGGACGCATCCCGCCGTTCATCACCACCCTGGGCATGATGCTGATGGCCCGCAGCGCCGCCAAGATCTACTCCGACTCGAAGCCGATCAGCGGGCTGCCGGAGTCGTTCCGTTCGCTCGCCGGCGACATCGGTGGCGTGCCGGTGATGGTGCTGGTGGTTGCCGCGGCCTATGTGATCGCGCACCTGGTGCTGACCCGGACCAAGCTCGGGCGCTACACCTACGCGATCGGCGGCAACGAGCAGGCCGCCTGGCTTTCGGGGGTGCCGGTCGCCCGCTACAAGGTTGCGATCTACGGCCTGTCGGGCTTGATGGCCGGCGTCGCCGCCGTGCTCATGACCTCGCGGCTCAACGCGGCCTCGCCCCTCTCCGGCGAGATGTACGAGCTCTACGCCATCGCCGCCGCGGTGATCGGCGGGGTGAGCTTGATGGGCGGCGAAGGCAGGGTCCTCGGGACGCTCGTCGGCGCCCTGATCATGGGGACCCTGCGCAACGGCCTCAACGCCCTCAACGTGCCGTCCGCGCTCGAGGGCATGGTGGTCGGCGGGGTGCTGGTGGCGGCGGTGGTGGTGGACCGCGCTCGCCACCGCCGGACCGATCGGCGGCCGCCCCGCGGCTGGCGGCGCTACGGGACCGGAGCCGCGGTGGGCGTCGCCGCCGTTACCCTGCTGGCGGGGGCCTTCGTGATCCGCGGCGCCGCGACGGCGCCGCGGAAGGACGTCGAGTGGACCGTCGCCTTCGTGCCCAAGGCATTGAACTCGCCCTTCTGGGCGGAGATGGAGCGCGGTGCGGAGCTCGAGGCAGCGGCGCAGAACGTGAGGCTGGTCGCGCTCGCCGCCGAGCGCGAGACCGACGTCGAGCGGCAGCACCAGATCATCGAGAACCTGATCCAGCAGGGGGTGGACGCCATCCTGCTGTCGCCGGCCGGCTCCAAGGAGCTGGTGCCCGCGATCCGCAAGGCCAATGACGCGGGCATCCCGGTGCTCCTCCTCGACACCAGGATCGATGCGGCGGCCGCCGCGGCGGGCGGCGCGCGGTGCGTGACCTTCATCGGCTCGGACAACTTCGAGGGCGGCGCGGTGGCGGGCCGCTACCTCGGCGAGCGGCTCGGGGGCCGCGGCGAGGTCGCGGTCGTCGAGGGCATCTCGGGGCACGAGACCGCCGACCAGCGACGGCTGGGCTTCCTCTCCGGCCTCGAAGGCTTCCCTGGCGTCCGGGTAGTGGCGAGCCAGACCGCCGACTGGGAGCGCGCCCGCGCCTACTCGGTGGCCGAGAACCTGCTGCAGGCGCACCCGGAGCTCGCCGCGATCTTCGCCGCCAACGACGAGATGGCGCTCGGCGCGCTCGAGGCGGTGGCCGCGGCGCGGCGCAGCGAGCGCGTCCGGGTGATCGGGTTCGACGCCATCCCGGACGCCCTCGACAGCATCCGCGCCGGGCGCCTTGCCGGCTCGGTGGCGCAGTTTCCCGGCGAGATGGGGCGCCTCGGGGTGCTGCACGCCGCCGCCCTCCTGCGCGACGGGCGGCAGCCGCCGGCCGAGGTGCTGACGCGGGTGGAGATGATCGACCGCGAGTCGGTCGACGCCTTCGCCGCCGCGGAGAAGCAGTGACGACTCGCGAGCCGGTCCTCGCCATGCGCGGCATCTGCAAGCGGTTCCCTGGCGTCCAGGCGCTGCAGGACGCCGAGCTCGAGGTGGCGCCCGGCGAGGTCCACGTGCTGCTCGGCGAGAACGGCGCGGGCAAGTCGACGCTCATGAAGGTGCTGTGCGGCCAGTACGCGGCGGACGCGGGCTCGATCACCCTCGCCGGCCGAGCGGTCGAGGTCACGAGCCCGCTCGAGGCCGAGCGCCTGGGGCTGGTCATGATCCACCAGGAGCTCAACCTCGTTCCGGGTCTGACGGTGGCCGAGAACATGTTCCTCGGCCACGAGCCGACCCGCGGCGGGTTCATTCGCGGCGAGGCGATGCGGCGCGCCGCGCGCGGGCTGCTCGAGCAGGTGCACTGCGGCGTCGACCCCGACACCCGGGTCGCGGACCTGTCGGTGGCCGAGCAGCAGCTGGTGGAGATCGCGCGCGCGCTCCGCGAACGGCCGCGCCTTCTGGTCATGGACGAGCCCACCGCCGCCCTCGCCGACGTCGAGATCGAAGCGCTGTTCGCAGTGATCCGCGGGCTGTGCGGCGAGGGCGTGCCGGTGATCTACATCTCGCACCGGATGCCGGAGATCTTCGCGATCGGTGCCCGTGTCACGGTGATGCGCGACGGGTGCACCGTGGACACCCTGGAGGTGGCGACCACCGCAGTCGCCGACCTCATCCACCTGATGGTCGGGCGCACCATCGCCGAGCAGATCCCCAAGCGCGAGGTGCCGATCGGCGACGTGGTCCTCGAGGTCGATGACCTGGCCCGGGCCGGAAGCCTCGCGCCGGTCACACTCGCGCTGAGGGCGGGCGAGGTGCTCGGGATCGCGGGCCTCATGGGCTCGGGGCGCAGCGAGCTCGCGAGAGCCATCTTCGGGGCCGACCCGGTGGACTCGGGGACGGTGAGGGTGGCCGGCCGCACGCTGCCTCGCCACGACCCCTGCGCCGCCATCGCCGGCGGCCTCGGCTTCCTGACCGAGGACCGCAAGCGCCTCGGCCTCGTCCTGCAGCTGCCGGTGGCCGCCAACATCACCCTCACCAGCCTCGACGACATCGCGCGCCACGGCCTCCTCGACCTCGGCGCGGAGCACCGGCTCGCCGCCGCGCTGGCGGATCGGCTGGGGATTCGCGCCGCGTCGGTCGAGCAGTGCGTCGTCGATCTGTCGGGCGGCAACCAGCAGAAGGTGGTGCTGGCGCGCTGGCTGGCGGCCAGCTGCCGGGTGCTGCTCTTCGACGAGCCGACCCGCGGCATCGACGTCGGCGCCAAAGCGGAGATCTACGAGCTCATCGGCGAGCTCGTCGCGCACGGGGTGGCGGTGCTGCTGATCTCCAGCGAGATGCCCGAGCTGCTCGGGCTCGCCGACCGTATCGCCGTCATGCACGAGGGCCGGATTCGACGCGTCCTCTCCCGCGGGGAGGCGTCGCAGGAGCGGATCATGGCGCTCGCCCTGGGCGCCGAGCCCGCGTGACCTCGGCTCACCCGATGCCCATCGCCCGCAGGCGCTCCGTGAGCCCGGCGACGCCCTCCACCTCGTACGCGGCCAAACCGACCCAGCGCGCGGCCTCGACGTTGACCGGAGTGTCGTCGAAGAACGCGATCCGCTGCGGCACGACCCCGAGGTCGCGCACCGCGTGCTGGTAGGCCTCCTGCTCGGGCTTCACGCAGCCGAGCTCGTCGGAGAAGTAGCAGCGGTCCATGAGGGGCTCGAGACTTCGGCGATGGATCGGCGTGTGGAGCTCGTTGGAGTTGCTGAGGCAGGCGATCCGGTACCGACCCCGGAGCCGCCGGAGGAGCGAGGTCGCGCCCGGGTACGGCCCCCGCGCCCAGCTCACGAAAGCGGCGATGAACGCGTCGGGCGCCAGCGGGAGATCGAGCTCGCGGATCACGCCCGCGGCAAACTCCTGCCGGGAGATGGCGCCGCGCTCGTAGCGCTGGACCGAGGGCGACCCGATCCAGCGGCTGCGCACGAGCGCCCGATCGGGGCGACCGGGTAGCATCTGGCCCAGCTCCTCGAAGCCGGCGAAGTCGACGAGCACGCCGCCGAGATCGAAGAGCAGGACGTCGACCCTCGCATTCTGATCCACGGGTCCATCCTGACACACGAGCAGGGCGCCGGGTGGCCCCGGCGCCCTGCGGGTGATTCGGCCGGGGGGCGCCGCTCAGGGAGTCGGCGGCACGCCGTTCGGCGCCTTCTTGAGGTCGTCGCCGGCGATGTCCTTCCAGGAGTAGTAGTGGAAGGTCCGGTTGTCGGACATGGCCACGAACAGCCCCGACGGGAAGCGCGGGCCGAGCGCCGCGCTGGTGACCTCGGAGCCGTCGCTCTCGTTGGTGGCGACGCGGACGGCCTTGACCAGTCGGTGGTCGTGGGGGGCGCCGGGCTCACCCTCGCGCCGGAAGATCCGGAGGCGTTGCCCTGCTGGTCGGAGACCAGGATGTAGCCGGTGCCGTCGTCGATGGTGTAGATGGAGATGCCCTCGCGCTGCTCCGCGAAGCCGTCGTTGCCGAAAATCGCGAGCTCGACCCCCGCATCGGGGACGTCCGGGTCGGCGTGGTACTTCTTGACGCCCGCCAGCTCGTCCGAGTAGTAGACGTAGCCGAGCGCGTCGTCGACCGCCACCGACTCGATCTCGCCGAGCTCGGGCACGCCTTCGTCGAGGATCGTGGCGTCGCTGAAGGTGCCGAACTCCCGCACCCTGGTCCCCGTGACCTGGCCGCTGCCGTCGTTCTCGAGCCGGTACTGCCAGAGGTAGGCGCCGGACGGCCCGGTCTTGCGGCTGACGATCGCGAACACGGCGCCGTCGGACGGGCGCTTGTAGAGCGCGATCCCCATCGGCAGGGCCGCGTCGCCGGTCTCGCCCGCGAAGACAGGGATGCCGCCGTTGTCGATGGGCGTCATCTCCGGCAGCCGGAAGACCCGCAGCAGCCGGACCGGGCGGTCGGTGGCGACGGCGATGTCGATCGCCTCGCCCCCGAGCTCGAAGCCGTACTCGACGTCGACGTTGTTGAAGCGGCCGCCGGTGGCGAAGGTCTTCTCGGGGATGATCCTTCCCTCGAGGTCGAAGACGTAGAGCGAGCCCCCCTTGTCGGTGCCGATGACGAGACTCTGCGACGGATCCTCCGGGTTGACCCAGATCGCCGGGTCGTCGGAGTCGACTGCCACCGGCTCGGTCACCAGGACGGGCTGCAGCGTCGCAAGGGCCGGCTCCACAGCCGTGGGCTGCGGAGCCGGCTGGGTGCCTCTCGCGCAGGACATCAGCGCCATCGACGCCACCAGGGGCGGCAGCAGCAGGCGCAGCAGCGGCGGCGCAGAGGTCTGTGGTTCGGTTGTCCGGGGTACGTTGAACTTCATGCGTGCCTCCTTGGGGTGATGTGCGAGCCGTCGCACGTTGGTGTGATGCCGCGCAGCGGCGGACGGTTGCTCAGCCGGGCGCCGCTTCCTGGCGGGGCGGCCCGGTCGTGGACCGCACCACGAGGCTCGGTGCCACCACATCGTGCCGCGGAGCCGTGCGCCCACTGGCGATGCGCTGCGCCAGCCGGTCGACCGCCGAGCGCCCCATGTCGCCGCCGGGCTGGTGGATGCTCGACAGCGAGATGTGACGGAGGGCCGCCAGCGGGGTGTTGTCGTAGCCGATGAGCGAGATGTCCTGCGGAATCCGCAGGCCGGCCTCCTCGAGGACGTTCATGGCGCCGATGGCGCAGAGGTCGTTGGAGGCGAAGATGGCGGTCGGCAGAGGACGGGCCTCGAGCACGGCGCGGGCGCCCCTTTCGCCGCCCTCCTCGGTGTGGGCACCTTCGACCACCAGAATGTCCCCGGCGAGGCCCAGCCCCTCCATCGCCAGCCGGTAACCCTCGGAACGGATCCGGGCACCGGCGCCCGGGCCGCCGGAGATGAAGGCGATGCGGCGGTGGCCGAGGCCCGCGAGGTGTTCGACCGCGAGCCGGGCGCCGCTGATGTTGTCGTTGGTCACGCTGTCGGTGGCGTCGTCGCTGGTGTCGCGGTTGAGGACCACCACCGGCACCGCGGCGGCGGCCCTGGCGACCACCGCCTCGTCGACCCGGGGCGAGGCGAGAATGAGGCCGTCGACCCGCAGCTGGAGGAGGCTCTCGATGGCGGCCTCCTCGAGCGCGGGGTCGCGGTCGCCGGTGTTGAAGAGGACCTGATACTCGAGCTCACGGGCACGGTCCTGGATGCCCGAGACGACTGTCCCGAAGAAGGGGTTGCGGAGATCGGAGATGGTGACGCCGAGGATCCGGGTCCGACGTTGGACCAGGCTCCGCGCCATGACGTTCGGGCGGTAGCCGAGCTCGTCGATCGCCTTCAGGATCGCCTCGCGGCTCGCGGGGCTGACACCGTCCTCGCCGCGGGTCACCATGGACACCAGCGACTTCGAGACCTTGGCCCGGCGGGCCACGTCGTGGATGGTGGGCCGGCGCTGGGTCTGTGGTTCGTCCGATTTTCCCCGCGGTGCCACTTGACTTCGTCCTTTCGAGGCCTTATGTTCCGTTTGGAACGTTCCAAAATATAGGCCGTGAAGGCCGAAATTGCAAGCTGGAACGTTCCAAAGGATGCCGCCAGGACCGCAAAGCCGGTGTTTTTGTTGGTCTTCAGTCGTTCTTTTTCATGGATCGGAGTGGACGACCCAGGCCGCGTCTGGGGGAGCGACGGCAGGGACCCGCGCACTCCGCAACCGATCGTCGGAGAACGAGGGAGGGATAAAGATATGGCGTCCTCGAAAGCGAGCTCTTTTCTGGCCCTGATGGCCATTTTCATCATCGCGACCGCGTCGTCGCCAACCGTGTTCGCCCAGGGCAGCACCGGCGTGATCGTGGGCACGGTGACGGGGCCTTCCGGCGCCGTCATCGCGGACTGCAGGGTTGCCGTCCAGGGCACCAACATCGAGGCCCACACCGGGCTCCAGGGCTCGTACCGGCTGGCCCCCGTGCCCGCCGGGGAGCACACCCTGGTCTTCCGCTACCTCGGCCTGCAGCGTGCGACCGCGACGGTCACCGTCGTCGCGGGCGAGACCCTGAGGCAGGACATGGCGCTGGCCTACGGAGGCGAGATCGAGGTCCGCGGCTCGCCGCTCCTCGAAGGTCAGGCGAAGGCGCTCAACCGCCAGAAGAACGCGATGAACATCTCGAACATCGTCGCCGCCGACCAGATCGGACGCTTCCCTGACAAGAACGCGGCCGAGGCGACTGAGCGCATCCCCGGCATCAGCCTCCTGCGCGACCAGGGCGAGGGCCGCTACGTCCTGGTCCGCGGCACCGAGGCGCGGCTCAACTCGACCACCATCAACGGCGAACGCATCCCGTCGCCGGAGTCCGGCGGACGCAGCATCGCGCTCGACACCATCCCCTCGGACCTGCTCGGGTCCATCGAGGTCTCCAAGGCCCTCAAACCCGACATGGACGGGGACTCCATCGGCGGCACCGTCGACCTGGTCACCATGCGCGCGCCGGAGCAGACGCGCGTCTCGGCCTCCCTCGGCGGCACCTACAGCGCCATCACCGAGAAGTCCTCACCCAACGCCACCGCCACCTTCGGCAGCCGCTTCGGTCCCGAGTCCAAGTGGGGCCTGCTGCTGTCGGCCAGCGCCTCGGACGCCGATCGGGGCTCGGACAACATCGAGCCCGAGTACGACGACGGCGAGCTCGACACCCTCGAGCTGCGCGACTACACCTTCAGCCGCGAGCGCTACGGGCTCACCGGCGACCTCGACTACCGCGCCTCCTTCAGCTCCAACTACTTCCTGCGTGGCCTGTGGACCAACTACATCGACGACGAGCAGCGGCGCGCCAAGGGCAACGCGGTCAGCGACAACGAGCTCGAGAAGGCGCTGCGCGATCGGGAGCAGGAGTCGTTCATCAACTCCCTGACCTTCGGCGGCGAGAACATCGTCGGTGAGTCCGGCGTCATCGACTACAGCCTCACCTGGAACAAATCCCAGGAGGAGACGGCGGGCCAGATCACGGCCTCCTTCATCCAGGAGGACGTGGAGTTCGACCCCAACGTCGGCCCCGATTTCATCGACCCGGGCAACGTCCAGGCCAACCCCTTGAATGAGGACCTCAACGAGTTCTGGTTCGACGAGATCGAAACCGAGTCCAAGAAGGCGGTGGAGGAGGATTACATCGGCGCCGTCAACTTCACCCAGGGCTTCTTCCGCGACGCCGGCTTCAGCGGCCTGTGGAAGGTGGGCGCCAAGGCCCGCCTCAAGACCAAGGATCAGAACTACGACGTCTCCAACTACGAGGCCGAGGACGATCTGAGCCTTGCCGACTTCGTGGACGGCTGGGAGTCCGAAACGCCCTTCTTCCAGGGGCTGTACCCGAATCAGATCGCCCCGTTCCAGTCGCCGTCCGCCATGCGTGACCTCCTGGCCAGCGGGCAGCTGGAGGGAGAGCGCAACCTGGAGGAAGACCTGGCGGACTTCACCATCGACGAGGACACCCTGGCCGCCTACGCCATGACCGAGCTCCTGTTCGGCCCCAAGACCTCGTTCCTGGGCGGCGTCCGCGTCGAGAGCACCTCGGTCGACTACCTGGCCTACGAGCTCACGCTCGACGAGGAGGGCGACCCCCTGGAGCTGGTGCCGGTCACCGGCGACAACAGCTACACCGAGTGGCTGCCGCAGGTCCACATGGTCTACAAGACCGGTGAGGACTCACAGCTCCGCGCCGCCATCACCCGCAGCCTGGCGCGGCCCAACTTCGAGGACATGGCCCCGTGGCGGCTGCTCAACCTCGAGGACATGGAGATCGAGCTCGGCAACCCCGACCTCGACGTCACCACGTCGTGGAACTTCGACCTCATGTGGGAGAAGTACCTCGAGCCGATCGGCATCATCTCCGCCGGCGCCTTCTACAAGGACCTGACCGACATCATCTACGTCTTCAACGTGGACGAGGTCATCGACGGCGAGGACTTCGAGGTCATCCAGCCGCGCAATGGCCCGACGGGCGAGCTGTGGGGTCTCGAGTTCGCCTACCAGAACCAGTTCGTGAGCCTGCCCGGCTTCTGGGGCGGCTTCGGGCTCTACGGCAACTACACCTACATCGACTCCGAGGCCGACTACCCCGACCGCGCCGCCGGCCCCCTGCCGGGGCAGGCGGAGCACGTGGCCAACCTGGCGCTGGTCTTCGAGAAGTACGGGATCTCGACCCGGCTGTCCTACAACTTCAACGGCAAGAACATCCTCGAGGTGGCCGGCGACCCCGAGGAGGACCTGTGGGTCGACGACCACGCCCAGCTCGACTTCCTGTTGCGCGTCCAGGTGGCGAAGAAGTTCAGCATCGTCCTCGAAGCTGTCAACATCACCGACGAACCGTACACCGTGTTCGAGGGCACCGCCGACCGGATCCGCCAGCAGGAGTACTACGACTGGTGGGCCACCCTCGGGGTGCGGTTCGACCTGTAACGACGAGGAAGCAGCACCGGTCTTCGACAGCTCGCCCGTCTCGGGAAACCCGCCGGCCCGGTGCCGGCGGGGCTCTCGAGCCGGTGGTATCGGCAGACAGTCAGTGAGAACGATTCCTGACTGGAGAGGGATGGTGAGGCCATGAAGCAGACGACGGTGGGGTTGATCGGCGCCGGCCGCATCGGCAGGATGCACGCGGAGAACCTGGTCCATGCCGTGCCCGAGGCCTTCGTCAAGGCGGTTGCCAGCCCGCACCTCGACGAGGACTGGGCCGGCAGCCTCGGCATTCCGGTGCGCTCGACCGGCAACGGGGCCGTGCTCGACGACCCCGAGATCGAGGCGGTGGTCATCACCGCGCCGTCCGGCCTGCACTGCGAGCTGGTGCGGCAGGCCGCTGCGGCCGGCAAGCACATCTTCTGCGAAAAGCCGCTCGCCTTCGAGCCCGGCCCCATCGAGGAGGTCATGCAGGTCGTGGAGCGGGCCGGGGTCCTGCTCCAGGTCGGCTTCAACCGGCGCTCGGACCCCAGCATCCTCGACGTCGTCGAGGCGGCCCGCGGCGGCGCAATCGGGGCCGTCCACACGGTGCGGGTCACCAACCGGGATCCCAAGGCGCCGCCCATCGACTTCGTGAAGCGGTCGGGCGGGATCTTTCTCGACTTCCTCATCCACGACTTCGACGCGGTCCGCTTCCTCTCCGACTCGGAGATCGTCGAGGTGTACGCGGCCGGCGGGGTGCTCGTCGACCCCGCGATCGGCGCCGCCGGCGACATCGACACCGCGGTGGTGACCGCCCGGCTCGCCAACGGCGCGCTGGCGGTGATCGACGCCAGCCGCCAGGCGGTCTACGGCTACGACCAGCGCTTCGAGGTCTTCGGCTCCGCCGGCAGCGTCGCGGCCGACAACACCACGCCGAGCACGAGGGTCCTGAGCACCACCCGCGGCGTGGTGACCCGCACGCCGCACGACGGTTTCGTGTCCCGCTACCGGGAGGCGTTCGTCGCCGAGCTGCGCAGCTTTCTGGCGGCGGTGCGGGGCGGCGGTCCGGTGGTCGCCGGTGCCGGCGACGCGTTGGCCGCAGTGCGGGCCGCGACGGCTGCCCGCCAGTCGTTCCTCGAGCAGCGTCCGGTCCAGCTGACGGCGGCGACCACGGTCGCCGGGAGAGGTTCAAAGCCATGAGAACCATTACAGTGGGCGTGCTCGGCGCTGGCCGGATCGGCCGCCTCCACACCGACAACCTGTTCCGGATGCCGGGCGTCCGGGTCAAAGCCATCGCCGATCCCTACGCCGACTTCGCGGCGTGGCCGCCGCCGGCCGTCGCGACCGGTCCCGACCCGGCGCTGGTCCTCGACGATCGCGAGATCGAGGCGGTGCTGATCTGCTCGCCGACGCCGACCCACGCCCCCTTCACCGAGGCCGCGGCCAAGGCCGGCAAGCACGTGTTCTGCGAGAAGCCCATCGACCTCGACCCGGACCGCATCCGGCGCACGCTCGAGGTGGTCGCCCGCG
>Ga0105090_10000831_pt1 | contig 15937 bp, 12 predicted proteins | sample PPLLak3March2015_FD_79110 | JGI IMG/M metagenome (GOLD analysis project Ga0105090, IMG submission 79110) | Freshwater sediment microbial communities from Prairie Pothole Lake near Jamestown, North Dakota, USA - PPLs Lake P7 Core (1) Depth... | ecosystem: Environmental > Aquatic > Freshwater >... | reverse complement strand
GTCGACATTGATCGGGCCTTCGGGCAGCATGTCCGCGAGCTGCCGGATCATGTGGATGGACTCGTCGATCTCGCGCATCCGCAGGTAGTAGCGGTCGTAGTTGTCGCCCTTGATGCCGGTGGGCACTTCGAAGTCGAGATCGGCATAGGCGAGGTAGGGCGTGTCCTTGCGCAGGTCGCGCGGCACGCCGGTGGAGCGCAGCAGCGGGCCGGTGAAGCCATAGCTGACGGCGGTGGCGGTGCTGACGCAACCGACGTCGCGCATCCGGTCGATGAAGATCCGGTTGCGGTCCACCAGGCCGTGCACGCGGCCGAGGAAGTCGTCGGACTGGACGAGGATCTCCTCCAGCCGTTTGAGCCAGCCGTCGGGGAGGTCGCGCGCCAGGCCGCCGATGCGACCGTAGCTGTAGGTGAGCCGCGCGCCGGTGAGATCCGCCAGGTGCTCGTACATGTAGTCGCGGATCGTCACCAGGTACAGGAAAGCCGTCATCGCGCCGAGCTCCATCAGCGCCGCGGCGATGCAGGTCAGGTGGTCGAAGACGCGCGAGTATTCGGCGAGCAGTGTGCGCAGGATCTTCGTGCGCGGCGTCAGTTCGACGCCCATGAGCGTCTCGACCGCGCCGCAGTAGGCGAAGTCGTTGATCAGCGCCGAGCAGTAGTTCAGCCGGTCGACGTAGGGGATCAGGTTGTGCCAGGTGTGCGCCTCGCACTCCTTCTCGAAGCCGCGGTGCAGGTAGCCGCAGTGCACGTCGGCGCGCAGCACGCGCTCGCCGTCGAGTTCGGCGACGATCTGGATCGTGCCGTGCGTGGCCGGGTGCGACGGACCGATGTTGACGATCGTCGTGTCTTCGCGCGACGGCTCGGTGAAGGCCGGGCGGATCGGATTGGGCAGCTTCAGTTCCACGATCGCCTCAGTCCGCGCCGGGAAGTTCGTAGCCGGGGCGATACGGGACCAGCGGCTGTTCGCGCTCTTTCGGATAGTCCTTGCGCAGCGGGTGGCCCACGAAGCCCTCGTACAGCAGCAGCGGCCGCAGGTCGGCATTGCCGGAGAACACGATGCCGTACATCTCGTGGCACTCGCGCTCCATGAAGTGCGCCGAGCCGTAAAGCCCGGTCAGCGACGCCACCTCGGGCAGCGCTTCCGCCACCCGCGACTTGATCCGCACCCGCAGCCGGTGCAGCGTCGAGTAGAAGTGCCAGACCACCTCGAAACGCGGCTCCTGCCCCAGCCAGTCCACCGCGGTGACGTCGGAGAACATGTCGAAGCGGAACTCGTCGCGGAGAACCTTCACCACGTCGAGCAGCGCCGCCGGTGCGATCGCCAGCACCAGCACGCCGTGCGCCACCGAAGCCTCGCCCACCTGGGCGGCCAGCTTCTGGCGAATGCGGTCGAAGATTTCGCTCATCAGTGCCCGCCCGGCCGCCCGAAGGGCACTGATAGCCCCCTCGGGGGGCAGCGAACGCAGTGAGCGTGGGGGCGAACCATTTCTCAGAACCTGTCGTTGACGATCAGGTGCTGCTGCCCGGCAATCTTGTCCTGCAGTTGCATGATCCCGTCGATCACCATCTCCGGCCGCGGCGGGCAACCCGGCACGTAGATATCGACCGGCAGGATGCGGTCGATGCCCTGCACCGCCGCGTAGTTGTTGTAGAAGCCGCCGCTGGTGGCGCAGACGCCGAAGGCGAGCACCCATTTCGGCTCGCACATCTGCTCCCACACTCTGAGCAGCACCGGCGCCTGCTTGTGCGTCACCGTGCCCACGACCATCAAGAGGTCCGACTGCCGCGGCGTGAAGCGCGGCAGCGCGGCGCCGAAGCGGTCGGTGTCGTAGGGCGTCGAACTCACCGCCATGAACTCCATCGCGCAGCAGGCGGTGACGAAGGGATAGGGAAACAGCGAGAACTTGCGCGCCCAGCCGACCAGCTCGTCCTTGCGCGTCGAGATGTACTCGAAGGCGCCGGACTTCTGCCCTTCCGGCCGGATCGGGATCGTGCGCTGGTTCATCTCAGTGCCCGCCCGGCCGCCCGAAGGGCGCTGAGCGCCCCCGCGGGGGGCAGCGAACGCAGAGAGCGTGGGGGCCGACCATCAGTCGGTCACCGCTTCGAGCAGCCGCGCCCGGTACACCCACAGCAGCGCCAGGATCAGCAGGAACATGAAGATCGAGAAGGTGGCCAGCATGAAGCCGTCGAGCGGCTGCGCGCCGAGCACCCACAGGATCAGGAACACCGTCTCCAGGTCGAACAGGATGAAGACGATCGCCACCGCGTAGTACTTCACCGGCACCGAGTGCACGCCTCGCGTGTCGATGATCGTGGCGCCGCACTCGAAGGTCTCCTGCTTCATCGCCGTCATCGCCGGCTTCGGCCCGAGCAGCTTGTTGGCCAGCAGCATCAGGCCGACGAAGCCGAGGATGGCGATCAGGTACAGCAGGAAGACGGCATACGGGTTCATCGGCGGCAGTCTTCGTCGTCTTCTCGGTCCGGATTCGGGGTCGGCTGGAGCAGCGCCGTTCGACGCCGTGCCTTCAGGCACATGCGTTACGCGGTCCCCTCGCGTTCGTCCTGCATCTTTGTCGTCGGTTTCCGGCGAGCGGTGTTACGCAGTCCGTTCCAGCCCGCTTCGCAGTTTCGCTACCGTATGCGCAGTGCCGCCGGTTGTTGTTGATGGCCGTCAATCGGAGGCGGTCTCGCGGTCAGCCGTGCAGGCCCGTGTACTTGGCCAGCAACTCGTCCTTCGATTCGGCATGGGCCGGGTCGGGAACGATGCAGTCGGCCGGACAGACATCGATGCATTGCGGCGCGTCGTGGGCGCCCACGCACTCGGTGCACTTGGCCGGTTCGATCACATAGATCGGGCTGCCGACGGCGATGGCTTCATTGGGGCACACCGGCTTGCAGGCGTCGCAGGCGGTGCAGTCGTCATTGATCAACAGGGCCATCTTGACTTCTCCTCGGGTTGCCTCCGGCTGGCGGCGCCGGACGCGGGTTAGGCAAATTCGCTCGTGTACGACTTCAGCGCCTTCATGTAGTTGGCGCGCTCGAACGCGTCGGGATCCGGGCAGGACGCCTGCGACAGCGAGCCTTTCATCTGCGCCACCGACGCGTACTCGCGGTCGCTCATCCACGCCTCGATGCCCTTGACCAGCGCACCGACATGGTTCGGCCCGCGCATCAGCAGGCTGCTGGCGAGCATCACGCAGTCGGCGCCGGCAAGCAGCAGCTTCAGCACGTCCTCGGCCGTGTGCGCGCCGCCGGTGGCGGCGAGGCTGACGTCGACGCGGCCGCGCAGGATGGCGATCCAGCGCAGCGCCAGCCGCAGTTCTTCGGAGGTCGACAGCACCAGGTGCGGCGCCACCTCGAGTTCGTCGAGCAGGATGTCGGGCTGCACGAAACGGTTGAACAGCACCAGCCCGCGCGCACCGGCGCCGGCCAGCCGCGACGCCATGTTGGCCATGGCGCTGAAGTACGGCGCCACCTTGACCGCGACCGGGATGCTGACCTGCTTCGTCACCGACTCGACCAGTTCGACGTAGCGCCGCTCGACCTCGGCACTGGTGTCGTCGATGCTTGCGGCGAGGAAGTAGACGTTCAGCTCGATCGCGTCGGCCCCGGATTCCTGGCACTTGCGCGCGATGCTGGTCCAGCCGCCGGGCGTGTGGCCGTTCAGGCTGGCGATCACCGGCACCCGCAGCGCCCGCTTGGCCTGCGCGATCAGCTCCAGGTAAGTGTCCGGCCCGGTCGCGTACTGCATCTCGGGGAAGAAGCCCTGCGCCTCCGGCGACAGTTCGGCGCCGTACATCATCAGGTTGTGCGCGGACATGTCCTCGTGCTCGATCTGCTCCTCGAAGAGCGACTTGAGCACCACCGCGGCAATGCCGGCGTCCTGCAGCCGCTTCAGGCTGTCGATCGAGCCGGTCAGCGGCGACGCCGAGGCAACGATCGGGTGCGCCAGCTCGAAGCCGAGGTAACGGGTACGAAGATCGACACTCATTCTGCTGCCCCCTCGGATTTCGCTGCCTCCGGCTGGTCTCCATCTGCCGTGGCCGGCACCTGGCCCTCCTCGGTCACCTTGCGGTGCACGCCAGCCACCTGCTCGTACAGTTGCCAGCGCGCATCGGCATCGTGCTGTGCCGCCTTCATCAGCAGCTTCGAGCGCGCGGGATCGGACTGCGCCAGCATCGCGTAGCGGCCTTCCTTCATCACGAACTGTTCCAGCGGCAGCGTCGGCTTGCGCGAGTCGAGCTTCAGCGGCTGGTCCGAACCGCCCATGCCGAGCCGCGGGTCATAGTGGTACAGCGTCAGGTAGCCGCTCTTGACGGCATCGCGCTGGTGGCTGAAGCCGGTGGTCATGTCGATGCCGTGGGCGATGCAATGGCTGTAGGCGATGATCAGCGACGGCCCGTTCCACGCCGCCGCCTCCTGGAAGGTGCGTACCGTCTGCACCGGGTTGGCGCCCATCGCCACCTGCGCCACGTAAACGTTGCCGTAGGCCATGGCGATCATGCCGAGGTCCTTCTTGCCGATCGACTTGCCGGCGGCGGCGAACTTCGCCACCGCGCCGCGTGGCGTCGACTTCGACGCCTGGCCGCCGGTGTTCGAATAGACCTCGGTGTCGAGCACCAGGATGTTGACGTTGCGGCCGGAGGCAAGCACGTGGTCCAGCCCGCCGTAGCCGATGTCGTAGGCCCAGCCGTCGCCGCCGACGATCCAGACGCTGCGCACCACCAGGTTGTCCGCCACCGCCAGCAGCCGGCCGGCCTCGGGAAAACGCAGGCTGGCAAGGATGCCCTTGAGCTGCTTCACCCGCCCGCGTTGCGCCTTGATCTCGGCATCGGTGTCCTGCGGGGCGGCGAGCAGCGCCTCGGCAAGTTCGTCGCCGATTTCCCCCTTCAGCTCGCCCACCAGCATCTGTGCCAGGTCTCGCTGCGCGTCGATCGCCAGCCGCATGCCGAGCCCGAATTCGGCGTTGTCCTCGAACAGGCTGTTGGCCCAGGCCGGGCCCTGGCCGTCGGCGTTCTGCGAGTACGGCGTGGTCGGCAGGTTGCCGCCGTAGATCGACGAGCAGCCGGTGGCGTTGGCGATCAGCAGGTGGTCGCCATACAACTGCGACAGCAGCTTGATATACGGGGTCTCGCCGCAGCCGGAGCAGGCGCCGGAGTATTCGAACAGCGGCTGCCGCAGTTGCGAGCCGCGCAGGCCGTCGATGGTGTCGAACGCCGGCCGCACCTCGGGAAGGCCGAGGAAGAAGTCATAGTTGGCGCGTTCGGCCTCCAGGTGCTCGAGCTTCGGCGACATGTTGATCGCCTTGTGCTTGACCACCTGCTTGCTGCGCGACGGGCAGACATCGACGCAGGCGCCGCAGCCGGTGCAGTCGTCGGGAGCGACCTGCAGGCTGTACATCATGCTGTCCAGCGGCCCGCCGTCCTTGCGCGCCCAGGGCACCGCCTTGAAGGTGGACGGCGCGCGCTTCATCTCCTCGGGCGAAAACACGTTCATGCGGATCGCCGCATGCGGACACACCAGCGGGCAGATGCCGCACTGGGTGCAGATGGTTTCGTCCCAGATGGGGATCTCGTGCGCGATGCTGCGCTTTTCCCACTGCGTGGTGCCGGTCGGGAAGGTGCCGTCGACCGGCATCGCCGAGACCGGCAGAAGGTCCCCTTTGCCGTCCATCATCATCGCGGTGACGCGCTGCACGAATTCCGGCGCGGCACGCGGCACGATCGGCCGTCGCGACAGCAGCGAGTCGGCGCGGCTCGGCACCTTCACTTCGTGCATCGACGCCAGCGAGGCATCGACGGCGGCGAAGTTGCGGGCGAGCACCGTTTCGCCGCGTTTGCCGTAGGTCTTGCGGATCGCCTCCTTGATCTTGGCGATCGCCTCCTCGCGCGGCAGGATGCCCGAGATGGCAAAGAAGCAGGCCTGCGTCACCGTGTTGATGCGGCCGGCGAGCCCGGCCTGCTTGGCCACCGCCAGCGCGTCGACAACGTAGAACTTCAGCTTCTTCTCGACGATGCTCTGCTGCGCCTCGCGCGGCAGCTTGCTCCACACCTCGCCCGGCCCATAAGGGCTGTTCAGCAGGAACGTCGCCCGCTCGCGAGCGAGTTCCAGCACATCGAGCTTTTCCATGAACTCGAACTGGTGGCAGGCGATGAAGTCCGCCTTGCGGATCAGATAGGTCGACTCGATCGGCCGCGGGCCGAAGCGCAGATGCGACACGGTGATCGCGCCCGACTTCTTGCTGTCGTAGACGAAGTAGCCCTGCGCGTGCAGCGGCGTGTTCTCGCCGATGATCTTCACCGTGTTCTTGGTCGCCCCGACCGTGCCGTCGGCGCCCAGGCCGTAGAACACGGCGCGGGTCACGCCCTCGCCCTCGGTGTCGAAACCCTCGTCCACCTTCAGCGACAGACGCGAGACGTCGTCGTTGATGCCCACGGTGAAGTGCCGCTTGGGCTGCGCCGCCATCAGTTCGTCGAACGCGGCCTTGGCCATCGCCGGCGTGTATTCCTTGGACGACAGGCCATAACGGCCACCGATCACGCGCGGCAGCGCAGAGCCCTCCGGCCAGGCCTCGGCCAGCGCGGTGACCACGTCCTGGTACAGCGGCTCGCCAATCGCGCCCGGCTCCTTGGTGCGATCCATCGCGGCGATCGCGCGCACGGTCTTCGGCAGCGCGGCTATGAAGCCCTGCACATCGAACGGCCGGTACAGGCGCACGTTGACCAGGCCGACCTTCTGCCCCTCGCGCACCAGCCGCTGCACCGCCTCGTGCGAGGCGCCGACTCCCGAACCCATCTGCACCAGCACGCGTTCGGCGTCCGGCGCGCCTGTGTAGTCGAACAACCCGTAGCGGCGGCCGGTCAGCTTCTCCAAGCGGTCCATCGACTCGCGCACGATTCCCGGCACCGCCGCGTAATAGGAGTTGCAGGCCTCGCGCGCCTGGAAGAACACGTCCGGGTTCTGCGCCGAGCCGCGCAGCTTCGGCGCGTCCGGATTGAGCGCCCGCGCGCGGTGCGCCTGGATCAGGTCATCGTCCACCAGTGCCCGCACGTCCTCCTCGAACAGCAGGTCGATCTTGTTGACCTCGTGGCTGGTGCGGAAGCCGTCGAAGAAGTGCAGGAAGGGCACGCGCGACTTCAGGGTCGCCATGAAGGCGATCATCGCCATGTCCTGCGCTTCCTGCACGCTGGCCGAGGCCAGCAGCGCGAAGCCGGTGGTGCGCGCCGCCATCACGTCGGAGTGGTCGCCGAAGATCGACAGCGCATGCGTCGCCAGGGTGCGGGCGGCGATGTGGAACACCGCCGGCGTCAGCTCGCCGGCAATCTTGAACATGTTGGGCAGCTTCAGCAGCAGCCCCTGCGATGCGGTGAAGGTGCAGGTCAGCGCGCCGGCCTGCAGCGAGCCGTGCACGGCGCCGGCGGCGCCGGCCTCGCTCTGCATCTCGATCACCTGCGGCACCATGCCCCAGACGTTCTTCTGGCCGGCCGCCGACCACGCGTCGGCCAGCTCGCCCATCGTCGACGAAGGCGTGATCGGGTAGATCGCGATCACCTCGCTGGTGAAGTGCGCGATCCGCGCGGCGGCCTCGTTGCCGTCGAGCACGTGGAAGCGGTCAGTCATGGCGGTGATCCGTGATCGGCGATCAAAGGATGCCCGCCCTGCCCGTCTGCCAGCGGCGGTATTCCGTGGTCAGCAGGGCGACGTGCTCGCGTTCCTCGGCGGCGAGTTCCTTGTACAGCTCGCGCTCGACCGAGCCCTCGGGTGCCTTTTCGCCTTCACGGGCGAAGAACTCGACGGCGCGCTCCTCGAAGGCGATGGCGATGCGAAACAGGTTCGCCGGATCCCCGGGCTTGCGGTCGACGCCGGCGAAGATCGCGGCGCGGTCGATCTGGTAGTCGGCCGACGGCGCCGGCAGCTCCGTGTGATAGCGGCGCGACAGCGTCGCCATGTGTTCCTGCTCCATTTCGGCGAAGCGCTCGAACAGCTCGCGCAGCGCCTCGTCCTTTGATTCGCGCGCGGCACGCTGGTAGAAGGCGTGGCCGCCGAGCTCGATCTCGAAGGCCTTGCGCACGGCGTTCATCGCCTCGTCGCCCTGGATCGCGCCGCGATCGAGCATCGCCAGTTTCCCCTTGCAGTGCGGGCACATGCCGTAGGGGAAGGCGAAGCCTTCGCTGACCTTGCCGCAGTCGTCGCAGCGCCAGCGCAGCTCGACTCCGGCGCAGCAGATGTAGGGTTCCTCGTCGTCGAGCGGACGGTGGCAGCGTGGGCAGACGTTCATCTCGGTCTTCCTTTCAGTGCTTCATTCAGTTCTTCACCTCAGCCGCCGCATCGGCGGCTTCGGCCTTCGGCGCCGCGCCAGGCGGCACGAAGGCGTCGGCGTCCTCCTTCGTGATCGGCCATTTGCTCTTGCCGCTGGCGAGATAGGCGCCGATCGCCCGCGCGGCGCGGCGGCCGGCGCCCATCGCCAGGATCACGGTGGCGCCGCCGGTGACGATGTCGCCGCCGGCGAACACGCCGGGCACGCTGGTCGCCTGAGTGGCGTCGTCGGCGACGATGTAGCCCCACTTGTTGAGCGACAGGCCCGGCGTCGACTTGGTGATGATCGGGTTGGCATTGGTGCCCAGCGCGTAGATCACGGTGTCGCACTCGAGCTCGACGAACTCGTCGAGCGGGATCGGCTTGCGGCGGCCCTTTTCGTCGGGCTCGCCGAGCATCATCTTCTGCACCTTCATGCCGCCGACATTGCCGTCGGCATCGACCCGGATCTCGACCGGCGAGTGCAGGAAGAAGAACTCGATGCCCTCCTCCTTGGCGTGGCGCAGTTCCTCGATCCGCGCCGGCGCCTCGGCCTCGGAGCGGCGGTAGACGCAGCGCACCGTCGGCGTGCCCAGCCTTTTCGCCACCCGCAGGCAGTCCATCGCCGTGTTGCCGGCGCCGATCACGACCACGCTCTTGCCGATGGTGACCGGCGTGTCGAGGTAGGGGAACTTGTCGCCGCCCATCAGGTTGACCCGGGTCAGGAACTCGTTGGCCGAGTAGACCTGCCCGGCGAACTCGCCCGGGATGCCGAGGAAGGACGGCGCGCCGGCGCCGGCGCCGACGAACACGGCGTCGAAGCCCATCTCGCCGAGCAGCGCCGGGATCGAGAAGGTCTTGCCGATGACCTTGTTGGTCTCGAACTTCACGCCCATCGCGCGCAGCGTGTCGACCTCGCGGCTGATGATCTCGCGCGGCAGACGGAACGACGGGATGCCGTACTGGAGCACGCCGCCGACCACGTGCAGCGCCTCGTAGACGGTGACGTCGCAGCCGAGCTTGACGAGGTCGGCCGCCACCGCCAGCCCCGACGGGCCCGAGCCGACCACGGCCACCTTGCCGAGCGGCTTGTCGATCTGCAGCGGCTCGGGCTTCCGTGAATGCGCGTTGTCGCCGACGAAACGCTCCAGCCGGCCGATCGCCACCGACTCCAGCTTGCGGCCGACCACGCACTGCGCCTCGCACTGCGACTCCTGCGGGCACACCCGGCCGCAGATCGACGGCAGCAGGTTGGACTCGTTGATCACCGCCAGCGCGCCGTCGAGGTCGCGCACCAGCAGATGGCGGATGAAGCGCGGGATGTCGATGCCGACCGGGCAGCCCTCGATGCAGGCCGGCTTGCTGCACATGATGCAGCGCTCGGCCTCGGCCAACGCGTCGGCCATCGAGTAGCCGAGGTTCACTTCCTTGAAGTTGCGCGAGCGCTCCAGCGCGTCGCGCTCCGGCATCGGCGTCGCGTGCGGCGCCAGGTCCTTGTACTTCTTGTAGTTGCGCTTGTTCTGCTCGAACAGCGTCTTCTCGACCTGGCAGACGTGCGCATAGTCGGTGCTGGCGGCCGACTCCTCGCCCTTGAAGCGCTTCTGCCGCAGCATCAGCTCGCGGAAGTCGACCTGGTGGCCGTCGAAGTCCGGCCCGTCGACGCAGGCGAACTTCACTTCGTTGCCTACCGTGACCCGGCAGGAGCCGCACATGCCGGTGCCGTCGACCATGATCGCGTTCAGCGACACCATGGTCTTGACGCCGAAGGGCCGCGTCGTCTCGACGCAGGCGTTCATCATCGGCAGCGGGCCGATGGCGATGACGAGATCCGGCTTGTCGCGCTCGAGCACTTCCTTCAGCGCCGCGGTGACGAAACCCGGCTTGCCGTAGCTGCCGTCGTCGGTGCAGACGATCAGTTCGTCGCAGCAGGCGCCGAACTTTTTCTCCCAGAACACGAGGTCCTTGTTGCGGAAGCCGATGATCCCCGTGGTGCGGTTGCCGGCCTCCTTGAAGGCGCGCAGCTGCGGGAACACCGGAGCGACGCCCAGGCCACCGCCGACCAGAACCACGTGTCCCACCTTGCCGACGTGCTGCGGCAGGCCCAGCGGCCCGACGAAATCGGCGAACGTGTCGCCTTCCTTGTAGTGATCCCGCATCTCCAGCGTGGTCTTGCCGAGCGCCTGGATGACCAGCGTGACCGTGCCTCGGTCGCGGTCGTAGTCGGCCACGGTCAGCGGGATGCGCTCGGCTCCCTCGCGCAACCGCAGCATGACGAAGTGGCCCGGCTCGGCCGACTTCGCCACGTCGGGCGCTTCGACGTCCCAGAGGAAAGTGGTGTCCGAGAAAGCTTCGCGGCGAGTGATCGAGTACATACCTAGCCTCTTCGTCCTGCGACAGCGGACGATTGCGTTGCGACGACGCGTCGCTCCGTTGAAATCGAGCGGATGCTCGCATCCTGCTCTGAAGCGTCGTTGACGCCGATCAACGGCTTCGGCATGCGCGTCCCGATTCCGCAGTGCGGCAATCCGGCCTCACTTCTTTGTGGTCGGCGCGTTGATCCCCATCAACAGGCGGGAGGTTCGGTCGAAGACACTTGCCGCGTCGCGATGAGCACCATCGGAGGGCAGAAGCGATGAGCACAACCGTCAGGGCCGTCGTCGCGCCCGCGCCGCGCACGCCCGTGCGCAAGAGCCGCTGGCCGGCACGGCTCGACCTGGCGCAAAGCGCGACCGGCCTCGCGCTCGGCCTGTTCATGTGGGGCCACATGTTCTTCGTGTCGTCGATCCTTCTCGGCAAGGATGCGATGTGGGCGATCACGAAGATGTTCGAGGGCTACTTCCTCTTCGGCCGGGCCTTTCCGGTGGTCGTCTCCGGCGTGGTGGCCGTGGTGTTCGCGCTGTTCATCGCCCACGCCGCGCTGGCGCTGCGCAAGTTCCCGAGCAACTACGGTCAGTACCGCGCCTACCGCGACCACATGGGCATGATGAAGCACGAGGACACCACGCTGTGGTGGTGGCAGGTGGTCACCGGGTTCGCGATGTTCTTCCTCGCCTCGGTGCACCTGTACCAGATGCTGATGCATCCCGGGCTGATCGGCCCGTACGAATCCGGCGCCCGGATGTGGAACGGCTGGTGGCCGCTGTACCTCGTGCTGCTTTTCGCGGTCGAACTGCACGGCGGCATCGGCCTGTACCGGCTGGCGGTCAAGTGGAACTGGTTTGCCGGAGCCAACGACAACGCCACGCGCCGCAACCTGAAGATCCTCAAGTGGGCGCTGTCGGTGTTCTTCATCGTGCTCGGGCTGGCGACGATGGCCGCCTACCTGAAGATCGGCTACGCGATCCGCGAAGTGCCCGGCGCCAGTTACACGCCGGCCTGGCTCACGAACCCGCCGCAGGCCGCACCGCCCTCGTGGTGGCCGTCGTGGCTGAACCCGACGAGGCCCTGACATGAACGTCATCTACACCGACGTGCTGGTGATCGGCGGCGGGCTGGCCGGCCTGCGGATGGCGATCGCGGCGAAACGGCGCGGCCACGACGCCATCATCCTGTCTCTGGTGCCGCCGAAGCGCTCGCACAGCAAGGCAGCGCAGGGCGGCATGCAGGCGAGCCTGGGCAACGTGATCAAGGGCCAGGGCGACAACGAGGACGTGCACTTCGAGGACACGGTCCGCGGCTCCGACTGGGGCGCCGACCAGGACGTGGTGCGGATGTTCGTCAACACGGCGCCGAAGGCGGTGCGCGAACTCGCCGCCTGGGGCGTGCCCTGGAGCCGGGTGCGCAAGGGCGACCGCACGGTGATCATCAACGGCCAGAAAGTCAACATCACCGAACGCGACGAGGCGCACGGCCTGCTGGCGCAGCGCGACTTCGGCGGCACCAAGAAGTGGCGCACCTGCTACGTCTCGGACGGCACCGGCCACGCCATGCTGCAGGCGGTCGGCGACCAGGCGATCGCGGCGTCGATCCCCGTGCACGAACGCACCGAGGCACTCGCCCTGATCCACGATGCCGGCCGCTGTTACGGCGCCATCGTGCGCAATCTCATCACCGGCGAGCTGACCGCCTACGTCGCCAAGGCGACCGCGATCGCCACCGGCGGCGCCGGGCGGATCTATCGCGTCACCACCAATGCCGTGATCTGCGAGGGCATCGGTCACGCGATCGCGCTGGAAACCGGCGTCGCGGCGCTCGGCAACATGGAGGCGGTGCAATTCCACCCGACCGGCATCTTCCCGGCCGGCATCCTGGTCACCGAGGGCTGCCGCGGCGACGGCGGCCTGCTGAAGGACGTCGACGGCCACCGCTTCATGCCCGACTACGAGCCAGAGAAGAAGGAACTCGCCAGCCGCGACGTGGTGAGCCGGCGCATGGAGGAGCACATCGCCAAGGGCAAGGGCGTGAAGTCGCGTTTCGGCGAGCACATCTGGCTCGACATCACGCTGCTGGGCGAGGCGCACATCCACCGCAACCTGCGCGAGGTGTTCGACATCTGCCACTACTTCCTCGGCGTCGACCCGACCAAGGAGATGATCCCGGTGCGGCCGGCGCAGCACTACACGATGGGCGGCGTGCGCACCAACCCCACCGGCGAGAGCCCGACGATGAAGGGCCTGTTCGCCGCCGGCGAAGCCGCCTGCTGGGACATGCATGGCTTCAACCGTCTCGGCGGCAATTCGGTCGCCGAGACCGTGGTCGCCGGCATGATCGTCGGCGAGTTCATCGCCGACTTCTGCGACAAGTCCGAGAACGACGTCAGCATCCCGACCGGCGTGGTGCGCGAGTTCATGCAGCGCACGCAGGCGCGCCTGAACGGCTTCCTGCTCGGCAACGGTACCGAGGATGCAAGCGCCATCAAGGCGCGGATGCAGGAGATCATGACGGGCAAGGTCGGCATCTTCCGACGCGGCAAGGATCTCGAGCAGGCAGTCGACGAGCTGCAGAAGCTGCTGGTGAAGAGCCGCAACATCGGCCTGCGCTCGCGCGCGCCGGGCGTCAATCCGGAACTGGTGACCGCCTACCGGACGCAGATGATGCTCAAGCTCGCGGTGACGGTGGCCTACGGCGCGCTGGTGCGCACCGAAAGCCGAGGCGCCCACTTCCGCGAGGACTTCCCGCGCCGCAACGACGCCGAGTGGCTCAAGCGCACGCTGGCGACCTGGAAGGGCGACTCCGACACATTGCCGAGCCTGAACTACGAAGCGCTCGACATCGGCAGGATGGAACTGCCGCCGGGCTGGCGCGGTTACGGCACCAGGGACTATGTCGATCACCCCGACACGCCGGCGCGGCAGGCAGAGGTCGACTCGGCGAAGGAGAAGATCGCCGACCGCTTCGAGCGGCAGAAGGCGCTGATGCCCTACGAGCACCTGCTGCCCGAGCGGCTGCGCGGCCGCAACGAACGCATCGACGAACCGCTGGCCTCGGCGAGCAGGAGGGCCGCCTGATGAAGGAACAAGCGAAAGAGCAAGCGATCCGATTCGTGCCCGAAGGCGCGAAGGCCGGGTCAGGCAGCCGCCAGGTCAAGGACGGCGAGAAGCTGACGATCCGGGTGCTGCGCTACAACCCGCAGGATCCCGACAGCCGCCCGCACCTGCAGGCCTACGAGCTGGAGCAGTCGGCCGGAATGACGCTTTTCATCGCCCTGAACGAGATCCGGGAGAAGCTCGACCCGTCGCTGCAGTTCGACTTCGTCTGCCGCGCCGGCATCTGCGGCAGTTGCGCGATGGTGATCAACGGCCGGCCGACGCTCGCCTGCCGCACGCTGACCCGCGACGTCGGGCCGGAGATCATCCTGGCGCCGCTGCCGGTGTTCGAGCTGATCGGCGACCTGTCGGTCAACACCGGCAAGTGGATGCGGGCGATGAGCGAGCGCCTGGAAACCTGGGTGCACCTGAAGCAGGCCGAGATCGATCTCACCCGCATCGAAGAGAAGATGGACCCCGAGCTGGCGGAGAAGATCTACGAGCTCGACCGATGCATCGAGTGCGGCTGCTGTATCTCCGCCTGCGGCACGGCGCGGATGCGCGAGGACTTCATCGGCGCCGTCGGCATCAACAAGATCGCGCGCTTCCGCCTCGACCCGCGCGATGGGCGCGACGACGCCGACTACTACGAGGTGATCGGCGACGACGACGGCGTGTTCGGCTGCATGAGCCTGCTCGGCTGCCACGACGTCTGCCCGAAGGAACTGCCGCTGCAGACGCAGATCGCCTTCATCCGAAGGAAGATGGTGAGCGCCGGGATCCGCTAGGGAAACTCTGCAAAACCCTGCGGGTCAGAGCGTCGGTCGATTGAATCGAGGGCGCTGACGAGGGGACGGGGACGATGAAGCAGACGACGCTGGGCGCGACGGAGTGGGCGCTGAAGAACAAGGTCACGCGGCGGGCGAAGTTCCTCGCCGAGATGGACGCCGTGGTGCCGTGGGCGCGCCTGCTGGCGGTGATCGAGCCGCACTATCCGAAGGCGCCGCAGGGCCGGCCGCCGCACCCGCTGCCGCGCATGTTGCGCATCTACTTCATGCAGCAGTGGTTCAACCTGTCCGATCCGGCGATGGAGGATGCCCTGTACGACAGCGAGTCGATGCGCCGCTTTGCCGGCATCGACCTGGGCGCCGAGTTGGTGCCGGATGAAACGACGATCCTGCGCTTTCGCCACCTGCTGGAGCGGCACCGGCTGACCGAGCAGCTGTTCGCCGAGGTGCGCGCGCTGCTGGAGGAGAAGCGGCTGCTGCTGAAGTCCGGCACCATCGTCGATGCCACCATCATCGCCGCGCCGCCGTCGACCAAGAACGCTGCCGGCGAACGCGATCCCGAGATGAAGCAGACGCGCAAGGGCAAGCAGTGGCACTTCGGCATGAAGTTGCACGTGGGCACCGACCGGCGCGGCCTGGTGCACAGCGTGGTGGCCGGGCCGGCTTCGGAGGGCGACATCACCCGGCTGGGCGAGTTGCTTCACGGCCAGGAGCGACAACTGTTCGGCGACCAGGCGTACTGGTCGGAGGATCACCGGCAGCACTGCCGCCACGCCGGCATCCGCTACCGGGTGAACCGCCGCGCCCGACCCGGCCGCCCGTTGACCGAGCGACAGCGGGCGATCAACCGCAGCCGCTCCCGGCAGCGGGCGCGCGGCGAGCACGCCTTCCACGTGATCAAGCATCTGTGGGGCTTCACCAAGGTGCGCTACCGCGGGCTGTACAAGAACACAGTGCGGGCATTGACCCTGTTTGCCCTGTCGAACCTGTACCTGGCGCGACGGCTGCTGATGCCGCGACAGGAAAGTTGCGTCCCGTGAGGAGCCAAACGGTATGAAACGATTCTCGACAGGCCGCCAAGGCGCAGGCAAAGGCTCCCCGGCCGCCCTCGCGGCCCCCGAACCCGACAACCCAACTCTCGCGGCTCGTCTCATGACCGGTTGCGCAGAGCTTCCCTAATGCCGCCGATGCTCAACGTTGTCGTAACGGTCCTGGCCTGCGCGCTAGACGCGACATGGCGTACGCAAACGCTCTGCCCGGGGCTGATCGTGCCGGCGCCCGCAGTGAAGCTTCCGGTACAACCGATCGCGAATTCGCCATTGGACACCGCGATGCTCGTGGCCGTGTCAAAGCCCGACGGCGTGATCACGTTCGAGGTCACCGTGCTGCC
>Ga0105090_10000830_pt1 | contig 15954 bp, 9 predicted proteins | sample PPLLak3March2015_FD_79110 | JGI IMG/M metagenome (GOLD analysis project Ga0105090, IMG submission 79110) | Freshwater sediment microbial communities from Prairie Pothole Lake near Jamestown, North Dakota, USA - PPLs Lake P7 Core (1) Depth... | ecosystem: Environmental > Aquatic > Freshwater >... | reverse complement strand
CGGCTCGTCGGCCTGCGAGAAGCCGACGCAACCGGCCTCGGTCAGCTCGGCCATCTCGGTCAGCGCCTGACCCGCCAGCCCGCGTGTCAACGCACCGAGCGGGAAGACGCGGCACCGCGACAGCTTGCGGGCGCGAAACTTGAGCATCTCCACCAGACCCGGCTCGTCGAGCACGGGGTCGGTGTCGGGCGGGCAGACGAGGCTGGTGACGCCGCCGGCCGCGGCGGCGGCGAGTTCGCTCTCCAGCATGCCCTCGTGTTCATGCCCCGGCTCGCGCAGGCGCGCCGCCAGATCCACCAGGCCCGGGGCGACGACCAGCCCGCTGGCGTCGAGCGTGCGGTCGGGGTCGAAATCGGCTATCGCGCCGATGCTCACGATGCGGCCGGAGGCGATGGCAATGTCGGCGACCTCGTCGCGGCCGCTGGCGGGGCAGACGACACGGCCGTGGCGGATGAGGATCTTCATGCCTGGTTCCCGGCGATCGTGCTCATCACCGCCATGCGCACCGCGATGCCGAAGGTGACCTGCGGCAGGATCACGCTGTGCGCGCCGTCGGCCACCGCCGAATCGATCTCGACGCCGCGGTTGATGGGGCCCGGGTGCATCACGATGGCGTCGGGCCGGGCCAGGGCCAGCTTCTCCGGCGTCAGGCCGTAGCTCTTGTAGAACTCGCCGGCGCTGGGCAGCAGGGCGCCGCCCATGCGCTCGTTCTGCAGCCGCAGCATGATGATGACGTCGGCGCCGCGGATGCCCTCGGCCATGTCGTGGCAGACGCGCACGCCCATGCCGGCGAGGTCGCCCGGCACCAGGGTCTTGGGCCCCACGGCGCGGATCTCGGGCACGCCGAGCGTCGTGAGGCCGTGGATGTCGGAACGCGCGACGCGCGAATGCACGATGTCGCCGACGATGGCCACCGTGAGCTGCGTGAAGTCGCGCTTGTAGTGGCGGATCGTGTACATGTCCAGCAGCCCCTGCGTGGGGTGGGCATGGCGGCCGTCGCCGGCGTTGATGACGTGCACGTGCGGCGCCACGTGCTGCGCGATCAGGTAGGGCGCGCCGCTCTCGGCGTGGCGCACGATGAACATGTCGGCGTGCATCGCCGAGAGGTTGGCGATGGTGTCGAGCAGGCTCTCGCCCTTCGCCGTCGAACTGCGTGCGATGTCGAGGTTGATGACGTCGGCCGAGAGCCGCTTGGCCGCGATCTCGAAGGTGGTGCGCGTGCGCGTGCTGTTCTCGAAGAACAGGTTGAAGACGCTCTTGCCGCGCAGCAGCGGCACCTTCTTGACGTCGCGGTCATTGACGCTGAGGAAGGTGCCGGCGGTGTCGAGGATCTGCGTCAGCACGGCCTGCGGCAGGCCCTCGATCGACAGCAGGTGGATCAGCTCGCCGTGGGCGTTGAGCTGCGGGTTGCGGCGCATCAGCATGTCAGCACCACCCGGCCGTTCCGAAGGTGCTGACAGCCCCCTCGGGGGGTACCGAGCGCAGCGAGGTTGGGGGTTTCATTTCAGGAGCCCGTGGTGACGGCGAAGCTGAAGCCGCCGTCCGCAGCGTGCGCCAGGCGCAGGCGCTGGCCGGCCGGCAAGGCGATGCGCGCCGCGGCGTAGGCGGCGGCGATCGGCAGTTCGCGCCCGCCGCGGTCGACCAGCACCGCCAGCGTCACGCTGGCCGGGCGGCCGAAGTCGAACAGTTCGTTGACGACGGCGCGGATGGTGCGGCCGGTGTAGAGCACGTCGTCGACGAGCACGATGTGGCGGCCCTCGATGGCGAAGGGCAGCGCCGTCGCATCGGTGCCGGCGGCCAGGCCGCGGGCATTGAAGTCGTCGCGGTGCAGTGTGCTCGAGATGACCCCCGGGCTGCCGGGCAGCCCGAGGTCGCGCTGCAGCCGCTCGGCCAGCCAGGCGCCGCCCGACCAGATGCCGACCAGCGCGGCGTCGGGCCGCGAACCGTCGGCCAGCAGCGAGCGCACGCCCTGGCGCAACTCGTCATACAGGGATTCGGCGTCGAGTTCGAGCATGGTTGTTCACGGGGTGGGGGCCAGGCTGCGCAGGTATTGCTCGAGGATCAGCGCCGCGGCAGCGGCATCCGGGTCGGTGGCGCCGGCGGTCAGCGCCTCGGTCGTGGTGTAGCGCTCGTCGACCTCGTGCACCGGCAGCCGGAAGCGGCCCTGCAGCTGGCGCGCGAAGCGACGCGCGCGCTGCGTATTCTCGTGCGGCGCGCCGTCGGGATGGAAGGGCACGCCGACGACCAGCGCGTCGGGGCGCCACTCGTCGATCAGGCGGGCGATGGCGACAAAACGCGCGTCGCCCTCGGCGGCCACGGTCTGCAGCGGCCGCGCACGGTCCAGCAGCGTATTGCCGCTGGCGACGCCGACACGGCGGGTGCCGAAATCGAAGGACAGGAAGGAGTGCGGGCGGGCGAGGGCGAGGTTCACCGGCACCGCTCACGCATGTCCGGCTTCTTGCGACAGCATGCGCGGGTCGAAACCGAGCAGCGACAGCGCTCGCTCGTAGCGTTGCTCGATCGGCGTGTCGAAGATCACCGCCGGGTCGGCGTCGACCGTCAACCAGCCGTTGCGGCCCAGCTCGTCTTCCAGTTGCCCGGCCTGCCAGCCGCTGTAACCCAGCGTGATGAGCACGCGCCGCGGGCCGGCGCCCTCGGCCAGGGCCTCGAGCACGTCCTTGCTGGTGGTCATGGCCAGGCCGCCGGGGATCGAGAGCGTCGAGTTGTAGTGGCTGCCTTCGTCGCCCAGTTTCTCGTGCAGCACGAAGCCGCGTTCGGTCTGCACCGGGCCGCCGAAATAGACCGGCTGCTCGGCGAGGTCGGCGCGGTCGGGACGGTCAAGGCTGAGCTCGACCTTCTCGAACAGGTTCTTCAGCTTGATGTCGATCGGCTTGTTGATGACCAGGCCCAGGGCGCCCTTTTCGGTGTGCTCGCAGAGGTAGACCACGGTGCCGGCAAAGGTCTCGTCGGCCATGCCGGGCATGGCGATCAGGAACTGGTTCGTGAGGTCGATGCGGGAACCGGAGGGCATGCGCGGGATTCTATTCCCGGCCACACTCCGGCGCGTGAACAAGACGTACGACCAAGCCCTCGTCTGGCTGCGCCGCGACCTGCGCGTCGACGACCATGCCGCCCTGTACCACGCGCTGCGCGCGGCGCGCCGGGTGTGGTGCGCCTTCGTCTTCGACCGCGACATCCTGGACCCCTTGCCGCGGCGGGACCGGCGCGTGGAGTTCATCCGCGACAGCCTCGTCGGCGTCGACGCCGAACTGCGCGCGCTGGCGGCCTCGCACGGCATCGAAGGCGCCGGCCTGCTGGTGCGCCACGGCCGCGCCGACGACGAGGTCCCGGCGCTGGCGGCGGCTCTGGGCGTGCAGGCCGTCTACGCCAGCCACGACGACGACCCCGCGGCCCTGGCACGCGACGCCCGCGTGCGCGGGCAGCTGGCCGAGCAAGGGGTGGCGCTGCACACCAGCAAGGACCACCTCGTCTTCGAGGGCAGCGAGGTGCTGACGCTGGGCGGTGGGTCGTTTTCGGTCTTCACCCCCTACAAGAATGCCTGGCTGAAGAAACTGGCACCCTGGTACCTGAAGGCCTATCCGGTGGCGCACCACGCCTCGGCCCTGGCGCCGCGGCCGGCCGGCGACCACGGCGTGCCCACGCTCGAGGCCGTCGGCTTCGAGCGCACCAACCTGCACGAGCTGCGACTGCCCACCGGCCCGCTCGGCGCGCACGAACTGCTGGACGACTTCCTGCAGCGCATCGACCGCTACCACGACAGCCGCGACTTCCCCGCGATCAAGGGCCCCAGCTACCTGAGCACGCATCTGCGCTTCGGTACCGTGTCGATCCGGCAGCTGGCCCGCGAAGCGAACATGCGGCGCGAGGCCGGAGTGCGCGGTGCCGAAGTCTGGCTGTCGGAGCTGATCTGGCGCGACTTCTACCACCAGGTGCTGCACCACCACGCGCGCGTCGTCGCCCACGCCTTCAAGCCCGAGTACGACCGCATCCGCTGGGAAACCGGCAGACAAGCCGACGCGCTGTTCGCCGCCTGGTGCGAGGGCCGCACTGGCTACCCGCTGGTCGACGCAGCCATGCACCAGATCAATCAGACCGGCTATATGCACAACCGGCTGCGCATGGTGGTGGCGAGCTTCCTGTGCAAGGACCTGGGGCTGGACTGGCGGCGCGGCGAGGCGTATTTCGCGCTCCACCTGAACGACTTCGACCTCGCGGCCAACAACGGCGGCTGGCAGTGGGCGGCCAGCAGCGGTTGCGACGCGCAGCCCTACTTCCGCATTTTCAACCCCGTGACGCAGAGCGAGAAGTTCGACCCCGAGGGCCGCTTCATCCGCCGCTACCTGCCGCAGTTGGCGAAGCTGCCCGACAAGCTGATCCACGCGCCGTGGCTAGCGCAGGCGGTGGACCTGGCGGCCGCCGGGGTGGTGCTGGGCCGCGACTACCCGCCGCCAGTGGTCGACCACGCCGTGGCGCGGGAGAAGACGCTGCAGCGTTATGCGGTGGTGAAGGCGGCGACATAGGCGCCGGCGTGCAGCCCGGCCCTGGGGGCGCTCTCGAGCAGATGTGGCTCTGCCACTTTGCTTGAACCCCCACGGGGGGCGGGCTGGGCGCAGCCCCGCCCTGGGGGCGCTCAGAAGCTCGACCCCGGCTGTCGCAGGAAAGCCGCTTCCTCGGCGCTGCTGGCACGCCCGAGGATGGCATTGCGGTGCGGGAAACGGCCGAAGCGCGAGATCACGTCGTGGTGGCGGCGCGCATAGTCGAGCGCGCCCGCCAGCGCTTGCCGGTGCGGCCCAGTCTCCGCCGCCAGCGCCTCGAACAACTGCACGCACTGCGCCTGCAGCGACAGATCCTCGGCGTGCTCCAGCGGCATGTAGGCGAACCAGCGCCGCAGCGGCGGCAGTTGCAGGTGCTCGCCCGTCGCCACCAGTCGCCGGGACAGGGCCAGCGCCTGCGCGTCGCCGGCGAAGGCCAGCGGCGTGCCGCGGTGAATGTTGCGCGTGAACTGGTCGAGCAGCAGGAGCAGCGCCAACGCGCCGTCGGTGGTGTCGGCCCAGCGGTCGAGGCCGCCCGCCAGGGCGGCCTGCAGGGCGGCACCGAAGCGTGCCGCGATCTCGCGGTCGAAGGCATCGCTGCCCTTGAACCAGCGTGGGTCGATGCCGCTCCCGTCGCCGAACCAGAAGTCCAGCACGTCTGCCGGAGCCGGTGCGGCCGAGGTCATGCCCCCTCCGCACTGAAACGCGCCAGGATGTCGGCGTGGCGGGTCGGCCACTGCTGCAGCCCCTGGCCGTCACCGCCGAAGATGCGCCGCAGGAAAGCCAGCGTGAGTTCCTGCGTCGCCGCCTTGACCTGGCCGTTGAGCAGCACGCCGCCGGTGCCGGCACGGTCGGTGAAGATGCTGTGCGAACCGCCCTCGAACACCGCCAGGGCCTTGGGCCGGCCGCCGATGGCGTCGAATACCTTGATGCGATCGTCGACGCCGGAATGGAAGCCGGGGATGCGGATGTCGTCCGCCGTCGCCGTGACGTGCAGGCTGGGCAGGTCCACGCCGCCCAGGATGGGTGCGAACGAGGGTTCGCCGTAGAAGGGCGGTGCCGACAGCAGCAGCGCCGCGCGCACCCGCTCGTCGCGCAGCGCCTGCACGCGGCCCTGGCGCCGCACTCTTGCGCCGGCCACCAGCAGCGTCGTGTTGGCGCCGTAGGAATGGCCGGCGGCGACGATGCGCGTGGCGTCGAGTTGCGGCGACAGTTCGCTGGCCAGCAGCCGGTCGAGGGCGAAGCGCAGGTCGTGCACGCGCGCGACGGCCTCGACATCGGTGGCGGCGTCACGCAGACGGCCGACCATGGCCAGGGGGTTGCCGCCCCACAGCGTGCGGTCGCTGCCGACATGCTGGAGGTGCAGGCTGGCCCAGCCGTGCGCCGCCCAGTGGCTGCCCAGGTAGCGGTAACCGCGGCGCGAACCACCGATGCCGTGCGAGAACACGACCAGCGGCACCGGGCGCAGCGCGTCGGCAGCGGCGGGCAGGTACAGCCGCACCGGCACCGGGCGCTGGCGACGCCCATCGAGCCAGTCGAAATCCAAGGTTTCGTAGACGCCGGCAGTGCCGTCTCCGATCGCCCAGGCGCGGCGCGCCGCCAGGCCTGCAGCGGCGGTGACGGCACCGGCCAGTGCCAGCCCCGTGACGAGGCGGCGGCGGGCGGTGTCGAACTTCAGGCTCATGTGCTGCGCTCCTGTGCGTGCGACTCGGCCGGCAGCACCGGCGGGCTCGTCTGGCCGCGGCGCCGAAAGCGCCGCGTCACCGCTTGCACCGCGTCATCGACAAAGGTGTAGACGACCGGGATCACGAGCAGGCTGAGGAAGGTCGAGGTGACGAGGCCGCCGATGACGACGATCGCCATCGGACTGCGGAAGCTGGGGTCGGTGCCGAGGCCGAGCGCGATCGGCAGCATGCCGGCGCCCATCGCGATCGTCGTCATGACGATCGGCCGCGCGCGCTTGCGGCAGGCGTCGAGCACCGCCTCCCGGCGCGGCAATCCGTGGTCGCGGCGCGCGATGATGACGTAGTCGACGAGCAGGATCGAATTTTTCGTCGCGATGCACATCAGCATGATCATGCCGATCATCGCCGGCATCGTGAGGTCCTTGCCGGTGACGAACAGCGCCAGGATCGCCCCCGGCACCGACAGCACCAGCGCGGCCAGGATGGTCACCGGCAGCACCCAGGCGTGGAACAGCAGCACGAGCACGATATAGATGCACAGCACGCCGGTGGCCATCGCCAGCGCAAAGCTGCCGAACAGTTCCTCCATCGCCTCGGCGTCACCGACGGTGGTCTTGATGACACCGGGCGGCAGGTTCTGCAGGCTGGGCAGCGCGTCGGTCAGCGCCTGCACCTCGCCGAGCGGCAGGCCGTTCAGCCCGATCTCGAAATTGACGTTGCGCTGGCGGTTGAAGCGGTCGATCTGCGCCGGCCCGCTCTCGATGGCCAGCGTGGCGACGCTGTTCAGCGGCACCGGCCCGCGCGCGCCGGGGATGGCCAGCCGCTCGATCAGGCTCATGTCCTGGCGCGCCGCGGGCGGCAGCTTCACCACCACCGGCACCTGGCGCTGCGACAGGTTGAGCTTGGCCAGGCCCTGGTCGAAATCTCCGGCGGTGGCGATGCGCAGCGTATCGGCGATCGCCGCCGAGCTGACGCCGAGGTCGGCGGCGCGCGCGAAATCGGGCCGCACCACGAGTTCGGGCCGCTGCAGGCTCGAGGTGCTGGTGACGTTGCCGATGCCGCGCACGGTGCGCAGTTCCTGCTCGACGCGCGCGGCGTGGGCCGACAGCACGGCGCCGTCCTCGCCGGCCAGCACGAGCACATATTTCTCCGAACTGCCGCCGAAACCGACCGTGAAGCGTGCGCCGGGGATCGGCTCGAGCAGTTCACGCAGCCGGCCCTCGACCTCCTGCTTGGTGACGCCGCCGCGTTCGCCGCGCGGCGTCAGGTTCAGCGTCAGCGTGGCCTTGCGCGCCTCGGCCGCGCCTTGGGCCGCGAAGGGGTCGCCGCCGGCGCTGCCGCCGCCGACGGCGGTATAGACCAGCTTCACGTGCTCGCTGTGCTGCACCGCCTCGCGCGCCCGTTCGGCCACCGCCAGCGTCTGCGCGAATGTGCTGCCCGGCGGCAGCGAGAGGTAGACCTGGGTCTGCGACAGGTCGTCGGGCGGAATGAAGCCGCCGGCGATCTGCCCGCTGAACAGCGGTGCGCAGGAGGCGACGCCGAAGGCCGCGGCGCCGGCCAGCGTCCACAGCCGGTGCTGCAGGCACCAGGCCGCCAGCTTCTGGTACAGCTTCAGCCAGCCGGCTTCGCCGTGATCCTTCTTCGGCAGCGTCAGCAGGTGGGCCGCCATCATCGGTGTCAGCATGCGCGCCACGACGAGGCTGAAGAAGACCGCGATCGCCGCCGTCCAGCCGAACTGGACGAAGAACCGGCCCGCCACGCCGCTCATGAAGGCGGTGGGCAGGAAGACCGCGATCAGCGTGAAGGTGGTCGCGATGACCGCCAGCCCGATCTCGTCGGCGGCCTCCATCGCCGCCTGCATCGGCGTCTTGCCCATGCGCAGGTGGCGCATGATGTTCTCGATCTCGACGATGGCGTCGTCGACCAGGATGCCGACCACAAGCGACAGCGCCAGCAGGGTCACGACATTGAGCGTGAAGCCCATGAGCGCCATGGCGCCGAAGGTGGGGATGATCGACAGCGGCAACGCCACCGCGGCGACAAAGGTGGCGCGCCAGTCGCGCAGGAAGAACCAGACCACGATGATGGCCAGCAGGGCGCCCTCGGCCAGCAGCCACATCGAGCCGGTGAAATTCTCCTGCACCGGGTCGACGAAATTGAAGGCCTCGGTGATCGTGATGTCGGGGTGAGCGGCCTTCAGCCTCTCCAGCGCCGCGAGCACGCCTTGGGCGACCTCGACCTCGCCGGCGCCGCGGGCGCGCGTGACCTCGAAGCCGACCACCGACTGGCCGTTGAGCAGGGCCGCGCTGCGCTGCTCGGCGACCGTGTCGCTGACACGGGCGAGCTTGTCCAGGCGCACCCGGCGGCCGTCGGACAGCGTCACCTCGACGGCCGCCAGTTCACGCGCCGAGCGCACGGTGGCGACGGTGCGCACCGACTGTTCGGCACCGCCCAGGTCGGTGCGGCCGCCCGAGGCCTCCTGCTGCATATTGCGCAGCGCGCGCGAGATATCGGCGGCGGTGGCGTTCAGCGCCAGCAGCTGCGCCGGGTCGAGCTCGACGTGCACCTCGCGCGTGACGCCGCCGACGCGCCCAACCGCGCCGACGCCGCGCACCGCCATCAGGGCGCGCGCGACATCGTTGTCGACGAACCAGCTCAGCGCCTCGGCGTCCATGCGGCTGGAGGCCACGGTGTAGGTCAGGATCGGCATCCCGGCCAGGTTGATCCTGCTGATCTGCGGGTCGCGCAGGTCGCCGGGCAGGTCGGAGCGCACGCGCTGCACGGCGTCCCGCACGTCGTCGAGCGCCTCCTGCGGCGTGCGCTCGAGGCGGAACTCGACGGTGATCGTGGCGCTGCCGTCCTGCACCTTGCTGTAGATATTCTTCACGCCCTGCAGCGTGGCCACCGAGTTCTCGATCCGGCGCGCGACCTCGGTCTCCATCTGCGCCGGCGCCGCGCCGGGCAGGCTGGCGCTGACGACGACCATGGGCAGGTCGATGTCCGGGAACTGCTGGATCTTCATCTGCCTGTAGCCCGCCAGGCCCACCAGCGTGAGCAGCAGGAACAGCAGGATCGCCGGCACCGGGTTGCGGATCGAATACGAGGAGACGTTGATTGCCATGGGCGGTTCTTCGGTGCCGCGTTCAGGGCTGCTTCGCCGCAGCCGGCGCGCGCTCGACGACACGCACGGTGTCGCCGTCGGCCAGGAAGCCGGCACCGCTGTCGACGACGCGCGCACCGGCATCGAGGCCGGCCGTGATCTCGATGCGCTCGCCGACGCGGCGGCCGATCTCCACCTTGGCCTGGCGCACGCGCGCCTCCGGCTCGAGCCGGAAGACATAGCTGAAGCCGTCGCGCTGCAGCACCGCCCCCTGCGGCAGGGTCAGCGCCTCGCTGCTGTCGATCTGGAACTCGCCGCGCGCGAACATGCCGGCCCTCACACCGCCGGGCGGCAGCCCGTCGCCGCGCGGCGACGGGGGCGGCAGGTCGACATAGACGAGGCCGTTGCGCGTGCCGGCGTCGATCGTCGGTGCGACCATGCGCACCCGGCCGGTCAGCGGCGCCGCACCGACCGGCGTGATGTGCACAGCCTGTCCGGGTTTGATCTGCGCCAGGTCGGCGGCAGCGACTTCGGCGCGCCACTCGAGCCGGCCCTGGCGGATCAAGCGAAACAGCTCCTGCCCGGCCGGCAGCACGGCGCCGACGGTGGCGGTGCGCGACGAGATGACGCCGTCGTCGGAGGCCAGCACCCGGGTCTGGCCCAGGCGCAGCAGCTGCAGCCGCGCCGCGGCGCGCTGCGCGTCCAGCCGCGCCGCGGCGGTGCGTTCGGCCGTCAGATACTGGTGGATCTGCTGCGCCGACAGTGCACCGGTGGCCTGCAGGTCGCGCGCCCGCTGCGCGTTGCCGCCGGCCTCGGCCAGCACGGCCTCGGCTTCGGCCACGGCGGCTTCGATCTGCACCAGGTCGGCAAGCAGCAGGTCGGCCGCGAAGGTCGCCAGCACCTGGCCGCGCCGCACGCGGTCGCCGACGTTGACACGCACCTCGGCCAGGCGCAGGCCGTTGGCCTCGGTGCCGACGCTGGCCTCCTGCCACGGGGCGATGCTGCCGTTGGCCGCCACCGTGACCGGCAGCGTCGCGCGCTGCGGCTGCGTCACGGTGACGGTGAGTGCGGGCGTGGCGGTCGACGGTACGGGCGCGGCCGGCACCTTGTCGTCGCCGGCGCGCACCGCCAACACGGCGGCGCCGATCGCCAGCACGGCCACGGCTGCGAGGCCCCAGTGCAGGGGACGGGTGAAGGCGGCGGCGCGTGAGGCAAGGGGAGGCATGCCTCGCAGTGTAGGGAGCGAATCGGACGATCGTTCAATCCGCGTCTTCGCGTGGGCTTTCCGCACCCGGCGCGGGGCAGTGGTGACGCCGACGGGCAACGGCGTGCGGATCAGGCAAGGATGTCGGGCGCCTCCGCGCCGACATATTGCGCCACCAGCGACAACAACTCGTCCTCGGCATACGGCTTGCCGAGGTAGTGCTGCACGCCGAGTTCGGCGGCGTAGTCACGGTGCTTCTGCGCAATGCGCGAGGTGATCATGATCACCGGCAGGTCGGCCATTCGCGGGTCGGCGCGCACATTGCGCACGAGGTCGAAGCCGTCCATGCGCGGCATCTCGATGTCCGACAGCATCACCACCGGCCGTTCCGCGGCCAATTGCTCGAGCGCATCGAGCCCGTCCTTGGCGAGCGCCACGCGATAACCCTCGCGCACCAGCAGCCGCTGCGTGACACGGCGCACGGTGAGCGAATCGTCGACCACCATCACCAGCGGCGTGCGCACGGGCTCGGCTGCCGCCACCTCGACACCCGACACGGGCACACCGGAGCGCGCGAGCGCCCGCGCGGGCTCGCCGTAGACGCTGGCCAGCGCCACGGGGTTGTAGATCAGCGCCACCGCGCCCGAGGGCAGCAGGGTCACGCCGGCCAGTCCCGGCAGGCGCGCCAGCTGCGGTCCGACATGCTTGACCACCACTTCCTGGTTGCCCACGACTTCGTCGACATGCACCGCGACGCGCTGCGCCGCGCTGCGGATGACGACGACCGCCTGTGCCCGGCCGTCGGCATTGCCGCGTGTGCCAGCCTGCAGCAGCGCCGCCAGCCAGAAGAAGGGTATGGATTCGCCACCGTGCTCGATCGTGCCCTCGTCGTAGGCGCGTTCGAGCTCGGTCGACGACACCCGGCGCACGACCTCGACCAGGGTCGAGGGCACCGCCACCTGCAGCTCGCCGCAGCGCAGCATCACGACCTGCGTGACCGCGGTGGTCAGCGGCAGCAGCAGCCTGAAGCGCGTGCCCTGCGCCGCGCTGGAGACGGTTTCGATGCGCCCGCCCATGGCGTTGACCTCGGAGCGCACGACATCCAGGCCGACGCCGCGGCCGGCGAGTTCGGTCACGCTCTCCGCGGTGCTGAAGCCGGGGCTGAAGATGAGTTGCGCCAGTTCGGCGTCGCTGGCCGGCCGATCGGGCGCGACGAGGCCGGCTTCGATACCGCGCCGGCGGATGCGCTGCAGGTCGAGGCCGCCGCCGTCGTCGGCAAATTCCACCGCCACCTCGTTGCCGGCCTGCGCCACCGCGATGGTGATGCGTCCGCCGGGTTCCTTGCCGGCCTGCTCGCGCTGGCGGGGCGCCTCGATGCCGTGCGCCACGGCGTTGCGCAACAGATGCTCGAAGGAGCCGACCATGCGCTCGAGCACGCCGCGGTCAATCTCGATCGCGCCGCCTTCGATATCCAGTCGCACCTGCTTGCCGGTATCGCGCGCCGCCTGGCGCACCGTGCGGTAGAGGCGGTCGGCCATGCTCTCGAACTCGACCATGCGCGTGCGCAGCAGGTCGTCCTGCAGCTCGCGCGTCAGCCGCGCCTGCGCCGCCAGTTCGTCCTCGGTCGACTGCAGCGTGCGCTGCAGGCTGCGGTGCAGCGTGGCGACGTCGTTCACCGACTCGGCCATGAAACGCGTCAGTTCCTGGAAACGCGTGAAGCGGTCCATCTCCAGCGGGTCGAAGGTCATCGAAGCGACCTTGGCGGCCTCCAGCCGCGAGCTGATCTGCGTTTCGGCCTGCAGCTCGATATCGCGCAGCTGGCGCCGCATGCGGTCCAGACTCTCCGTGAGCTCGACCAGCGAGCCCTGCAACTGGCGCACGTCGGCGTCGATGCGGGCACGCGTGATGCTCACCTCGCCGGCCTGGTTGACGAGGCGGTCGAGCAGCGAGGCACGCACACGCACCACGGCGCTGCCGACCGCGGGCCGTTCGGCAGCTGCGGCGGCCGGGTCGGAGGTCGCGGCCTCGGCGGCGATGAAGCGCGTCCAGTCGATGGCCGACAGCGCCGCAGTGGCCGGCGCAGCCGGCTTGGCCACCGCTTCGGCGGGCATTTCGGCCGTCGGCGCCGTGGCCACCTCGGGCTCGGCCGGAGCGGCCGCCGCCGGTGCCACAGGCGCGGCAGGCGCTGCAGGAGCTTGGACGGCCTCCCCTGCCGCTGCTTCCGGCGCCGTTGCGGGCGGGGCCGGCAAGGCCGGCGCGGGCGCCTGACGCAGGGTGTCGTATTCCGACGCCATGGCATCGGCGCGCCCCAGCAGCGGCTCGATGTCGGCGGCCGACACCTGGCCGCGCGCGGCCAGGTTCTCGATGGCGGTCTCGAGCCGGTGCGCCATCTCGCCCAGGCGCATCGCGCCGGCCAGGCGCGCCCCCCCCTTGTAGGTGTGCAGCGTTCGCAGGCAGGCCGCCGCGGCGTCCAGCGCCGCCGGCTGCTCGTGCCACTCGCGCAACCGGCCCTGCAGCTGCGGCAGCAGTTCGTCGGCCTCCTCCTCGAAGATCGGGAACAGCTCGGCGTCGATGGCGTCGACGGCGTCGATCGCGTCGTCGTCCCCGATCGCGGCCAGCGATGCCGCCGGCGCGACCGGTGCGGCTTCGACATCGGCGGCGGCAGCCGTCGCCGCCAGCGCCTCGGCAAGCGGCTCTGCTTCGGACGGCGGCGCCACCGCCGGCGCAGCGGTCGCCTCCGGCTGCAGCCTCTCGTGCAGCGCCAGTCGCTCCATCAGCTCGGGCGCCACCGGTCGCAGGAAACCGGCGGCAAACTGGTGCAGCAGGCGGCGGATCTCGTCGGCCGTGTCGTTGAACAGCTCCGGCTCGCCGCTGCGGCCGTGCCCGGCGGCGTGGGCGCGCGCCAGCGCGTGTTCCAGGGCGCGGGCCAGCGCCGAGAGTTCGACGTAGCCGACGGTGGCCGAACTGCCGGCCAGCGAATGCGCCAGCGCGACGCTGCTCTCCGGCACCGGATGGCGCTCGTGCTCGAGCGCCCACTCTGCCAGCTCGACACCGAGCCGGCGAGACAGCTCGTCGGCCTCGTTGAGAAAGATATTGAACAGCGGGATGCCGATGCGCAGCGGCCCGATGACCTTGACCGGTTCATCCTCCGCCTCGAGTTCGCCCGCCGGGGCAGCGCTGTCCGGCGCGGCAGCGGCACCCTCCCCCGCCGCGGGCGTGGTCTCTGCGACAGTCCCGTCGGGCGGGAAGGCGTCCGCGGTCAGGACCTCGGTCGGCGCTTCCTCGCGTCCGATGGCCGCCTCCAGCGCGTCCATGTCGAAGTCCAGCACCGTCGGTGCTGCAGGAGTCGCTTCCGCCGCGGCGCGTGCGGGCGCCGCAGGCTGCGGCGAAGCGGCGAAGTCGCCGAAATCGAGCTCGAAACCCGCGTCGGCTGCCGGCGCCGGCGCGCCGGCGTCGGGCGGGCCGAAGTCGAGGTCGGCGGCACTCGGCAGGTCGGGCACACGCAGCGTCAGCGGCTGCAGCGCGGCCGTGGCAGGCGTCGCTGCTTCTTCTGCGCCGAGATCGAACTCGAAATCGAGCGCCTCCGGTGCGGGCTCGGCTTCGAGTTCGGGAGCGGCTTCGGATGCGGGCTCCGGCAAGTCCAGCGCTTCCGGCGCGGACAGTGGCGGCTCGGCGCCGGCGACGGGTGCGGCCGCCAGCGGGGACGTGGCCGCTGCGCCGATCGGCAGGCGCACGCCGTCCAGGCGCAGCGAGTCAGCCGCCCGGGTCACGGCAGCGGCGCTGTGGCCGCCATCGCGGCCGGCGGCGATGGCCTCGAGCCAGTCGCCCAGGTAGGCCAGCGTCTCGCCGGTGAACAGGCGCAGCGGCTGGTCGACGCGCGGCGCCTGCGCCAGGCGGGCGTTGTAGAGCTGCTCGCAGGCCCACGCGGCGGCGCCGAATTCAGGCAGGCCGACCATGCGCGCGCTGCCCTTCAGCGTGTGGAAGGTACGCCGCACGGTCGTCATGCCGTCGCCGCTTTCGGGCTCGTCGGCCAGCGTCTCCAGGGCGGCACGCGCTTCGGCCATCACCTCGCGCGCTTCCTCGATGAAGATCTCGCGGATCTCGGCGTCGTCCTCCAGGCCGCTGCCTGCCGTCGCCGCGGGTGACGGCGCGGGCATCGACGCCGGGAGCGGCAAGGCCTCGGCGGCCGCCGGGACGCTCGCGGCGAGCGCCGCGGCCAGCTCGGCACGCACGGCGCGGCGCGCATCGTCGTCGCCAACACGCAGCAGGGCGGCCCGCGACGACGCGAGCCGGCGCGCGAGTTCGGGCTCGTCGGCGGTCAGCGCCTGCTGCGCGAGGCCTTCGATGCGGCCGGCCATCTCGGCATCGTCGATCGTCGGTGACGCCGCCGCGGCAGCCAGGGCCTCGAGCTGCGTGCGCAGCGTCGGCGCCGCCGGCGCGGCCTCGGACACAGGTGCCGACTCGTGCTCGGCAAAGGCGGCGACGCGCTCGCTCTGACCCATCACCGCGCTCAGGCTGCCACTGTCGGCGTCGAAGCGGAACAGGGACTTGGCCAGCGCCGGCTGCACGCTGAGCATGTCGATGAGGAAACTCAGGGCGCCGAGGTTGTCGGCGAGGTGGTCGAAGGTGCCGGTCTGGATGGCGCGTTGCGGGTCGACCTCGGTCTGCGCCAGTTCGTCCACCGCATCGCGCATGTGCAGAACGGCCTGGGTGGCCTGGTCCATGCCCAGCACCGAGAGCACGCCGCGCATCGCCGACAGCTGCGCCGGCACCGGGATCAGCAGCTCGCGCTGCGCCGGGTTGCGGAAATACTGATCGATCTGCTTTTCCACCTCGGACAGCGAGGCGCGCAACTCCTGCACCACGCTGCCCATGGTCTGGCGGTCGCTGACGCGGCGGTACAGCTCCTCCATCCAGATCTCGAGCGGCTGCGGTTCGGCGCCCGAGCGCACGTCGTCGATGCGCTGCGCCAGGCGTCGCACGCGCTGATCCAGTTCGGGATGGTCGAGCTCGCCGTCCTCGAGCGTGGCATCGACATAGAGCATGCCGGTGGCGACCTCCATCGCCAGCGCCGGCTCCGGCGCGGCCTGCGCGGCCTCGGTCTGGGCCACCGTGGTTGCCAGCGCCTGCGCCAGCGCCTCGCCGGCAGGCAAGAGGCGCTGCAGCGAATCGCCCACGAGCGTGAACTGGTCGCCCAGACCGGTCAGCCGGTGCAGCTCACCGCCGGCCACTGCCGACCAGGCGTCCTTGGCGGCGGCGACCCGTTTCCTGGCCAAGGCCACCGTCGCCGGATCGAAGCGGCCAAGGCTGGCCGCCTCGTAATCGGCCGTCGGGCGCCGCTCCAGGCGCCAGGCCTGCCGCACCGCGGCCAGCCGCGGCGCCGACTGGCCGGCGCCCGGCGGCCGGGCGTGG
>Ga0105090_10000829_pt1 | contig 15962 bp, 12 predicted proteins | sample PPLLak3March2015_FD_79110 | JGI IMG/M metagenome (GOLD analysis project Ga0105090, IMG submission 79110) | Freshwater sediment microbial communities from Prairie Pothole Lake near Jamestown, North Dakota, USA - PPLs Lake P7 Core (1) Depth... | ecosystem: Environmental > Aquatic > Freshwater >... | reverse complement strand
TGCGCATCGGCTACAACCGCTCGGCGCGCCTGATCGAGCAGATGGAGCGCTCGGGGCTCGTCTCGGCGATGGGTGCGAACGGCAACCGCGAGGTGCTGGTGCCGGCGGGGAAGGGCGAGGGGTAGTGCGCCGGGTCGCCGCGCTCGCGGCCACGACGCTGGAAGTCGTCGCCTTCGCGAAGGCGGGGGCCCAGTGTCGTTGCGCAATGGAGGCGAAAGACACTGGGCCCCCGCCCCCCGACTACAGTCCTCGGGGGCAGGCTTCGCGGGGGCGACGAAGTGTAGTGATGGCGACCCTGCTGGTAGCAGCCCCAACGCTCGCCGGCCCGATCGAGGTCACGCTCGACGGACCGCGCTTCTGCCCGCGCGACCGCCGCGCGGACGCGAAGCCGCTCGCTACGGCCGAGGCCATCGCGCGCGCTCGCTCACTGCTGCCCGACGGCTTCTGCGGGCCGTCGCGCGACGTCGACGGCTGCGACCTCGACGCCGAGGTGATCGACGACACGTTCCGCGTCTACGCGCATCAGTACAGAAGTCGCGGCGGGCGGCACGACTGGACGCTGCTCGCGCACACCTACGTCATTCTCGACCGCGTCGGCAACTGCCTCGCGCATATCCCCGGAACCGAGGGCACCGGGCGTCCGTAGCCACAGGCCGTGGCCACCCGGTTCCCGCTTCCTCAAGGCCTCACGATGCCATCTGCCTTCCGCGCGCTCGCCGCGCTGCTCGCCGCGTTCCCGCTCGTCGTCGCGGCGGCATCGCTCGATACGCTGCGCGCGTTCCTGCGCGAGACGCGCGATGCGCGCACCACGTTCACGCAGATCGTGACCGACAAGGCGGGGCGCAAGGGGCAGCCCTCGCGCGGGGAGCTCACGCTGTCGCGTCCCGGCAAGTTCCGCTGGAGCGTGGACAAGCCGTACCGCCAGCTCGTCGTCGGCGACGGCGAGCGCGTGTGGATCTACGACGAGGACCTGAACCAGGTCGTCGTGCGCCGCATGGGCACCGCGCTGGGCAGCACGCCGGCGGCGCTGCTCGCTGGGCACGCGGACGTGGAAAAGGCTTTCAAGTGGCGCGAACTGGGCACCGCCGACGGGCTCGACTGGCTCGAGGCGGTGCCGAGCGCTGCCGACGCGGCGTTCACCCAGATCAGGCTCGGCTTCGACGGCCGCAACCTCGCCGCACTCGCGCTCACCGACACATTCGGCCAGACGACGCGCATCGACTTCGGCCCCATGCAGCGCAATCCGGCGCTGGCGTTGGACACGTTCCGCTTCGTGCCTCCCAAGGGCGCCGACGTGATCGGCGACAGGTAGCGCCGCGTCAGGGCAGCGGCAGCCCGCGCTCGGCCATGATCTTGCGCGCGCGGTCGGGGTAGTCAGTGATCAGGCCGTCGGCGCCGGCGTCGATGGCGGCGAGCATCTCGTCGCGCTCGTTCACCGTCCACAGGACGACGCCAAGGCCTAGCGCCTTTGCCTCGGCGACGCGCTCGCGCGTGACGTCGCGCCAGAACGCCGACCACACGTCGCAGCCGGCTTCCTTCACCATCTTCGGCACGCTAGCCGGAGCGATGCCGCCGAGCCACGGCGAGCGCCCCGATGCGTCGGGCTTCACGTTGTCGTTCGCGCCGCGCTCGATGGTCAGGCACACAGTGCGGATCGCGGGCAGCAGCTTCTTCGCCTCGATGACCGTGCGCCAGTCGAACGACTGGATCGTCGTGCGCTCGGTGAGGCCCGCGGCCTTGACCGCGTCGACGATCGCGCGGGCGAAGGTCGCCGGATCGACCGTCTCGTCGGGGGCGAGCGGCGAGAGCTTCGCCTCGATGTTGAGCCGCACCGGCTTGGGTGCCTTGCGTGCGAGGTCGAGGAACTCCTCGAGCGAGGGAATGCGCTCGCCGTCGGCGGCCCATTGCAGCGGCCACTGCTTCGCGTAGCCCGACCTGGCGTCGAGCCGTCCGACGTCGTAGGTGCGCAGCTCGGCGAAGGAGAGTTCGCGCAGGAGCTTGCCCGGCGCCTCGATCCACCTGCCGCCGGCATCGCGCGTGAACGCCGGGTTGAGCCGGCGGTCGTGGTAGATGACCGCAACCCCGTCGCGCGTGATGCCGACGTCGGTTTCCAGCGTGGTCACGCCGATGTCCAGCGCCTTGCGGAAGCCGGCGAGCGTGTTCTCCGGCAAGAGCCCGCGGGCGCCGCGGTGGCCCTGCAGGTCAAAGGCGCCGGCGGCGGCGGAGATGGACAGGAGGAGGGCCAGGGCGATCGCGCGCATGTGGGGCACTCTACCCCAACGCGCGGTGCCCACGGGGCAAGCGTTGTCTTGACGCTGGTCACGCCGGCGGCGCCGGCGCGGAGTAACGTGATTCGAAAACAAGGCGGAGGGACGGACGCGACCCATGCCGTTTCCCCACGAGCTCGTCGCTGCGGTGGCCGACTGCCAGCTGCTCGCCGCGCAGATGCGGTTGGAGCGTGCCGCGGGCCGGGCGTGGATCGACTCGACGGCACGCCGCCGCGCCGAGTCGCTGGTGGCGCACGCGCGGGAGTGTTCGCCGTTCTACCGCGATCTGTATCGCGAGCTGGCGCCGGATGCGGTGCTGGAGGACCTGCCTCCGGTCCGCAAGCACGCGCTGATGGCGCGATTCGACGACTGGGCGACCGACCGGCGCGTCAATCGAAGGGACCTGGAGCGTTTTCTCGCTGACGCGGACAACATCGGTCAGCCGTACCAGCGCGGCTGGACCGTATGGACGAGTTCGGGCACGACCGGCGAGCCGGGCATCTTCGTGCAGGACGCATCGGCGATGTCGGTCTACGATGCCCTGATCATGGCACAGGCCGACCTGCGCGAGTGGGGACCGCGCGAAATCGGTCGCTGGGCGCGCGCCGGGGGCGGCGGCGCGCTCGTGGTGGCGACCGGCGCGCCGTATCCCGCCATCGCGGCGTGGCGGCGGCTCGCCCGCCTCAATCCCGCGCTCGCCGGTGACGCGTATCCGATCACGCTGCCGCAACGCGAGCTGGTGGCCGCCCTCAACCGCAACCCTCCGGCGTTCCTCTCGACCTACCCGACGATGGCGCTGCTGCTGGCGCTCGAGCGCAACGCGCGTCGGCTCGCCATCGAGCCCGCGGCGATCTGGTGCGGCGGCGAGTGCCTGTCGCCATTCGCCCGCGAGGCGATCGAGCAGGCGTTCGACTGCCGCGTCCATGACGAGTACGGTGCCGCCGAGTGCTTCGCGATCGGCTCCGCGTGCTCCCTGGGCGCGATGCACTGCCATGCCGATTGGGCGATCCTCGAGCCGGTCGACCGCGACGCTCGCCCGGTGCCTCCCGGCGCGGCCTCGCACACGGTGCTGCTCACCAACCTCGCGAACCGCCTGCAGCCGATCATCCGCTACGATCTCGGCGACAGCATCCGCGTGCTCCCCGAGCCTTGCGCTTGCGGCAGCCCGCTGCCCATCGTCGAAGTCCAGGGTCGCAGCGATGACGTGATCGCGCTCGACGCGCCGGGTGGCGGGACGGTCGCGATCGTGCCGCTCGCGCTCGAGGCGGTGGTGGAGGGCGTGCTCGGCGCAGTGCCATTCCAGGTCGTCGCCGCGGGGTCGCGCGAGTTGCGGTTGCGTTGGCGGCACCGTGGCGAAGGCGCGCCCTCGACGCGCTCGCGGGAGCGGTGCCGGCGCGCGCTGCGCGACTACTTGTCGAGCCAGGGGCTGCCCGATGTGCGAGTGATCGAGGACGCGCTGGAGCCGGCGGTGGACGCGCGCAGCGGCAAGCTGCGGCGCGTTCTCGCCGCGGCGCCGTAGGCGGCGCGGCGTCACGCGAACGCGTCGCGCAGCGCGGCGAGGAACTCGTCGAGCCGTTCGCGCGGCAGGTGGTCGATGCCCGCGGCGCCGGCGCGCCCGTCGCCGCCGGGAAAGCGCCGGCACAGCGCGTCCGCCCCGCGGCGGGCGGCGAGCGGCGCGCGCACGCTGACGACGAAGTCGCCGCGCGCATCTGGCGTGAGTACGGCGCAACCGCGTTCGGGCTCGCGCTGCGCGAGGTCGTGCGCGAGCGTGCCGCGGATGCGCCGCGCCCACGCCGCGTCGGGCAGCAGGCAGGCGAGCGCGCGCTCGCCGATCCGGTCGACACGCTGCTCGCGGGCGAGTGCGTGATCGGCAAGCCGCGTGGCGCGGATGCGCGCGAGCGTGCCGTCGTCGGCGAGCGCCAGCGGGTCGCGCTGGCCGCGCAACAGCGCGAAGAGGCGCACAGGGTGCGCGACCAGGTCGTCGTCGCTGTCGCCGTAGGCGTTGTAGTTGAGATCCTCGCCCAGCCCGCGAAGCGCGTGCCGCTGTGCACGCCCAAGGCCCTGCGCGGCCGCGATGCGCTCCGCCCCGTCAACCAGTCCGTCGCCGTACGCGCCGACCAGCGCCCAGCGCCGGTGCGCCCCTTGCAGCGCAGTGTCGACGATGAGGCTCGTGCAGATGTCGGGCCGCGTGTCGATGTACGCGCGCAGGCGCGGGTGGCACGGGACGTCGCCGGCGTGGTGGTGGTCGTAGTACACGACCTCGGCCCCGCGCTCGAGCAGCGACAGCAGCGCGGCGCGGTTGGCGGCAAGCGAGATGTCGAGCACCGTGACGATGTCCCCCGCCCCCGCCGCGACGCGCTCGAGCAGCGCGATCTCGCGCTTGCGCCCGGTAACGAGCTCGGCTGCGACCGGCTCGGCGAGGCGCAGCTGCTGCAGCGCGCATATGCCGTCGGCGTCGCCGTTGCAGACGTCGTAGCGGGTCACGATGGCGCCAGCGCGGCAGCGACCGCCGCGAGGCCGGCGGCATGGCGCGGATCGTCGGAGGACAGCGTGCCGTCGAGCCTGACCGCGTGCAGGCGCTCGTCGGCGCCAAGCGGTTCGAGCTCGGCGAGTTGTCGCTCGAGTACCTCGAGCGTGGCTTCGGAGGCGTCGCGGCGTTCCTGCGCGCGAGCCGCGACGCGCAGGCGCAGCACGCTTTCCGGCACGTCGATGGCGACGACGACGAACGGGATGCGCAACCTCGTGGCCAGTTCCCGCATCGACTCGCGTTGCCAGCGGCGCAGGAAGGCGCCGTCGAGCAGCGTCGCATAGCCGGCGTCGACGATGACGGACGCCTGCGCGGCGAGGTGTTCGTAGGTGCGCTGCGTCGCGGCCGCGCTGTACATGCCGGCATCGACCGCCGAGCCGGTCAGCGCGTCCGGCGCGTAGCCGTGCAGCCGCTTGCGCTCGACGTCGGTGCGCAGGCGGACCGCCGGCAGTGTCTCCAGCAGCCGCTGCGAGATCGTCGTCTTGCCGCATCCTGCGGGTCCGTGCATGACGATGACTGCGGGCGCGAACGAGTCGGCAAGCCGGCGGGCGAGGTCGAGGTAGCCGTCGGCGTCCGCGCGTACCTTCGCCTGCTCCTCGGGGACGGCAAGCTGGGCCGCGCGCAGGAAGCGCACCTTGGCGCGGACCATCGCCCGGTAGACGAGGTGAAAGCGCAGCACGGCGACGCCGCCGTAGTCGCCGGTGGCCTCGAGCCAGGCGTTGAGGAAGCGCCACGCGTAGTCGTCGCGGCCGCGGTCGGCAAGGTCCATCGCCGCGAATGCCGCCTCGCCGACCACGTCGATCCAGCGCAGATGGGGATTGAACTCGATGCCGTCGAAGACCGTGACGCGGTCGTCGACGAGCGCGACGTTGCGCAGGTGCAGGTCGCCGTGGCACTCGCGCACGCGGCCGTCGCGGCGGCGTTGCGCCATGGCGGCCTTGCAGCGGCCGTGCTCCGCAAGCGTCCAGTCGCGCAGGCGCGCGACGAGGTCGCGCCGCTCGGCCGCCGTCACCGGCGCGATCGCGTCGAAGTTGTCGAGCGCGTCGGCCAGCGCGTGCGCGGGGGAGCCATAGGGCGAGTGGACGCTCGCGCCCGGCAGGCCGGCGTGGAACGATGCGACGATGCGGGCGAGTTCGTCGACGCGCGACGCCGTCAGCTCGCCGCGCGCGAGGCATTCCGACAGCAGGGCGTCCTGCGCGAACGCGCGCATGCGGACGGCGTACTCGATCGCGGGACCGTCGCCGCTGAGCTGCGGCGCGTCGACCGTGCCCGTGATGGCGACGACGTCGCGATAGAGTCCCGGGGCGAGGCGGCGATTGAGACGCAGCTCTTCCTCGCAGAAGTGCCGGCGCCGCGCGAGCGTCGAGTAGTCGAAGAACGGCATCCGCAGCGGCTTCTTGATCTTGTACGCCGCGTCGCCTGCGATCAGCACGTGCGAGATGTGCGTCTCGATCGCCGTCACGTCCGCTACGCCGTGCACCCGTGCAAGCGCACCGGCCAGCGCGGCCACCAGCCGACGCTGGTCGGTTGCGGCGCTGCCGGTTCCCGTGCGCGAGCCTGCTGCCGACCTCGCCATCGCCGCCTCCGTGTCTTCCGCCAGGCTGCCGCGTGACCGCTACAGCCTAGCGCCCCGGCCGCGGGGCGCCTTGCCCCACGTCAACGCGCAGTCTGCACCATCCGCGGCGTCGGTAGAATCGAGGCATGGCCGACCTCTTCACCGCCGCGGTGCCAAGCGAGGGCGTGCCCCTCGCCGAGCGCCTGCGGCCGCGGCGCATCGACGAGGTCATCGGCCAGCGCCACCTGCTCGGCCCGGGCAAGCCGCTGGCGGTCGCCTTCCACTCGGGCCGTCTGCACTCGATGATCCTGTGGGGACCGCCTGGCGTCGGCAAGACCACGCTCGCGCGGCTGATGGCGGACGCGTTCAACGCCGAGTTCATCGCGATCTCCGCGGTGCTCGCCGGCGTCAGGGAGATCCGCGATGCCGTGGCGCGCGCGGAGGTCGTGCGAGCGCAGTCGGGGCGGCCGACGATCCTGTTCGTCGACGAGGTGCACCGCTTCAACAAGGCGCAGCAGGACGCCTTCCTGCCCTACGTCGAGCAGGGCGTGCTGACGTTCATCGGCGCCACCACCGAGAACCCGTCGTTCGAGGTGAACAGCGCGCTGCTGTCGCGCGCGGCGGTGTACGTGCTCGAGCCGCTGTCCGCGGAGGAGCTCGCACAGCTGTTCGACCGCGCGGTCGGCGCGGCGATGCCCGGCATGGCCATCGACGCCGGCGCGAAGGACGCGCTCGTCGCCTATGCCGACGGCGACGGGCGGCGCCTGATCAACCTCGTCGAGCAGCTCGCCATCGCCGCCGCGGACGGGCGCGTGCACCACGTCGACGTCGCGTTCGTCGAGCGCACGATCGCGCGCAGCCTGCGGCGCTTCGACAAGGGCGGCGAGGCGTTCTACGACCAGATCTCGGCGCTGCACAAGGCGGTGCGCGGGTCGGACCCGGACGCCGCGCTGTACTGGATGTGCCGGATGCTCGACGGTGGCGCCGATCCGCTCTACGTCGGCCGGCGCATGATCCGCATGGCCACCGAGGACATCGGGCTCGCCGACCCGCGCGCGTTGGGCATCGCGCTCGACGCGGTGGCCACCTACGAGCGGCTGGGCAGCCCCGAGGGCGAGCTGGCGCTCGCGGAGTGCGTGCTCTACCTCGCCGTCACCCCCAAGAGCAACGCCGTGTACGTCGCCTACGGCGCGGCACGCGCGTTCATCCGCGCGGACGGATCGCGGCCGGTGCCGCTGCGCCTGCGCAACGCGCCGACCAAGCTCATGAAGGAGCTGGGCTACGGCCAGGGTTACCGCTACGCGCACGACGAGCCGGAGGCCTTCGCGGCGGGGGAGCGCTACCTGCCCGACGCGATGCCCGACGTGCGCTTCTACGAGCCGACCGCGAGGGGGCTCGAGCAGCGCATCCGCGACAGGCTGGCCGCGTTGCGCGCCGCCGCCGAGCCGGCGGCCGGCGGCACGGACGAGAGCACGTAACGCGGCGCCGGAACACACGTACCGGTCCAGTAGAATCGGCCCATGCTCGACATCAACCAGTTCCGTTCCGATCTGCCGGGGATCGCCGCGGGCCTCGCGAGGCGCGGCGTCGTGGTCGACGCGGCGGCCTTCGAGGCGCTCGAGGCGCAGCGCAAGGCGGTCCAGATCCGCACGCAGGACGTGCAGCAGCGCCGCAACGCGCTCTCGAAAGAGGTCGGCATCGCCAAGGCGAAGGGCGCGGACGCCGCCCCGATCCTCGCCGAGGTGGCGGGGTTGGGCGACGAGGCGAAGCGCCTCGAAGGCGAACTGGACGCCGTGCAGGGGAAGCTGCGCGACTTCCTGCTCGACCTGCCGAACCTCGCCCACGCGAGCGTCCCCGAAGGCCGCTCGTCGGAGGACAACGTCGAAGTGCGCCGCTGGGGCGCGCCGCCCGGGTTCGCGTTCGCGCCGAAGGACCACACCGCGCTCGGCGAGGCGCTGGGCCTGCTCGACTTCGCCACTGCAGCCAAGCTCTCGGGCTCGCGCTTCTCGTTCCTGCGTGGGGGGCTCGCCGCGCTGCACCGCGCGCTCGCGCAGTTCATGCTCGACACGCACACGCGCGAGCACGGCTACGTCGAGTGCTACACGCCCTACATCGTCAACGCCGAGACGCTGGTCGGCACCACGCAGCTGCCCAAGTTCGAGCAGGACATGTTCGCGGCGATCAAGGGCGGCGCGGAGGGCGACGAGCGGCTGTACCTCATCTCGACCTCCGAGATCACGCTGACGAACACCGTGCGCGGCGAGATCCTGCCCCGGGAGACGCTCCCGATCCGCCTCACCGCGCACACGCCGTGCTTCCGCTCGGAGGCGGGCAGCTACGGCAAGGACACGCGCGGCATGATCCGCCAGCACCAGTTCGACAAGGTCGAGATGGTGCAGATCGTCCACCCCGAGCGCTCCTACGCGGCGCTCGAGGAGCTCACCGGGCACGCCGAGACGATCCTCCAGCGCCTGGGGCTTCCCTACCGCGTGATGGCGCTGTGCACCGGCGACATGGGCTTCGCCGCGGCGAAGACCTACGACCTCGAGGTCTGGCTGCCGGGGCAGAACGCGTACCGCGAGATCAGCTCGTGCAGCAACTGCGAGGCGTTCCAGGCGCGGCGCATGCAGGCGCGCTTCCGCAACGCGCAGGGCAAGCCGGAGCTCGTGCACACGCTGAACGGCTCGGGACTGGCGGTCGGCCGCGCGCTGGTTGCGGTATTGGAGAACTACCAGCGAGCCGACGGGTCGATCGAAGTGCCCGCGGTGCTGCGTCCGTACATGGGCGGGCTGGACGTCGTTCGTCGTCCCGATTGAACAGAATACGTCGAGGCGTCGTTACCGCGTTGCGCGCAACGCCTGCATGCCTCTCGTCGTCGTCCCCGCGAAGGCGGGGACCCAGCGTCTCTGCATCGGCACCCCGAGCGCGCAACGCAACAACAGACGCCGGGTTCCCGCCTTCGCGGGAACGATACAAGACCTAGCGCATGTTGCCGGTGTGGCCGAGCGAATACCGGCCGGGCTGCGGCCACACGGTCAGGCCGTGCGGCTCCCTGCCGACCGGGATGCTCGCGACTTCGCCACTCGTCGTGTCGATGGCATAGACCACGTCGTCGTAGCGTGCGGACAGCCACAGCCAGCGCCCGTCGGCGCTGACATTGCCCATGTCCGGGCTGCCGCCGCCCTTGAGCAGCCACGTCGTCTCGACCTTCCCCGTCGCGAAGTCGACCACGCTCACGCTGCCCTTGCCCTTGGGCTTGCCCTGGATGATGTTCGAGCCGCGGTTGGCGACGTAGAGCTTGCGCCCGTCGCGGCTCGGGTACAGGCCGTGCGCGCCCACCCCGGTGGGCAGGAAGCCGACCTCCTTGAACGCATCGCCGTCGACGACGAAGAGGCCATCCGCCTTCATGTCGGCGATGTAGAACAGCTTGCCGTCCGGCGATATGCGGATGTCCTGCGGCATCTTGCTCTTCTTCAGGCGCAGGTAGCCGACGACCTTCTTCGCCACGAGGTCGATCTTGACCAGCCTGCCGCCGAACTCGCAGGTGAAGATCGCGTAGCGGCCGTCGATCGCGAAGTCGGCGTGGTTGACGCCGGCGCACTCCGGCACCTCGATCGAGTGCTGCAGCGCCATCGACTGCGGGTCGCGGAAGTCGAGCCGCTTGTGCGCCTCCGCGACGATGATGGCCGAGCGCCCGTCGGGCGTGAAGTACATGTTGTAGGGATCGTCGACCGGGATCGGCTTGCCGGCCTTGCCGGTCTTCGGATCGATCGGCGTGAGGCTGCCGTCCTTGCGGCCTTCTGCGGTGTTCGCGACCCACAGCGTCTTCATGTCCCACGACGGGACGATGTGGTGGGGATTGATGCCGACCTTGAACTTGTCGACAACCTTCATCGTCGCCGGGTCGATGACCCAGACGTCGTTCGACTTCACGTGCGGTACGTAGACGCGCGGCAGGTCGTTCGCCACCGCCGGCAGCACCTTGCCTGCCATCTGCTCGCTGTAGAGGTTCGTCGGGTCCGGGACGCCCGGCATGCCCGGAATGGTGGCGACGGCGCCGGCGGCCGACGCGGGCGGCGCGGGGCTCTGCGCGACAGCGGCGAGCGGGAACAGGAGGGCGAGCAGCGCGGGGGCGGCGGCGCGCAGCGCGCGGTGTTGCGAGGCGTGGGCGATCACGGTGGGTCTCGATTCGATGCGGTCGGTGGAGGATGGAAGGGTCGGGTGTTACGGACGCAACTCGGCACGGCGGATGGCACTGACCGTCGTCGCGACGATGCGGTCGACGCCCAGCGCGCCGGCATGGGCGTCGGCGCGACGCGGGTCGCCGGCCACACCAGCCACGTTGCCCGGTGGCGGCGCCGACTGCAGCCGGTCGGCGCGCACATGCGACGCATCGAGCGCGAGCATCAGCGCGGTGTCGGCGAGCCCGGCGTGGCGCCCGATCTCGGCGTCCGCAAAGCCCTGCCGGCGCAGCAGCTCGGGGAAGTCGACTTCGACGGCGCGGTAGTACTCGGGCACGGCATGCGCGCGCACCGGAAGCGCGGACCACGCGCGGTTGAGCCGATCGGCCGCGCGGCGCAGGTCCTGCTGGTAGCCGCCGTGGTCGCCGAGGAACACTATGTCGCGAAAGCCGTGACGCCGGAAGCTCTGCGCCGCCGCTTCCAGCGTGCGCACGAACGTCTCGGGGGGTACGCTGATCGTACCGGGGTAGCGCATGTGCGCGGTGGGCGGGTCGACGTTGCCCTCGGGGACGTAGGCGACGACCGGGGCGACCAGCGCGTTGCCCAGCGAGAGCGCGATCTTCTCGGCCAGGAGCGCAACGCGACGGTTGTGCTTGCCCAGCGTCATGTGCGCGCCGTTCTGCTCGGTCCCGCCGATCGGCACGATGATCGTCGTGCGCCCCGCGCGCACCATCGCGCCCAGTTCGGTCGAGGTCAGCGCTTCGAGCAGGACCGTTGCCGTGCCGGCGCGGGCGGGCAGCGCGACGGCGACCAGCAGGCAGGCAACGGCTAGGCGGAGACCGCGCGGGAACATGGCGCGCATGATATGCGAACAGGCCGCCGCCCGGCCACGAGCGGAAATGAGGGTCAGAGTCGCATTTACCTGGAAATGCGACTCTGACCCTCATTTCGGCTAGTTGCCGGCGCGCAGGCGAGGCTGCTGCGGCGCCTCCTGGCGCAGCAGGATGTCGTAGTAGGTGCGCACGCGGTCGACGAACGCCACCGGCATGCCGCCCCGTGCGTAGCCGAGCTTCGCCTGCTCGTAGAACTCCGGTTGCGCGAGCAGCGGCAGCGCCTGCTTGACGCCGCGCCAATGGTCCGGGTCGAGCTTCTGCCGCTGCGCGAGCACGCGCGCGTCCTCGAGGTGACCGGCCCCGATGTTGAACGCGGCCAGCGCGAGCCACGTGCGGTCGGGCTCCTCGATGCGGGGAGGCAGCTTTCCCTTGAGGTCGCGCAGATAGCGCGCGGCGGCGAGCACGCTCTGACGCGCGTCCAGGCGGTCGGTCACGCCCAGGTGCCGTGCGGTCTCCTCGGTCAGTTGCATGAAGCCGCGCACGCCGGTCTCGCTGGTGGCGAGCGGGTCCCACTGCGACTCCTGGTAAGCCACGGCGGCAATCAGGCGCCAGTCGAGGCCGCTTTCCGCCTGCGCCTCCTGGAACAGGCGGCGGAACTCCGGCAACTGGTTGCGGATGCGTTCCTGGAACACGCCGGCGTCGACGCGCTGCACCTCCTGCCCGTGCCCGAAATAGCGATCGGCGAGGCGTGCGAGAAAGCCGCTGCGCCTGGCCTTTGCGATGAACTCGTCGAGCTTCCTGTGCAGGTCAGCATGCGCATCGGGGACGAGCCAGGCGAGCTCGTGGCCTGGCCCTGCGCGGAAGGCGACCTCGAAGTTGAGGTAGATGTTGCGCGCAATCGCTGCCTGCATCGAGCTGACGATGGCGAAGTCGAGGCGGCCGTCGCTCACGCCGGCAATCAGCGCGTCGGCGCCGGGCAGGTCGACCCGGGCGAAGCGCACGCGCGGGTTCGCCTGCGCAAGCGCGTCGATGCCGGCGTCGAAGCCCGCAACCGGCAGGTAGGCCACCTCCGCCCCGTCGAGGTCCGCCCAGCCGCGCGGCTTGAACCCGTCACGCGGATAGACGACGACCGGCTCGACCGGATGCAATCCGGTGGTCCACGCGAGCGCCAGCGTCTGCGCCTTTGCATCCGTCGGGGGTGCGCCATTGCGCGTGCGGTAGAGCCCGCCGACGCCGACATGCGCCTTGCCCTTGACGAGGATGGCGGCCAACTCGTCCGCGTTGCGTGCCGGAACGACAACCATCGGGAGGCCGGCTTCCTCGGCGAAGCGCGCGACGAGGTCGTGCTCGAAGCCTTGCGGCTTGCCGTCCGGACCGCTGGTCCACGTGGCGGGCCCGTGCCGGACGGCGACAACGAGCCGGTCCGCTGGCAGCGGCTCGGGTGGCGCGGGCGAGCCGCAGCCGGCAACGAGCGCTGCGCAGGCGAGCGGCAGGAACGCAAGGCGGGCGACCGGCGCTGGCAGAAGCCGCGCCAAGCGCGGACTTGCTGCGGGTGGATTGCGCAAGGGTCGCGTCTGGAAAGCGCTCGGGTCGTCGCGGGGGCCGCGCCGGTGCAGCGCAGGACATTGTCATTATAGGGGCCGCTATCCGCGACTGCGGCATTCCGGCCGCACGAGCGGCGGTCGAGGGCTGCTTCCCGGCCATGATCGCGGTTCGCACCTCACGGTGTCCGCTCCACGGAGGGTCGCCCCGTCCCGCCCGCCGGCGCGTTCGGCCTCGCGCCTCGCTCCAGGAAGCGAAAGCGGTCGATGTGGCGTCAGGCCACCGCCGGCGGCAGCAGTTCGCCGCGGCCGTCGCGGCCGAGTGCGGCGTAGATGGCGGCCAGCGCCTGCTCTTCGTTGGGGTACAGGTTCGCCTCTCCGATCAGCCGGTCCAGGTCGGTGCGGCGCATGACGTCGAGCACCTGCTTCTTGACCCCGCAGATGACCACCTGGATGTCGGCCGCGCGCAGCCGCTCGACAAGATGACGCAGCGCCTCGTCGCCCGAGGCGTCCATCTGGTTGATGCCGCTGGCCACGATCAGCAGGTAGCGCGTGCCGGGCTTCTTCGCCAGTTCGTCGAGCACCTGCGACTCGAAGAACGCGGCGTTGGCGAAGTACAGCGTGTCGTCGAAGCGCAACACCAGCACTTCGGGGCTGGTCGGCAGCTCGGGATGGACCTGCACGTCGCGCAGCGCGCCGTCGGGGTGGCGGCCGAGCACGGCCACGCGCGGTCTCATCGTGCGCCACAGGTACAGCAACACCGCGAGGCCCGCCCCCATCAGGATGCCCTTGTCCAGGTGCGGCGCGGCCAGGAGCGTCAGCACGAAGGTGATCGCCGCCACGAGGCCGTCGGCACGGCTGGCGCGCCAGGTGTGCCTCAGCGCGGCGGGCGTGATGAGGCTCGTCACGGCCATGAGGATGACGACGCCCAGGGTCGCCTTCGGCAGGTGGTAAAGGAAGGGCGTCAGCATCAGCAGCGTGGCGGCGACGAACAGGCCGTTGAATACCATCGCGAAGCCGGTCTTCGCGCCGGCCTGCAGGTTGATGGCCGAGCCGGTGAACGAGCCACAGGCCGGGTACGACTGGAAGAGCGAGCCGGTGAGGTTGGCCAGGCCCTGGCCGATCAGTTCCTGATTCGGGTCGATCCGCTGCCGCGTCTTGGCCGCCAGCGCCTTGGCCATCGCGATCGACTCCATGAAGCCCACGAGAGCGATCACGACGGCGGCACTCAGAAGCGAGAAGAACGCCTCCAGCGTGATCCTCGGCAAACGCAGTGCCGGCAGGCCCTGCGGAATGGTGCCGACGACGTCGCCGCCTCCCACGAGATGCAATTCGCCGTCGGCGATCTTCCTGATGCGCCAGCTGCGACCGTCGGTCTTGACGTCGGCGCTCACGCTGCCGGCGCTCAACAGCCGGGCCTCGGCCCCGGCCGTCGCCTCGGTGCGGGCCAGGCTCACGCGCGACAGCTCGCGCCAGCGATCCTTGTTCTCGGCGGCGAGATCGGCCGCGTCGAGCTCGCTCAGGTGCAGCTCGTGCCGCAGCTTGGCCATGGCGCGCGCGTCGGTCTGCGAAAGGGCGCGCAGCTGAGCCGCCTGTTCGGTGGCCCGGGCGCTTGACTCACGGATGCGCCGGTCGGCCAGGTCGTAGGCCAGCAGCGCCTCGCGCAGCGGCGCGTCGGTCACCTGGTCGATGCGCGCGCGCGCCTTCTGCTCGTAACCCAGGAGCACGCTCACGACGATGGTGACGACCACCGCGATCAGCACGCTGAGCTTGGCGATCGGGCCGATGCGCTTCAGCAACAGCATCAGCAGGAGCGCGAAGGTCGACATCGCGAGCGTGGGCAGGTGCGTCTGCGGCAGGTAGCCCAGCATCTCAGCGATGTCGCCGAGGAACGAGCCGCTGCGGCCCTTGGGGATGCCCAGCAGCATGTCCAGCTGCGACAGCGCGATGATGATCGCCGCCGCGTTCATGAACCCGAGAATCACCGGGTGAGACACGAAGTTGACGATGGTGCCGAGCTTGAACGCGCCGAGCGCGAACTGCACGATGCCCACCATCAGCGTCAGCAGCAGCGCGAGCTCGATGTACTCGGCGGAGAACGGCACCGCCAGTGGAGCAAGCGCGGCGGCCGTCATGAGCGAGATGATCGCCACCGGCCCCGTGGCAAGTTGGCGCGACGAGCCCCAGAGCGCACCGACCACCGCGGGCACCAGCGCCACGTACAGGCCGAAGTGCACCGGCAGCCCGGACAGCTGCGCGTAGGCCATCGCCTTGGGTACGAGCACCAGCGCACCGGTGATGCCGGCGATCATGTCGCCGCGCAGCACGACTGCACTGACCGGGAACCACGCGAGGAACGGGAAGAAGCGCAGCCACATGGGGTTGCGCTCGGCGGACCCGGCGGCCTTCGTCCCGCTCACCATGCCTCCCTTCGCATCGCGACTGATAGTAAGTCCAACGCCACGACGCGTCGAGCGGAGCACCGTAAGCGCGCCTTCACTTGCCCGGACCGACGGGCAGCGGGTTGGTCAGGGGTCGCCGCGGGATCGATGAGGAAATCAATGCTGCGCAACTTTGCGCCACACATGGGGCACACCGGCGGGAACACTGCATCGATGCCGGCGAGCAGCGTGGCTCACGCGTAGCGGCGTGAGCCGGGTAGCAGGGCCCCCGCGCGGTGCGCGCGCGGATGCGACCGCAGCGAATCGCCGCGGAGGCCGACGCGCGCCCGGGACCTGGCGCCTGGGGTACAAGCAGGCCGAGCGGGAGGCGCGACGCTGTGGACGACGGGTTCGTCCGGGGGGTGGGTGCTATCGGCAGCGGCCGTGCATTCGATCGCTGCGGCAATGCAGGAACGCCACGGCGCGCGAAGCGCCTTCAGGCGTCGGGTCGCGAGTTCGCTGCAGCGCGGGATGGCGCACAAGTCTGCGCATCGCACCGCCCGCCGAGCCGAAGGCGCCGCCGCGCGAAGCCGGCGTAGGCCGCGTCGAGCAGTTGCGCCACGCCGGGCAGCCGCGTGAGCGCGACCGCCGGACCGAAGCCGACCGCCGTGTACAGG
>Ga0105090_10000828_pt1 | contig 15965 bp, 11 predicted proteins | sample PPLLak3March2015_FD_79110 | JGI IMG/M metagenome (GOLD analysis project Ga0105090, IMG submission 79110) | Freshwater sediment microbial communities from Prairie Pothole Lake near Jamestown, North Dakota, USA - PPLs Lake P7 Core (1) Depth... | ecosystem: Environmental > Aquatic > Freshwater >... | reverse complement strand
TACAGAGAAGCTGAATAATCTCTACAATCGTTGCCATGTTGGATTGTGCCTTAGTTCGAGTAACCCATCGTGCAACGCATTCGATATGATGTCTGCTGGGCTACCTGCTGTTGACCTTTACAGGGAGAACAATTTATTTGATATACCGAGTAGTGGAGTGTTGCTTGCGCACCAAACTCCAGAGTCTATAGCCGAAGCAATTTTGTACTTGCTATCCAATCCTGAAAAATTACTAAAGATGTCCGACTTCGGTGTTGAGTATATGAAATCAAGATCAGATATCAGTGAGACAAAGGAATTTATAGCAGCGATTGACAGCATTTTGTTAGGAAATTCTAGTGAATTTGATGTGAACGAAATTCTTAGCCAGCGCTTTACAGGAACAGCTGTAATCGCGGCGGCGTACAGGAACAGCTCAGTTGTTCAGCATGTTTACAGTCAGCAAATAGAGTACGTCGACCCACGACAGAAATATGATTCGGATCACAGTGCCGATTCTGTGACGGAAAAGTATAATATCGTAACAACCCTAAATTGCGCAGATAAACATCCAGAAATTGGTAGTATGAAGTTCAGATCAAGACTTAAGCGACTTATCAAGCGCGTAGTAGGTATAGCGTGACCAATCAATTTGAACTTATCACGATTGACGTATGGGATACGCTTTTGCGTCGAAAATGCCACCCGGACGCTGTAAAGAAATATGTAAGCAACTTTTTGCTCAATAATTACTTCGCTAGGATCAAACCTGAATATCTCGAATCCTCAAAGCTTACCGAAGCGAGACAATCGGCGGAGGGAGAAATAGGAGAAAGTTACCGCTCCTCTGGTATGGATGACGAGTACGGCCTACTCGAGGTGTACCGACTTTGGCTCGAAATTGTTTTTAAGACTACAGACAATATGGAAATGATCTTTCAGGAACTTCAAACTGTGGAGATGGATCAAGAGAAGCATGTCGTCTACGCAGATCCTGACATAGAGCATTTTCTCAGTTCATATCGTTCTCGTTCCAGAGTTTTTGTTTCCGATTTCTACATGGGTGCGGAAAACCTTATGGAATTGATCCATCATGTAAGGCTTGGTCACTTGGTCGCTCGAGGCTATTCTTCTTGCGAACATTATTTGAACAAGCGTTCTGGAAGATTTTTTGAAATCGTGCTCAATCGCGAGAATGTTAATGCTGGCTCGGTATTGCACATCGGTGACAATCTTCACTCTGATGTAAGCGTACCGAAAGGACTCGGGATTGAGTCCATTCAGTATTTTCCAAAGGTTGAATCGGAATTTCGCGCTACACTGAAAAAGGAGTTCGAAGCAAGAGAAAAGAGTGTTTTTGAAATTGCGAGCAAGCACAGTATTTCTAACGTGCAAAGTTCAACTCTCGCGGGATCTGCTCGTGAGCTTTATGAATATGGCCTTACCTGCTCCCCGCTGATAATAGGCTTTGTTCTCTTCGTTATGGAGCAGTGCATTCGACATCAGCATAAGCGAGTATATTTCTTTACTCGGGAAGGGGAGTTTTTTAAACGTGTTTACGATACTTTGCGCGATAGTCAACCGCTCGGACAGCAGGCGCCACCGTCTGAAATTCTAGAGGTTAGTCGTTTGGCCACGTTTGGTCCGTCGTTGCGAGAGTTCACGCCAAAGGAATTGATGCGGATCTGGAATCTTTACAGTACGCAGTCGGTTGCGGCGCTTCTTAAGTCGCTAAATGTTGATTTGGATGCCGCAACTGAACACTTAACACGCCATGGTATTGACGTGCAGGAGCCAGTTCAGTACCCCTGGATGGACCAAAGAATACTGGACTTGCTTAGTGACCCCCCATTTTGTCGCTTCCTGACTGATGAGATTGGCGAGAAAAGACGTTCATTGCTGAAATATTTGGAGCAAAAGGGTTTGTCCGCATCTTCCAGATCTGCGGCCATCGTGGATATTGGTTGGCGAGGAACGATTCAAGACAATCTTGCATTTCTTCTCCCAGATTGCCAATTTGACGGGTACTATATGGGTCTGGAGAGGTTTCTCAACACACAGCCTTCCAATGCTCGCAAAGCTGCGTTTGGTCCTGACTTAAATAGGTCTGAGTGGGCAAATTATTCGGAATTTTTCCGAGCCGTCGCTCCACTAGAGATGTTATGTAACTCATCTAGTGGAAGTGTTGTTGGCTATACCGTCAAAGAAGGCATTTCAGTGGCAGAGCGGTTACAGGATAGCGCTGAGAATTCCGTCACTGATTTTTATATTAGACACTTTCAGAGAGGCATTGTTGACTCGATCCCTGGGATCGCGGAATCAATACGAACCCATGCAATAGGAGCGGCAGAACTGCGCCCCGTGGCAGTGAAAATTTGGAAGAAGATTATTAGTACGCCGAGTCCAGCGGTTGTCACCGCCTATTTTCAGCTGAACCATAATGAGCAGTTTGGCCCGGGTGGTTTCGATGATAAGAGCGCCCGAATTCCAATCTGGCGGTGGGGTAGGGCGCTCATGTCTCCTAAGGGAATGCGTGAATTTGTAATTCAATTGGAGGAAACTGGTTGGCCAGAAGGATATCTGGCTCGTAGAAATCTTTTAATTGTTTGGTCGGCGATCAGATTTCTACGAAAGGCTAAAAGGAATATTGGAAAGTATTTGAAATGAACAGACTGCTATTCGTCCTTTATGTATCTATTGCCTCTCTGTCGGTTAATGCAAATCCCTTAGGCGATGATAAAGATTTTGAATTACGCGGCCACACCCCACTCAAGGACGGAGTGAATGCCTGGTTTTACGGCCTCAACACCACGCTCGGTGGTCACAAATATATTGGTGATGTCGTTGATCATCAGACAAGATTTTTCAACTTTAGAGGTGAAAGTGTTGAGCTTAAAAAGCGGGAAAATGAATCGGCAGAAGACTACGAAAATACACATAATCATTACCAAAACCTTTTTGTTCAAACAATCAATAAGGTTGAAAACGTGAATGCAGTTTCTATCTGGGGCGATTCAACGTCAATAGTCGACGGAGCAAAGTCATGGGGTGGATTCTTTAGCGCGCGATCCGCGTGTGCTGCTTTTGCGAAGGGCGGACCCCAACAGAAGTATGGCGGTTCATCTGTAGTTAACTGCGAGAGTAGTGACAACCAGTTGATTGGCGTCGAAATTGACGTGCTCAATAACAGCAAGCCGGGTGTGTCCCCAAACATGAGCAAAACGGGGCTTCAGGTCGTTGGTTTCGGCAATCCTAATTCAATGGCAATTGAAGTTCGATCGATGGACTCGGATCGAATCGAGCCGGGTAAGGCGCCTCGCGGCGCATTTGAAACTGCATTTTATGTCAAGAATTCGATTCAACCCGAGTATGGCCGCATGATTGTAGCTGACTTTGATAAGGCTAAAATTGGTCTTGATCTTAGCAAGCCGATTTTCACTGAGGGAGCTATGCGCTTTCATACCCAAGGCGTAGGGACAGGCTTGCTTGCCAATGACGGAAAATCAGGAGAGCTGTATGGGGGATATCGCTGGTCAGACTTTGCTGATAAGAAGGGTTGGTTAAGCGCGCGCCTTGGTGAGGGAGGATTTCGCATCGTTTCCTGGGATAACACTAAAGAAATGATGGCCTTAGACAACTTTGGCGGTATTTACCTGAACGGAGATGTTTATGTAAATGGTGAACGATTATCTCATCGAAATCCTTGGTTGGACTGGAGATATCTAACTTTCGGCCTAGCCATATTGGTGATTAATTATGTTGTGTCAAGAAGCACATTGCGTAAGCGTGTGTAAGTAATTCGGCAAAGAGAATCACTGGCTGTAATTATATTTGCTTGAGGATATTACAGGAATCCTATGAAGATTGTCCTATTGGGCGGCGGTGGCTTTGTCGGTTCATCGATCGCAGATCGTCTATTGTCTGAAGGGCACTCACTCAGGATTTTTGAGCGTCCTCGGGTTCAGCCCTACCGCAAGTTTACTGAATCCGAAGAAGTTGAGTGGATAGCCGGTGATCTTTGCAGCATGCACGATGTGAGCGACACGATATCTGGGGTCGATGCTGTGGTTCACTTGGTATCGACAACTTTGCCGAAAAATTCCAATGACGACCCTATTTTTGACGTACAGAGCAATATTGTTGGATCACTGCATATACTGAATGCAATGGTGGCTCATAATGTCCGCAAAATAGTGTTCATATCTTCCGGCGGCACGGTCTATGGCAGCCCACTTTATCTGCCCCTTGATGAGAAGCACCCTACGAATCCCTTCGTTTCCTATGGCATCACGAAGCTTGCCGTAGAGAAGTACTTGCAAATGTATGAGTACCTACATGGCATTAAAGCGATGACTCTGCGTGTATCTAATCCTTATGGCGAGCGCCAGCGTATCGAGACTGCGCAGGGCGCTGTGGGTGTATTTCTTCATAATGCCTTAAAAGGAATCGCTATAGATATTTGGGGTGATGGCAGCGTTACGCGCGACTATATCCATGTGAGTGACGTCGCGGCAGCATTTTCTAAGGCATTGCAGTATACCGGCGATCAGCGCTTGTTCAATGTCAGTTCGGGTGTTGGCATCAGCTTGAATGAATTGATTGGCAGAATTGAGCGAGCGCTTGGAATATCGATAGAACGAAATTATTTGCCGGGCCGATCTTTTGATGTGCCGATTAATGTGCTTTGCAACGACTTGGCGAGAAGTGAGTTGAACTGGACACTTTTGGTTTCTATGGAAGATGGAATTTTACGAACTGCGGAGTGGATGAAGCGGGAGTTGAAAAGTGTTGCTGAATGATTCAGCGCTAAGCTTGGAATGAGAATTTTGCTTACTGTTCATCAATTCTTTCCGCAATTTTCTGCGGGAACGGAAGTACTGACATATTCGGTAGCGAGAGAATTGATAGAACGCGGGCATGAGGTGCGTGTATTGGCCGGGTACCCTGATAACACAGTCTTGCAAGACAAAGATCGGTTCGACGAGTACGACTACGAAGGAATTCGCGTCTATCGATTTCATCATGCTTACTCGCCCATGGGAGGGCAGGTATCGATGATTGAGATTGGCTATGATAACCACCTCGCGGCCGCGTATTTTGAGCGGATACTATGCGGTTTTAAACCACACATCGTGCATTTCTTTCATTTCAATCGTTTGGGCACAGGATTGATAGAGCGAGCGGTTTATGCCGGTATTCCAAGGTTCATGACACCTACGGATTTTTGGACTATCTGCCCAACAGGTCAGCTAGTACTTGCCGATGGAAGTTTATGTACAGGACCAAGCGTACAAGCGGGAAATTGCTTGAAGCATTTTGCTCAGAGTACTCAAGGCCCGTTGGTCAGTAAAATCGCTCATAGGCTGCCAACGGTTTGTGCTGATATGTTGGTTCGTCTAACGAAAGACGGAGCCTTGCCCGCCTATCCGAAGAAGGCGGAAGTATTGGCGATTGCCAACCGCTTGACCACAAACGTTTCGCGGCTGAATCAATTGAATGGACTCATCGTGCCGAATCTATTTATGAAAGAGTTCCTGGTTCGATACGGTGTTGTAGCAAGCTTAATCACTGAAGCAGCGTTCGGAGTCAATATAACATCTTCAGTAGATTCCAAGACGCGGCCTTTAAGCCATAGTAGCCCTCTGAGAATTGGCTTTATTGGCACACTAGCTCCGTATAAAGGAAGCCATGTTCTGGTCGAGGCTTTTAAGATTCTACCCGTTGGTGACGCCAAATTGAAAATCTATGGGAGCCTCGATGACTTTCCAGATTATGCAAGTGAATTGATTACGCGCGCAGGCAATCATTCATCAATCGAGTTTTGCGGAACCTTTCCCAATACGGACATCATGCAAATACTGGCAGATATCGATGTGTTGGTCGTTCCTTCGCTCTGGTACGAAAACACTCCGCTGGTTATCTATTCCGCGCAGGCAGCCGGATGCCCGGTTGTAGCATCAGACCTTCCCGGGCTGGCAACGGTTATCAAACACCAGGAAAATGGCCTCTTGTTCGAGGCGGGTAGTTCAGTAAAACTTTCGCAGCAACTTTCCCGGCTTATAAATGAAGATGGTTTATTGCATCGATTAGGTTCGAACGCGTGCCCTCCGAAATCTACGGCGCACTATGTCGACGAATTGCTGAACGTCTGGGAATCAGTTGTGTGATGACATTTCTCGCAATTATGCTAGTGACGAATCCCTGGCCAACGATGCGCTAGGATCCTACGACAAGATGATTCGATCCGCGGGCCATTGTTTTCTTATCTTTGGTGTCAGCCTGTTCGCATGTTGGACGCTCTTTTGCTATGCAATAGTAATCTCTGAATCAGGATTTTCAGTCCTAAGAACGTGGAGTTTAGTGCCCGTTGTGATTGGACTACTTATTGCATTGCTTTGTATCGGCGGCGATATGATGACCAGGGCCAATTATGAAGGGCAGCGGTCAGTGCCAACCTCGAGCTTTGATTCCTGGTGGGACGCCGCCCCCCTGTTAATCGTCATTGCTATAAGCGGCTTGATACTAGGAGTTGTCGGAGTTTCCTATTGGTACGTCTGGATAGTTCTGCTGTGCGGTGCAATTCTGGTTTTTCTTACTGTATGGCGCGCCGTTGTCAGTCACGTTGATCTGTCTATACAAGTATCGAGCTTGCAGCGGATTGGGATCACGACGCTAGTCCTTTTTGGAGCGATTTTGGTTGCGATAACGCACAGGCCCGACCCTGACGATGCGCAATATCTCAATTTTGTCGTTACAGCAATCGATTTTCCTACCGTGCCGCTTTATTCACATTCGGGCTTGTGGCAGGACCTTGGTGTTCCATTGGAGCTCCCGATCTATCGGCTACATGCTTATGAGTTGCTGGTTGCGACTTTAAGCGAAGCGTTTAGTGTAGATCACAAGATTATCTACTATATGATATTGGCGCCTATGTTTGGCGGGATGGCGATACTGGTTCAATGGCGCTTGGCCCAACATCTGATACCACAGCACGCCTTAGCCATGGTGGTCGTGTGGCTGGTGTTGATTATAGCGCTCGGTCAGACGCACCGGGAATTTGGCAATTTCGCGTTCGTCCGCCTGTATCAGGGAAAATCAATATTGGTGACTGTCGCCTTGCCCTTGTGTTTACTTCTGGGTCTCCAGTTTGCAGAGGCTCCAGATTGGCGTCGGGCACTGGCTCTCGGTATGGCCGCCATCTCTAGTCTGGGAATGAGTTCCTCAGCACTGGCTACAGTTCCTTTTGTTGTGGCCGCGGCGCTATGCGGAGGCGTGCTAGGCGCGTCACGCGCTTCTATCGCTCTTGTCGTTACGGGGGCTTTCTTCTCGTTGGCTGTGCTCATCGCGGTCGGCGTAGCCTTGGTGATGGGCATGAACACACCAAGTGAAATAGGCTATTGGGATTCTGGACTTGACGCACACGACGGTCTTTCAACTGTATTGGGCGAAGATATCGTGGGTACAGTCGTATTGGCGTTGTTCCCGCTTGCTTCCCTGTTTGTGACTGACGTCAGGCGGCGAAGACTCTACGCAACAACAACATTGTTTTTTGTGATATTCGTGTTGAATCCATGGACTGCTCCCTTGCTATCGGAAGTATTGGACAGTGCACTACTGTGGCGTATCTTCTGGTCTGTACCGTTTTTGGTTTCTGCTTCGATCTGTATTACAGCACTTGCAGTTCTCGCCGCCAACAAATTACCGCCAATAGCACGCCATACTGTATTACCGTTGCTGTTGGGGACAGTACTGCTATGTTCAAGTGGTCTGAGTATCTCACCTGACAATAACGTTTTTATCGGATATCCTCGGTACAAGATGGAACCGTTTTCACACGAGATAGCCGAGGAAATTGTACGTCATGCACCACCAAGGTCAACAATCTATGCTCCTATCGAGATAGCGAAACTGATAACGACATTCCGTAAGCATCCCTATCCGATCGTCGTGAGACCCGAGTACTTGGGGTTCGAGCGAATTCGAAGTCACTTTGGTGACTCAGAGTTGGCGAGGCGTATACGTGTGATCGAGATTTTGGAGGGGGTCGACAAACAATCGTCCACCGCAGAATTCTTTCAGGCGCAACTGGCAAGCGACCGCCCTACTATTGTGACTTACGAGACTAAGGTAGAGATGGCCCCCGTGATAGGCGCGTCACTTAAAGCTGCAGGATATGTTGGTGAGAAGCGTGGTATTTACTGGTTATGGCATCGTCGGTAGTAAATCAGGCATTGGCTATCTCTGATCAATTCGCAACATCATTCATTATAAATATGGATTTATGCAGGAAAACGCCAAAAATACTGCATCAGCCACTCAACCTGGCGTCGATATATTTTGGGTTTAACTTTGGATGACATTGGTGGGCAATGTAGCGACAATGAGGTTTGCGATATCTATTTTGGTGACTAATTCAAGAATACATTTACACTTGGGCGAAAGTTGTAGCGACTACTGATCGTAGTCGCTACTGTCGCCGGGAGGGACGCGGGGGTTGCTTGGGGGGGAGGGGCGCGGTTGTTCTGTTCTGCCCGATCTGCTTTTACGTAACTCAGCATGGCGAAATTTGGGTCAAATATGAAAGGCATTTCCTGGCGTGCTGCGATTATGAATCGACGCATGCTAATTTGCATATTTACCAGTTTTGCTTACGGAATGCCTCTCTATATGCTTTGTGTGTTCAAACCGGCAATAAGCCATGCCGAGAAATGATACGCTCAGAGCTTATTGTGACCAAGCCCTATTGATCGTGGATTATAATCTGGAGTGAACCAGGTATGCGGCAGTAATGAAGAGCTGGTTACAGGCGTTGGCTGTCTATCGCCACCCACGGGTGGCCGCGATGCTCTTTCTGGGCTTTTCTGCTGGATTGCCGTTTGTGCTTACGGCCGGGACGATGTCCGCGTGGCTAGCGCGTGAAGGCCTCTCTCGTACCAGTATTGGAATGTTTGCCTGGGTTGGCATCCTCTATGCTTTCAAGTTTGCGTGGTCACCGCTCGTGGACCAGTTGCGTATTCCAGTGCTAACAAAAGCGCTCGGGCGTCGGCGCAGTTGGATGCTCTTCGCGCAGTTCGGAATTGCGCTTTCCCTATTAGCGATGGCAGCAACGGACCCGGCAAGCCACCTCGCTGCGTTCGCTGCCTTGGCCATTTGCGTAGCATTTTTCTCTGCAACTCAGGATATCGCGTTGGATGCTTGGCGCATTGAAGCCGTTGACCTCGAGTATCAGGGAGCCATGGCGGCAAGTTATCAACTCGGTTATCGAATTGCCTTGCTAGTGTCAGGCGCAGGCGCGCTTGTTATCGGCGGTGAATTTTCTTACCCGCTGGCGTACCGCGCGATGGCTGCACTTATGTCAGTAGGCATGATCGTAGTGTTGTTCATTCGTGAGCCAGGAAATGTGCTACAAACCACAAATCAAAATGTAACTGCAGCTGAAAAATCTGGAGGCTGGTTTGGTGAGGCGGTGTTACAGCCATTTACTGAATTCTTTCAACGGAACGGCTCCCAGGCGCTGACTATTCTTGCATTCATAGGAATCTACCGGATAAGCGACATGGTCCTCGGGGTTATGGCCAATCCGTTTTATCTGGCGATTGGTTTTGACGAGGCGCAAATTGCGGCCTATGTCAAAACGGTTGGCTTAGGCGCCGTGCTCAGCGGTGCTGCGCTAGGTGGTGCAACTGTTGCACGTTATGGTTTAGCCGGCCCGCTGATTTTTGGAGCGATAATTCTCGCTCTGACTAATCTCGCGTTTGCAGGTCTGGCCTTTTCCGGTGCCAATGTGCCTTTACTCCTTCTGACCATCGTTGCTGACAATTTAGCACAGGGCTTCACCGGCACTGTCTTCATAGCTTATCTTTCGGGACTCACAAATGTTTTATATACCGCAACCCAGTATGCGATATTTACGTCGATCATGGTGCTGCCTGGAAAGGTTTTGAGCGGCTTCTCTGGAGCTGTTGTCGACGGCTTTGGCTGGCTCAGCTTTTTTATCTATGCTGCAGCTATGGGGATCCCAGCGGTCGTACTTGCCCTGAAAATCGCGCGGCAGCAGCGCGTTGAGAATTTGGCTTGAGTAAATCTTGTGATGAATTGCCAGTGAGTGGTCCAAGAATGCGCGGTGCACAGTTTCGGATACTCCAGTCTGGACCTGAGTGTTCAGGATTACAGCTCGGTTTATGTCTGCCCGGGAGATGATGGTTAGGATATTTGGACTTTAAATATGGAACCGGCGCTCGGAAATTTGGCTGTTTCTGAGCTAATATGTCGCTTGCTGAAAATTTGCATCGTTGATATGAAGTGGTATTGCGCCCCTTCGTCGTGCATTCCTCTGAAAAGGACCCTGATCGAAAGCGGTTTATGGGTGTTACCCGGCCCGCTTGGAGAATCTAAGATGGCTTAATTTTTTGGGGACCCCGTCACGGTTGCAGCAATAAATCATAGTTGCCATAGTTATTATAAATGGGTGAAGATGGGCTTACTAACAGCAATATTAATAAGGCTATGGAAAATGGAGCAGTACTGTATATTCAATTATAGAGGATGCCCATAAGTGGTGGAGCGGTCGGTGAATGTGTTGAATCTCGAAGTACCTCAGAGGTTAGTGGCTGTTCTTGGTATGCATCGCAGCGGTACTAGTTGCCTGACGGGAACACTACAGGAAGCGGGCCTTTTTCTTGGTGATTGTCACACATGGAACAAGCATAACGAGAAGGGTAATAGGGAGAACCAAAAATTCGTCGATCTACATGATGCCATCCTGGCATCTAGTGCAGGTGCGTGGGATTCCCCTCCTGCCAAAGTGACCTGGAGCTCCGAGCACATCGCGGCAGCAAGGCAACTTCTTGCAGACCACGCCGGGGAATCCAATTTTGGCTTCAAAGATCCAAGAGCGCTATTAGTTCTCGATGGTTGGAAGATGCTGTTTCCAGCGATTGAGTTTGTTGGCATCTATCGCCACCCCAATGCAGTTGCCAAGTCTCTTGAAAAACGTAGCAGTAAGTCCAGGGATGAATCGTTAAGATTATGGTATGCCTATAATAGCATTCTATATCGAGAGTACAGGAACAAGGCGTTTCCAATTCTTGATTTTGATGATGATGAGGCGATCTTGGATGAGAAAATATTTCGTGTCGCTGACAAAATGGGTTTGTCTCATCGGAGTGGAGAAGATAAGTTCTATACAGCCGACCTGCGACATAATGATGCAGCGGGAGGCCCATCGCTCCCGTGGAAGGTCAAGCGGTTATACAACAAGCTGAAGACAGCCGGACTTTGATCAGTGTTGGCCAAGTGTTAAACCGCATGCAGCATGGACTTCGTCGATTCAGGAGGCGTGGACAAAGTCGAAACGAAGTGATTGTCAGCTTTGTGTTAATTGTCTATGACATGCCGGTCCAGGCTCAGAATACCGTTCGATCACTGCTACCTGACTATCAGCGAGAAGCACGGCTTCAGGATTATGAGGTCATTATAGTAGAAAACGAATCGGCGAATACGATGAGCCGTGATTTCCTCGATGGTCTGCCGCCTAACTTTTCTTATCATCTTCGAAAAGAAAGCAGACCTACTCCGATCTATGCAATCAATTATGGTATCGAGCAAGCGAAGGGCGACAATATCTGCGTCATGATTGATGGTGCGCGCCTGTTGACTCCCGGTGTCGTGAAAAATGTGATTCTGGGCCATCGCCTTTCACCTCGAGCGGTTGTAACTGTTCCCGGGTATCACCTGGGTTTTGAATTACAACAATTAGCAGTAGGTAGTGGCTATGATGTTGAGCGTGAAAGGGCCCTGATGAATTCGATTTCCTGGCCCGACAATGGTTATAAATTATTTGAAATATCCTGTTTCAGCGGTTCATGTAAGCACGGATTTTATTTGTCTCACAGTGAAAGCAATTGTATTAGTATGCCGCGCGATTTGTGGAGGGAACTCGGTGGTTATGACGTTCGTTTCGACATACGTGGTGGCGGGCTTGTCAATCTGGATCTCTATAAGAGGGCTTGTGAGTATCCTGGGATCACCCATGTCCTCTTGCATGGAGAAGGGACGTTTCACCAGTTCCATGGTGGCTCTACTACCGGAGGCGAGGATATAGAAGCCCGGAAGAAGCTGATTGACGCTATCCGGGATCAATATACACAGATTCATGGAAGAAAATTTACGGCTCCAGAGACTAATCCGATTTATCTAGGGGAGCTATCTCATGAGGTGCAGAAATATGTTCAGATTTCGTCCAATAAAATAATTGAAAGACTTACTAATAGAGCCGAGATGCCTGAAACTTTGGCGCCGTTTATGGATAATTGAGAGGTCAATAGAACATTATGAACAATAAAATATATTTCCCACCATCACTGCAGCGGTTTGAACCTAAACGGATGGTGTTCAGTACCTGGGTTGACCATCTCCCATTTGCATATGATCTCGTTGCCGCCATTCGGCCCAAATTGATTGTGGAGTTAGGCGTATATAATGGCCTCTCCTTCTTTACGTTCTGCCAGTCCATGATTGAGCACGATATCGATGGGGTGGCTTATGGTGTCGATTGCTGGGAGGGCGACGAGCACACAGATGCTTATGATGATTCGATCTACAATGATGTGAGTGATCATGCTCGTGAGCATTATCGTGGAAACACCTATCTGCTGCGTATGTTTTTCAACGAAGCGTTGCAGCATTTTAATGAAAACTCTTTGGATTTGCTCCACATTGACGGTCTGCATACTTATGAGGCAGTCAAGGAGGATTTCACCAACTGGTATCCCAAGGTGAAGCCCGGCGGTATCATTTTGTTTCATGATGTCATGGCCAAGATTAAGGACTTTGGTGCCTGGAAGTATTTTGAGGAGCTCGAGAAAAAGCATGAAGACGTATTCAAATTTAATCACGGCTTCGGCCTGGGAGTGATCAGAAAGCCTGGAGGTGAGCCGAGTGATGACCCACTTTTGAATCTGCTTTTTTCCAAAGATGAAGAGACAGAAAAGCAACTGCGCCAATTCTATGTGCACGCCGGGCTGTTTTTAGAAGCTCGCCGTCAGGCCACCTTTTGGCGCCAAGCTCGAAAGGGGGGGAAGAAGGGTGGGCAGGGTAAAGATAAGCCGGCTGAAGGGGGCGGTGATGGCTAGGAGATACTGTGTGCCTTCGCGTCCAAATATTGTTCCAGATCAAGAAAGCATGGTTCAGGTTCCCTATAGACTAAGCACAGATTGAAGACTTAAAACGAGAGTTCCAGAGTGTTTATGAGGAGCTTTGAGATACGAGTCGCCTGGCCGTAACGGCAGGATGGTGAGGATGTTTTGGAGCAAGCGTATATGGCTTTGGACAGGGCTGTAGGTATTGTGCAGGACAATAAAATGAACGCTAATCGTGATCTCCTTAATCAGGCCAATCAACTCGTCGAGGAGGGTAACTATCGGTCGGCAATTGCGTTGTTGGAGCAGGGTGGAAGTTACGATGATCCTGAGTTGGCACAGCGGCTGATCGAGTTGCGTATACAGGCTTATCCTAAAGTCAAATGGCCGGAGCCTCATGGTAACTGGCCTCCTGTACACGATAATCGCTTTGCGTCTGTTAAGGGTTTTCCAGAGGTCGAATTTGGAAAGCTGGATGTAGGTGCTTTGAAGGCCGGAATTTTGGGAAAAGGCGGCCTGATTGTCCGAGGTCTAATGCGGCCTGAAAGAATTGAGGGAATGCGTGGAAACATTGACCGCGTTTTGCAGGGCAGGATGAATTTGGCCAACGGCGAGCCTGGTGCTGAAGACAATCCTTGGTACCGGAGGTGTTCCAGTGTGCAGGGTGGTCCCGCGCAGTTTCGCGGCGGCGAGCGCTATACCAATATAGGCTCGGTATGGAGCGTTGACAGCCCTCCCATAGCCTTTCAGCTTATTGAGTATTATCGCGAAATTGGACTGCATACCCTGTTGAGCAGCTATTTCGAAGAAGATCCGGTTCTGTCAGTGCGTAAATGGGTGGTGCGCTGTGCGGCGCCGAACAATGGAGCATCTTCAGGGTGGCATCAGGATGGCTATTTTCTGGGAGACGCTTCCAGTATCCGAACTGCGAACCTGTGGATCGCATTGACGGACTGTGGTGGTGATGCGGATGCTCCCGGTCTCGAGATAATTGCCGGTACTGAGAGGAAAATATATGAGACCGGTACTCGCGGATCTCCTTTCAATTGGACAGTCGGTCAGGAACTTGTCGATGAAATTGCTAGAACTAACCCCGTACTGTGCCCCAGATTCAATGCCGGTGACGCCCTTTTCTTTGACCACTTTAATTTGCACAGGACTGGTTTCGGCTTAAACCATACCAAAAATCGCTACGCGATAGAGTCATGGTTTTTTGCAGGATCGACAGCGCCCCTCAAGCAGCAACCGGTGGTTTTCTAATATGACAATTGAAAGTGCGCCAACTGGCGCAACAACCGATGAACTTGATTCTTATCGCGATGTCCTTGAGAAGGTGGAAAAGTTGGTTGGGGATGGCGACTATGAATCGGGTGTTGCCTTGTTGCAAAAGGTAGCTCGAGCTAGCGGCAATGAAGATCTGATGCGACGCTTGATTGAGCTGCGTGTTGAGGCGTTCCCCAAGTTAGCCGATAAAGTAACGCTGGAACCCATGTATGAGGCTAATGAGTTATTGGGTAACACCAGCGCCCTGCGCAGTCGGCTTGGTTCGGATGGATATCTTTTCTTTCGCAACATTGTCCCTGTAGATCTCTTGCAGGAACTGCGGAACCAGATAACAACAATTCTCGCCGAACTGGGCTGGATAGAAGGGGGCCAGGAGCGAATGAAGGCTAAAGCCATCTGCCGCCCGCGCCGTGAGGGACAACCTAAGTTTTTCGAGGCTCATGATCGTATCGTAAAGCTGGAAGCGTTCCACAGTCTGGCGCATGAAGCCAACCTGATGAATGTGATGCGCCAGGCCCTTGGCGATACGGTTTTTCCCCACCCGCTGAGTATTGCCAGGCTTATTTTTCCCGATAGCCCCGAACTCGCCACACCGCCGCATCAGGACTTTCCCAACAACCAGGGTACTCCTAACCTTACCGCCGCCTGGATTCCACTTGGGGACTGCACTATCAAAGATGGATCGCTGGCCATTATGGAGGGCTCGCACAAATATGGTGTGTTGCCTTTAAAGTTTCATCTCGGCGCTGGTAATCGTCGTGCTGTCCTCAGTGAGGAAGTGCTGGCGTGCCGTTGGGTGGGCGCGGATTTCAGGGCTGGTGATATAGTGCTGTTCCCCTCCTTGACAGTGCACAAGGCCATGGAGAATCACAATCTGGAGAATATGCGGCTATCTGTGGATTTTCGTTATCAACTGGAAGGTGAAGCGCTTACCCAGGGATGTCTTAAGCCGCACTTCGATCGTGTCAGTTGGGAGGAAATATACAGAGACTGGAAGTCGGATAAATTTAAATATTACTGGCTGAACAAGGACTACGTTGAAGTTCCCTGGAATGCGGCGTTACATGAATTACCGGAAGGTCATGTCGACGAGGCCTATGAACAGCAGCTTGCATATAACATCGCGTTGACTCGCCGGAAGGAAAGCCGGTCTGCCGGTGATCAGGACTAATTCAACTCAGAGTCGTATTATTACCAGGCCAGTGGTATCTGGTTTTTTGGAAAACATGACGCCCCAAAAAACCAGGTCTCTACCGCGTAGCGCAACTTTGTAAAGTCGTTTCGATACTGGGTTCGATGCAAATAAAAATGGTCGAAAAAAAACGCGTCTCCCGCGTTGAATACAGGCATTAGCGGCTGGTTTTGTGCAAATCGACTGGACACCTGTGAATCACTAACCGACCAATCGAATTGAGCGCCTTCGGCGGAAGCGAGTTTATTCAGCCTCAGTGGCACGACGTCCATCCCCGGGGCACCCGTCTCACCACCGCATTGATTCAGGGGCATCCACATATTTATGCTGTTGATGTTGGTGCCCATAAATGCCCCATCCTGGTGCCACCC
>Ga0105090_10000827_pt1 | contig 15965 bp, 14 predicted proteins | sample PPLLak3March2015_FD_79110 | JGI IMG/M metagenome (GOLD analysis project Ga0105090, IMG submission 79110) | Freshwater sediment microbial communities from Prairie Pothole Lake near Jamestown, North Dakota, USA - PPLs Lake P7 Core (1) Depth... | ecosystem: Environmental > Aquatic > Freshwater >... | reverse complement strand
CGCCTCGAGATCGAGGCGCATCTGCTCGCGCGTGAGCGCATCCAGCGCGCCGAACGGTTCGTCCATCAGCAGCAGCGGCGCATCGTGGATCAGCGCGCGCACGATCGCCACGCGCTGGCGCATGCCGCCGGACAGCTCGTGCGGGTGGCGGTCGGCGAACTCGGCGAGCCCCACTTGCGCCAGCAACTGCATCGCCCGCTCGCGGTAGGCGCGCGGGTCGATGCCGCGCAGCTCGAGCTGCACCAGCACGTTGTCGAGCACGTTGCGCCACTCGAGCAGCACGGGCGACTGGAACACGATGCCGAGGTTGGTCTGCGGCCCGGCCACGCGCGCGCCGCCGACCGCGACCTCGCCCGCGCTCGCCGGATGCAGGCCGGCGATGATGCGCAACAGCGTGCTCTTGCCGCAGCCCGAGGGGCCGACGATGGCGAGGAACTCGCCCTCGCGGATGGCGAGGTCGATGGCCTCGAGCGCGTGCGTCTCCCGCGCCGCCGCGCCGTGCCCGCGGCGGAAGGTCTTCGCCACCCCCTTGAGGTCGACGTACACGGGGCGGACTGCAGCCGCTCCCGCATCCGCACGCGCGACCAAGGGCGCGACGCTCAGCATCACGCGAATGCCGTCGTCCCCGCGAAGGCGGGGACCCAGTGTCGTTGCCACGAAAGACGCTGGATCCCCGCCTGCGCGGGGATGACGCCGCCCAGCAGCGTCACTTCGGCAGGAACTCGTTCGTGTGGAACGCCGTCCACGGCTGGCTCGTCTGCAGGTCGCGGTAGTTCTTGAGGAGCGTCAGCGTCTGGTCCCAGTCGGCCTGCGCGCCCCAGCCGATGCGTCCCTTGCTCGCCTTCGAGTCGAGCAGCTCGAAGTCGACGAGCATCTGGTCGAGCGTGGACTGCCTGTTGAGATCGGGCTTGGCCTTGAGCGCCGCGTCGACCGCAGCACCCGGGTTCTTCTTCGCCTCCTCCCACGACTTGATCGACGCGCGCAGGAAGCGCCGCACCATGTCCGGGTTCTTCTGCAGCGTCTCGTTTTTCGCCATGATCGTCATGCCGACGATGTTGGCGCCCCAGTCGGCGTAGCGCATCGCCGCCGGGTTGCCGCCGCGCTGCTTGATCAGGAAGTACTGGTCGTCGGCGCCGCCGAGCAGCGCGTCGGCCTTCTTCTCCAGCACCGTGACCACCTTCGCCGCCGGGTCGACCTGCACCATCGAGATCTTTCCGCAGTCGACGTTGTTCGCCTTGCACACCGCCTGCAGCAGCGAGCCCAGCGGATCGCCGGGCGATACCGCGACTCGCTTGCCCTCGAGGTCCTTCGGCGTCTTGATGCCGCTCTCCACGAGCGACACCACCGAGAAGCCGGTCGAGTTGAGCAGCGACATCACCGACTTGATCTCGGCGCCCTTCGACGCGGTGAGGATCACCGACGACGAGTCGGCCATGCCGAAGGTGTCCGAACCGGCTGCGACGACCTGCACGGTGTTCGCCGAGCCGCGGCCCTCGTTGATCGTGAGGTCGATGCCCTCGGCGGCGAAGAAGCCGCGCTCCTTGCCGTAGTAGAACGGCACGTGCAGGCCGCCCAGGTACCAGTTGAGCCGCAGCGACACCTTGTCCTGCGCGGCGGCGGTGACGGGAACCGCGAGCGACAGCGCGGCGGCGAGCACTGCGATGCTGCGGATAAGCCGATGCGACATGGTTGCCTCCTCCTCGGTGGGATCTACAGGACGACGTCTTGCGCGCTGCCCTGCTGCGACACGTGCCAGGGGATCGCGATGCGCTCGATCACCTCGACCGTATAGTAGACGGCCAGCCCGATCAGCGACAGCAGCACGATGATCGCGAACACCATCGGCGTGTCGAGCTGGCCGTTGTACTGCAGGAGCAGGTAGCCCAGCCCCTTGTCGGAGGCGACGAACTCGGCCACCACCGCGGCAGTGGCGGCGAGCGCGGCGCCCACCTTCAACCCGGTGAAGATCTGCGGCAGCGCCTGCGGCAGGCTGATCTTCAGGAACATCCTGAGGCTCGACGCGCCCGTCGTCCGGGCGAAGTCCATCACGTCGCGGTCGGCGCTCTTGAAGCCGGCGATCGACGCGACGACGATGGGAAAGAACGACAGCAGGAAAACGAGCAGCAGCTTCGGGGTGAAGCCGAAGCCGAACCAGATGATGAACAGCGGCGCGATGGCGATCTTGGGGATGATCTGCAGGAACACGATCACCGGGTAGACCGACTGCTCCATGAACCGCGAGTAGGCGATGGCAAGCGCGAGCGGGATGCTCACCACCACCGCGAGCACGTAGCCGGCGAGGATTTCCTGCGTGGTCACCCACGCCCCGCCCATCACGATCTCGTGGCGCTTCCAGAACTCGACCCACACCCTGGACGGCGGCGGCAGCAGGTATTCCTTGACGCCGAAGGCGCGCACGCCGACTTCCCAGAGCACGATCAGGGCGGCGAACACCAGCATCGCGCCAACGCGCTTGCGCAGCCATCCACCGATGGCAGCCGCGCGCGACGAGCGCGTCCGGGCGGGCAGGGTGCCCGTGGCGCCGCTCATGGCGCGTCCCACGGCGCCGGCGGCGCATCGAGCTGCCACGTTCCGTACTCGGCAGGGACGTTGATCTCGAGCACCTCAAGGTCGTCGGAGCGCGCGATCACGTTGTGCGGCACGCCCGCCGGCTGCGCGAGGCCGGATCCTGCCGTCACCACCACGTCGCCGGCTACGCCGGCGAAGCGGAACGTGAGCGAGCCGCGCAGCACGTAGACGAAGTGCGCGGTCATGTCGTGCCAGTGCCAGCCGGTGGCCGAGGGCAGCGGCGCGATCGCGCGGATATGCTTCGCGCCGATGCGCCCACCCGTGGACTTCGCGAGGCCGAGATCGCGGTACTCGACGTCGGCGCGCAGGCCCTCGCGCGAGAACTGCGAGGTGCGGCCGTCGGCGAGCGCGAGCTGCGAGAGCGCCCGCGCGAGCGCCAGCGGGCCATCGTAGCGGGCTTCGGCGCTCATGCCGCCCTCAGTCGCTCGCGCGCCGGCCACAAGTCCGTAAGCTCCGCCGCGGCTGCCAGCGCATCGGCTGCCAACTCCTCGCGCCTCGCACCGTCCATGCGCGCCGTTGGGCCGGCGATGCTCACCGTGGCGACGACGCTCGCGCCGGGATGGCGCCGCGCGCGTACCGCGGCGGCCACTGCCGCGACGCCTGGCTCGCCTTCCTCGACCGCCTCGCCCCAGCCGCGCTTGCGCGTCGTGCGCAGCTCGCGGCGCAGCGCGGTCAGCGTGGTCACCGCGCGCGGGCCGCAGCGCACGCGGCCGATGAGCGCCGCACGCTCGACGATCGCGAGCGCGTGGGCTTCGGGCAGCGACGCGAGCCACACCTTGCCCGTCGCCGTCGCATGCAGCACCACCTCGCGGCCCGCCTGGTCGTCGTAGCGCAGACCGTGCGCGGCGCCCTGCGCCTTCGCGACCCAGGTGAGCGTTTCGCCGTCGACCACCGCCAGGCGCGCCAGTTCGCCCGTGCGCGCGGCGAGCGCGTCGAGCACCGGCTGCGCGACGTCGGCGACGCCGGTCGCGGCGATGAAGCGGAAGGCGAGCGCGGGCAGCTTGTAGGTGAGCGCGTAGCGCCGGCTTGCCGGGTCCTGGCGCACGAAGCCGCGGCCCTCGAGCAGTGCGAGGAAGCGGTGCGTGGCGCTCTTGGGGATGGCGAGCCGCGCGCCGACCGCGGACAGCGCGAGCCCGTCCGGCGCCTCGGCGAGCAGTTCGAGGACGTCGAGGCAGCGCTGCGCGGGCGAGTAGAGCATGGAGGCAAACTGGAACGCCGTTCCACTTTCCACGATTGCCGCGCGCGGGTCAAGCTGCGCTGCAACACGGTGCGCAAGCGCCAGCCCGGTGCCCCTGCCTGCACCGGGGATCGCCGCGGCCCTGTGACGGAAGCTGCCCGTCGGATCGGTGCCGGGGAAGGCGGAACTCAGCAGCAGCTCGCCCCGCCATCGACGGCGAGGACCTGCCCGGTGACGTGGCGCGACGCTTCGGAGGCCAGGAACACGACCGCGCCCATCAGGTCCTCGTCGCCGCCAAGGCGGTGCAGCGGCGTCGCCGCGATCACCGCCTGCTCGATCTTCTCGAGCAGGCCGGCCGACATCTTCGACGGGAAGAAGCCGGGGCAGATCGCGTTGACGTTGATGTTGTGGCGGCCCCACTCGGCCGCGAGCGCGCGAGTGAAGTTGACGACCGCGCCCTTGCTGGTGTTGTAGGCGATCGTCGTCATGCCCGGCGGGTTGCCGGCGAGCCCGGCGATCGAGGCGACGTTGATGATCTTCCCCGACCGCCGCGGAATCATCACGTGCTTGCCGACGTGCTGCGACAGGAAGAACACCGCGTGCACGTTGAGATCGATGACCTTGTGCCACGCCTCCGCCGGATGGTCCTCGGCCGGCGCGCCCCACGTCGCTCCCGCGTTGTTGACCAGGATGTCGATGGTGCCGAAGTGGCCGACCACGCGCTCGACCAGCGCCGGAATCGTGTCGAGCTTCGCGAGGTCGCCGACGACCGTCAGCACCTCGATGCCGAGCGCCTCCAGCTGCGCCTTCGCGTCGGCCAGCTCGTCGGCCTTGCGCGCCGTGATCGCGATCTTCGCACCCATGTCGCCCAGGGCCTTTGCCATCTGCAGGCCCAGCCCGCGCGAGCCGCCGGTGATCAGGGCGACCTTGCCGGTGAGGTCGAACAGCTCTCTGACGCTCATGTTCCGCCTCGCTATGCGTGGGCTCAGGCTGGTGCCGCGGACGACTTCGGCTTGCCCGACTTCGACAGTCCGCGGCGGAGGAACTCGATGCCCGCGATCACGCGCTTGTGCACCTCGTCCGGGCCATCGGCCAGACGCAGGCTGCGGCCTTGCGCGAAGAACGCAGAGAGCAGGGTGTCGTCCGTGACGCCGGCACCGCCGTGAATCTGTATCGCGAAGTCGACCACCTGCTGCAGCACGTTGGGCGCCACGACCTTGATCGCCGAGATTTCGGTCATCGCGCGCTCGGCGCCCACCTGGTCCATCTTCCACGCCGCGTAGAGCGTGAGCAGGCGCGCCTGGTCGATGGCGATGCGCGCCTCGGCCACGCGCTCCGGATTGCCGCCCAGCCGGATCAGGCTGTCGCCGAACGCCGTGCGCGCCGCGCCGCGGTCGATGGCGAGCTCCAGCGCCTTCTCCGCCGCGCCGATACAGCGCATGCAGTGGTGGATGCGTCCGGGACCGAGGCGTCCCTGCGCGATCGCGAAGCCCATGCCGGGGCCGCCGATGAAGGCGGACAGCGGCACGCGCACGTCGCGGAACGTGACCTCGCCGTGGCCGTGCGGCTCGTCGTAGCGGCCGAACACCGGCAGCATGCGCTCGACGGTGATGCCCGGGGTGTCCAGCGGCACCAGCACCATCGAGTGCTGCTCGCGGCGGCCCTGCGCCGGGTCGGGCGTGAGCGCCATGAAGATCGCGACCTGCGCGTGCGGATCGCCCAGGCCGCTCGACCACCACTTGCGGCCGTTGAGCACGATCGTGTCGCCCTCGACGACGGCGGTCGCGCGCATGTTCGTCGCGTCCGACGAGGCCACGTCGGGCTCGGTCATGCAGAAGACGCTGCGCACGGCACCGTCGAGCAGCGGCGCGAGCCACCGCTCCTTCTGCTCGGCGCTGCCGTAGCGCCACAGCACCTCCATGTTGCCGGTGTCGGGCGCGTTGCAGTTGAACACCGTCGGCGCGAGCAGGCTGCGCCCCATCTGCTCGGCGACGTGCGCGTACTCCTGGATCGACAGCCCCGCGCCGAGCTTCGCGTCGGGCAGGAACAGGTTCCACAGGCCTTGCGCACGCGCCTTCGCCTTGAGATCCCCGAGCAGCGACGGGACGCGCCAGCCGCGCCAGTCCGCGCCGCCGGTGCGGGCGACCTCGGCCCAGTAGCCTGCCTCGACGGGTTCGATCTCGCCGGCGATGAACGCCCTGGTGCGCGCGAGGAAGTCCCGCCCGCGCGGGGAGAGCTCGAAGTCCATGGCTTGCCTGTTCGACGTGGGAGCGGAGAGCAATGGTAGGATCGGCGCGGCGATGAAGGAAGCGGAAGTTCGTCATCGCAGGACATGAAGAGGGTCCGTGACGGCGCCGGCGCACGCTCTCCCGCGAAGCGTATCCGGCCGCCGCCCTTGGCGGCGGCCCTGCCGCAGTAGACTGGACTGACCTGGCGGACCGCGGCGATCCGCCGCAGCGTCGGGCAAGCAATCATCTTGGCGAATCCCGAACCGGGTTGCGATTGCGACTGGATCGTCGTCTGTTCCGGCTTCGGCGGCTCACGTCCAGGCAGGTAGGAGCTTCAACCATGCAAGGCGAAATCCGTCCCGATTCAAAAGCCGTCGCCGCCGAGCTGCGGGCCTGCCTGCAGCGCCAGCGCGATGCCTACCTGGCGCACCCGGTGCCGACGCTGGCCGAACGCAAGGACGACCTGCGCCGGCTCGCCGGCTTCGTGAAGGAGCACAAGGACGCGATCTGCGACGCGATCAGCGCCGACTACGGCAACCGCTCGCGCCACGAGACGTTGCTGCTCGAGGTCATGCCGGTCGTGAAGGACGTCCAGGAGACGCAAAAGCACCTCGCCGAGTGGATGCGGCCGCAGCGCCGCTCGGTGGACCGCATCGCGTTCGGGCTGGCGAGCAACAGCGTCGTCCCGCAGCCACTCGGCGTGGTGGGCGTGATCGTGCCGTGGAACTTCCCGTTGAACCTTTCGATGGTCGGGCTCGCCGCGATCTTCGCCGCCGGCAACCGCGCGATGGTCAAGATGAGCGAGAACTCACGGCACTTCGCGCGCCTGCTGATCGAGCGCATTCCGGCGTACTTTCCGCCGGACAAGTTGCGCATCTTCGACGAGACCGGTGGCGTGGGCATCGAGTTCTCCAATCTGCCTTTTGACCACCTGCTGTTCACCGGGTCGAGCACCACCGGGCGCGCCGTGATGGCGGCCGCGGCGAAGAACCTCTGCCCGGTGACGCTGGAACTGGGCGGCAAGGCGCCGGCCGTGGTGTGCGACGACTTCCCGCTCGCCACAGCGGTCGAGCGCATCATGCACGTGAAGCTGCTCAACGCGGGGCAGATCTGCACGACGGTCGACCACGTCTTCGTGCCCCGTGCGGAGGTCGACGAATTCGCCCGGCTCGCTGCCGCGGTCGCGGCGAAGCGCTACCCCCGGCTCGACACGCCGGACTTCACGTCGATCATCGACGCTCGCTCGTTCGAGCGCCTGACCGGCGCTCTGGAGGACGCCGGCCGGCGCGGCGCGAAGGTCGTGAACCTGCTCCCCGGCCCGGCCTGGGATCCCCCGACACGCAAGATCTCGCCGCACGCCGTGCTCGATGCGCCAGCGGACTGCGAGCTGATGCAGCGCGAAATCTTCGGCCCGATCCTGCCGATCGTCGCCTACGATTCGCTCGACGAGGTGATCGGCCGCATCAACGCCGGGCCGCGGCCGCTGGCCCTGTATCCGTTCAGCCACGACCAGCGCCGCCTCGACCACCTGCTCGAGCGCGTGATGTCCGGCGGCGTGTCGATCAACGACGCGCTCCTGCACGTCGGCCAGCACGACCTCCCGTTCGGCGGCATCGGCGAGTCCGGGATGGGGCACTACCACGGCTACGAGGGCTTTCTCACGTTCTCCAAGCTGCGGCCGGTGTTCCGCCAGTCGCGCTTCTCGACCATCGCCCTGCTGGCCCCGCCCTACGGCAAGCTGGCCGACCGGATGATCTCGTTCCTCATCCGCTGACGGCGCGCCCGGCGGCGGCTACACTGCGCCCGCGGCCGGACGCAACGCGTCGGCCGGACCCGCTTCGAAGGCGGTGCTTACCCTGCCAGGAGGGCCGTGATGGAGCAGAAGTACGCAGCGTCGGTCGAGAAGGTCTTCGCCCTGCTCACCGATCCCAAGTGGCTGCAGGAACGCAGCGCAGCGCTCGGCGAGCTGTCCGCCAAGGTGAAGGCGAAGAAGGGCGGCGGCGGCGTCGTGCTGACGATGCGCCGCCGCGTCAAGCGCGACCTGCCGGGGCTCGTCGCCAGGGTCCTGAGTACCGAGGCGGACCTGGTCTTCGAGGAGAACTGGTCGGCGGCGGCGGAGGACGGCTCGCGCACCGGCACGCTGACGATGGACGCCGTGGGCCAGCCGGTGAAGATGACGGCGACCTTCGAGCTGATCCCGTCCGGCAAGGGCAGCGTGTACCGCATCAGGCACGCTTGCAAGTCGAGCGTGCCGATCATCGGCGGCATGGTGGAGAAGTTCGCGCTGGGCCAGGTGGAGTCGGGCTGCGCCGACGAGTTCGCCTACCTGGTCGGTGAGCTCAAGAAGCGCAAGTAACGCGAAGCGCCACCTGAGGGGGAGGATGGGATGAAGACGATCGAGCCGGGCGACCTGCCGCTGCAGCGCGCCTACCGCTGGGAGAAAGAGCGCGCCGCGAACATCTTCCTGACCCAGCCCATGGGCGACGGCGTGGTCCGCGACTGGACCTGGGCGCAGGCGATGGACGAGGCGCGCCGCGTGGCGGCGTGGCTGAAGGCGCAGGGCTGGGAGCCGGGCTCGCGCGTGGCCATCATGAGCAAGAACACGGCCTGGTGGATCATGTCCGACCTGGCCATCTGGATGGCCGGGTACGCGAGCGTGCCGATCTATCCGAACCTCGTCGCGGAGACGGTGCGGCAGATCCTCGAGCACTCCGAAGCGAAGCTGTGCATCGTCGGCAAGCTCGACGACTGGAAGTCGATGCAGCCCGGCATCCCGCCTGGCCTGCCCTGCATCGCCACTCCGTTATGCGACATGACGGGCCTCCCCACCTGGCAGAGCGTCGTCGACAAGACGCAGCCGCTGGCGGAGAGCCCGACGTTCCCCGCGGAGACGATGGCCACCATCATCTACACCTCGGGCACGACGGGCATGCCCAAGGGCGCGGTGCACGGGTTCGCCGCGTTCGGGTATGCCGCGAGGACGCTGGTGAAGATCGTCGGGATGAAACCGGACGATCGGGCGCTGTCGTACCTGCCACTGGCGCATGTGGCCGAGCGCTGCGTGGTCGAGGCCACGAGCATCTACATGGGCTCGCGCATCTATTTCGCGGAGTCGCTGGAGACCTTTCTTGCCGACCTGCAGCGCGCAAGGCCCACGTTCTTCTTCTCCGTGCCACGGCTGTGGGTCAAGTTCCAGCAGGGCGTCTTCGCCAAGATGCCGGCGCGCAAGCTCGCCCGGCTGATGTCGATCCCCATCCTCGGCGGCATCGTGAAGCGGAAGATCCTGCGGCAACTGGGCCTCGATTCGGTGCGCTTCGCCGGCACGGCCGCGGCGCCCATGCCCCCCGACGTACTGGCCTGGTACCACAAGCTCGGCCTGGAGCTGCTCGAGGGCTACGGCATGACCGAGCACTTCGGCCTTGCCACGTGCACGATGCCCGGGCAGGGGCGCGTCGGCTACGTCGGCAGCCCGGTCGAGCACTGCGAGGTGAAGCTGTCCGACACGGGCGAGGTGCTGAGCCGCGGACCGTCGCACATGCAGGGCTACTTCAAGGAGCCCGGCAAGACGCAGGAGACGATGACCGCCGACGGCTGGCTGCGCACCGGCGACCTCGGCGTGTTCGACGAGGCCGGCCGCCTGCGGATCGTCGGCCGCGCCAAGGAGCAGTTCAAGACGAGCAAGGGCAAGTACGTCGCGCCCGCGCCCATCGAGGGCAAGCTCATGGCGTTCAACAGTATCGAGGCGTGCATGGTGACCGGCCTCGGTTTCGCGCAGCCGTTCGCGCTGGCGATGCTGCCCCCGGGCCGCTGGGAGCTGCTCAAGGCGCCTGACGCCCGTAAGGCGTTCACGGCCGAACTCGCTGCTCATCTCGACAAGGTCAATGCGGAAATCGACCCCCACGAGCGGCTGGACTTCGTGGTGATCGTGGCCGAGCAGTGGACCATCGAGGGCGGCTTCATCACGCCCACGCTCAAGCTGAAGCGCAACGTGGTCGAAAAGCACTACGAGGCGTATTTCGAGGCCTGGGTGAAGTCGCGCAAGCCCGTCGTCTGGCACGAGCGTTGATGCGGTGAGCCCCGTCCGCCTGAACCCGCTCGACGCGGCGTGGATCCTGACGGAGGCGCGCGCCACGCCCAACCACGTCGGCGGGCTGCTGCAGTTCCGCCTGCCCGACGACGCGCCGCGCGAGTTCATGCGCGAGCTGATAGCCGAGTTCCGCAGCCACCGCGACTTCACGCCGCCCTGGAACCGGCGCGTGAAGTTCCCGCTGAGCCTGAATCCGATGCCCATCTGGATCGAGGACGACGACATCGACCTCGAGTACCACGTGCGCCATGCGGCGTTGCCGTGGCCGGGCGGCGAGCGCGAGCTGGGCGAGCTGGTCGGCCGGCTGCAGAGCTCGCCGATCGATCTCTCGCGCCCGCCGTGGGAGTGCACGATCATCGAGGGACTCGACGACAACCGCTTCGCGCTGTTCGTCAAGATGCACCACTCGCTGATCGACGGCGTGAGCGGGATGAAGCTGCTGCAGCGGGCGATGTCCACGGACCGCGGGAGGAGCCTCGGCATGCCGCCGTTCTGGGCCTCCGGCGCCGAGCGGGAGGCGCGCGCCGAGGTTCCGCCGCCGACGTTCGCCAACGTGGCCTCCGCGGCCGTCAAGGCGCTGAGCGGCCAGGTGCAAACCGTGCCGCAGCTGTTGTCCGCGTTCGGCAAGATCGTGAAGCGCATCGGCGACCCGGGCGAGGGCATGGTCGTGCCGTTCGTCGACTCGCCGCGCTCGGTGCTGAACACCCGCATTCGCGAGAAGCGGCGCTTCGCCACGCAGCAGTTCTCGCTGGAGCGCATGCGCACGCTGGCCAGGGCGGCCGACTGCACGCTGAACGACGTCGTGCTGGCGATCTGCAGCGGCGCGCTGCGGCGCTTCCTGCACGAGCGCAACGAACTGCCCGAGCGCTCGCTCACCGCCGGCATCCCCGTGTCGGTGCGGGCGAAGGACGACGAGGGCACCGGCAACGCGATCACGTTCATCATCGCCAAGCTGGGCACCGACATTGCCGATCCGGTCGAGCGCCTGGAGGCAATCCGCACGTCGGTCCGCTACGCCAAGGCGCACGTGCAGGGCCTGCCGAGGCAGGTCATGGAGCAGTACACGATGCTGCTGATGGCGCCCACGCTGATCACGATACTGACGGGCATCGGCGGCCGCGTGCCGCCGATGTTCAACGTCACCATCTCCAACGTGCCGGGGCCGGACAAGCCGCTGTACTTCCGCGGCGCCGAGCTCCTGGCCACCTACCCGGCGTCGATCGTGCAGCACGGGCTGGCGCTCAACATCACCTGCCAGAGCTACGCGGGGTCGATGAACTTCGGCTTCACCGGCTGCCACTCGGCGGTGCCGAGCCTGCAGCGCATGGCGGTGTACTCCGCGGATGCGTTGGACGAACTCGAGGCGGCGATTCTGCGTCCGCCCCCCGTCGCGCCGAAAAAGGCGTCGCGGCCGCGCACCCGCGCGAAGCCCCGCGCCGGCAAGCCGGCTGCAGTCAAGACCGTGAATTCCCGCAAGGCCAAGGCGCCCGAACCGGTGGCGGCGAAGCCCCCTGTTGCGCCGCCCAAGGCCAGGAAAGCCAAGGCCGCGCAGGGCAGGGCGGCGAAGGCGCGCTCACCCGTTGCCACCAAGGCTTCCCGCGCGCGCAAGCGCAAGGCAGCGTAGACGCTTGCACGGGATGCGCCGCGCCCTTCAGCAGGTGCGCCGGAGGGTGGGTACGCGCGTCGGCAGGATCTCACCATGATCGAATTCGCGCTCGCCATCGTCGTCGCGCTTGGCCTGTTCTGGGCCATCGCACGCTTCCACCTGCGCGGGCCGGACCTGTCCGCATTCGACCGGCCGCCGGGGCAGCACTTCGCGAGTACTGCGCCCGGTGAAGGCCACCGGACCGTCGTCGCCTCGCTCGGCCGGGTCGCCGTCGTGCTGCGGGAACTGCCGCGCAGCGAGCACCTCCGAGTGCTGCGCAGAGCCATGGACGAGATGTTCTCCTCCGACGGTCTCGGGGTGAGTTTCGTGCCTTGTGACGCCGGCGGCATCCCGGCCGAGTGGGTGACGGCCCCCGGCGCGGACGCGGACAGGCGCGTGCTCTACATCCATGGCGGCATGTTCACGATGGGCAGCCCGGTGAGCCACCGGCGCCTGACCGCAGAATTCGCGAAGATGACCGGTGGCGCGGTGCTGGCGATCGACTACCGGCGCATGCCGGAGCACCCGCGCATGGCGGGCATCGAGGATTGCCGCGCGGCGTACCGCTGGCTGCTCGACCACGGCCCGGCCGGACCTGTGCCTGCCGCGAAGCTCTGGGTGGCCGGCGACTCGGCGGGCGGCAACCTCGCGCTGGCGCTGATCGCGTGGGTGCGCGATGCGGGCCTGCGCGCGCCGGACGCGGCGGTCGCGTTCTCGCCCGCCACCGACTCGACGATGGCGAGCCCGAGTCTGCGGTCGAACCTCGCCACCGACCCGATAGTCGGCCCGCTGTTCGGCGGATTGGCGAAGTTCCCCAACGCCGTGCTGCGCTGGTACGTGTGGATCCAGACCCGCGTCAACCCGCGCGATCCGCGCATCTCGCCGGTCTACGGCGACCTCTCGCGGCTGCCGCCGGTGCTGGTGCAGGCGAGCGAAGCGGAGATGCTGCGGGACGACGCTCGCCGGTATGTGAATCGCGCTGTGGCAGCCGGCTCGCCGGTGAAGCTGCAGACCTGGGACCACATGGTGCACGTCTGGCAGATCTTCCACCCCGATCTCGCCGAAGGTCGCGAGGCGCTCGAGGAAGTGCGCAAGTTTCTTGCGGCGAAATCAGGGTCTGACCCCAATTTCCGCTAGTACTCCACCGGGACCGGATCCAGCGACCGCCACAAGTACCAGGTCGCGACGCTGCGCCACGGTCGCCACGCGCGCGCGCGGCGCGCGATGGTCGAGGCGGCCACGCGCCGTCCGCGGTGGTAGTGGACCGCGACCGCACGCTGCAGCCCGATGTCGTCGAGCGGCAGCACGTCGGGCCGCAGTTCGTGGAAGATGAGGAACATCTCGGCGGTCCAGCGGCCGATGCCCTTGACCTCGCACAGCTCGCCGATCAGCGCCTCGTCGTCGAGCCGTCTCCACGCCGCAGGGTCCAGCCGCCCCGAGGCGAAGCGGGCGGCGAGGTCGCGCACGTACTCCGCCTTGCGCTGCGAGAGCCCGCAGGCGCGCAGCGCCGCCGGCCGGGCAGCCGCCACCTGCTGCGGATCGAGCGCGGGAAACGCGGCCTCCGCCTCACGCGGCGCAACGTGCGCGACAAAGCGCCGCCACACGGCCTCGGCCGCCTTGACCGAGATCTGCTGGCCGACGATGGCGCGCGCCAGCGCTGTGAACGCGTCGCTGCGCCGGGCGAGGTGGATGCCGGGGTAGGCGGCGATGAGCGCGCCGAGCACCGGGTCGGCGTCGGCAAGCTCGCCCGACGCCTGCTCCCACCACGCCGGCCTGCTCACGCGGTCATGCCGTGCGCGCTGCGCGCAGCCGCGCCCGCTTGCGCCACGCCGCGACGACGTGGCAGCGCCAGCCGACCCGGACCACGCACCACCCGATCAGCGCGAGCGTCAACGAGAGCAGGAGGACGCCCAGCGCCAGCGGCTTGCCGAGCTGGCCCATCCATGCGGCGACGGCGCCGAGGTACGCGTACGACATGGAGAACTCCGGCGGCGGCACAGGCACGGCGTCGGCCCCGCCCACGAACAGCGCGCCGTATTCGTAGGCGACCAGGTAGAGCGGGACGATGGTGAAGGGATTCGTGTACAACGTCGTGATGGCGGCGAGGGGAAAGTTGGCGCGCAGGGCGATCGACAGCAGCACCGAGGCCAGCACCTGCAACGGCCCCGGCACGAGGCCGGCGAACAGGCCGATCGCCACCGCGCGTGCGGTCGAGCGGCGATTCATGTGCCACAGGTCGGGGTCCGCGAGACGTGGCGCGTACTGCTTCACCCACGGGTGGCCCGTGATGTCGGCGACGAAGGGTTCGAGGCGGCGCGTCAAGCGCCGGAAGAGGTGGCGGGCCATGGGGAGAGTGCCGAATATGGTACATTGCGCCGTTTTTTTCGGGGCGTTGGCGACCAATGGGGCGTAGTCGGGCCGGATCGGCCGGATTTTCGGCGATGAACGGCGGCAGGCTGCACCTCGCGGCGCTCCTGCTGGCGGCGTTCGCGATGGTCGCCCCGCCGGCGAGCGCCGCCGATCCGCAGAAGGTGCTGCGGATCGTCTTCAACGCCGCGGAGACGGGCTTCGACCCGGTCCGCGTGTCGGACAACTACTCGAACATCGTCAACGGCGCGATCTTCGAGACGCTGCTCACCTACGACTACCTGGCGCGGCCGGCGAAGCTGGTGCCGCAGACCGCCGAGTCGATGCCCGAGGTCACCGACGGCGGGCGGACCTTCACCATCCGCATACGCAAGGGGATCATGTTCGCCCCCGACCCGGCATTCAAGGGCAAGCCGCGCGAACTCACCGGCGACGACTACGTCTACTCGTTCAAGCGCTTCGTCGATCCCAAGATCCGCTCGCCGTGGGCGTTCATGTTCGAGGGCCGCATCGAGGGCATCGACGAGCACGTCGAGGCGGCGAAGCGCAACGGCAGGTTCGACTACGAGGGCCGCGTCGCGGGCCTGCAGGCACTGGACCGCTACACGCTGCGCATCCGGTTGAAAGAGCCGAACTACGTCTTCCTCTTCACGCTCGCGCACACACCGATCGCGGCGATGGCGCGTGAGGTGGTCGAGGCCTACGGCGACGACCTCTCCGCGCACCCGGTCGGCACCGGCCCCTACAAGCTGAAGGAGTGGAAGCGCTCGAGCAAGATCGTGCTCGAGGCCAATCCCGACTTTCGCGGCTTCACCTGGGACTTCAAGCCCGAGCCGGGCTCGGCGTGGGACGAGCGCGTCGTCGCCCAGATGAAGGGCAAGAAGATGCCGCAGATCGGCCGCGTGGAGATCAGCGTCATCGAGGAGGAGCAGTCGCGCTGGCTCGCGTTCCAGAACGGCGAGCTCGACTACATCAACGTGCCCGGCACGTTCCGCTCGCAGGTGTTCGACGCCGAGCGCAAGCTGCTGCCGGTGTGGCAGCAGAAGGGCGTGACGACGTTCAACCAGATCGAGCCGGACGTCGTCTACACGTTCTTCAACTTCCGCGATCCGATCGTCGGCGGCTTCGCGAAGGAGAAGATCGCGCTGCGCCGCGCGATCACCATGGCCTACGACCTCGAGGAGGAGATCCGCGTGATCCGCAAGGGGCAGGCGATCCGCGCGATCATGCCGATCCCGGTGGGGGTGGTCGGCCACGACCCGAACTGGAAGCCGCTCAACAACTACGACCCGGCACTGGCCAACAAGCTGCTCGACCACTTCGGCTACAAGAAGGGCCCGGACGGATACCGCAGCCTGCCCGACGGCAAGCCGCTGCTGCTGCGCTACTCGACGGGTCCAACTTCGTTCGACCGCGAGAGCAACGAGCTGTGGAAGAAGTCGATGGACGCCATCGGCATCCGCATCGAGTTCCAGCAGGGCAAGTTCGCCGACCACCTCAAGGCGGCGAAGGTCTGCCAGCTGATGATGTGGGGCGCCTCCTGGCTCGCCGACTACCCCGACGGCGAGAACTTCATGCAGCTGCTCTACGGACCGAATACCGGCCAGAGCAACAACGGCTGCTACGAGTCGAAGGCGTTCGACGCGTTCTACGAGAAGATGATCAGGCTGCCGGACTCGCCCGAACGCAACCGCCTGTTTCTCGAGATGACCCGGCAGATGGAGGTCGAAGGTGCGTGGGTGTTCGGCACGTCGCGCGAGCGCAACCAGGTCATCTGGCCGTGGGTGAAGGGCTACAAGAAGCACCCGATCCTGCACTCCGACTTCATCTACCTCGACGTGGAGCCGCGCCGCAAATGACGCCGCTCCGCTT
>Ga0105090_10000826_pt1 | contig 15965 bp, 13 predicted proteins | sample PPLLak3March2015_FD_79110 | JGI IMG/M metagenome (GOLD analysis project Ga0105090, IMG submission 79110) | Freshwater sediment microbial communities from Prairie Pothole Lake near Jamestown, North Dakota, USA - PPLs Lake P7 Core (1) Depth... | ecosystem: Environmental > Aquatic > Freshwater >... | reverse complement strand
TATTATGCGTATCGACGCATGATCGCAGCATGATTGCAGAAGTTCGCTGCATGAACGCAACCGTTCGGCCCTTTCGTGACTTTCTACTTTGCGCCCAAGGCGACCGGCCGGCAAGGGGTCCTGCCGGGCTCACGAATTACGGATGCGGCGTCCGTGTGCGAGGCGTAATCAGGGATCACAACTCGAACGCACGTCCCTCAGGCGGCATGCCCGCGCCTGGCGGGGCCGGAGGTGTGAGATGCGGATACGGACGATCCCCCGACTCATCGGTCTGGCGCTACTGCTTGGCGGTGCGCCCCAAGCCGCGACGGCGGCCGCGGCGTTCGAGATCTACGGTGCGTGGCACTGTGGAAATGATTACTGCACGTGGTCGAGCGTGCGCGACGTCAGCGAGTTCGATGCGAAAAATCACTGGTTGATCGATCGCGGTGACGAGACGCCGTCGGTGAACCTGGTCGTGTTGAGCTTCGTGCATCCCTTGAAGCTGCTGAACAAGACGACGGATGCCGGGACGCTTAACGGTGTGCCCCGCGGCATGACGCCGGACATCGTCAGCTACTTCAAGGCGCACGGGGTGCGGGTGATGCTGTCGATCGGCGGCATTACGTACACCAAGGCGTGGAACGAGGCGCTCGCACAGAACCCGACACAGTTGGGACTCAATGCGGCCGCTGTGGCCCAGCAGCTCGGCGTCGGTATCGAAATCGACTACGAAGAGAACCGCTCACCGAACCTGGCGGGCCTTCAGGCTTTCATCGACGCGTACCGCTCGAAGCTTCCCTATGACTCGAGCGGGGTCAATCACGCAGCGCGTCTCACGATCGACCTCGCGGCCGGAGATCGCTGGCTGATTGCGATCACGCGCAAGGCGACCGCCGATTGGCTCAACGGCCCCTTTCCCCTGCTCGACTATGCCAATGCCATGGTGCCGGCGCGGCAGCCGAGCGTGCGCGACGCGATTGCCAACTGGCAGGAACACGTGGACGGCAAGCCGCAGTACGCCCCGCCGATCCCACCGCTTGCCCCCGCACGGTTCACGGGCAGCGTGTACCTGGTCGGCGGCAAGGTCATCCCGGAGTGCAACAATTTCTCCAGGTCACTGCAGAACCTGACCGGCAGCTTCGTGACGACCGTTGAGCCCAAGGCTTTGGGTGCAACGTCGGCCGGCATGCTCGGCTACATGTTCTGGGCCGCGGAGTGCTCAGGTACACGCAGCGTGTGCACCAACCCGCCGAATAGCTGCGAAGGTGGCGTGGGTGCGGGTGCAACCTCGTACGCCGTGCCGATCCCGATGCCAGCGCTGACCCGGCACTGACCGGGCCGGCCTCCGCCCTGCCCTTCCGACTCCGCGAAGCTCACGTGGTGAGCCTCGCGGGGTTCATGCTGTCCGCAGTGGACGGCAGGAGGCGGGATTCATGAGCGAAGACAACAACGTGATCGACTTCGAACGGCGGGCGGCGCAAGTGAGGGCCCTGCACACGGGGTACCTGCTCACGGAACTGGACTGTAAACCGGCATCGAAACTTGACCAGATATCCAGGCGAACCGGCGTCGAACTCGGACCATGCATGACTCGCGAGATTCCAAGTGAATCGGCCGGTTACATCATTCCGGAGTGGTCAACGGTGGACGCCTGTTGCTGGTCAAGGTTTGGCGCCGGTTGACAACCCGTCGATCAGCCCCGAAGTCGACGCGATGGTTAACGCCACGATCGCGGCGCTCGAAGCGGCCGGTGCGACGGTGATTGACGGCACCAAGATCCCGATCGAGCCGGCCTATGGCCCGGAGTTCGAGGCGCTACTCTGCGAGTTCAAGACCGACATTGCCGCGTATCTCGACGCCTACACCGAAGCCGGCTACCCGAAGACGCTCCAGGACCTGATCGATTTCAATAACGACAACCCGGAGCTCGAGTCCGGAGCGCCGGAGTCCGACTGGAATTCTCTGATCTTCGAACTCGCCCAGGCAACCGGCGGCCGCAGCGATCCGGCATGCACCGCGGCTCGCGCGGCCGCAACGCCGGTCGCGCAGGCGGCGATCGACGACACGCTGGTCGCGGACGACCTCGACGCGATCATTGCCCCGACGAACGGCCCGGCCTGGGTCACCGACCCGGTCAACGGTGACCTCGGGGGCGACTTCTCGACGTTCGTCGGGTCGTCGGGTCCGGCGGCGATCGCCGGCTATGCCGCCATCACGGTGCCTGCGAGCTACGTGGGGCCGCTCCCGCTCGGCATCACGTTCATCGGTAGCCGCTGGGACGAGCCAACGCTGATCGGCCTCGCTTATGCATTCGAGCAGGCGACGCAGGTACGCGTCCCACCGGATTTCATCCCGACGATCGGCGACGAAGCGTCGGTCGCGCGCCAGCCCTCTTCGCACGCGAAGGAGAAGCAGAACGTGGCCGTCCCCGGGCGACGCGGCACCTGGAGGATGCCACCGCTGCGGTAGCTCGCCACACGCCGTGATCGATCGCAAGCAGCGTGCTCAGCCGCACCTACGATGAGCTTCGTTCCTGCGTACGTATCGCATTGAGATCTGATCGCATGGACCGAGCATCAGGAGATGCGTGTCAGCGGCCGGGCACGCTCGGGGACACCGTTTGCGGAGCGGTATCGAGGTTGGTAATCCCAGGAGGCGCGGTGGCGGCGGTGCGCTGCGTCAGCCAGGGAAATCGAGATCGAAGTAGAGCGCATCGGGATCGTCGAGGGTCGAGTGGAGCGTGGCCCTCGAAGAAAGACGTGAGTTTGTGGGTGCGTGGGGTATGCCGGAGTAGGTGTCGGTCCAGGTCGAAATTGCCGCCAGGCGGTTGCGTCCATCCGGTGAAGCCGCGGGAAGGACCGCGTCGAAGATCTCGTCCGTGGGCGTGCCGTTGTGGCTGCCGTGGTGGGCCACCTTGAGGAAGTGAACGGGCTGCAGCACGTGCTCGCGCGCCATCGTCTTCCAGCTGCGCACTTCTGCGTCGCCCGCGAACAGGAGCCGCCAACCCCGCCATTCCAGAGTGAAGACGATACTCGTGTTGTTTGCCGCCGCATCGATGGCGAGCAGGTTGTCCGCAATTCCGCTGCGTCGTGCTTCGACCAGGCGCAGGAAGGCGCCCACGTCCACACCGGGCGGCGGAGCAGGAGCCGGAATCGGTGTAGCCGTCGCTGTGGAGCCCGCTGCGGTCGCAAGCGGGACTGAGCCAGCGTCCAGGTTCTGGAAGGTGCCGTAATAGTCGCTCGTGTCTTCCTCCGGAGCCCACACCGAGACTTTCGCCTCTCGGAATGGATGCGTGCCCGCCAGCTTCATGCCGCGATGGACATAGGTGGTCTTGCTCGGGTTCAGGGTCCGGAGGAAGTCCACGCATGGGCCTGTCTTCGTTGGATCGTTGTTGGCGAGGATCTCCATCAGCCCGTGCGTTGCCGCTGCCGGGTGCAGATTCATAAAGGCCGCGATACGCGAATACATTGCGTCGAACTCCAGCTTCTGCTTTCGCGCGTCCGGGTGGTCGTCGTAGTAATCAGGGCGCGCGGACGCGGTGAGCCAGACTCGGTTCACTTTGAATCGATTCTTGAAATCGAGAGCCGGCAACTTGGTCATGGCATAGAACAACCCCTGGACGTGGTCGAGGTGTTCATGGGTCATCACATAGAGGTCGAGCGGATGTCCGTCCAGCACGTCCAGTAGGTCGGCGATCACCGGCTCGAACACCGTGTCGTCGCCGCCCTCGCCACTGCCGGCGACCCTGGGTGCATTGCCGACGTCGATCAGTATCCGGCGAATCGTCGTCTTGCGCGTCTTCGGGTCGCGGTCGGGCACGGTGACCAGGATCGCGTCCCCGAAGCGGACGTTGTAGATGCGGACTGAAAGAGTGCCAGGCATCGTCAATGCTCCCGCGTGATATGCAACATGCGAGCAAGGTTGCGGACCCGCAGTACTCCCGCGGCAACATCCGCCTCAATCGCGCCACGGAGGGAGAGCTCAGGTGAGCCTGGTGAGCCCCCGAGGTGGAGGCGGTCCTCAGAGATCAGCCTGCGCAGCAGTTCGTCGGTTGCAACTCGATCCGGTCTGGTGCGCCGCGTCTTGAGCAACGCGCGTACATACGGCTTCGGTCGGTCGAGACCAATCGCCAGCGTTGCCCCCGCGCGGTAGCGGCGTCGCCTTGGAAGTCCGCCTCCCGAGTCGTTGCCTTCGGTCTGCGACCAGGAAACCTTGAACAACAGCTCGCGAACCGTGTGCTGGCCATCGCGGTGCCAGTAGAGCTTTGTGACGTCGAGCCTGGGGCGAACCTCAAACGGTACGTTCGCCGGGAGACCGAGCAGCTCGGCATTGCGCTGGGCGAACGCATAGGCAACGTAGTCCGACGCCTGTAACTCGTCGATGTCGAGGCGGTCGAGTGCGGGGTGGGCGAAGCTCGTTTGTACCGCCAGAGCCCCAGCGTCGCGAGCCACCCCGCGCCGCACGAACTCCTCGGTCAGCCAGCCACGCAGCCGGCTGCTCTCAGGGTGCGAGGCCTGATCGGACGCGAGAACCGCTCGCGCGAGGTCGGCGAACGTGACGTCGCCGGGTGGCAGGTAGTCGAGGCCGCGGAGAAGAGTGCGCTTGATGCGTTCCGCCGCCACGAACAGCGCCTTCGATGCGCCCTCGAGCGGTGCGCCGCCGGTTTCCGCCAAGCGCCGCTGCACCCGCTGTTCGACGTAATGCTCCTCCGGCGCTGCGATCAGTTCCGGGTCGGCTTCGGTCTTCGATGCGTAGCGGGAACGAAGCTCATCGTAGGTGCGGATGAGCACGCGGTAGAAGGCACCGGAGAGTACTTCGGAGAGTGCGTGCGGCTCGCTGTGCGAAATGTCGGCGAGCGTCCGGTCGTTGTCGAGGTCGCGCAGATATGGACGGTTCTCGTGAAGTGCCCCGGCAAACTGCTCGGCCAGGCCACTGAATACGGAAGACCGCCTGATGTCACCGCCCGTCACCTGCAACACGCGCCGCGTCAGGTCACGGCAACGCAGTGAGACCAGTAGTGCGGTCAGGTCCGCTACCGCTTCGTGGACGGCGAGCGACTGCGGCGTCACTGCGCCGTAGAGGTCGGGCGCAATGCCGTCCAGAAGCGCGTGCGCGGTCTCGTGCGCAACGATGTCCTGCGAGTGGGCGGTGTGGATCCGGACGCCGGCGCTCGGCGCATCGAAAAAGAAGAACTGCAGACTGTGCGACTCGCGTTCGTAATAGGCATTGGCGAGGTCGCCAGCGCGAGGCACGACCAGCAACTGTGGTGCGTTGAACGCCCACGTGACCTTGCGGCCGAGCGTGTCCGGTTCCTCAAACATTTTCATTGTCTTGTGAACAGCGCCGAACACCGATACCGCTGCGGCCACGCGGTCAACCTGGCGATCGCCGACCGAGATCGAATTGGGGATCTCGTAACTGCCGGGATCCTCGGCGCGCAGCGCAGGCACGAACCGCGCGGCCGGGGCGAGGTTGCCGCTGCCGGGCTCAAAGTCGAGCACCGCAACGCGCGGCGAGACCGGCCCATCGAGGAAGATGTCTTCCTCGATCTCAATCATTTCAGTCGGGGCGACCTCCTTGTACTGTGAAACTTCCGGATCTTTGACGATAACTGGGACGCGAGCCTTCACGGGCGATCCTTTCGCGCCTGAGGCGCGAGCGCTGAAGGGGTCTCAATTCTGATTACCACTGTCGGCACCTGGGCGGAGGCCGTCGGGGCTGTTCAGGGCGAACCGTCACAAGACACGGCCAATGCTACGCCGCAACCGGCTCGTCTAGAAGTCGCGCTGGCGCGATGTCCCCGTGGCCCGGTGCGCCGGGCGTGCCGCAACGACGGCGCAATGCGTGCGCACAGAATTGCAGCGGCAGGCCGCGTCGCAGACGGTCTTGCGGGTCGAGCAAGTGAGGAGACCAGAATTCGGGTCAGACGCTGGCTTCGCCCGCTCGCGTCGCATGGCGACACCGCGGACCGTTTGGCGTGGTGAATGCTGCGGGGAGCGGCTGGGAGCACGAGGTCGGGCGAGGTGGCTGGCGTCGACAGTCACTGGAACAGTTCCGGGGACGCGGATGGTGGATCGTCAGGTCAGGCTGGCATGGCAATCTCCTGCCCTCAGATTGCATGAGCGCGCCGCACGCAGAGGATATGCCGGTTGGAAGCGGCCAGTGCGATCAGATAACACTCTTCAGCCAACGTACTCGGACCCCCGGGGGTGTTAGCGGGCTCGTCGCCGCTCCTACGCACCTTGCCGACAGGCCGCTCATTCCACTTGGCGGGTGGGGCGGTCGGCTACAGCGACCGTAACTCTATCCGGCAGCGTCTGGTGCGGAATCCGGCAATGCCGCCTTGTTCAATGCGTCGTCTTTCTTTGGAATCATCGTCACCACCTGCGTGCAACGCATGCAAGCATCGCCGCCCTGCTCCGCATACCAACGGCAGGTCGCCCTGATCTGACACACAGGCAGGGCTCCAACGGTTGGGGCGAGTTGGGGTCCCCGCGTTCTTGTTGTCATTTTTCCCGGTAGGATTCCTCGGCTTTTCAAGGGGTCGACTTCTGTTTTCGTAGTCCGATCAGCAGGGTGCTGATCGCGCTCTGCAGGGGGACTATCGTGTCCTCGGCGGGAGGGCGCGACATGCAGCAGTGGCGAGCGGCATTTCTGGGTCGTCGGCGTCTGCCGCGAGCGCTATCGGCCTTCGAGCTCGAGGCGTTCTTCACGTTCACGGGTGCGGAGCGGCGCGCGATCGAGCAGCGGCGCACACCGGCACTCCAGCTGGGCCTCGCCCTGCAGCTCGGGTTCCTGCGCATGTGTGGACAGCCGCTCGCGGCCGTGGGCGCCTTGCCGCCGGCGCTGTGGCGGCATCTCGGTGCGCAGTTCGAGGTCACGGCGCCCGAGCTCGCGTCGCTGCGCGTCATGTACCGACGGCTGTCGACGCTTTACGAGCATCAGGAGCTCGCGTGCGAGCTGCTCGGGTTTCGCGACGCGAGTGACGCGCAGCGGCGTGCGCTCGTGCGCGTGCTGCGCGACGAGCTCGCGCGCACGGCGGACCGAGCTCGGCTGCTGGCATTCACGTATGCATGGCTGTACGAACGCCGGCTGATCCCGCCCCGCGAACGCGATCTGCGACGCTTGGTTCTGCTGGCGATCAAGCGCCACGAGCATCGGCTTGCGGCTCGCATTCGCCGCGAGGTTGAGCCGCTCGTGCTGGCCGACTGGGCGGCGACGCTGACCCGCCCGCGTGAGGATGGCACGACGACGCAGACGTGGTTGTGGGCAGCACCGGCCAAGCACTCGACGCGGCAGATCGACGCACTGCTCGCGCGCATCGAGCTGCTGTACCGCCTGGGTGTCGATCGGCATCTCGGGGAGGTGCCGGAGGCGATCCTGCGCCGCTACGCGCGGCGGCTCGCGTCACGACGCCCGTTTGCAGGTGCGCGCATCGTCGAGCCGGCGCGCACGCCGGGTACGCGAGTGCGGTCGAGGCGCTGTCGCACTACGGATCGGCCGCCCGCGGCGACCCGCTCTACGAGGCACTCGTGCAGATCGGCCAGCTGCTGCGAACCGTGTTCCTGTGCGACTACTTCCTCAACGACGTGTTCCGGCGTGAGCTGCTGCGAGTCCTCAACCGCGGCGAATCGGTCAACGCGCTCAAGCGTGCGATCTACACCGGACGCGTCGCGAGCTTCCAGGCCAAGCGGCACGACGAACTCGCCGCGGTCGGCGACGCGCTCGGGCTGCTGGCCAACCTCGTCATGGCCTGGAACAGCGCCCAGATGCAGGCCGCGTTCGACCGGCTGAACGCGCGCCGCACCACCGCTGTTCCGCCCGAGCTGATCGGCCGCATCGCGCCGACCCGGACGGAGGGGATCAACCTCAGAGGCGTGTTCCGCTTCCCGGTCGAGGTGTACGCCGATCGGCTGCTGCCGACGGCGCCCCAGAAGACGGCCGCTGCCCGCGCCTGATGGACCCGAAGACATCGGCGAAAAGCACCCTCCAGCAACCAACAGGAGCGCGTGCTGGATCAATCGCTTGCCGGAGTCACATCGCCGCCGCGGCCGCAAAACACGCGGTTCCTACCGGGAAAATTGGCAGCAAAAACGAGGGAACCCCGATTCCGCTCGTCGCGTCCCGCCGGCACGGCGCACGCTCGGCACGACGCCTCGTGCGCGGCGTCGCGTTCTCCGCGCCTCGGCGGCGACGCCCGGCGAGCCGCTACTCGACCTGCAAGCTCTGCACCACCGCGCGTCCGCCGCCCGGGCCGCCGAGGAACGTGAGCTCGACGCGCACGCGCCGTCCGATCGGCAGCGACGCGGGCGGGGGATCGAGCTGCGCGTAGAATGCGCGCAGCGTCGTGCCCGGCTTCGGCTTGATGAAATCCGCCGCCGGGTCGGGCGATTCGTTGCGTGCCACCTCGATCTCGACGTCGCCGCCATAGCCGTCGGCCGCCGGCTCGTACTGCTTCAGCCGGCCGGTGACGACCGTTCTGTTGGGGGCCACCTTCGTACTCTGAATGTTAGGCGCAAGCGTGTCCTGCTGCGAGGGTTCGGGCCGGTTGCACCGTCACATCTCGAAGCGCAGTTCGATCCAGTCGTCCGTGACCGTCGCGCGCGAAAGAAACCTTGCCCACTCGCGCTCGCTCATGGTCTGGGGTCGCTCGGCGCCGACGCCCTGCTCGAGGTCCAGAATGCGGCCCCTGCTCCGGTCCGCCAGGCGCTCGAAGAGGGACGGGAACGGCATCGCCCACGCCATCTTCCGCGCCGTGCTGCGGTCGACCGGCAGCATCGCCACGAGCTCGTCGCTGCTCATGAGCTCGAGCCCCTTTTCCCGCAGGGTCGCATTATGGCTGCCGTGGTGTCCGACTTTGTAGAGAACCGTGCGGGATAGGAGATCCGCGGCGGTCACCGTACGCTTGCGTCCGCCGTCCTCGATCTCCCACCCGGGATGCTCGTGCCAGGAGAGCCAGTTGCCGACCTGCGCGTCACCCGGAAAGAGCAGCACGCGGCCCGAGCGCCCGAGTTCGAAGGCGAGCACGAGACTCGTGTTGTTCGTGTCGGAGTCGAGCTGCAGCGCCAGGCGCCCGGCAAGCCCCAGCCAATCGTGCTCGACGCGGCGCCAGTCCTCACCTTCGAACCCGTACCGCTCGCGGAAGAACCGGCGATTTCTGGCGTCCTGCTCGCTGACCCGGAACCACTTCTCGAAGGGCTGGCCCGCGGCCTCGCTCGCGTCGGCGAGCGCATCGACCGCGGCGGAGAAGCCGAAGTCGGCGTCGGCGTCGCCGCCGAGCTCGTAGACCTCGCTCGCCCGCTTCGAGGGATCACTCTTCCTGAGCAGCTTCGGATCACGGGGCGGCCCGAGCACGTAGACCCGGACGTCGTCCGTGCCCGGGACGTTGAACACGGCCATGCCCGGCTCGAGGTATCGCGGCGGCTGCGGGGCGGTACGATTCCTGACCCATTCGAGTGCCTCCCGGGTGGTACGACGTCCCGCTGCCGAGAGACCGCCCCAGAACTCGAGCAGCCCGGCCAGTCGCGCCGCAGTGCGCTTCGCCCCCAGGTCGGACGCAGCCGCGAGCCGTTGGGTTGCCGTCACCACCCGCGTCAGCGCCTGCGTCCGTCGCTTGTCCAACTCGATCGCGAGCGGGTCGTCGGGTTTCTCGGTCCACGCGAGCCAGACCTCTCCGACCTCCAGCCGGTCGGGGCCCAACCCCTCCCCGGCCTGAACGAATCCGGAGAGGTGATCCCAGTGCTCGTGCGTTGCGACCAGTACGTCGAGCCGGCCACCCGTCGCTGCGACGATCTGCTCCGCGATGCCTTGCAGGCGCTGCTTTGCGCCCGCGGTGCCGAGCAACACGCCGAAGTCGATGAGGACGTGCGACTCGCGCTCCCGACCCGGGAAGGAGAGCAGAAAGCAGTCGCCGAGGCCCGGTCGATACATCCGCACCCGTGCAGCAGTCATGGCCCCCCCTCAATAGCGATGCAGCATCGCGAACGGCTCCCGGTCTTCCGACGCGACCCCGCCGAAGTACGTTGCTGCGAGGCTGCGGCTCCCCCCGTCGACGAAGTAGCGCCGCTGCCGTGCCCTGCGCGCATCGTCGAGACGCTTCCTGATGCTGTAGCGGACCTTGCCGGTCTGCGCATCGACGAGCAGTGCACAACCACCCCGGAAGTAGTAGTCCGGCGGATCGCCCGTGCGCAACTCGGCGTCGCCGTGCAGGTACTGAGGGACGCGCTGGGTCAACTCGATCACCCACTGAAAGACGGGCTTCCCCTCCCAGTCAACCCGAATCGAGGGACGGAGCGAATGCACCTCGAAGGGCAACTCCGGATCGATGCCGCCGAGCACCACACTCGCCTTCGAGAGCTTCGGGCGGAGGTACGCGTGGAGCGCCGCGCGCCGCTTCTCCATCAGCTCGTGGAGCGCTCGCCGGTGCTTGGACAGCCCCCACGAGCTGATGTCCGCCGCCCACTCCTTCACGATGCCGACCACGACCTCCTCGTCCTCGTCCGGCGCCGCCGAAGCGGGCCGCCACAGGAGCCCGTCGACGGAAAAGGCCTGCACCCCCTCCGGGACGATCCCGCGGCGGCGGAAGGCCTCGATGAACGCGACGCGGCGATGCTCCTCGTCGACCGGGTCGTGCTCGAAGTCCGCCGTGACGACAGCACGCAGGTAATCGCCGAAGGTGATGTCGACCGGCGGGCAGTAGTCCAGGGCGCGAATGCACATCTCGAGCACATGGCGCGCCGAGCGCGCGGCCTCCTCCGTCAGACGACTCACCAGGTCGGGGTGCAGGTTGCCCGCCGGCAGCACGCCCGTCCCCTCGCTCGCGATACGCAGCAGGTCCGCTACCCTGCCCTTGTAGATCGACAGGAACGCGTCGAACACCGCGGCGACGAGCACCCCGCCCCGCTCATGAGGCTCGCTGTGGCGTTCGTAGTCACCGGGGTCGGCCTCCAGTCGATGCCACTCGCCGGTCGTCGGGTCGGTTCCACCAATCGCGTTGCGCAGTGCCCCGCGCTTGCCGATCGCCTGCCCGAACTGCTGAGCGAGTTCGCCGAGCCGGTTCTGGCTCGCGAGGTCACCACGCGTCGAGGCGATCTGATGCCGCAGCACGTCCGGCAGCGAAAAGTGCTGGAACAGCGCGACGAGGTCGGCGAACGCCTCGTGGAACGCGAGCACGTCGGGATTGCTCGGCTCGCTGAAGCGGCGGTGCATCCCATCCAGCAATGCGTGCGTCACCTCGTGCGCGATGATGTCGTGCGAGAGGCACGTGAAGACCGTCAGGCGCGCCGAGTCACCGCCCCCCTCGCTCATCGGCGCCGGGAAATAGCCGAACAGGACCGCTTTCTTTTCGGGGCTGTAATAGGCGTTGGCCTCGCGCAGCGCGTGCGGGTAGATCCGCAGCCGCTGCACGTACTCCTCGCGAAGAACCTTGCCGCTCGCGTCGCGAACCCGGTGCGACCGCCAGAGCGCGAGCCGGCCGAGCGCCTGCTCGAAGGTGCGGATCGTGCGCATCGCGACGGCATAGACCATCTGCTGGTGAAACTGCGGGCTCGCCTCCGACGGCGCAAGGCCGTCCTGCGCGACGACGAACGGATCGTTGAGGTCGATCGGGTCATAGAAGCAGCCGCTGGCCGGATCCCGGTCGACGACCTCCAGGTACTCGCCAACGGGTCCGGGCTCCAGGATGTCCTGGCCGTCGGCATCACGCTCCCAGGGAACGCGAATCGCGACCTCGTTGATGCCCGCGGTCTCGAGCAGGACACCGAGGCTGGGGTCGAACGCGAATACCCGGAGCCGCCGCTCCGTCGGCGGACGGATGGTCACCGGCGCACCGAGCAGCGGCGCCCGGCGCCTGGCGGCGCGGGCGGCGGGGGTGGCGCTCCCCGCCAGGTAACGCACGCGGCCGGTACTGCCATCCACGACCAGCGTGACCCCCGCGAGCCGCGATGACTCCGCCTCATTGCCCTTGCGGGCGCGGGCCGACGGACCGGTGGCCTGCACCAGCTTGATGATCCACTGAAACGCCAGATCCCCGTTGACGGCGCTTGACTCGCGGGGATGGAACGAGTCCACCGCGAAGGGCCTGCGCAGATCGATCGGACCAAGACGTTTGCGGGGCTGCGCGCTGAGCCACTCCTGCAGTTCAGCGCGCTTTCTCTCCAGCAGTTCCCACAGCTGCTGCCGGTCGCTCGGCAGGTTCCACGGGGTAAGCTCGCGCGACAAGGCCGTCACAAAAGGCGACACGACGGCGGATTCACCGGGCGGCGGGGTGGGCCAGAGCAACGCCTCCTGCGACAGGGTGCGGACGCCTGCGGGCAGGATCCCGTAGCGACGGAAGGCGTCGACGATTGCGAGTCGATAATTGCCCTCGTCGGCGGGCGCGACCTCGAAGTCCGCCGTCACGATCGCACGCAGGTAGTCGCCGAAGGTGCTCTCGACCGGTGGAAGGTAGTCGAGCGCCCGCAGGCAGAGTTCGAGGACTCGCTGCGCCGAGCGGGACGCCTCGCGCGCGAAGCGGTCCACGAGATCGGGATGAAGGCTGCCCTCCGGCAGGATCCCCGTCCCTCTGCTCGCGATACGCCGCAGGTCGGCGACGCGCGACTCGTAGATCCTCTTCAGCGCGTCGAACACCGCGAAGACCAGGATACTGCCGCGCTCGTGCGCCCCTTGAATCGTCGCGTACGCCTTCGGGTTGGCGACCCGCGGGTGCCATTGCCCATCCTCGTCCGTATAGCCGAGCGCGTTGCGCAGGCCGTCCGTGCTGTTCAACGCCTGCCCCAACTGCAAGCCCACGGCACCCAGGGTGCTCGGTGCGTCGAGCCGCCCTTGGATCGCGGCGATCTGGTGCCGCAGGACCTGCGATGGCCAGAAATGTTGCAGGAGCGCGACGAGATCCGAGAACGCAATCGGGAACGCGGCGGCATCCGGGTTGCGGCCTTCGAAGCCGATCCCCATACCGAGTAAGATCGCCTTCGTGAGCTCGTGCGCGATCACGTCCTGCGACAGACACGTGAACACCGTTGTGCCCGGTAAAGGCGACTCCGGAAGGCTCTCGAAGTAACCGAAGCAGAGTCCTTTGAACGGATCGTAGTACGCGTTCGCCTCCGGTCCGTAATGGGGATGCACCCGGAGGCGTCTCTCGTATGCCGCAGACACGCCCTTCTTCGCTTTCGTGCGCCCCGATGGCACGAGTGGCGTCCAATGGACGGCCCGCCCGAGCGCGCGCTCGAAGTTGCGGATCGTGCGCATGGCGACCGCGTAGACCATCTGCTGGCGGAACTGCGGGTTGCCGTCCGAGGGCGCCAGGCCGTCCTGCGCGAGGATCTCCGGCCGATCGAGGTCGACCGGCTCGTGCAGCCGCTCGCCCGCTTCGTTCTCGTCGACCACCGCGATGTACTCGCCGATCGGGCCGGGCGCGAGGGGCTCCCAGGGGATCGACAGGGTCATTTCGTTGAGCACCGCGGTCTCGAACCGGGCCGTCATGCCGGGATCGATCGCAAAGACCCGCAGCCGCCGGAAGATCGGTGGCCGGACGCTCAGTCGCAGCTTCTCGCCCATGTCCCGTACGGCTGTGCTCCGCAAGTACTCAATCACGCTTACGCGGACGCCAGCAGATATTCGTGATGCAACCCACCCAGCACCGATCTGACGCGCACGCCGCGGCGCTCGCCGATTCGATGCCGGGTCAGTGGTGTCGCAGACTGCAACACCACCGATGGAGGGTCCGGCACGCCTGGACCGAGCGCCATGTGCGGGCGTCCGTGGTTGTAATGATCCACCCATGATCTCAGGATCGATCGCAGGTGCGACTCCGACAGCGGAATCAACCAGTCCAGGCACTCGCGTCGAATCGTTCCGATCACCCGCTCGCAGAGGGCATTGGCTTTCGGGCTGTGTGGCGGTGACTTGAGCACGGTCAAGCCGAGATGCCTGATCGAGTCGTCCAAGCTTCGCGCGAAGATGCTGTCCCGGTCGTCAATCAGGTACCGGCGGGCGCGGTCGAATCCAACGACCTCCCGTAGCTGCTGCAGGGTCCATGCCGCACTCGGGTGCACCGTGACGGCGACGCGTAAAAGTCGGCGGCTGCCGTGCTCGATGACCACGAACACATAGAGCAGTCGAAATGTCGCCGTGATCGCCACGAAGAAGTCACAGGCGACGATCGCGCCGGCGTGATTGCGCAGGAAAGTCGCCCAACGCTGATCGCCGGGTGGGCGCCCCGGCGGTCGCTTCGGCAGGTACTTGCGCACCGTCCGCGGGGAGACCCGCAGACCGAGCTTGAGCAGCAATTCATTGGCGATGCGCTCTTCGCCCCAGATTGGATTCTCGGTCGCCATGCGCCGGATCAGTTGGCGCAGTTCCAGCGGAATCAGCGGTCGTCCGGGTCTTGACTTGAGGCGCCAGAACAGCCGCCAACCTGCTCGGTGCCAGCGGATCAGCGTCTCGGGCCGAACCACGACCACGGCATCGCGCCAATCGAAGAGCCGGGAAAGCACCGCCAGCGACACCCGCGTCGCGGCGTCAACGCGCCTCGGCTTTGCGCCACGCTCCAGATACAGCGCAAGTTGCCGGCGGAGAAATAGGTTCTCCGCTGCGACGGATCGCCTTGGCGCGAGCAACAACACAACGAGGCCGGCCAGGTCGGCAAGCAACCGAAGGACGATTCGAGCCAGCGTGATCACGCCAGGATCATGCCACAGCTCGGTGAAGGTCCCGCAAAGGCGTCATTTCGTCCCGGATCCAATATTTGCGGAGCACAGGTGGCTGGACGAGCTCGTTGCGGTTGCGCAGAATTCGCGTCACGCGTGAATTCAAACTGCGCGGGCGCCTCGCCGCGGTGCTCCTAACCTGATTCGGGTTCAGTCCACCATCGCGGCGGGGCGATACTCCCCCGCCCTTGCCGTGCGCCGCGCTATCGACTCGGGACACAAGAGCGCGACCAAAGGGGGTTACATCCCTATCTCGTAGTTCATTCGCCGGCTTCCTGTCGCGAAAGCTCCTCCCATTTCAGGATCATCTTGCTTATCTTCTTTAGGTGGTCAGCCTCCTCACCGAGTAAGCATCCAGCTGGAAAGTAATCGTTAGCCTCAAGCATTATCTTAAATATCTCCAGCTGTTCTTTTCTTCTTTCGATATCTAACGCCTGAAGTACCGCTACTTGAAACTCCAATTCCTTTGAATCTGTTTCTGTCATTAGGTCCGTCCTTCCCGATGGGGATGAGTGGCCATGTTGCCACTATGCGGGTGCAGATCAACTGAATCCCCGGACTGTTGGCCGCGACTGCCGGCAGCCGGACTCACCGGAACCGCACGTGTGAATCGTCCCCGATCTGCTCCGGCGCAGCCAGCACAACCGCGCCCACGGCGTCGGGCGGCTGACGCAAGGTGCCGTCGATTTTCAGTACCGATTCGACGAATCGAGTGAACCATTCATCTGCGATCCCGCCTAGGGCGGCGGATCAGGCTGGGTAATGAACTCATTGGCCCGGTCGTCGGTCTCGCAGAGCCGGGATCCGTTCCTCATTTGCGCGGCCGCTGCTTCCTGCCGCGACGAAAGCCGGAGTCGGTCGAAGCCCCCGAAGGTGTCGCCGAAAAAGAGGATGATGCAGCCCTCCTCCACTGGATCATTGTCCACGAGCACCCAGTTCTGCTGCAGGAACTCGACGATCTTGAACCAGTCATCACAACTACGGATTTTCACAAGCTTGTGATCCTGCATGACGACCGCTTGAATTAGCGGTACGTTTTGCGCACGCAGTACGATGGCGTGCCCACCGACTGCGTCGTCAGCAGTTCGGCCGTGCGCTGAGCGCTGGATGGAGCGTTGGGTGCACGTCAGTCACGAATTGCCCCCGGCAGGTGTGTGATCGTCAGTCACGCTTCGCGCGACTGGTGGGGGTTCGCTTCTTCGCGGGTGCTTTCCGAGTCGGCCGCTTCTTCACGGCAGAGGCCTTCTTCCTGGCCGGGCGCTTCGGCGGCGCTTTCTT
>Ga0105090_10000825_pt1 | contig 15974 bp, 11 predicted proteins | sample PPLLak3March2015_FD_79110 | JGI IMG/M metagenome (GOLD analysis project Ga0105090, IMG submission 79110) | Freshwater sediment microbial communities from Prairie Pothole Lake near Jamestown, North Dakota, USA - PPLs Lake P7 Core (1) Depth... | ecosystem: Environmental > Aquatic > Freshwater >... | reverse complement strand
CCCAGCCAGGCGCGCACCGCCGTCGTCGACGCCTGCATCAGCACCAGCAGTGCGAAGCCGATGCCGAGCAGCGTCAGCAGGTCGCGGTCGCGGCCGACGATCACGCGGTCGACAACCAACTGCACGAAGAAGGGCGAGGCGATGGCGAAGACCTCCAGCGCCACCGACAGCAGCATCACCTGCGTGATGGCGCTGCCCAGGCCGCCGGCGGCTGACAGCAGCTGCCAGGCGGTGATGCGTTCGCGTTCGTCGGCGCGTCCGAAGCCTTCGGCCGGCGTGAATTCCATCGCCACGCCGGTGTAGTGGCGAGACGCCTCCGCCAGCGGCATCACCCGCTTGCCGCGCGCCGGGTCGAGGACGGTGACGTGCCGGCGGTCGGCTTTCGTCAGCACGACGAAGTGGTTCATGTCCCAGTGCAGGATCGCCGGCAGCTTCAGCTTGTCGAGCGCCTCCAGCGGCGCCTGCACGCCGCGCGGCGACAGCTTCATCGTCTGGCCGATGGCGGCTATGTGCTGCAGCGTCACGCCCTTCATCGACGGCGCCAGCCGCATTCGCATCGCCGCCAGGTCGGTGCGGAAGCCGTAATAGCTGGCGATCATCGCCACACAGGCGATGCCGCACTCCGGCGCCTCGGACTGCAGGATCAGCGGGACGCGCCTACCGAACAAGGCCACTCCGCGGCAGCGCCTGGCCGGCGCCGAGTCCATGTTCGTTCAGGTTCACAGCAACCGCGCCCGCAGTTCGAGCACCGGCTCGAACACCCACTCGAACACCGTGCGTCGCTCGAGCAGGATGTCGGCGTTGACCAGCATGCCCGGACGCAGCGGCAGTTCCTGGCCGCCGGCGGTGACGGTCTGCCGTTCGAGACTGACGTCGATGCGATAGACCGGTTCGCGCACCGTGGTCGGCCCGACCCTTTCGCCAGGCGACCAGACGGTGCGGCTGACGTTGTCGACGACGCCGCGGAACTGACCGAAGCGCTGGAACGGGAAGGCGTCGTAGCGCAGCACGACCTCGTTGCCGGGCTGCACGAAACCGATGGCGCGCGTCGGCACCAGCAACTGCGCCTGCAGCCCGCTGCCCGACGGCAGCACGGTGGCGACCGGTGCATTGGCGGCCAGCGACGCGCCCTTGGACACCGGGATATTGGTGATGGTGCCGGCGATCGGCGCCCGGATCACGGTCTCGCGGCGCGCGTCTTCCTGGACCCGGTTCTGCTGCAGCTCGCCGATTTCGCGGCTCAATTGCTCGACCTGCTGCCGCGCCCTCAGGTCGACCGCGGCGGGATCCGACTGGGCGGCGCGCAAGTCGCGCTCGATCGTGGAGCGGCTGCGGCGCAGGTTCTCCAGCTTGACCTGCTGGTCGAGCTGTTCGTTGCGCTTGCCGGTGAGCGCCGTATCGGAGACGAATCCCTCCTTGACCAGCTGCTGCGTGCGCTGGAAGTCCTCGCGCGCCGAGGCCACGCGCGTGGTCTGCAGGCGGATCTCGGCATCGACCTGCGTAATCTCCTTCTTCAGGTCGTCCATCCGGCGCCGCAACTGATCCTTCTGCTGCACCGCCAGCAGGCGGACACTTTCCTTCTCGGCTTCGAGATTGGCCAGCCGCATCGCCATTTCGCGCTGGACCAGCTCCGTGGAGGTCGCGCCCGAGGCGGTGCCGCGCTCGAGCGAGAGCCTGGCGATCGGGCTGCCGGCCGCCACCGGGTCGCCTTCGCGGACCATCAGCTCGACCAGCGTGCCGGCATCCGGTGCCAGGATCGGTGCCGCGCCGGCATCGAGGGCCAGAAAGCCCTCGACGCGTTCGCGCCGCGTGTATTCGCCCCAGAACATGAAGACGACCAGCAGCACCGCGATCGTCAGCGCCAGCAGGGTGTAGATCCATGCCGGCACCGGCCGGGCGGTCGACACTTCGCCGAGCAGCTTCTCGCGCTGCGCGTCGATCGCTTCCTGGCGGAACAGCTTGCGCATCGGGTCGTCAGTGGCGGAGAAACGGCGGCGGCGCCGCATCAAGGGCGCCGCGATTATGCGCGATCGAGTGCCGTCGGCCGCAGCTTGGGCGGGCGGCGTCGCGTCGAAGAAACGCTAGGCGCGCAGCTCGACGCGCGGCGATCCGGCCGCGAGTTCGCCAATCACCGCCGCTTCGCCGAAACCTTCGCTGCGGAAGATCGCAAGCACGGCGTCGACCTCGGCCGGCGCGCAGGCGACCAGCAGGCCGCCGCTGGTCTGCGGATCGGTCAGCAGCGCCTTGTCGACGAGACTGGCATTGCCGAGATCGACATCGTGGCCGTAGCCGGCCCAATTGCGGCTCGACGCGCCGGTGATGAAGCCGCCGTCGGCGAGCGACCGCGCCTGCGGCAGCAGCGGAATCGCTTCGCGTCGAAGCTGCGCTGTCAGTCCGGCGCCGCGGCAGACTTCGAGCAGGTGGCCGAGCAGGCCGAAGCCGGTGACATCGGTCATCGCGTGCACGCCCGCCAGTTCGGCGAGGCGCGGTCCGGGCGTGTTCAGCCTCGTCGTGGCGGTGAGCATCTGTGCATAGCCGCCGTCATCGAGCCGCCCCTTTTTCAGCGCCGCCGAGTAGATGCCGACACCGAGCGGCTTGCCGAGCACGAGAACGTCGCCGGCCCGCGCGGCGCTGTTGCGCTTGATGTGCTGCGGCTTCGCCAGTCCGAGGGCGACCAGGCCGTAGATCGGCTCGACCGAATCGATCGTGTGACCGCCGGCGATCGGAATGCCGGCGGCGGCGCAAGCCGCCTGGCCGCCGTCGATGATGCGGCGGATCACCTCGAGCGGCAGCTTGTCGATCGGCATCGCCACCAGCGCCAGGGCCAGGATCGGCCGGCCGCCCATCGCGTACACGTCGGAGATGGCGTTGGTGGCAGCGATGCGGCCGAAGTCGTAGGGATCGTCGACGATCGGCATGAAGAAGTCGGTGGTGGCGATCAGCGCCTGCTCGCTGTTCAGCAGATAGACCGCGGCGTCGTCGGAGGTTTCGATGCCGACCAGCAACTCCGGCGGCACGATGCCCGCGGCCCCCTTGAGGATCTCGCCGAGCACGCCCGGGGCGATCTTGCAGCCGCAACCGCCGCCATGAGAGAACGAGGTGAGCCGCAATGGCGGCTGTTCAGGTGCGTTCATCGTCGAGTCCACAGTTCGTGCACGTGGCAGGATGGAACGCTGACGGCGCGCCGCTCAAGCCGCAGGGCCGGGTTCACCGCCCACCGCTGCCAGTCCGAAGGCCACGGAGCGGAAGCCGCAGTCGACGTGGACGATCTCGCCGGTGATACCCGAGGCGAGGTCCGACAGCAGGAAGGCGGCAGTGTTGCCGACCTCCTCGATCGTGACGTTCCTGCGCAAGGGCGCGTTGGCTTCGTTGAAGGCGAGCATGCGCGAGAAGCCCTTGATGCCGCTCGCCGCCAGTGTCTTGATCGGCCCCGCCGAGACGCCGTTGACGCGGATGCCGCGTGGCCCGAGGTCGGCGGCGAGGTAGCGCACCGAGGCCTCCAGCGAGGCCTTCGCCAGGCCCATCGTGTTGTAGTGCGGCACCACGCGCTCGGCGCCGAGGTAGGTCAGCGTCAGCAGCGATGCCGGACGGCCCTGCAGCAGAGGCAGAGCTGCCTTGGCCAGCGCTGGAAAACTGTAGGTCGAGATCTCGTGCGCGATGCGGAAGTTTTCGCGCGACAGGCCGTCGATGAATTCGCCGGCGATCGCCTCGCGCGGCGCAAAACCGATCGAGTGGACCAGGCCGTCGAGCGAGTCCCAGCGCTCGCGCAGCCCGGCGATCGCGCCGTCGATCTGCGCGTCTTCACTGACGTCGCAGGAAAGGATGATGTCCGAGTTGAACTCGGCGGCGAACTCAAGGATGCGGTCGCGGAAACGCTCGCCGACATAGGTGAACGCGAGCTGCGCACCTTCGCGCCAGCAGGCCCTGGCAATGCCATAGGCGATCGAGCGGTTGGACAGCAGGCCGGTGATCAGGATGCGCTTGCCGGAAAGAAAGGCCATGGGCAGGTCGAAGGTTGCGGCAGGCGTGACGCCGCCGGCACGAGGATCGGTGCGTGACTCAGCGCGGTCGCGCGGCGGGCTTTGCGGCGGCGGTTCGAGTCGCCACCGGCCCGCTGCTGCCTGCCACCACGATGTTCAGCCGTTGGCCGGCGAACAGGTTGCGGTTGCGCAGTCGGTTCAGGCCGGCGATCTCGTCGGCGCTGCTGCCGTAGCGGCGGGCGATGCCGTTCAGCGTGTCGCCGCGGCGGACGCGATAGGTGATCGTGCGCTGCGACGGCCGTTCCGGCAGCAGCGACAACGCGGCAGTGAGTTGCTCCGGCGCCACGTCCGCGGCCATCGACTCGTCGCGCGGAATCAGGATCGTCGAGCCGGCGGCCAGCCGATGCCTGTGCGGGATGCGGTTGGCCTCGCGCAGATGATCGGCGCTGACTCCGACCCGCGCAGCGATGGTCTCCACCGTCTCGGCGCTGCTCACCGTATGCGTGGTCCAGCTGGCCAGCGGCTGGCCGGTGGACTCGTAAGCGGCCAGGTTGGCGAGAAAGATCTCGGCACGGTCGGCCGGCAGCAGCAGGTTCGCCTTGCCGGCGCTGGTCCCCGCGAAGGCCGGGATCAGCGGCCGGTTGAAGGACGGGTTCAGGGCCCGGAACTCGTCGGCCGGCATCTCGGCCAGCCGGGCGGCGGTGTCGACGTCGATATCGCGCGTCTTGCGCAGCACGGCGAAGTAGGGCTCGTTGCGGATCGCCGGCAGCTCGACGTTGTAGGCGGCGGGGTCGCGGACGATGTTCTTGATCGCCTGCAGCTTGGGCACATAGCCCTGGGTCTCGCGCGGCAAGGCGAGGCTGGTGTAGTCGGTGGCGCGCTTGCGCGCCTTGGCGCGCTCGACGGCGCGGCCGACACAGCCCTCGCCGCAGTTGTAGGCCGCCAGCGCCAGGTGCCAGTCGCCGAACTCGTCGTAGAGTTTCTGCAGGTAGTCGAGCGCGGCGCGGGTCGACTCGAGCACGTCGCGGCGTTCGTCGCGCCAGAGGTTCTGCTCGAGCTGGTAGATCTTGCCGGTGGAGGGGATGAACTGCCACAGGCCGGCCGCCTTGGCGTGCGACTCGGCCTCGGGCTTCATCGCGCTTTCGACGAAGGGCAGCAGCGCCAGCTCGGTCGGCATGCCGCGGCGCTCGATCTCCTCGACGATGTGGAACAGGTAGAGATTGGCGCGGCCCGCCATGCGGCCGATGTAGTCGGGCTGCGCCGCATACCAGCGCGTGCTCGTCTGCGCCGGGCGGGTCGTGAGGTCCTGCATCGCAAAGCCGCGGCGGATGCGCTGCCACAGGTCGATGCTGGTGTCGGCATCCGGCAGCGGCTGCAGCCGCGCCGATTCGGCGGGATGCTCGGATGACAACTTGTTCAGCAGCGTGCCGAGCGGATCGGCGGTTGCGGCGCGATTCGATGCGGCCGACCCTGCAAGCGGCGGCGCTACGGCATCGCTGACGGGCTCGCTCGCCGCGGCGCCCTGAACTGCGATTGCGGCAACCGCGACCAGGGCGCCGATCAGCTTCGATCTTTGCATTGCGAAATCGGCCGTCAAGAAGTGGCGCAAGTATAGGGGGCAGCCCGCTGCCGGACCACTGCTTACGACGCTCAGAAGGCGTTTTTCCACTGCCTGAGCACGGCAAAGACCTCGGTGCTCGTCGCCAGTTCCGAGCCGGCGCGCGCCGCCGCGGCACGTTGCACGGCCGGGACGTCGCAGCGAAGAAAGGGATTGGTGGCCCGCTCTTCCGCGATCGTCGACGGCAGCGTCGGCACGCCGCGTTGGCGCAGCGCGGCGCAGGCCCGCTGCCGCTCGAGCAGCGCGCGATTGTCCGGCTCGACGGCCAGCGCGAAGCGCAGGTTCGACAGCGTGTACTCGTGGGCGCAGAAGACCTCGGTCGCATCCGGCAGCGCCGCCAGCCGACCGAGCGAGGTGGTCATCTGCTCCGCAGTGCCCTCGAACAGCCGGCCGCAACCGGCTCCGAACAGCGTGTCGCCGCAGAACAGCCACTGCCGCTGCGGCGCGTGGTAGGCGATGTGTCCCAGCGTGTGGCCCGGCACGTCGATGATCTCGAACTCCATGCTGAGCACCTCGATCCGCTCGCCGTCGGCCAGCGCGACGACGCGCGACGGAATCGTCTCGCGGCGCGGTCCCCAGACCCGGGCGCCGGTCGCCTGCACCAGTGCAGTCACGCCGCCGACATGGTCGCCGTGATGATGGGTGACTAGAATGTCCGTCAGCCGCAGCATGCGCTGCTGCAAGCGCTGCAGCACCGGTTGCGCATCGCCGGGATCGACCACCGCGGCATCACCGCCGCGGGCAATCAGCCAGAAGTAGTTGTCGGCGAAGGCCGGAATCGGCTCGATCGAGTAGTCAGCGTCCATTTTCGCGTAGGCCAGGAGCGGATGAGCAGTTCGATTGTCGGCGATCCATGCGCGGCCCCGCGCGGCTCCGGCGCGGCGGGCTGATGGCCGCCGGTGGTGCCGCCGAAGCGCTTTCGGGCTTTCTGCGCTCGCCGCCCGGGCAGTATGCGCTGGCCTGGGAGCAGCAGCATCTGAATGCCTGCGTGGCAGACATCTTCGGCTATCACGCGCTGCAGCTGGGGCTGCCGGAGATCGATGCGCTGCGCGAGAACCGGATGCCGCTGCGCTTTCGCGCTTCGGATCGCCTATCCGATCCTGGGCCGGCCGTGCAGCTCGCCGACGGCGATGGCGAGCACACGAAAATCGCCGTGATCACCCGCTTTGAGGAACTGCCGTTCGCCAGCGCCTCGATCGACCTGGTGGTCATGCCGCACATCCTCGAGTTCGCGCAGGAGCCGCACCAGGTGCTGCGCGAGGTCGACAGGGTGCTGGTTCCGGAGGGACAGGTCGTCATCACGGGTTTCAATCCGGCCAGCCTTTGGGGGCTGCGCCAGACGATGGCCCGGCTCGGTGTCTCGACCTTCCTGCCGAGCAGCGGCCAGTTCATCGCGCTCACGAGGCTTAAGGACTGGCTGAAGCTGCTGTCCTTCGAGGTCAACCGCGGCCGCTTCGGATGTTATGCGCCGTGGGCCCGCTCCGACCGCTGGCTTTCGCGCTGGCGATTCATGGAGAAGGCAGGCGACCGCTGGTGGCCCGTGCTCGGGTCGATCTACTTGCTGACCGCCGTCAAGCGGGTCCGCGGCATGCGGCTGATCGGACCAGCCTGGAAGCGCAAGGAAGAGCGCGTGCAGACGCTGGTACCGGTTGCCAACCGGACGCTTTACGCCACCCAGGATGCGGCCAGCGTTCGTGTCGACGTGAGCGGGCAGGATGCCGCCGCCAACGACGGGGCGCCACGCGCCCGCCGGCGATGAGGCACTCGCGCAGCGTGCAACTTGCGCCGGAAGCGCCGGTGCTGGAGCCCGGGATGTCGCCGCCGCAGGTCGAGATCTGGACCGACGGCGCCTGCAAGGGCAATCCCGGCCGTGGTGGCTGGGGCGCGTTGCTTCGGTCCGGCACGCATGAAAGGGAACTTTTTGGCGGCGCAGCGGACACAACCAACAATCGTATGGAGCTCACGGCGGTGATCGAGGCGCTCGCTTCGCTGAAGAAGCGCTGTCGCGTCGTTGTCCATACCGACTCGCAGTACGTGCAGCTGGGCGTGTCCGAGTGGCTGCCGATGTGGATCCGCCGCGGCTGGAAGACGGCCGGCAACAAGGCGGTGAAGAACGCCGATCTGTGGCGCCGGCTCGCGGAAGTCGCGGCCGAGCACGACATCGACTGGCGCTGGGTGAGAGGCCATGCGGGAAATACCGGCAACGAACGCGCCGACGCGCTGGCCAACAAGGGAGCATCGGCAGCGGGCGGAGGCTGATTCGGCCGGCGTCGCAAGGGCGCCTGATGCTACATTTTTAGTTACAGGGCGCCGCGAGTTGCGCCCGTTTTTCCTTCGGTTTCCATGCGCAGAAACACTGTAACCGTACTGGCATTGCTCGGTCTTCTGGCGGCGGGCAGCGCAGCCTATTTTCTGAACGATTCGTCGCTGCTTTCCGGTGCCGTCGCCGGCAAGGCCGATGCGGCCAAGCAATCGGCAGCCAAGTCACCGGGCGAAGCCAAGGCGCCGACCAAGGGCCCGGGCGCAGCAGTGCCGGTCGAAGTGATCGAGCTGAAGCCGGTGCGGGTGCAGGAATCGATCACCGCCGTCGGCTCGCTGCGTTCGAACGAGAGCGTGGTGCTGCGGCCGGAAGTGTCGGGTCGCATCGCCAACATCGGCTTCCGCGACGGCCAGCCGGTCAAGCGCGGCCAACTGCTGATCGGGCTGGACGCGACACTGAATGAGGCCGAGGTGGCGCAGGCGCGCGCCGAGTTCGATCTCGCCAACAGCAACCTGAAGCGGACCGAAGATCTGGCGAGCAAGAATTTCGTCAGCTCGAGCGCCCAGGACCAGGCCGCCTCCAGCGTCCAGGTGGCCGAGGCCAAGCTGAAACTCGTCGAGGCGAGGCTGGCGAAGATGCGCATCCTGGCGCCGTTCGACGGCGTTGCCGGCATCCGCACCGTCAGCATGGGCGACTACGTCAAGGACGGTGCCGACCTGGTCAACATCGAAGACATTAAGACCCTGAAGGTCGATTTCCGCCTGCCCGAGCGCTACTTCACGCAACTGAAGGCGGGCCTGCCGGTGGAGGTGAGCGCCGATGCGCTGCCCGGCACGCGCTACGCGGGCTCCATCGATGCCATCAATCCGCGCGTCGACACCAGCGGCCGTTCCCTCGAGGTTCGGGCGAAGCTTGGAAATACCGACGGCCGGCTCCGCCCCGGCATGTTCGCCCGCGTGCGCGTGCTGCTCGGCGACCGGCCCAACGCGCTGATGGTGCCCGAGGAGGCGGTGGTGCCCCTCGGCGACGACTTCTTCGTCTACACCGTCGCGGACGGCAAGGCCAGGCGGGTGTTGGTGAAGCTCGGCGTTCGGCGCGATGCGCAGGTCGAACTGCTCGAAGGGGCGGCCGCGGGCGACAAGGTGATCACGGCCGGCATCCGCGTGCAGCGCGACGGCCAGCCGGTGCGGGTCGTCGGCACTGCTGGCGCCGCGTCGGACCGCCCAGGAGAGAAGGGCGCCCCGGCTTCTTCGGCGGCCAAGGACGGCGCCGCCACGGATGGCGGCAAGTCGCCGGCGAAGAACTGAAGGCGAGGTCAGCAATGTCGCTGTTCGAAATCTGCATCCGCCGCCCGGTGCTGGCCAGCGTGCTGTCGCTGCTGGTCCTGGTGATCGGCCTCATCTCGTACAGCCGTCTGGCGGTGCGCGAGTACCCGAAGATCGACGAGCCGGTGGTCAGTGTCTCGACCGGCTTCCCCGGCGCTTCGGCCGAGGTCATCGAGTCGCAGATCACGAAGGTGCTCGAGGACTCGCTCGCGGGTATCGAGGGCGTGGAGCTGATGACCTCGTCGTCGCGCTCCGAACGCAGCAACATCAATGTGCGCTTCCGCATCACCCGTGACCCGGACTCGGCTGCCGCCGACGTGCGCGACAAGGTGGCCCGCGTGCGCGCCCGCCTGCCGGACAACGTCGACGAACCGGTGATCGCGAAGGTCGAGGCCGACGCCTTCCCGATCATCTGGATGGCGGTCACGCAGGGCGCGCGCACACCGATCGAGGTCTCCGACTACCTGGCCCGCTATGTCAAACCGCGGTTGTCGGTGCTGCCGGGCGCGGCCGACGTGTGGATCTTCGGGGAGCGGCGACCGTCGATGCGCATCAACGTCGACCGCGACCGCCTGGCCGGCTACCGGCTGACGGTGCAGGACGTCGAAGAAGCCTTGAGGCGGCAGAACGTCGAACTGCCATCGGGCCGGATCGAGTCGGCCAAGCGCGAGTTCAACATCGTTGCCGCCACCGATCTGCAGACGGCGCGGCAGTTCGAGGACGCGATCATCGCCAACGTCGGCGGCTACCCGGTGCGGCTCGGCGACGTGGCCACGGTGGTGGTCGGCGCGCAGAACGAACGCGTGATCGCCCGCTTCAACGGCGAGCCGTCGATCAACATGGGCGTGGTCAAGCAGGCCACTGGCAATCCGCTCGAACTGTCGAAGGCGGTGCGCGACGAGGTGGCGAAGATCAACGAGACGCTGCCGCCGGGCATGAAGATCACGGTGGCCTACGACGCCTCGGTGTTCATCGACCGCTCCATCGACTCGGTGTTCAAGACGGTGGCCGAGGCGGTGATCCTGGTGGTGCTGGTGATCTTCTTCTTCCTGCGCAACCTGCGTGCCACCCTGATCCCGCTGGTGACGATCCCGGTGTCGCTGGTCGGTGCCTTCGCGCTGATGTACGCGTTCGGCTTCACCATCAACACGCTGACGCTGCTGGCGATGGTGCTGGCGATCGGCCTCGTGGTCGACGACGCCATCGTCGTGCTCGAGAACATCTACCGCAACATCGAAAACGGGATGGAACGCGTCGAGGCGGCGATCAAGGGCACCAAGGAGATCGGTTTCGCCGTCATCGCAATGACGCTGACGCTGGTGGCGGTATTCGCGCCGCTGGCGTTTTCCACCGGCCGCACCGGGCGGCTGTTCATCGAGTTCGCCCTCGCCCTGGCCGGCGCGGTGCTGGTCTCGGGCTTCGTCGCGCTGACGCTGTCGCCGATGATGTGCAGCAAGCTGCTGCGGCACGAGACCAAGCACGGCGTCGTCTATCGCGTGATCGACCGTTTCCTCAACGGCCTGACGCAAGGGTATGTGCGGTCGCTCGCGTGGGTGCTGCAGCACCGCTGGACCGTGGCCGTCGGCTGGCTGGTGGTGGTCGCCGCCGGTGCCGGACTGTTCCGGCTGATCCCGTCGGAGCTGGCGCCGCTTGAAGATCGCGGCGTGATCTTCGGCCGCCTGCAGGGCGCGCCGGGGTCGACGGTGGATGCCACCTCGGAGGCGCTGCGCGCGGTGGAAAGCTATTACTCGGGCATCGAGGACGCCGCTGCCTACAACGCCGTGGCCGGCTTCCCGACGGTGGAGTTCGGAAACGCCATCCTGCGCCTGAAGCCGTGGGAGGAGCGCTCCCGAAAGCAGCAGGACATTGCCCGCGAACTCAATCAGAAGTTCGCCACCCTGCCGGGGGTGATGGGCTTTGCCGTCAACCCGCCGTCGCTGGGCCAGTCGCCGCGGCAACTGCCGATCGAGTACGTGATCATGGCGCAGGTGCCTTATCCGGAGCTCGACCGCATGGTCGGCCAGTTCCTCGCCGAAATGGCGAAGTACCCCGGCGTGCAGAACCTGAACTCCGACCTGCGTCTGAACACGCCGGAACTGCGGGTGGCAGTGAACCGCGACAAGCTGTCCGACGTCGGCGTCTCGGTGCAGACGGTCGGGCTGACGCTGCAGACCATGCTCGGCGGACGGCAGGTCACCCGCTTCAAGCGCGACGGCGAGCAGTACGACGTGATCGTGCAGGTGGCGCCGCGCGACCGCACGCGGCCCAACGACATCAGCGACATCTATGTGCGCGCCCGCGACGGCGACATGGTGCAACTGGCCAACGTGGTCGACGTCATCGAGGGCGTGAGCCCGCAGTCGCTCAATCACTTCCAGCGGCTGCGCTCAGTGACGATCAGCGGCCAGGTGGCGCCGGGCTACACGCTCGGCGACGTGCTGCCTGTGATGGACGCCACCGCCAAACGGGTGCTGCCGCCGTCGGCGGCGACCGATCTCGACGGCATCTCGCGCGAGTTCCGCGACAACCGCGGCAGCATCTATCTCACTTTCGTGCTGGCGCTGATCTTCATCTACCTGGTGCTGTCGGCGCAGTTCGAGAGCTTCGCCGATCCGTTCGTGATCATGCTGTCGGTGCCCCTGTCGATGACCGGCGCGCTGCTGGCGCTGTGGGCCACCGGGGGGACGCTGAACATCTACAGCCAGATCGGGCTCATCACCCTGGTGGGACTGATCACCAAGCACGGCATCCTGATCGTCGAGTTCACCGAGCAGCTGCGCCACCGCGGCGAGGACATGTTCTCGGCGGTGAAGCAGGCCGCCGAGCTGCGGCTGCGGCCGATCCTGATGACCACCGGGGCGATGGTGCTGGGCGCGGTGCCGCTGGCAATGTCCGTCGGCGCCGGCGCCGAGAGCCGCAAGCAGATCGGCTGGGTGATCGTCGGCGGCCTGCTGCTCGGCACGCTGCTGACGCTGTACGTGGTGCCGGTGATGTACACGCTGATGCGCCAATTGGTCGAAGGTCGCAGCCGCGGTACCCTGGTACCGGAGCACGCGCCGGCGGCGGAGTAGGGGCGGATGCGGCAGGTTGTCCTCGATACCGAAACCACCGGCCTGGAGGTCAAGGACGGCCACCGGATTATCGAGATCGGCTGCCTCGAGATCGTCGGCCGCCGCATCACCGAGCGCACGGTGCACCATTACGTCAATCCCGAGAGGGAGAGCGACGAGGGGGCCATCGCCATTCACGGCCTGACGAACGAGTTCCTGGCCGACAAGCCGAAGTTCGGCGCGATCGCCGATGAAGTGCTCGCCTTCGTGCACGACGCCGAGGTGATCATCCACAACGCGAGCTTCGACCTTGAATTCCTCGATGGCGAATTGCGGCGGCTCGGCAGGCCGCCTTTCGCTGAACACTGCGCCAAGGTCACGGATTCGCTGGCGTTGGCGCGCGAACTGCACCCCGGAAAGCGCAACTCGCTCGACGTGCTTTGCGACCGCTATGGCGTGTCCAGCCGCCACCGCACGCTGCACGGCGCGCTGCTCGATGCCGGACTGCTCGCCGAGGTCTATCTTGCGATGACCCGCGGCCAGGACAGCCTGGTGATCGACCTCGAGACGGCCACTGCAGCGATCGACTCGGCGCCGGTCGACTTCTCCCGGCTGCGTGTGCTGCCTGCCGCGGCGGCTGAGGTCGCCGCGCACGAGGCGGTGCTCGACGGCATCGACAAGCAGTGCAAGGGGACCGCCGTCTGGCGGCGTCCGGTGGCGGCCGGCTGAAGCGCCGCCGGCGTCACTGCCGCAGCAGTTCGCGCAGTTCGCGCTTGAGCACCTTGCCGGTGGCGTTCTTCGGCAGTTCGTAGACGAAGACGTAGCGCTTCGGCCGCTTGAAGCGGGCGATGTGTTGGTTGCAGTGCGCGTCGAGCGCCGCTTCCGAAGGATGTGCTCCCTGCGAGGCGACGATCACGGCCACCGCGATTTCGCCCCAGTCGGCGTCGGGCAGGCCGATCACCGCCGCCTCGCGCACCTGCGGCAGGCGCAGCAGCACTTCCTCGACCTCGCGCGGATAGATGTTCGAGCCGCCGGAGATGATGAGGTCCTTGCTGCGGTCGACCAGCGTCAGGTAGCCCTGTGCATCGAGGTGGCCCAGGTCGCCGGTGTGCAGCCAGCCGTTGGCGAGGGACTTCGCCGTCGCCTCGGGGTTGTTCAGATAGCCCAACATCACCATTTCGCCGCGGACGCAGACCTCGCCGACCTCGCTTTCGGCCGCCGGGCGGTCCTCGGCGTCGAGCACCGCCAGTTCGACACCGGTCTGCGCGCGGCCGACCGATGCCAGCCGCTGCAGCCGCCGGCCGTCGTGATCGTCGAGATGTTCCGCCGCGGGCAGCACGGTGATCGTCATCGGCGATTCGCCCTGGCCGTAGATCTGCGTCAGCCTCGGCCCGAGGCGATCGAGCGCGCGAAGGCAATCGGCGACGTACATCGGCCCGCCGCCGTAGATGATCCGCTTCAGGCAGGGTGCGTCGCCCCTCATGCCGTCGACGAGTCGCATCACCATCGTCGGCGCGGCAAAGAACTTCACTTGCGGCACCAGCGCCATGATCTCGCCGATCTCGGCCACGTCGAAGCCGCGCGAGGCGGGAATGATCTGCGTCGCCGCGGCGGCAACGTTCGGCAGGATGTACAGGCCGGAGCCGTGCGACATCGGCGCGGCATGCAAGAGGTGGTCGCCTACAACGGCCGCATCGACGTCGGCGAGGTAGTTCAACGTCATTGCCAGCAGGTTGCGGTGCGTCAGCATCACGCCCTTGGGCCGTCCGGTGGTGCCGCTGGTGTAGAACAGCCAGGCGACGGCGTTGGCCGCGGTCGGCGCCATTGCTATCGGGTCGTGGCGCAGCAGGCCGCGATAGTCGCGCGATTCCACGTTGATGAACACCGTCTGGCCGCCGGCGCGGGCGGCTTCGATCGCGCCGCAATCGATGTCTTCGCCGACGAAGCACAGACGGGAAGCAGCATCGTCGAGGATGTAGGCGATCTCGCGCGGGTGCAGCTTGGCGTTGATCGGGATCGCCGCTGCGCCCGCCGCCCAGCAGGCGTAGAGCAGCTCGACATAGGCGGCGCAGTTGGACATCACCAGCGCCACGCGATCGCCTGCGGCGATGCCGAGTCGAGAACGCAATGCAGCGGCCAGCGACAGGGCCCTGTGGGCCAACTGCCGGTAGCTCAACTCGACGCGATCACGCTCGATCACGGCAGGCTGACCGGGCAGCCGGCGGGCGTTGCGAAGCAGGTGGCTGGCGACGTTCATGGAACCGATTCTAGGCACGCCGTCATGTAAACTGCGCGCCGCTTCCGACCGGGTGGTTAGCTCAGCGGTAGAGCACTGCCTTCACACGGCAGGGGTCACAGGTTCAAACCCTGTACCACCCACCAGCCCTGACAGAGCCCGCCCGCGCGGGCTTTCTTCTTCATGATGGTCCGCACCCGCATCGCACCCAGCCCTACGGGCATGTTGCACCTCGGCACGGCGCGCACGGCGCTGTTCTGCTGGGCTTACGCCCGCCACCATGGCGGGCAGTTCATCCTGCGCATCGAGGACACCGATCTCGAACGCTCGACCGAGGAGGCGGTGCAGGTCATCCTCGACAGCATGGCCTGGCTGAACCTCGACTACGACGAGGGCCCTTTCCGGCAGACCGAGAGGCTGCCGCGTTACCGCGAGGCGATCGAACGACTGCTCGCCGGCGGGCAGGCCTATCGCTGCTATGCCAGCCGCGAGGAGCTCGATCAGCTGCGCGAGGCGCAGATGGCGCGCGGCGAGAAGCCCCGCTACGACGGTCGCTGGCGGCCGGAGAACGCCATCGGCAGGGCGCCGCCGCCGGGCGTGACGCCGGTGGTCCGCTTCCGCAACCCGGATGCGGGCGAGGTGGCGTGGAAGGACCTCGTCAAAGGCCCGATTTCGATCGCCAACAGCGAACTGGACGACCTGGTGATCGCCCGCGGCGCCGATCTGATCCCGACCTACAACTTCGCGGTCGTGGTCGACGACATCGACATGAAGATCTCGCACGTGCTGCGGGGCGACGACCACGTCAACAACACGCCGCGGCAGATCAATATCTACCGCGCGCTCGGCGCGCCGCTGCCGGCTTTCGGCCACCTGTCGATGATCCTCGGCCCTGACGGGCAGAAGCTGTCGAAGCGCCATGGCGCCGTGAGCGTCCTGCAGTACGAGGACGACGGCATCCTGCCCGAGGCGCTTTTCAACTACCTGGCGCGGCTGGGCTGGAGCCACGGCGACGCCGAGAAATTCAGCCGCATGCAGCTGATCGAGTGGTTCGACCTCGAGCACGTCAACCGCGCGCCGGCGCAGTTCGATCCGGACAAGCTGCTGTGGCTCAATGGCGAGTACATGAAAGAGGCCGACGACGGGCGTCTGGCGGCGATGGTCGCCCCGCGGCTCGCGTCCCGGGGCATCGAGATCGCGGGCCCATCGCTGTCGCAGGTGGTGGCGCTGCTGAAGGATCGCGCGCGCACGCTCAACGAACTTGCCGACGCCGCGCAGCTCTTCTTCGCGCCGCATGCGGTCGACGCGGCGCTGCTGCGCCTGCACGTCGGACCGGCGGCGGGCGCGGTGCGCATGTTTGCCGAGCGTGCCGGAAACATCGAGTGGCAGCGCACCGCGATCGGTGCACTGATCAAGCAGGTGATCGGCGAGCAGGGCCTCAAGATGCCGCAGCTGGCGGTACCGCTGCGGGTCGCGGTCACCGGGCGGACGCAAACGCCGTCGAT
>Ga0105090_10000823_pt1 | contig 15986 bp, 11 predicted proteins | sample PPLLak3March2015_FD_79110 | JGI IMG/M metagenome (GOLD analysis project Ga0105090, IMG submission 79110) | Freshwater sediment microbial communities from Prairie Pothole Lake near Jamestown, North Dakota, USA - PPLs Lake P7 Core (1) Depth... | ecosystem: Environmental > Aquatic > Freshwater >... | reverse complement strand
TTCACGGCCGGATAGGCCGCGGATTCCTCGGCGTCGATGTGGGCGCGGTACAGCGCCGCCATCGCTTGCCAGCGCGCGGCTGCGGCGTCCCCTTCGGCCGCCTGCCAGGTGGCATCGGCCACGCGCTGCAGGTCGGCGCGCACGCCGGCCCAGGTCGTCGACATCAGCGCGTGCTCGGCATGCAGCCGGTCGGCCAGAGCCGCCTGGTCGCCCTGGCGCAGGCGTGGCAGCACGTGACGCTCCTCGTCTTCGTGGTGGGCCGGCGCGGCCAGGTCGAAGTAGCGCATGACGTCGAGAGCGGCCTGCTGCGCGCTGGCGTCGGCGCCGGTCTCCCGCAGGTGCAAGGCCAGCCGCTCCATCAGCCCGAGCATGCGGTGCACACGCTGGTGGCAGGCCTCGAGCATCTCGAACGGTTCGTCGAAACCGGCGCCGGGGCCGGGGTGCAGGGTCACGCTGGCGGTCATGGACGGGATCTTGCCACGCGCGGCGACGCTGCGCACCGTGAGAGTCGCGGACGCGCCGACGACGGCCGCGGCAGAGGTTATCCTGCCTGTCCGAGGGGAGACAAGAGCCATGCTGAGCTTTCTGCCACCTGCGATGCGCGGCGTCATCGCGCTGCTGCTGCTGGTGCTGAACACGCTGTTCTGGTGCGCGCTGCTGTTTGCCCTGTCGCTGGTCAAGCTGGTGCTGCCGCTGCACGCCGTGCGCGTACGCATCGATCCGCTGCTGAATGCCATCGCCACCCGCTGGATCGCCTGCAACAGCGGCTGGATGCGGCTCACCCAGCGCACGGTGTGGGACGTGCAGGGTGTGGCCGAGCTGCGCTACGCCGGCTGGTACCTGGTCAACAGCAACCACCAGACCTGGGCCGACATCTTCGTGCTGCAGCATGTGCTGAACCGGCGCATCCCGATGCTGAAATTCTTCCTCAAGCAGCAGCTGATCTACGTGCCGGTGATCGGCCTGGCGTGGTGGGCGCTGGACTTCCCGTTCATGAAGCGGCATTCGGCAGCCGCGCTCGAGAAGAATCCGGCGCTGCGCGAGCAGGATCGCCAGACCACCATCCGCGCCTGCCGGAAGTTCGCGCTGGTGCCGACCTGCGTCATGAACTTCGCCGAGGGCACACGTTTCACGGCCGCCAAGCACCGCGCCCAGAGCTCGCCGTACAGGCACCTGCTCAAGCCCAAGGCCGGCGCGCTGGCGCTGGCGCTGAATGCGATGGGCGAACAGTTCCACTCCCTGCTCGACGTGACCATCGTCTATCCGGGTGGGGCACCCGACTTCTGGCAGTTCCTGTGCGGCGATACGCGGCGGATCGTCGTGCGCGTGCGGCAGCTGCCGATCCCGCGCGACTTCTGTGGCGGCGACTACGCCGGGGACGCGGCCTTCCGCAGCGCCTTCCAGGACTGGCTGTCGCAGCTGTGGGAGGACAAGGACCGCGAGATCACGGCCCTGCTGCAGACCCAAGGCACCGGCTGAGCGGCAAGGCCGCGGCCGAGCGTGGTCCGGCTGGTGGGGGCCGGCTGACACCTTCGGGCGATGCCCGGCGGGGGCGGCATGGGCCGACCGGGATTTCGCCAAGCAATGCTCGCCCGGGGGCAATCTGCCAACCGCCACTGGTTGAAGGGGTGCACCGGAATGCGCCGTGCGGTAAGCTACTTTGTGAGGTAATGTGTCTCTTGTTGCGGCCGGTGGCGTCGCCGGCAAGGTTCGAACTCTTCACACCCCCCCCAGGTCATCGCGGCCCCCTTTGATGAATTGCTCGCTCTTCACCGGCCCCGCTCGTGCCAGCCTGCGCGTTGCCGTGCTGCTGCTCGGATGCGCCCTCCTGTGGGCTGGCCCCGTGCAGGCCAGACGACTGGCGCTGGTCATCGGCAACGACAACTACCAGCAGGTCTCCCGTCTGGACAAGGCGGTGAACGACGCCGAGGGGATGGCCGTGGCGCTCACGGCGGCGGGCTTCGAGGTCTTCAAGCACCGCGACCTGAGCTTCCGCAAGACGGTGCTGGCCTTCGAGGAGTTCTACGACAAGGTCAAGGGCGGCGACGAGGTGGTGGTGTTCTACGCCGGCCACGGCGTGCAGACCGACCGCGGCAGCTACCTGCTGCCGGTCGACATCGAGGGCGAGACGCAATCGCAGATCGAGAAGATCTCGTATTCGGTGAACGGTCTGCTCGAGGAACTCGACCGCATCAAGGCGCGCTTCAGCCTGGTCATCGTCGACGCCTGCCGCGACAACCCGCTGCGCTCACGCGGGCGCACCATCGGCATCTCCCGCGGCCTGAGTGCACCGGACGTCGCCAAGGGCCAGATGGTGATCTTTTCTGCCGGCCGCAATCAGAAGGCTCTGGATTCGCTGAGCAGCAAGGACGAGAACCCGAATGGCGTCTTCACGCGCGAACTGCTGGCGCGCATGCGCGCGCCAGGCGTGAGTGTCGAGAAGCTGGCCATCGAGGTGAAAGGCGCGGTGGAACGCCTGGCAGCCACCGTCAACCACGACCAGCGCCCGCTGATCGTCAACGACGCCACCGGCGAATTTTTCTTCTTCCCCGTTGCGGGCCCTGCAGGCGCGGCAGCGGCTGTGGCGACCCCGGCGCCGTCGATGTCGAACGAAGCGGAACGCGAAGACAGGTTCTGGGAGGATGCCAAGGCCCCGGACAACGCAGCCGGCTACGAAGCCTATCTGCTTCTCTACCCGGCCGGGCGCTACGCCGGGCTGGCCAAGGCCCACCTCAGCCGCCTTCAGGGAGGCGGTGCAAGCTCGGTCGGCACGCCGTTGGCATCCTCGCGCAACGCCTTGCCGACGGACGAACCGGCGGCCAACCCGGCCCCTGCCGTGGCCACACCACCGCCGGGCAACCTGCCGCCGCGGACCACGACCACCCTGCCACCCGCGTCCACGTCCACCCCTGCGCCGGCACCCGCTGAGCCGCCTGTTCCCGCCATCGTGGTGCCACCGGCTGCGCCTGCCAAGGATGCGGAAACCGTTCCGCCGGCAGGGAATGCGACCCCGTCGGCGCCCGGCGCCAGGGGCCGCGCCAGCTACACGCTGGCCAACGGTGACCGCTACGAGGGCGAGGTGGTCGGCAGCACGCGTTCGGGACAAGGTACCTACCACTTCGCCAACGGCGACCGCTACCAGGGCGAGTTCGTCGACGGCGACTTCAAGGGCAAGGGGGTGATGGACTTCGCCAACGGCGACCGTTACGAAGGTGGCGTCATCGGCACCTTGAAGCAAGGCAAGGGGGTGATGCAGTTCGCCAACAAGGACCGGTATGAGGGCGAGTTCGTCGCCAACGAATACCACGGCAAGGGCACCTTCGTCTTTGCCAACGGCGAACGCTATTCGGGCGACTATGTCAAGGGGCTGAAGCACGGCCGGGGGGCCTACACCTTCGCGAATGGCGACTCCTTCGAAGGGACCTATGTCAACGGCGTCATCCAGGGTCCGGGGACTTACCGCTTCAAGAACGGCGACCGCTACGAAGGCAACTTCGCCGACGGACTCTTCAGCGGCCAGGGCAAGCTCTTGATGGCCACCGGAGATCGCTACGAGGGCGAATTCAGGAACAACCTGAAACACGGGACCGGGGTGCACTTCTTTGCCAACAAGGACCGCTACGAAGGGCAGTTCAAGGACGGTGAGCAGTCCGGCACCGGCACACATTTCTTCGCCAGCGGCGACAGCTACAGCGGCGAATTCGCCAAAGGCGTTCGTCACGGCAAGGGCGTATACCGGTTCGCCAGCGGACAGACGCGCGAGATCGAGTACGTCGCGGGCGCGGAGAAGGCGCAGTAGCCCGCCGGGTGCGGTCCTGCCGATGGTGGCCGTGGGACCGTCGCCGCGGCCTCAGCCGCACTGCCCCACGTATCCGCAAGCGGTGCAGAAGTCGCAACCGTCCTTGTGGATGACGCTGGCGTTGCCGCATTCCGGGCACGGCTTGCCGGCCTGCAGCGGCAGCGCCTCACCACTGCGCGGCGCTTCCAGCACGCCCATCTCGCGCAGCGGATAACCGCGCTCGTCCAGCACGCCCAGCATGCCGTAGCGGTGGATGATGAGCCGCGCCAGGTAGGCCACCGTCGAAGGCCAGGTCTGCTGGCGCTGCTGCCCCGGCGGCAGGCCTGGCACGAAGGCCATGAAATGGCCCAGCGGCTCGGCGTAATTGAGCAGCTTGCGCAGCTTCATGCCGATCCACGCCGGGTCGATGACACGCATGTCCAGCGACAGCAGCCGCGCCAGGCCGTCCAGCGCGCGCGGGTAGTTGCCAGAGAGCGCCATCGCGCAGGGGCGCGTGACGCTGCCGCCGTCGGGGCCGGGTAGGGTCACTTCCTTGAGCGTGACGGTGAAGGCCTCGCCGGTGGCCGGGTTATCCACGTCCACCGCCCAGGCCAGCGTGCCCGAGGTGTCGGTGTGCGGTTCGTTGCGGCTGATCAGCGCGTCGACCATCGGCGTGGGCGCGCCGGGCTGCGGCGGCAAGGTGCCGATCTGTTCGCAGCGCCAGCGGATCAGCGCCGCGGTGGCCGCCACCACGCCCGGGAACAGGCGGCGCTCGCCGTGCGGCGGAAACGGCATCTCGAACGGCCGCTCCTCGGCCACCGTGGCCAGCGCGTCCAGCTTCAGCTGCAGCCAGGCGGCGTCGTCGCTGCGCATGTCCATCGACAGCGTCTTGGCCAACGCACCCAGCCCGCGCGGCTGCTCGGCGCCGTTGACCCAAGCCTCGAAGGCGCGCGTGCCGGCGGCACCGGTCGGCCCGTCCTCGCGCGGCACCTCGCCGACGAAGAGCGCGAAGTCGCCGAAGGGGTGCTGCACCATGAAGGTCCAGGCCGCATTGCCGCCCGGCAGTTCGGGCCGGCCCGGCCAGCGCAGCGACGCCAGCACCGGCGCCGGCAAGCGGTCCAGCGCCAGCCGCCGGTTGGCGTCGGCCTCGCGAGGCAGTTGCAGCGGCGCCGGCGGCTGCGGCGTGGTGGTGAGCACGGCGCCGACCACGGCGTTGGGCCGGTAGGTGGCCAGGCCCTTCAAGCCCAGCGACCAGGCCTGGTGGTACAGGTCCTCGAAATCGGCATAGGGGTAGTCGGCCGGCACGTTGACGGTCTTGCTGATGGCGGTGTCGATGAAAGGCGCCACCGCGGCCACCATCTCGGCGTGGGCCTGTGCGCTCATCTCCAGCGCCGTCACGAAGGCCGGCGTCAGCGGTGCGTCGTCGCCCAACTTGTGCTTGAACAGGCGCCAGGCGTGGTCCTGCACCGCGTGCTCGGCAAAGCCGCCGTCGGGCAGGCGCTTCCTGCGCGTGTAGGTCCAGCTGAAGGCGGGTTCGATGCCGTTGCTGGCGTTGTCGGCAAAGGCCAGGCTGATGGTGCCGGTGGGCGCGATCGACAGCAGGTGCGAGTTGCGCAGCCCGTGCGCGCGGATGCGGTCCTTCAGCGGCTGCGGCAGGCGCGACGCGAAGGTGCTGCCGCTGAGATAGAGGTCGGCGTTGAAGAGCGGAAAGGCGCCCCGCTCCTGGGCCAGGTCCACCGAGGCGTCGTAGGCGGTATCGCGCAAAGTCTGTGCGATGCGACGCGCCATCGCGCGCGCCTCGGCACCGTCGTAGCGTTGGCCCAGCATCACCAGCGCATCGCCCAGGCCGGTGAAACCCAGGCCGACACGCCGCTTGGCCGCGGCCTCGGCGTGCTGCTGCGGCAGCGGCCACAGCGTCACGTCGAGCACGTTGTCGAGCATGCGCACGGCCGTGCGCACCAGTGCCGTGAAGCCGGCTTCGTCGAAGGCCGCATCGGGCTCGAAGGGCCGCTGCACGAAGCGCGTGAGGTCGATCGAACCCAGGCAGCAGCAGCCATAGGGCGGCAAGGGTTGCTCGGCGCACTGCCCGGTGACCAGGCCATTGAAGACGACGCTGTGGTGGTCGGGTTGCGTCGTGTCGTAGACCGGATGGCAGCCGATGGATTCGATCGCGGCGATCCTGGCACTGAATCGCTGCGTCTTTCGCAACAGCTTGCCTGACACCCAGGCCTCGTACTTCTCGCGCTTGGCGGGCAACAAGAAACCAATTTCTCGCATGAAGATTTCGCGCGACTCGCCTTCGATGAGCAGTTCATGGAGCGGCTGGCAGGGGTATTCGCGTGTCTCGCCGTGGCCGTCGGGCAAGCTCTTCGCACCCCCGTCCCGACGGGCGTGCAGTCGGCAGAAGACGCCGAAATTCGCAAGCAGGACCTGCACCTCGGCGAGCAAGGAGCGATGCACCGAACTCAACCGGATCGAGCAGGTCCGGCTTAGGCCAGAGATGTTGACCGTCCCGTCGGTCTGGAACAAGCCGCGCAGGTAGCCGCGCACGCATTCTTCGTTGCCGCGCCAAACGACCTCGGGCACCTTCAATTTCGTCTCGCGCGTGACGCCGTAGGCCTGCAGCGCGCGGGCCAGCAGCACGGAGCGAACGAAGACCATGTGGCGCGACGGCACTGCAACGGGGTGCACCCGATACTCGCGCACCGTCGCCGACAGCCCCGCCGTCAAAGCGTTGACCGCATCGGCGACCCAGCCCGCGAGAGCGCGTTCTTCGTTCCACAGCGACAGCACGGCTACTTCCCGGCCCTTGCCACGGTGCGTGAAATGACCGTCGCCTGCCAGCAAACCCAACAAGGTGCCAAGCACGTCGTGACCCTGTTGGCCAAACTGCCCTTTGCCGGACTGCACCCAAAGTTCGTCGCCCGCGCGCAATTCACTCAGGCGAAGCTTGCCTCGCGCGGTATAGAACTCGTGCCAGGCCGTGGCCTTGATCTCATAGCCCTCGCGGGTGCGGACGCGAAAGACCTCGGCTTCGCTTGCCGTCAGGAAAGCGGTTACGGCCGGCCGCACCTCCGTACCCCGCGTACCCGTGCCGAGCGTTCGCTGGTCTACCGTGACCTGCAACGGCAGGCCGGCCGCATGTAGTTCACCGATGGACACCAGGCCGTGCTGCGTGGCCAGGCGCGTGTCAGCGGTGACGCAAGGATTCGTCGCCGCGATCGTCTCGCAGTACGCCAGGTTGTTGTCGCGGTTGATGGTGTCCAGGAACAGCACGCCGGGCTCGGCGTGGTCGTAGGTGCAGCGCATGATCTGCGTCCACAACTCGCGCGCCGGCAGTTTGCGGTAGACCCAGACGCCTTCGTGGCCGTCGGCACCGGGCCGCTGCCAGGCGCCGGCCTCCTTCTGCGCCGGGCCCGGTTCGGCGCGGTGCACCAGTTCGACGTCGCCACCGTCGCGCACGGCCTGCATGAAGGCGTCGGTGACGCCGACCGAGATATTGAAGTTCTTCAGGTCGCCGCCGTCCTTGGCGTGGACGAATTCCTCGACGTCGGGGTGGTCGCAACGCAGCACCGCCATCTGCGCGCCGCGCCGCGCGCCAGCCGATTCCACCGTCTCGCAGGAGCGGTCGAAGACGCGCATGTAGCTCACCGGGCCGGAGGCCGAACTCTGCGTGGCGCCGACCCAGGCGCCGCGCGGGCGAATGCGCGAGAAGTCGTAGCCGACGCCGCCGCCGCGGCGCATCGTCTCGGCGGCTTCGGCCAGCGCAGTGTAGATGCCGGGATGGCCGTCCTCGACCTGCGTGATGCTGTCGCCCACCGGTTGCACGAAGCAGTTGATCAGCGTGGCCGCCAGCCCGGTGCCGGCCGCCGACTGGATGCGACCGGCGGGGATGAAGCCCTGCTCCAGCGCCTGCAGGAAACGCTCCTCCCACAGCGCGCGCTGCTCGGGCGCCTCGGCCTCGGCCAACGCGCGCGCCACGCGCCGGTGCACCGCCAGCGGTGTGGCCTCGTCGCCCTTGGCGTACTTTTCCTTCAGCACTTCGGCGCTGATGGCCTGCGGCGGCAGGCGGTGGACGGCGGCGGCAGGCGGGCGGTGGGGTGTGGTGGGCAGTGTCACTGGGGGGTCAGCCCTGGGGGCTGTCGGTCATGCGCTGGTTGTCGGCGTGCACTCGCTCGCGCAGGTTGTCGGGGCACGCTCCGTGGCGGCGGGCGCACGGCAGGGCACCTCCGGCCAGGGAGCCATCTTGCACCAAACTGGAGCGGAGCGAGGTGCCGTGGGTTTCAGTGCAAGACCAGCAGGGGCAAGGTGCTCCCAGCCAGCACGGCCTTGGTCTGCGAACCGAACAGGAATTCGCCGAAGGCACCGCGGCCGTGGGTGACCATCACGATCATGTCGCAGCCCTGCGACTCGGCGGCGGAAATGATGGCGCGATCGACCCGCGGCACCTGCGCGTGGTGGCCGACGAAGGGCACGCCGGCCTCCTTGGCGCGTTCGGCGAAGCGCTCCAGCAGGCTCTTGGCGTGGGCGGCTGTGATGGCGTCGTGCTCCAGCGTCTCCTGCCGGATCAGCGACGGCGGTCGGCCCGGCGTGGGGGGCGCCGCGATCGGTTCCGCAACGAAGCCGGTCACCGCGGCGCCGAGCTGGCGCGCCAGCTCCAGGCTGGCCGTCATGGCGCGGTCGGTCAGGTCGCTGCCGTCGATCGGAACGAGTATGTGTTTGAACATGGTGGGCTTCTCCCGCAAAGGCCGGCGCCTGTCTGAACGACAGGTCAGCCCAGGGTTTGCAATCTAGACAAGTGGCTGCGCCGTTTCCTTGCGCTGGCGCAAAGCGGATACAGGCTGTTCCCGCTTGACCGCGATCAAGGATCTTTTGGCAGCCTGCCGCCAGCATCGCCTGCCAACCGCTTACGCGAGGTTCGACCATGCCCATCGAGCGCATCCACCATGTCGCCTACCGCTGTCACGACGCGCGCGAGACCGTGCTCTGGTACCAGAAGAACCTGGGCATGGACTTCGTGCTGGCCATCGCCGAGGACCGGGTCCCCAGCACGCACGAGCCCGACCCCTACATGCATGTCTTCCTGGACGCCGGCGGCGGCAATGTGCTGGCGTTCTTCGAGATCCCGAAGTCGCCGCCGATGGGGCGCGACGCCAATACGCCGGAATGGGTGCAGCACATCGCCTTCAAGGTCGACAGCGTGGCGACGCTGGAGGCCACCCAGGCGCGGCTCGAGGCCAACGGCATCCCCGTGGTCGGCATCACCGACCACACGATCTTCAAGTCGATCTATTTCTTCGACCCCAACGGCCACCGCCTGGAACTGGCCGCCGACACCGCGACGACGGAGATGAATGCGCGGCTGGATGCAGTGAAGTGGGAGATGCTCGACGAATGGGCGCGGACGCGGCGTGCGCCGCGGCACGCGGCCTGGATGCACGAACGCGAGTTTGGGGACCCCTCCCCGCACTGAATCGCCGGCTGGTTACAGTTCGGGTCGGCGCGCACGGTCGGGCGCGGCTCGACCTGAAGGAGAGCTTCGATGACAGCAGCGGTGGGCGTGATCGGCCTTGGCGCCATGGGCAGCGGCATGGCGCAGTCGCTGCGCCGCGCGGGCTTCGCGGTGCATGTGTTCGACTTGCGGCCGGGTATTGCGGCGGTCTTCGCGGCCGACGGCGGCACCGCCCGCGCCAGCGCCGCCGAGCTGGCCGCGGCCTGCTCGGTCGTGGTTTCGGTGGTGGTCAACGCCGAGCAGACCGAGGACCTGCTGTTCGGCAACGGTGGCGTCGCCGCGGCGATGGCGCCCGGAGCGGTATTCGTGATGTGCTCCACCGTCGACCCGCAGCGCTCGATCGGCTTCGAGCAGCGGCTCGAGGCGTTGGGCCGGCTGTACCTGGATGCGCCGATCTCAGGGGGTGCCGCAAAGGCCGCCAGCGGCGAGATGACGATGATGACCGCCGGCCGCCCCGCCGCCTACGCCGTCTGCGAGGCGGCGCTGCATGCGATGGCGGCCAAGGTCTACAAGCTCGGCGACCGCGCCGGCGCCGGCAGCAAGGTCAAGGTCATCAACCAGCTGCTCGCCGGCGTGCACATTGCCGCCGCGGCCGAGGCGATGGCGCTGGGGCTGCGCGAAGGCGTCGACCCGGCGGCACTGTACGAGGTCATCACGCACAGCGCCGGCAACAGCTGGATGTTCGAGAACCGCATGGCGCATGTGCTGGCCGGCGACTACACGCCGTTGTCGGCGGTGGACATCTTCGTCAAGGACCTCGGACTGGTGCTGGACATGGCACGCGCGAGCAAATTCCCGCTGCCGCTGTCGAGCACGGCGCACCAGATGTTCATGCAGGCGTCCACGGCGGGATTCGCCAAGGAGGACGACAGCGCGGTGATCAAGATCTATCCAGGCATCGAGTTGCCGCAGGGCAGGACATGAAGGGACCGGCAAAGCCGGATCCACGGCGCTTGCTGGGCCACGACCGGTTCATGCGTCGAGCTCGGCACTGCGGCGCCATGGACAAGTGACATGACCGACGAGGTCGCCGCACGCGACGAGATCTGCCGCGTCGGCGCGTCGCTGCACCTGCGCGGCTACGTGCACGCGAGCGCCGGCAATATCAGCATGCGGCTGGACGATGGCTGGCTGATCACGCCGACCGATGCCTGCCTGGGCCGGCTGGACCCGGCGCGGCTGGCGCGCATCGACGCCAGCGGAGTGCAGACCGCAGGCGACCGCGCCAGCAAGACGCTGGCACTGCACCAGCGCATCTACGACGCCGTGCCCGAGGCTCGCTGCGTCATCCACACCCACAGCACGCACCTGGTGGCGCTGACGCTGGCGGGCGTGTGGAGCGTCGACGACATCGTGCCGCCGATCACGCCCTACTTCGTGATGAAGGTCGGCCATGTGCCGCTGATTCCCTACCACCGGCCCGGCGACCCGGCGGTGGCCGAGCTCGTCGCCGCACGCATCGCCGCAATGGCGGCGCGCGGCACGCCGATCCGCGCCGTGATGCTGGAGCGGCTGGGGCCGAATGTCTGGCACCGCACCCCGGCCGAAGCGAGTGCGGTGCTCGAGGAACTGGAGGAGACGGCGCGGCTGTGGCTGATGACGTCGGCGCGGCCGCAGGCGCTGAACGAAGAACAGATCGAGGCGCTGCGACGAGCCTTCGGGGCGGTGTGGTGAGGGCACTCCGCGGGCGCAGGCGGCATCTCCTCAGGCCGGCAGCACGGTGCCGCTGACGCTGCCCAGGCCGATGCGCACCGCACCCGGCGCCTCGCAATACGCGCGCAGCGTGACGGTGTCGCCGTCCTCGAGGAAGCTGCGCTGCTCACCGCCGGGCAGGGTCAGCGGCTGACGCCCGCCCGCCGACAGCTCGAGCAGCGACCCGCCCTGCCCCGGCAACGGGCCCGACAGCGTGCCGGTGCCCAGCAGGTCACCGGTCTGCAGGTTGCAGCCGTTGCTGGTGTGGTGGGCCAGCAGCTGCGCCGGCGTCCAGTAGGCGTCGAGCGCATTCGACTGCGACAGGCGCAGCGCAGGCAGGCCCTGCGCCCGCATGTGCGCCGTCTGCAGCCAGACCTCGAGCACGATGTCGGCGGCGCCGTGGGCGCGGTTGAAGTCGGAGTCCAGATAGGGCAGCGGCTGCGGGTCGCCTGCGGTGCGCCTGAACGGTCGCCGGAAGGGCACCAGGGCATCGGCGGTGACGACCCACGGCGAGACCATGGTCGAGAAATTCTTCGCCAGGAAAGGCCCCAGCGGCTGGTATTCCCAGCCCTGGATATCGCGCGCCGACCAGTCGTTGAGCAGAGTGACGCCGAAAAGGTGGTCTTCGGCCTGCTCCATGGGCACGGGTGACCCGAGCCTGTTGCCGACACCGACCCACAGGCCCAGCTCCAGTTCGTAGTCCAGCCGCTTGCTGGGGCCGAAGTGCGGCACCTCGCCGCTGCTGCGCGTCTGCCCCTGCGGCCGTCTGAGGGCGCCGCCGACCGTGATGGACGAGGCACGGCCGTGGTAGCCGATGGGCACCCACTTGTAGTTGGGCAGCAGCGGGTTGTCGGGCCGCATCAGCTTGCCCACCGCCAGCGCGTGGTGGATGCCGGTGTAGAAGTCGGTGTAGTCGCCGATGCGGCAGGGCAGTGCCATCTCGGCCTGATCCAGCGGCAGCAGGCACAACTCGAGGAAGGGCCCGGTATCGCTGCCCTCGGCCAGCGCCGCCGACAGCGCGGCGCGCATGAGCTTCCAGGCCTGCCGGCCCTGCGCCATGAACGCCGCCAGGTCGCCCGCCGCCAGCGGGTCGAGCAGGTCGGCCACGCCGTCGGGCCAGGGCGCCTGTTCCTGCGCGAGCTTGAGATCGAGCACCTGGTCGCCGATGGCCACGCCGATGCGCAGCGGGTCGTCGCTGCCGGCGCGGCGAAAGCGGCCCAGCGGCAGGTTCTGGATCGGGAAATCGGCGTCGGCCTCGTTGGCCGAGGCGACCCAGCTGCGCAGCGCGGGGTCGTGGGTGGCGTCGCTGAGCGGGTTCATGGCGTGACCTGGAAACGATCGGTCAGTGCGGCCCAGCAGTCTGCATAGCCGCCATCGAGCGCGCCGCCGCCCATCGCGAACTCGGTCGGCCTGAAGCGCCAGCGGCTCTCGAACATGAAGGCCAGCGTGTCGTCGAGCTTCTGCGGCGCCAGCACCGCATTCGAGGCCTTCTCGAAAGCTTCGGCGTCGGGGCCATGCGGCACCATGCAGTTGTGCAGGCTCATGCCGCCGGGCCGGAAACCCTCAGGCTTGGCGTCGTACTGGCCGTATACCAGGCCCATGAATTCACTCATCAGGTTGCGGTGGTACCAGGGCGGGCGGAAGGTGTCCTCCATCACCAGCCAGCGCGGCGGGAAGATGACGAAATCGGCATTGGCGGTGCCGGGCGTGTCGCTGGGGCTGGTGAGCACGGTGAAGATGCTCGGGTCGGGGTGGTCGATGCTGATCGAGCCGATCGTCATGAAGCGCGCCGTATCGTATTTGCAGGGCACCAGGTTGCCGTGCCAGGCGACGACGTTGAAGGGCGAGACCGGCGCCGCGCAGCGCCACAGGCGGCCACCGGATTTCCTCACGATTTCGGTCGGCTGCGGGTCGGCCTCGAAGGCGGCCACCGGAGCGAGGAAGTCGCGCGCATGCGCCAGCCCGTTGGAGCCGATGGGGCCCAGTTCCGGCAAACGGAACGGCGCGCCGTAATTTTCGCAGGCGTAAAGCCGGGTCGGCCCCTCGACCTTCACCCGGAACGCCAGCCCGCGCGGCAGCAGCGCGATCTCGCCCGGCGCCACCTGCAGCACGCCAAGTTCGGTGGTGAGGGCGAGCGTGCCCTGCTGCGGCACCAGCAGCATCTCGCCGTCGGCATTGACGAGCACGCGCTCCATCGATCGGTTGGCCAGCACCAGGTGCACGGCGACACCCGTCTGCGCATCGGCGTCGCCGTTGACGACGATGGTGCGCAGGCCATCGATGAAGTCCAGCGGCTCGGCCGGGACCTCGATCGGATGCCAGCGCAGCGGGTCCGGGGGCGCGGCCATGCCTTCGGCGGCGCCGGTCTTCCAGTGCGCATGCGGCAAGGGCCGACAGGCGCCGGCGCGCACGCTGGGCTGGCGCCGGTACATCCAGGTGCGTCGGTTCTCGACCCGCGGCGCGGTGAAGGCGCTGCCAGACAGCAGTTCGGCGTACAGCCCCAGCGGCGCGCGCTGCGGGCTGTTGCGGCCCACCGGCAAGGCGCCTGGAACGGCCTCGCTCTCGAACTGGTTGCCGAAGCCGCCCTGGTAGCGTAGTGGGTTCACGGCCGCAACTCCGCCGCCTTCGCCACGCCGGCGCGCGCCGCGTCGATGGCCTCGCGCAGCACGCGCAGGTCGCCGACATGGTTGGCCAGAAGCAGCACCAGGCGCGCATTCATCAGCTCGCTCTGTTCGTCGCTGAGGCCGCGGTGGCCTTCGATCAGCATCTCGTAGAAGTCGTCGCCGGGCGTGTAGGCCTGGCGATGGCGCTCGCCGGGGGTGCCGAAATTCGCTTGGACATTCAGATATTTCACGACAGCAGTTCCAGTCCGGTGGCCCGCGCCAGCGCCGCGCGCACCGCGCCGGCGTCGAAGCGTCGCCAGCGCGCGGCGACATGCTGGTCGGGCCGGATGAGATAGGCGGTGCCGGGCCTGGCGTCGAAGCGGCGCGCCACCAGGCCTTCGGTGTCCTCGACCCAGGACAGCGCCAGCGGCGCCGATCCGCCGGCGGGAAAGACGACCAGCGGATGCACCGGCACCGTCTCGCGCGCCAGCGCGTCCAAGGCATCGCGCTGCGCCGCGTTCGGCGCGCCGAAGAGCATCAGCACGAAACCCTGGCCGGTGTGCGGCAACAGCCAGTCGGGACGGTCGCCGGCCCGCACCGGCGCATCGTCGAGCGGCGCGCCGGGCACCATCCAGCCCTCGAAGGGGTCGCTGTCCGGCGTATTCAGCGAGGAGTTCGTCAGCAGCGCCGGCACCGACAGCCGGCCGCTGTTGACCAGCGCACGGCCCATCGGCAGCTCCTCCGCCAGCGACAGCACGGCGTCGCGCAGCACCTTGGCGGCACGGCTCTTGGGCGTCATGAAATCGGTGGCGCGGGTGCTGTTGAGCAGGTTCTCGTCGGCGGCAAAGGTGCGCTCGGCGCTGTAGCTGTCGAGCAGCGATGCGGGTGCCGCGCCGGAAACCACCAGCTGCAGTTTCCACAGCAGGTTGTCGGTATCCTGCACGCCGGAATTGGCGCCGCGGGCACCGAAGGGCGAGACCTGGTGTGCCGCGTCGCCGACGAACAGCAGCCGGCCGTGGCGGAAGCTGGCCATGCGCCGGCACTGGAAGGTATAGACGCTGACCCACTCGAGCTCGAAGCCGATGTGCGCGAAACCCTGGCTGTCGAGCGCGGCGCGGATGCGCGGCGACACGCGCTCGGGCTGCTTCTCGGCCTCGGGGTCGGCGTCCCAGCCGAGCTGGAAGTCGATGCGCCAGACGTTGTCGGCCTCGCGGTGCATCAACGCGCTTTGGCCGCGGTGGAACGGCGGGTCGAACCAGAAGCGGCGTTCGGTGCGGTCGGCCGGGAAGGGTTCGCCGTCGAGCACGACGTCGGCAATCAGGAAGCGGTCCTGGAAAATCTTGCCCTCTACATCGAGGTCGAGCGAGCGGCGGATCGGGCTGCGCGCGCCGTCGGCGACGATCAGCCAGTCGCATTCCAGCGTATAGCGGCCGTCGGCGGTCTCGACGTCGACGGTGGCGCTGCCTTCGTCCTGCGACACCACGACCACCTTGTGCTGCCAGCGCAGGTCGATGCCCGGCAAGGCCCCGGCGCGCTCGACCAGATTCTGCTCGAGGTGGTACTGCTGCAGGTTGACCATGCCCGGCCGGCGGTGGCCGGACTCGGGCAGCAGGTTGAACGAGAACACCTCGCTGTCGCCGTGATAGGTGCGGCCGACATTCCAGGTCACGCCCTTGTCGACGACCGCGTCGCCGACGCCCAGACGGTCGAAGATCTCCAGCGTGCGCTTGGCGTAGCAGACGCCGCGCGAGCCGACGCTGACGGTGTTGTCGTCGTCCAGCAGCACCACCGGCAGACCGCGCAGCGCGGCGTCGATGGCCGCGCTCAGACCCACCGGGCCGGCGCCGACCACCACCAGCGGCACGCGGCGCACGCCGGGGCGGTCGAGTTCGGGCGCGCGCCGGTAGGCGTAGCGCGGCCAGGTGTAGGTCTTCAGCATCGGCGCCCTCTAGGATTCGAGCGACTTCCACATCTCGATATCGCGTTCGGCGGTCCAGATGCGGGGGTCGCGGTGCGCCGTGGCCTCGTCGTAAGCACGCGAGACGTCGAAAGGCATGCAGTGGTCGAAGATCACCCAGTGGCCGTATTTCGGACGCACGGCGGCCAGCGTCTCGCGATAGACGGCCTTCAGGTCCTTGCCCGCCGCGGCGCCGGCCTGGACACTGGCGTAGACGTCGGCGATGAAGCTGCGTGTGCTGGCCAGCCCGGCGGCGACCTGCGCCTCGGTCTCCAGCGCCGGGCCGCGGCCGGGCACCAGCTTGGCGGGCCGGAGCGCCGCAAGTTTGTCCAGCGTCTGCGGCCAGTCGGTGAAATAGGCGTCGCCGGCATACGGCGTGGCGTCGTATTCGACGAGGTCGCCGCTGAACAGGATGCGCTCCTGCGGCAGCCAGACCACCGTATC
>Ga0105090_10000822_pt1 | contig 15990 bp, 15 predicted proteins | sample PPLLak3March2015_FD_79110 | JGI IMG/M metagenome (GOLD analysis project Ga0105090, IMG submission 79110) | Freshwater sediment microbial communities from Prairie Pothole Lake near Jamestown, North Dakota, USA - PPLs Lake P7 Core (1) Depth... | ecosystem: Environmental > Aquatic > Freshwater >... | reverse complement strand
TCGCATCGGAAATTCAGTCACTTAGAGCGAATCCGATGCAGGAGAAATACGACCCGCAGCAGGTCGAGGCGGAGGCGCAGGCGTACTGGAGCAGCCGCGACGCCTACCGCGCCGTCGAGCACGCCAAGGATGCCTCCGGCAAGCCAAAGCCGAAGTTCTACGTCTGCTCGATGCTGCCCTACCCCAGCGGCAAGCTGCACATGGGCCACGTCCGCAACTACACGCTGAACGACGTGCTCTACCGCATCCTGCGCATGCGCGGCTTCAACGTGATGACGCCGATGGGCTGGGACGCCTTCGGCCTGCCGGCGGAGAACGCCGCCATCGACAAGGGCGTGCCGCCGGGAGAGTGGACACGGCACAACATCGCCGACATGAAGGCGCAGATGCAGCCGCTGGGGCTCGCCTTCGACTGGAGCCGCGAAGTCGCCACCTGCGACGCCAGCTACTACACGTGGAACCAGTGGCTGTTCCTGAAGATGCTGGAGGCCGGCATCGCCTACCGCGCCACCCAGGTGGTCAACTGGGACCCGGTCGACCAGACCGTGCTCGCCAACGAGCAGGTGATCGACGGCCGCGGCTGGCGCTCGAACGCCGTCGTCGAACGGCGCGAGATCCCCGGCTACTACCTGCGCATCACGCAATACGCCGATGAACTGCTGCAAAGCCTCGAGACGCTCGATGGCTGGCCGCCGCAGGTGCGGGCGATGCAGGAGAACTGGATCGGCCGCAGCACCGGCGTGAACTTCGGTTTCCCCTACGGGATCGACGGTGAACGGAAGCTGCTGCGCGTGTTCACCACCCGCGCCGACACGATCTGCGGCGTCACGTTCGTCGCGCTCGCGGCGGAGCATCCGCTGGCGGCGCGGCTGGCGCGGGACAACGTGCCTCTCGCCGCGTTCATCGACGAGTGCCGGCGGGGCGGGGCAACCGAGGCCGACCTCGCCACGATGGACAAGCGCGGCATGGCCACCGGCTTTTTCGTCGAGCACCCGCTGACTGGCGAGCGCGTCGAGGTCTGGGTCGGCAATTACGTGCTGATGGGCTACGGCGAAGGCGCGGTGATGGGCGTGCCGGCGCACGACGAGCGCGATTTCGAGTTCGCGAAGAAGTACGGCCTCGGCATCGCCCAGGTGATCGCGGTGCCCGGCGAGACCTTCTCCACCGACGCCTGGCAGGAGTGGTACGCCGACAAGCAGCGCGGCGTGTGCGTGCATTCGGGCAGGTACGACGGCCTGAGTTACGAGGCCGCCACCGACGCCATCGCCGCCGACCTGAAGGCCAAGGGCCTCGGCGACAAGCAGGTGAACTACCGGCTGCGCGACTGGGGCATCTCGCGCCAGCGCTACTGGGGCACGCCGATCCCGATCATCCACTGTGCGGCCTGCGGCGTGGTGCCGGTGCCGGAGAAGGATCTTCCGGTGGTGCTGCCCGAACACCTCGTGCCCGACGGCAGCGGCAGCCCGCTGGCGAAGTACGAGCCGTTCCTGAAGTGCATCTGCCCGAAGTGCGGCGGGCCGGGCCGGCGCGAGTCCGACACGATGGACACCTTCGTCGACTCGAGCTGGTACTTCATGCGCTACTGCTCGCCGGATGCAGCGGATCGCATGGTCGACAGCCGCAACGACTACTGGATGCCGATGGACCAGTACATCGGCGGCATCGAGCACGCGGTGCTGCACCTGCTGTACGCGCGCTTCTGGACCAAGGTGATGCGCGACCTCGGCCTGGTGAAGTTCGACGAGCCTTTCCTGCGCCTTTTCACGCAGGGCATGCTGACCCACGATTGCTACTTTCGCGAGGACGCCGAAGGGCGCAAGCGCTGGTTCTATCCGAACGAGATCGACATCGAGTACGACGACAAGGGCCGGCCGGTGAAGGCCACCGCCCGCGAGGACGGGCAGCCGGTCGCCTACGGCGGCACTGAGAAGATGAGCAAGAGCAAGAACAATGTCGTCGAGCCGCGCGAGATCTGCGGCCGCTTCGGCGCCGACACCGCGCGCGCCTTCGCGATGTTCGCCGGTCCGCCGGACCAGAGCGCGGCCTGGAGCAACGCCGGCGCCGAAGGCACCTTTCGCTTCCTGCGGCGGCTGTGGGGCTACTGCCATCTCCGCCGCGACATGGTCCGGGGAGCCGGCCCGGTCGAAGCCGCCGCGCTGTCGGCAGCACTGAAGGCGACGCGCCGCGAAATCCATCTCAACCTGAAGCAGGCCGACTTCGACTACGCCCGCATGCAGTACAACACCGTTGTCTCGGCGGCGATGAAGATGCTCAACGCGCTCGAAGACGCGAAGCTGGCGGAAGCGCCGGCCGAGCGCGCGCTGGCCCGCGAGGGGCTCGGCATCCTGCTGCGCGTGCTGTATCCGATCGCGCCGCACATCACCCATGCGCTGTGGCAGGCGCTCGGTTACGGCGCGGCGCTCGGCGAAATCATCGATGCACCCTGGCCGGCCGCCGACGACGAGGCGTTGCGCCAGGACGAGATCGAACTGGTGGTGCAGGTCAACGGCAAGCTGCGCGGCTCGATCCGCGTGCCTGCGGCGGCCGATCGCCAGACGATCGAGCAGGCGGCGCTGGCCGACGCCGCGGTCCTGAAGTTCGTCGCCGGCAGTCCGGTCAAGCGCGTCGTTGTAGTGCCGAACAAGCTGGTCAATGTCGTCGTCTAGGACGACGCGCCGAGCAGCGGCGAAGGGCAGCTTGGGTCCCCGCCTGCGCGGGGACGACGAGTCCGCAGACCGCTCCCGCCGCGGGCGGCTGTTCGCCGCCCTTGCGCTCTCGGGCGGACTCGTCGCCTGCGGGTTCCGGTTGCGCGGCTCGCTGCCGCTGCCGTTCGAAAGCGTCTACATCGAGGCGCCGGTGAACTCGCCGATCGCCCAGGAACTGGCGCGCAACATCCGCAACGGCTCGACGACGCGCATCGCCGACACCAAGGCCTCAGCGGCGGCGGTGATCGAGATCATCGGCGAGTCGCGCGAACGCGATGTCGCCGCGGTCGACGCCCAGGGCCGGGCGCGCGAGTACCGGGTGCGGCTGCGGGTGGCCTTCCGCGTCCGCGATGCCAAGGGCAAGGAGCTGCTGGGCGCGACGACGCTGAACCTCGGCCGTGATCTCTTCGCCCGCGACGAGCAGATGCTCGCCCGCGAGTACGAAGAGACGCAGCTCCACCAGGACATGCTGATCGACGCCAGCCAGCAGATCCTGCGCCGGCTGGCGGCGCTGCAACGCTGATGCAGCTGAAAGCCGAGGCGCTGTCCGGACACCTGCGTACGCGCGCAGCGGACGGCAGGCTCGCGCCGATCTATGTCGTCGCCGGCGACGAGCCGCTTCTGGCTCTGGAAGCGGCGGACGCGGTCCGCGCCGTCGCCCGCGGCGCCGGTTACGGCGAGCGCGAAGTGCTGCATGCCGATGCGCGCTTCGACTGGTCGCGGCTCGAGCAGGCGAGAACGGGGCTGTCGCTGTTCGCCGAGAAGCGGATCGTCGATCTGCGCCTGCCGGGAGGCAAGCCCGGCAAGTCCGGCGGGGAGGCGCTGCGCGGTTTTGCACAGGACCCGCCGCCGGACCTGCTGCTGCTGGTCGCGCTGCCGCGGCTCGATCGCGAGGCACGGTCGAGCCGCTGGGTGCAGGCCCTCGAACAAGCCGGGGTCTGGGTCGACGTCGAACGGATCGAGCGGGCGGCTTTGCCGGACTGGATCGCCGTCCGGCTGGAGCGCCACGGCCTGCGCGCACCGCGCGAGGCGCTGGAGTTCATCGCCGACCGCGTCGAAGGCAATCTGCTGGCTGCCCACCAGGAGATTGCCAAGCTGGCGCTGCTGTTTCCTGCCAACGCGCCGCTGACGGCGGAGCAGGTGGCAGACGCCGTGCTCAACGTCGCCCGCTACGACGTCTTCGCCCTGGCCCCGGCGCTGCTCGCCGGCGACGGGCCGCGGGCATTGCGCCTGCTCGAAGGCCTGCGCGCCGAAGGCGAACCGCTGCCGCTGGTGCTCTGGGTGGTCGCCGAAGAGCTGCGCACGCTGCTGCGGGCGCTGGACGCGGTGGCCGCGGGCAAGCCGCTCGGCGCCGTGGCGCGCGAATTGCGTATCTGGGGGCCGCGTGAGAGGGTCCTGCCGCAGGCGCTGCGCCGCATTTCCGCCGCCACGGCGGCGTCGCTGCTGGCGCGCTGTGCCGATATCGACCGGCTGGTCAAGGGACTGGCAGCGCCGCGGGCCGACAGCGACCCGTGGCTAGAATTGAGCGACATCGCGCTCGCCTGCGCCGCTGGAAACCGGTGAACGCTCCCGCCGAACTGACGACCACGACCGAACTGCCGGCCTACATGGAGGCGCTCGGCCGTCGCGCGCGCAACGCCGCCGCGGCAATGGCACGGGCGACCACGGCGCAGAAGAACGCCGCCTTGCAGGCAATCGCGGCCGCGCTGCGCGACGGCGCGGCCGAACTGCTCGAGGCCAATCAAGGCGACGTCGGGCGCGCCGTCGTCGCCGGCCTCGAGGCGCCGCTGGTCGATCGCCTGCGCCTGTCGGCTGCCGGCATCGGGAAGATGGCTGCCGGCGTCGAGAAGGTGGCGCAGCTGCCGGACCCGGTCGGCGAAGTGAGCGACGTCAGGCCGCAGCCTTCGGGACTGCGGATCGGCCGCATGCGCGTGCCGCTCGGCGTGATCGGCATCATCTACGAGAGCCGGCCGAACGTGACCGTCGATGCGGCGTCGCTGTGCCTGAAGAGCGGCAATGCCACCATCCTGCGCGGCGGCTCGGAGGCCTTCGCCAGCAACCGGCTGCTGGCGCGGCAGGTCGGCCGCGGCCTGCGCGCCGCCGGGCTTCCGATCGACGCGGTGCAACTGGTCGACAGCACCGACCGCGCCGCCGTCGGCCTGCTGGTGTCGATGCCGAAGTACGTCGACGTCATCGTGCCGCGCGGCGGCCGTGGCCTGATCGAGCGGCTGGCGGCCGAAAGCCGGGTGCCGATGATCAAGCACCTCGACGGCAACTGCCACGTCTACGTTGACGCCGCGGCCGACCTGGCGCAGGCGGTCGAGATCGCCGTAAACGCCAAGACCTACCGCACCGGCATCTGCGGCGCGATGGAGACCCTGCTCGTGCACGCCGACGTTGCCGGCACTTTCCTGCCGCAGGCCGGTGCCGCGCTGCTGGCGCGCGGCGTCGAGCTGCGCGGCTGTGCCGCCACCCGTGCCCTGTTGCAGCAGGCAAAGGAAGCGACCGAGGAGGACTGGTTCACCGAGTACCTGGCGCCGATTCTCGCCGTTCGCGTGGTCGATTCGCTCGACACCGCCATCGCCCACATCGCCCACTACGGTTCGCACCACACCGACGCGATCGTCAGCCGCGACCATGTCGCCATCGAGCGCTTCTTCCGCGAGGTCGACTCCAGCTCGGTGATGGTCAACGCACCAACCTGCTTCGCCGACGGCTACGAGTATGGCCTGGGCGCCGAGATCGGTATCTCGACCGACAAGCTGCACGCCCGCGGCCCGGTCGGGCTCGAGGGCCTCACCTCGCAGAAGTACATCGTCTTCGGCAGCGGCCAGTTGCGCGGCTGAACGGCCGCGTCGCGCCGGCGCTCAGGGCGCTTTCGAACTGGCTGTTGAAGGCCTCTAGCCAGCCGGCTCGACGCGGATCCTCGCCGCCAGCGACCGCAGTTCGTCGAGCGGCGGCTCCTTGCGCGGCCAGGTCAGGCCGACGCCGTCGCCGGCGTGCCGCGGCAGCACGTGCACGTGCACGTGCGGCACCGTCTGCCAGCCCGCAGGGCGATTCGCCTGCAGCACGGTGATCCCTTCGGGATGAAAGGCGGCTTCGACCGCACGCGCCACCCGCGCCACGCTGCGGAAAAGCGCGCCGGCAAGCTCGTCGTCGAGCTCGAGGATCGTCTCGACCTGCCGCCGGGTGGCAACGATCACGTGGCCGGGGTTGACCTGGCCAGCATCCATGAAAGCGACCGTGTGCTCGTCCTCGTACACGATCGCGGCCGGCAGTTCGCCGCGGACGATCCGGGTGAAGACACTGGGCTGCATCGCTCGCTCCGCGTTTCGGGATCGCCGATTGTAGGAGCGCGTATCGTTCGCCCGCCGCCTTAGCCGCTGTCGCCCCGCCATGAACGCCGAACAGTTCTTCGCCATCTGCCCCCGCGGAATCGAACCGCTGCTGGCCGATGAACTGCGCGCGCTTGGCGCTGCTGCCGTGACGCCGGAAAGCGGCGGCGTTGCCTTCGGCGGCACGATGCGCACGGCCTATGCCGCCAATCTCGAAAGCCGCCTCGCCAGCCGTGTCCTGTGGCAGGTTGGCACCGGCGACGGCAGCAGCGAAACTGCGCTGTACGAATGTGCCCGTGACATCGCCTGGGAACGGCAGTTCACGCCGCAGCAGACACTGCGCATCGATCTTTCGGCTTCGCGGTCACCGCTGCGCAGCCTCGACTTCGCGACGCTGCGGATCAAGGATGCGATCGTCGACCGCCTGCGCGACGCCACCGGCGCGCGGCCGTCGATCGACCGCGGCCAGCCCGACGTGCGGGTCTTCGCCTACCTCGACGGCGAGCGGCTGACGCTTTACCTGGACCTGTCCGGCGAGCCGCTTTTCAAGCGCGGCTGGCGCGCCGAGAAGGGCGAAGCGCCGCTGAAGGAGAACCTGGCGGCGGCGCTGCTTGCGCTTTCCGGCTGGACCGCCGAGCAGCCGCTGCTCGATCCGTTCTGCGGCAGCGGCACCATCGCCATCGAGGCGGCGCTGATCGCCTCGCGGCGCGCACCGGGGCTGGATCGCCGCTTCGGCTTCGAGCAGTTGGCCGGCTTCGATGCCGCGGCCTGGCGCGAACTGAAAGCGCAGGCGGCCGCGGCGGTCGACGACACCGTCAAGGCGCGCATCACCGGTTCGGACATCTCGACGCGCGTCATCGACACCGCGCGCGGCAACGCGAAGCTGGCCGGGTTGCAGGCCTGGCTCGACGACGGCCGGCTCGCCTTTGCCGCCACCGATGCCCGCCAAGTCGAAGCGCCGTCGGCCGCCGGCATGATCGTCACCAATCCGCCCTATGGCGAGCAGAGCGCGCCCAAGTCCGCCACCGTGCCGGCGCTGATGCGCGACTTCGGCGATCGGATGAAGGCCGCGTTTCCCGGCTGGACCGCCTGGATGCTGTCGGCCGACCGCGATCTGCCGCGGCAGATGCACCTCGCCGAAACGCGCAAGATCGTGCTTTACAACGGCGCGCTGGAGTGCCGCCTGTTCCGCTTCGAGATGGTGAGCGGCCAGTACCGGACGCGGCCGCCGCGCGGCCCGGAGACGGCCTAGCCCACCAGCTTCTCGATGTCGGCCGCGATTTCCTTTGGCTCGGTAGTCGGCGCATAGCGCTTGACGACCTCGCCCTTGCGATCGGCGAGGAACTTGGTGAAGTTCCACTTGATCGCCTCCGAACCGAGCAGTCCCGGCTTGGCCTTGGTCAGGTACTTGTACAGCGGATGTGCCGCGTCGCCGTTGACGTCGACCTTGGCGAACAAGGGAAAGGTGACGCCGAAGTTCATCTCGCAGAACTCGGCGATCTCGGATTCCGGGCCCGGTTCCTGCTGGCCGAACTGGTTGCTCGGAAAGCCGAGGACCGCGAAGCCGCGTTCGTGGAACCGCTTGTACAACTCCTCCAGCCCCTTGTACTGCGGCGTGAAGCCGCACTGGCTGGCCGTGTTGACGATCAGCAGCACCTTGCCCTTGTAGTCGGCGAGCTTTCGCGTCTTGCCGTCGATCGTCGTCGCTGAGAATTCGTAGACGGTGGCCATCGCGCTGGCGCCGTTGGCGGCGATCCTGGAGAGGCGACGATCATAGCCGCGCCATCGCGGCAGCCCGCCGCGCGCCGGCGCCAGCCCCCAAAGGCGGGTGCCAGTACCGCGGCCTCAGTCGGTCAGGCCGAGGTGCTCGATGCCGCGCTGCATCTCCTGCAAGCCGCCGAAGAGTTTCGAGTTGAGCTTGACATTGAGCCGCAGGTCGTTCAGCGAGTCGGCGTTGCGCAGCGCGTCCTCGTAGCTGATCAGTCCCGCCTCGTGCAGGTCGAACAGCGCCTGGTCGAAGGTCTGCATGCCCTGCTCGCGGCTGCGCTTCATCACCTCGCGGATCTCCGGCACGTTGCCCTTGAAGATCAGATCCTGGATCAGCGGCGAGTTCAGCAGGATCTCCACCGCCGGGATGCGGCCCTTGCGGTCCTTGAACGGGATCAGCCGCTGCGACACCATCGCCCGCAGGTTCAGCGACAGGTCCATCAGCAACTGCTGCCGCTTCTCCTCCGGGAAGAAGTTGACCACCCGGTCGAGCGCCTGGTTGGTCGAGTTGGCGTGCAGAGTGCACATCACCAGGTGGCCGGTTTCGGCGAAGGCGATCGCGTGCTCCATGGTTTCGCGCTCGCGGACCTCGCCGATCAGGATCACGTCCGGCGCCTGCCGCAGCGTGTTCTTCAGCGCCACGCTCCAGCTGTCGCAGTCGACTCCGATGTCGCGGTGGGTGATGATGCAGTTCCGGTGCTGGTGCACGAACTCGACCGGATCCTCGATGGTGATGATGTGGCCCTGGCTGTTCTCGTTGCGGTAGCCGACCATCGCCGCCAGCGTCGTCGACTTGCCGCTGCCGGTGGCGCCGACCATCATGATGATGCCGCGCCGCGCCATCACCAGGTCGTTGACGATCGGCGGCAGGTTCAGCTCGGCGGCGGTGGGAATGCGGTCGGTGATGACGCGGAAGACAACGGCGACCTTGCCCTGCTGGATGAACGCCGAGACGCGGAAGCGGCCGATGCCGGTCGGGCTGATGGCGAAGTTGCTCTCGCGCGAGGCTTCGAACTGCTGCATCTGGCGGTCGTTCATGATCGCCCGCACCAGCTCGGCGGTGTGCTGCCCGGACAGCGGCTGGTTCGACACCGGCATCACGCGGCCATCGATCTTGAACGCCGGCGGAAACTCGGCCGTCAGGAAGAGATCCGAACCCTTCTTCGTCAGCAGCAGCTTCAGCAGGTCGTGGATGAAGCGGGTGGCCTGGTCGCGATCCATCGTGTGTCCTCGGCGCGTTCAGCGCGGCACATTGCTCGTCTGCTCAGCCGACGAAGGCTTCAGGCGACTTGGCATAGGTCCGCGCTTCGGCGTGGGTGATCGTGTTGCGCCGGACCAGGTCGAGCAGGCACTGGTCGAGCGTCTGCATGCCGTGCTGGGCGCCGGTCTGGATCATCGAATACATCTGCGCGATCTTCGATTCGCGGATCAGGTTGCGGATCGCCGGCGTGCCGACCATGATCTCGTGCGCCGCCACCCGGCCGCTGCCGTCCTTGCGCTTCAACAGCGACTGCGAGATCACCGCCACCAGCGATTCGGACAGCATCGCCCGCACCATCTCCTTCTCCGCCGCCGGGAACACGTCGACCATGCGGTCGATCGTCTTCGCCGCCGACGAGGTGTGCAGCGTGCCGAGCACCAGGTGGCCGGTCTCGGCGGCGGTCAGCGCCAGGCGGATCGTTTCCAGGTCGCGCAGCTCACCGACCAGGATCAGGTCCGGGTCTTCGCGCAGCGCCGCACGCAGCGCATTCGCGAAAGACAACGTGTGCGGCCCGACCTCGCGCTGGTTGATGACACACTTGCGCGGTTCGTGCACGAACTCGATCGGGTCCTCGACCGTCAGCAGGTGCCCCTGCACGTTCTGGTTGACGTGGTCGACCATGGCCGCCAGGGTCGTCGACTTGCCCGAGCCGGTCGGTCCGGTGACCAGCACCATGCCACGCGGCTTCATCACCAGATCGGCAAAGATCTTCGGGCACGCGAGTTCCTCGAGCGTCAGCACCCGCGACGGAATGGTTCGAAGCACGGCCGACGACCCGCGGTCCTGCATGAACGCGTTGACACGGAAGCGCGCAAGGCCCGGCAGGTCGAACGAGAAGTCGACGTCGTAGGTCTCGTCGTAGTGCTTGCGCTGCTGGTCGTTCATGATGTCGTAGATCATCGCGTGCACGTCCTTGTGCTCCAGCGGCGGCAGATTGATGCGCCGCACGTCGCCGTGCACGCGGATCATCGGCGGCAAGCCGGCGGACAGATGCAGGTCGGACGCCTTGTTCTTGACAGAAAATGCGAGTAGCTCTGAGATGTCCATGAAGGCGTCTGAAGAAGGCTGGCGATGAGGGTCCGACGACCACCAGAAGCGAGTACGGGCTTTGCTCGAAATCCTTGCACGGCAAGGACTTAGCTCGGCAGTGACAGGCCGCGGCCGATTATGAGCAGTTCGAACGATTCGTTGCAAGCCGGCCTGACGACGCTGACCGAACGGATTACTGGGGCTGCGTTGCGCGCGCAGCGGCCGGCCGACGCGGTCACCCTGGTGGCGGTCAGCAAGACTTTCGGCGCCGACGAGGTGCTCGCAGTGGCCCGCTGCGGCCAGCTCCATTTCGGCGAGAACTACCTGCAGGAGGCCCTGCCGAAGATCGCCGCCGTCCGCGCCGCGGCGCCCGAACTGCCGCTCGCCTGGCATTTCATCGGCCCGATCCAGAGCAACAAGACCCGGCCGATCGCCGAACACTTCGACTGGGTGCAGTCGGTCGACCGGCTGAAGATCGCCGAACGGCTCTCCGAGCAGCGCCCGCCGCAACTGCCGCCGCTGAACCTGTTGTTGCAGGTCAACGTCAGCGGCGAGGACAGCAAGAGCGGCGTGGCACCGGACGAAACGGCGGCGCTGGCACGTGCGGTGGCCGCGCTGCCGCGCCTGCGGCTGCGCGGCCTGATGGCGATCCCGGAGGCGGCGGACGGACCGCAGCAGCAGCGACCGCCGCTGGCGGCGATGAAGCGCCTGTTCGACTCGCTGCGCGCGGAGGGGATCGCAGGCTGGGATACCCTGTCGATGGGCATGTCGGCCGATCTGGAAACGGCGATCGCCGAGGGCGCAACGATGGTCCGCGTCGGCACCGCCTTGTTCGGCGCGCGGGCAGCACGGCCACAAGCGGCGGAGGCGAGGTGACGATGAGCGAGTCCGGCCGCCCGAAGCGCTCGCCCCGCAGTGCGAAGCGCGTAGGGAGGGTTCAATGAGCAGCGAAGCCGCACTCGACGAGATCGACCGCATCCACGACGACGAGCCCGAGCGCGCCGCCGCGTCGCTGCGCGGCTTCGATGCCACCGGCCTGCCGGCCGGCCGGCTGCCGCTGCTCGGCTTCCTTCTGCTGCATGTTCTCGGCGAGAAGTTCGGGGCGTGGGCCGAGGCGGCCGAGCGGCTCGTGGCGCTGCGGGAAGCGCGCGCCGATGCGCCGCTCGCCCTGCTGGCGCATGCCGCTGTCGCCGCCCGGCTCGCGGGACGAGCGGACGAATCGGAAACCGAGCTGGCCCGCCGCGGCGGCGAGGCCGGGGCGGGGTTGCTGGTGGGTCTGGGCGTGATCGGCTGGCGACCGCCGGCCGCGACCGAGGACCTGGCGGCGGAACTGCACCGGCTGGCGGCCGCGTCGGCTGCGCTCGCTGTCGACGGCCCGTTGAACCAGCGGCTGGCGATCGGCTTCAACAATGCCACCTCGGCCCTGCTCGACCGGGCACCGGCGCCGGTCGCGCCTACGGTCGCCGCTGCGCTCGCCGCCGGCGCCGACGCGGCGCTGCGCTTCTGGCTCGCCGCCGGGACCTGGGTCAACCACGAGCGGGCGCTGTACCTGCGGGCGCTGGTGGCCAACCGCTGCGGCCATGCCGCGGCCGCGCGCGACGATTGCCGGAAGGCGCTGGCGATCATCGCCGCCAACGGCGCCGAAGAGGTCGACCGCGTGTTCCTGCAACTGCAACTTGCCGGGGCGCTGCTCAAGCTCGGCGATGCCGCCGCCGGCGAGGCGCAGCTCGCCGAGGCGAAGTCCGCCGCGGCCGCCTGGGCCGACGACGGCATGCGCTCCTGGTTCCAGGGCGAATACGACCGGCTCTTTGCCGGCGGAGGCCACTGATGCAGATCGCATTCATCGGCGGCGGCAACATGGCTGCCGCGCTGATCGGCGGCCTGCTCGCCGCGGGACGGACCGCCGCCGAACTGTCGGTGATTGAACTCGACCCGCAGCGCTGCGACTGGCTGAAGCAGCAGTTCGGCGTCGCCGCGGCGACTGCGCCCGGGCCGTCGCTGCGCCGGGCCGAAGCGCTCGTGCTCGCCGTCAAGCCGCAGCAGATGCGCGAGGCCTGTGAGGCGGTGCGGCCGCACCTGGCAGCGCCGCTGGTGGTGTCGATCGCCGCCGGCACGCGTTCGGCTGACATCAGCCGCTGGCTCGGCGCCGATGCGATCGTCCGCACGATGCCCAATACGCCGGCGCTGATCGGCCGCGGCATCACCGGCATGGCGGCCACGGCGGCGGTGACCGAGGCGCAGCGGGCGCTCGCCGAATCGATCCTTCGCTGCGCCGGCCCGGTGCTGTGGTTGGCCGACGAGTCGCTGCTCGATGCCGTCACCGCCGTCTCCGGCAGCGGCCCCGCCTACGTGTTCTACTTCATCGAGGCGCTGGCGCGCGCTGGTGCTGAACTGGGCCTTACCGCAGCCCAGTCGCGGACGCTGGCGGTGCAGACCTTCACCGGCGCGGCCGAACTCGCGGCGCAGTCAGCCGAATCGCTGGAGGTCCTGCGCCAGCGCGTCACCTCCAAGGGCGGCACCACGGCGGCGGCGCTGGCGGTGCTCGACGCCAATGCGGTCGGCGCGCACATCGGTGCCGCGGTGCATGCGGCGCAGCGTCGCGCAGCGGAGCTCGGTGAGGAGTTTGGCCGGCAGTAGCCGCGAGGCGCCTGCTGGTCAGGTCAACGCGTAGTGCGCGACCACGCCGGCAAATATCGCCAGCCCCAGCCACTGATTGTGGCGAAAGGCGCGGAAGCACTCGTCGCTGCGTCGATTGCGGATCAGCATGAAGTGATAGCCGGCAATGGCGAGCGCCGCGGTCCAGCCGAGGTAGAACGGCCACGAAAGGCGCAGCGCCACGCCGATGGCGGCCAGCAGAAGCAGGTGCGCCGCATAGCAGCCCGTCACGGCTGCGACATCGGCGCGGCCGAACAGGATCGCCGATGAGCGCAGGCCGATGCGCAAGTCGTCGTCGCGGTCGACCATTGCGTATTCGGTGTCGTAGGCGAGCACCCAGAACAGGTTGGCGGCGAACAGCCACCAGCCGAGCACCGGCACCTCGCCCCGAACCGCCGCAAACGCCATCGGGATGCCGAAGGAGAAGGCGATGGCCAGCCAGGCCTGCGGCAGCGGGAAGAAGCGCTTGAACAGCGGGTAGGTGGTGGCGATCACGGAACCGGCGACCGCCAGCCACAACGTCAGCGCGTTCAGCGGCACGAGCAGCAGCGCCGAGGCCGAAAGCAGCACCAGGAACACCACAAGCGCCTCGCGCACCGGCAGCTTGCCGCTGGAGACGACCCGATCGGCGGTGCGTTTGACGTGGCCGTCGAAGTCGCGGTCGGCCACGTCATTGATGGCGCAGCCGGCCGAACGCATCAGGAAGGTTCCGGCGACGAAGATCGCCAGGTGCAGCGGGCTGGGCACGCCTTCGGAGGCCAGCCACAGGGCCGTCAGCGTGGGCCACAGCAGCAGCAGGGTGCCGACCGGCTTGTCGAAGCGGATCAGGCGGCCGTAGAGGGACAGTCGCTCGGTGATTGACATTGGGCAGACGAACCGTTCGGCCGGCGGCTGGCCGCCTTTGCACTCGCCAGTTCCGCCAAGTATCGTAACAAGCGAGTCACGGCCTACCAGAACAATTCCGGCCTTTCCCGAGGAGACCACCATGCTACGAAAACTGCTGCCGGCGGCCGTCGCCGCCGTCTGCGCCGCCATGAGTCCCGCTGCCCATGCCCAGGTCGAAATCCAGTGGTGGCACTCGATGGGGGGAGCGCTGGGCGAACAGCTCAACGATCTGGCCAGGAAGTTCAACGAGCGGCAGAAGGACTACAAGGTCGTCACCGTCTACAAGGGGAGCTATCCGGAGTCGATGACGGCGGCGATCGCCGCCTTCCGCGCCGGCCAGGCGCCGCACCTGCTGCAGGTGTTCGAAGTCGGCACGGCGACGATGATGGCCGCCCGCGGCGCCGTCAAGCCGGTCTACCAGCTGATGAAGGAGCAGAACGAGCCCTTCGACCCGAAGGACTACCTTCCGGTGGTCACGGGCTACTACTCCGACCTGAAGGGGAACCTGCTGTCGTTCCCCTTCAACAGCTCGACGGTGATGTTCTACATCAACAAGGACGCCTTCAAGAAGGCCGGTCTGCCGCCGGAGGCGCCGAAGACCTGGAAGCAGTTCGTCGCCGCCGCCGAGAAGCTGAAGGCCTCCGGCCAGGACTGCGTCTACACCACGAGCTGGCCGTCGTGGATGCACATCGAGAACTTCAGCGCCTGGCACAACGTGCCGATCGGCACCAGGCAGAACGGCATGGGCGGGCTGGACACGGTGTTCAGCATCAACTCGCCGCTGCATGTGCGCCACGTGACGATGCTGGGCGAACTGGCGAAGAAGGGCATGTTCACCTACGCCGGGCGCACCAACCAGGGCGACGCCAAGTTCTCCAGCGGCGAGTGCGCCATGTTCAGCGGCAGCACCGGCGCTCAGGCCGGGATCCGCAAGTCGGCCAAGTTCGACTGGTCGATCAACTTCATCCCCTACCACGACGACGTGGCGGGCGCGCCGCAGAACTCGATCATCGGCGGCGCCTCGCTTTGGGTGATGACCGGCCGCAAGCCTGAGGAGTACAAGGGCGTGGCCCGCTTCCTCGCCTTCCTGTCGCGCACCGAGATCCAGGTGCAGTGGCACACCGGCACCGGCTACGTGCCGATCACGCTTGCCTCCTATGAAGCCACCCGCGTTTCCGGTTTCTACGACCGCGACCCCGGCGCCGCCCTGGCCGTGAAGCAACTCACCAACAAGCCGCCGACCGAGAACTCCAAGGGCCTTCGCTTCGGCAACTTCGTGCAGGGGCGCGAGGTGATCGAGGAGGAACTCGAGGCGGTGTTCGCCGGCAAGAAGACCGCGCAGGCGGCGTTGAATGACGCCGTGCGGCGCGGCAACGAGGTCCTGCGCAGGTTCGAGGCCGCCAACAAGTAGCCTTTCACCGGCACGCCGGGCGGATGGAAAAGCGCGTCGTCTTCCGCTCGGCGTGGCTGCCGTATGCGCTGCTGGCGCCGCAGTTGGCGATCACGGTCGTCTTCTTCTTCTGGCCGGCGGCGCAGGCGATCTGGTACTCGTTCCAGTTGCAGGACGCCTTCGGCCTGAACACCCAGTTCGTCGGCTTCGAGAACTTCCGCATCCTGTTCAGCGACGCCAACTACCTGCGCTCGTTCCGCACCACGGCGATATTCAGCGTGCTGGTGGCCGGGTTCGGTCTCGGGCTGTCCCTTCTGCTGGCGGTGATGGCCGACCGGGTCGTAAAAGGGGCGCTGGCCTACAAGACGGTGCTGATCTGGCCCTATGCGGTCGCTGCAGCGGTCGCCGGTGTGCTGTGGGCATTCATCTTCGCGCCGTCGATCGGCATCGTCACCTACCTGCTGAAGGGCTTCGGCATCCACTGGAACTGGATCATCAACGGCAACCAGGCGATGCTGCTGGTGGTGATCGCCTCCGTCTGGAAGCAGATCAGCTACAACTTTCTCTTCTTCCTCGCCGGCCTGCAGTCGATTCCGAAGTCGCTGCTCGAGGCGGCCGCGATCGATGGCGCTGGGCCGGCGCGACGCTTCTTGACCATCGTGCTGCCGCTGCTGTCGCCGACCACGTTCTTCCTGCTGGTGGTCAACATCGTCTACGCCTTCTTCGACACCTTCGGCGTCATCGATGCCACCACCCAGGGCGGGCCGGCGCAGGCCACCCAGATCCTCGTGTACAAGGTCTATCACGACGGCGTGAAGTCGGGAGACCTCGGCGGCTCGTCGGCACAGTCCGTGATCCTGATGATCATCGTCATCGCGCTGACGGCGATCCAGTTCCGCTACATCGAGCGCAAGGTGCAGTACTGACGTGAAACCCCCACGCTCGCTGACGCTCGCTGCCCCC
>Ga0105090_10000821_pt1 | contig 15993 bp, 13 predicted proteins | sample PPLLak3March2015_FD_79110 | JGI IMG/M metagenome (GOLD analysis project Ga0105090, IMG submission 79110) | Freshwater sediment microbial communities from Prairie Pothole Lake near Jamestown, North Dakota, USA - PPLs Lake P7 Core (1) Depth... | ecosystem: Environmental > Aquatic > Freshwater >... | reverse complement strand
TCGACGCACGTCGGTCGCGACGTGGGCGAGCGCGTGGCACGACGGCTCGGCAAGAGCCTGCTCGAGCTCGGCGGCAACAACGCCATCATCGTGGACGAGTTCGCCAACCTCGATCTCGCCGTGCCCTCCATCGTGTTCGGCGCGGTCGGCACCGCGGGCCAGCGCTGCACCACGACGCGCCGCGTGCTGGTGCACGAATCGCGCCTTGCCGAACTCGAGCAGCGGCTGGTCCGGGCGTACGCGCAGGTGCGCATCGGCGACCCGCTCGAGCCGGGCACGCTGATGGGCCCGCTGATCGATGCGGGCGCCGTCCGGCAGTTCGAGTCCGCGGTCGCGCAGGCCGTCGCCAGCGGTGGGCGACTGCTCACCGGCGGCAAGACCCTCGCCCGGCCGGGATTCTTCGTCGAGCCGGCGATCGTGGTCGCGCGCGCGGAATGGGAGATCGTGAAGACGGAGACGTTTGCGCCGATCCTGTACCTGATCCCGTTCAGGACGCTGGACGACGCGATCGCCATGCAGAACGACGTGGCGCACGGCCTGTCGTCGGCGATCTTCACGGACCGCCTGCAGCACGCCGAACGCTTCCTCTCGGCCTCGGGCTCGGACTGTGGCATCGCCAACGTCAACATCGGCACGTCCGGTGCCGAGATCGGCGGCGCCTTCGGTGGCGAGAAGGACACGGGTGGCGGCCGCGAGTCCGGCTCCGACGCCTGGAAGGCCTACATGCGCCGGCAGACGTGCACGGTGAACTGGGGCACGGAGCTGCCGCTCGCCCAGGGCATCAGTTTCGATGTGACGGGCTGAGGCCTCAGCGACGCCCGGCAAGGTCGGCGTAGAGCACGCGCACGAAACGCTCCGTGCTCTCGCCCGCCCCGCCGTAGCGCTCGTCGAAGGCTGCGGTCGGCTGCGCTGCAAGCACCTCGTCCACGCTGGCGCCCTCGTCCACCAGCTCGCGCACGCGACGCCCGACCGCCACCAGCATGTCGCGATAGGCGGACAGCTCGGCGCGATTCGACACCGGGCCGTGTCCCGGCACGATCACCGTGCGGGCGTCGACCCGCGACAACACCGTCTCGATCGCGGCGACCAGCCCCGCAAGCGAACCGCCGTTGGCGACATCGACGAAGGGGTATCCGTCGGCGCGATAGACGTCGCCGACCTGGGCGACGTTGGCGACCTGCCACAGGGCAATCAGGTCGCCATCGGTGTGCGCGCCCGGCACGTGCAGCAGGGCCAGGCGATCCCCGTTCAGGTGCAACGTGAGCGTGTCGTCGAACGTGACCACCGGCAGCGCATCACGCGGCGCGGCCGCCACCTCGAGGTCCTGGATGACGATCGACTGCCGCGCGTTCATCCGCGTGCGGGTGTCGGCGTGGGCGACCGACGCTGCGCCGGCGCGGCGCAGTGCAGCGTTTCCGCCGACGTGATCGGGATGCCAGTGCGTATTGACGACCAGGCGCACGTTGTCGCCGGCGACGCGGCCGATGGCCTCGAGGAGTTGCGGCGCCGCCGCCGCGTCGCCGGAATCGACGACCAGCACGCCGTCGCTGCCGCTCCAGACCACGACGTTGCAGCCGGCGCCGCGCAGCACGTGCAGCCCGCTCCGCAACGCCTGCGCCTCGATCGCGACCGGCGCGGCCCCCTGGGCCCAGCCGGCCTCCATTGCGAACAGCAGCACGGCACCAAACAGCGATGCGGCAGCGAGTCTCGACATCTCCAGGCTCGTCCTCAGGCAATCTCGCGGATGCCCGGACAGTATACGGCGCGGCTCCAGGGCCACGCGTGACTGATATGATCCTCGCATGGCCGTCGTCTCCATGCTGCGCCGTTGTCTGTCGCTCGTCGCCGTGCTAGCGGGCGGCTGGCTGCTGCTGGCGCAGGCCGCCGCGCCGGCGGGCCCGAGCGGCGTGATCCTGCCGGTGACCGGGCCGATCGGCCCGGCCACCAGCGACTTCTTCGTGCGCAAGCTGCGCGACGCCACCGCGAGCGGAGCCGAGCTGGTCGTGGTCACGATCGATACGCCGGGCGGGCTCGACACCGCGATGCGCGACATGGTGCAGGCGATCCTCGCCTCCGACGTTCCGGTGGTCACATACGTTGCACCGAGTGGCGCGCGTGCGGCGAGCGCGGGCACCTTCCTCGTCTACGCGAGCCACGTGGCAGCGATGGCCCCGGCCACCAACCTCGGTGCCGCGACCCCGGTGCAGGTCGGCGGGCCGTCGCCGGACAAGCCGGGCGACCAGAAGGGTGCCGACAGCAAGCCGGAGCCCTCCGCCACCGAGCGCAAGGCCATGAACGACTCGATCGCCTACATCCGTGGTCTCGCCGAACTGCGGGGGCGCAACGTCGAGTGGGCAACCTCGGCGGTGCGCGATGCGGAGAGCCTGCCGGCGGACGAGGCACTGGCGGCGGGCGTCGTGGACCTGAAGGCCGCCGACCTGCCTGAACTGTTGCGCGCCCTCGACGGTCGCAAGGTCAAGCTCAAGACGCGGGAGGTCGAACTGCGCACGGCCGGCCTGGTCCTGCGCCAGGTCGAACCCGACTGGCGCACCAACCTGCTGTCGCTGCTGACCAACCCGAACGTCGCGTACCTGCTGATGCTGATCGGCATCTACGGACTGCTGCTCGAGGGCTACAACCCGGGCGCGGTGTTGCCGGGCGTGGTGGGCGCGATCTGCCTGCTGCTCGCGCTGTTTGCCTTCCAGGTGCTCTCGGTCAACTACGCCGGCCTCGCGCTGATCGCGCTCGGTGTGGTGCTGATCGTCGCGGAGTCCTTCGTGCCGTCGTTCGGCGCACTGGGCTTCGGCGGCATCATCGCGTTCGTCATCGGCTCGGTGATGCTGCTCGACAACGAGGTGCCGGGTTTCTCGATCGCCTGGCAGCTGATCGGGGCCATGGGCCTCGCCGGCGCCCTGGTGCTGCTCGCGATCGTTTCGTTCGCCGTGCGCGCGCGCCGTCGCCCGGTGGTGAGCGGTGCCGAGGGTCTCAGTCGCGAGATCGCCGAGGCGGTCGAGGACTTCGATCGGCAGGGACTGGTGCGGGTGCACGGCGAGTTGTGGACGGCGGTGAGCACGGAACCTGTGCGCGCCGGCCAGCGTCTCAAGGTACGCAAGGTGGACGGCCTGGTGATCCAGGTCGAACCCGAGCGCCCATGAATCCCAGGAGTGTGCAGCGATGATCAACTTGCCTGTCGTGGCCTTCGTCCTCGTCCTGCTGGCGGTGATCGCCACGCAGATCTTCAAGATCCTGAACGAGTACGAGCGCGGCGTGGTGTTCACCTTCGGCCGCTTCACCGGCGTGAAGGGGCCCGGCCTGATCATCCTGATCCCGCTCGTGCAGCGCATGGTCAAGGTGGACCTGCGCACGGTCGTGCTCGACGTGCCGACCCAGGACGTGATCTCCCGCGACAACGTGTCGGTGAAGGTGAATGCGGTCGTCTATTTCCGCATCGTGGATCCCGACAAGGCGATCATCCAGGTCGCCAATCCGTTCGAGGCCACGAGCCAGCTGGCCCAGACCACGCTGCGCTCGGTGCTCGGCCAGCACGAACTCGACGAGATGCTGTCGCAGCGCGACAAGTTGAACGTGGACATCCAGCGCATCCTGGACGCGTCCACCGACGCCTGGGGCATCAAGGTGGCCAACGTCGAGATCAAGCACGTGGACCTCGACGAGACGATGATCCGCGCCATGGCCAAGCAGGCCGAGGCGGAGCGTACGCGCCGCGCCAAGATCATCCACGCGGAGGGTGAGAAGCAGGCGGCCGCACAGCTGGTCGAAGCCGCGCAGACGCTCGGCGCCGACCCCAAGGCCCTGCAGCTGCGCTACCTGCAGACGCTCTCGGACCTGTCCAGCGAAAAGGCGACCACCATCGTCTTCCCGCTGCCGATGGACCTCATCAAGCCGTTCCTGGACCGCGACAAGTAACCCCGGCCCGCCGGGGCAGCAACTCAGCGGCCCCGGCTCTCCGCCCGAGCCCGCGCGAGCTGGGCCTCCAGCCGCTTCGCCGACACCGGGCCCAGCGTGCGCAGGTCCTGCGCAAACAGCGACAGGCGGAACTCCTCGATCATCCAGCGCAGGCGCTCGAGCTCGGCGCCCTGGCCGGTCGGGGCCGCCTGCGCCAGCAGCGTCTGCCACGCAACCTCGAAGGGCGCCACCTCCGCGTCGAGGCGCCGATCCCGCGTCACGTCGTCACGCAGTCGCGTCGCGCGACGGGCCGCCGCTGCCACGTACTTGGGCAGCTGGCCGAACGGCACGGCCGCCGTCGTACGCACCCAACCCGGGGGGAGCAGCGTCGCGAGCTGGCGTTGCAGGGAGTCCCGCGCAGCCGAGTACGCCGGCGCCCCCAGCGGCGCCAGCGCTGCACGCAGGTCCTTCACGGCCAGCAGCACGGCACGCACGGCGCGCGCCACGTGCTCGCCGTGTCCGGCAATCTCGGATCGCGCCGCCTCCACGCGAGCGATGAATTCCGCTTCGGTGCGTGGCAAGCCGGACTCGTCCAGCCGCAAGGCATTGGCCAGGGCTCGATCCGCGATCTCGCCGAACAGGGCTCGATCGAAGCCGGCAGCGGCCGCGAGCAGCGCCAGTTCACGGTCGGAAGCGCAGCGGCGGGCCACGAGCTCGTGCTGCTGGGGACACGCGAGCGCCGCGAGGCGCACCACTCCGTGCCGGCTGGCGGCGTCCGCGATGCCTGGCGTCGGGTACAGGCGGAGCCGCACGGCATTGCCAGCGTCCTCGATGCCCGGGAACATCCGCAGCGTCACGCGGCCGCTCGTCGCACGCACGTCGCCTGGCAGGTCGCCGAAATCCCAGCGCCGCACGCCGTCGCGCTCCCAACCGTGCCCCTGGGGTGGTCGCGCCGCGGCGGACGCCTGCACGCGCAGTTCCTGTCGCAGGGCCTCCAGGTCCCGGCCGCGCCGCAGTTCGTGCCCTCGCTCGTCGTGCACTCGCACGTTCATGCGCAGCCAGGGCGGCAACGCGATGCGCGCCAGCAGGTCGGCCTCGACCCGGGCGCCCGCCTCGGCCGTCACGAGTTCGGCGAGGCGTTCGAACAGGCCGCCCTGGCCGAGTGGCGCCAGCGCCCGCAGCAGTCGCGCGACGGCGTCGGGTATGGGTACCAGCTCGCGCCGCAGTTCCTTCGGCAGGCCCCGCAGCAGCGCGACCAGCTTGTCCTGCAGATAGCCGGGCACGAGCCATTCGAGGCGACGCGCCGGCAGCGAACCGAGCAGCGGCAGCGGGAGATCGAGCGTGACGCCGTCGTCCGGGTCCGTCGGATCGAAGCGGTAACTGAGCGGCAGCAGGTTGCCGTCGAGTTCGAAGTGCTCCGGATAGTGCGCGGCGTCGAACACCGGGGCCGGTCCGGCCAGCAGCACGGTCGCAGGCAAGTCGAGCCGCGCCGGGTGCCGGCGCTCCTCGTCGCGCCACCAGCGTTCGAACGCGCGGGTGCCGGCGACGTCCGCCGGAATTCGCTCGAGGTAGAAGTCCACCAGCGACTCGTCGGGCGCCATCAGGTCGCGGCGCCGCAGCCGCGCTTCCAGTTGCTCCAGCTGGGCTCGCTCACGCTCGTTGCGTTGCAGGAACGCCGAGCGCAGCGTCGACTGGCCTCGCACCAGCGCCTCCTCCACGAACATGCGCCGCGCAAGTGCCGGGTCGATCGTGGCGAAGTTCACCTGGCGGCCGCTGCTCAGCACGCGGCCATAGAGCGACACCGTCTCGCGCGCCATCACCATGCCGCGCGCCGGCACCCATTGCGCCTCGCCGTAGGTGCGCCGAACGAGGTGCGAGCCGGCGGACTCGATCCAGGACGGCTGCACCTGCGCCACCATTCTCGCGTACAGACGCTGCGTCTCGACCAGGCTTGCCGCGACGATCCAGTGGGGAGTTCGCCTGGCAAGCGGGCTCCCCGGTGCGATCACGAAACGAGCGTCCCTCGCCCCCAGGTAGGTGCGGCCTTCATCCAGCACGCCGATGCCGCCGAGGAACCCCGTCAGGATCGACTGGTGCAGGACGCTTGCGGGAGCCGGCTCCCCGTTGCGCTCGAGCCCCTGCCCCGCGGTGATCTCGGCCAGTTGCTCGTGCAGGTCGCGCCACTCGCGCATCCGCACGAAGGACAGGAAGTGCTCCTTGCACCAGCGCCGCAGCGCACTGGTTCCAGAAGCCGCCTGCTCGCCGGCCGCACGCCACAGGTTCAGCACGCCGATGAAGTCCGAGCGCTCGTCCGCGAACGAGGCATGCGCCAGGTCGGCGGCAGCGACCTTTTCGGCCGGGCGTTCGCGTGGGTCCTGGATGCTCAGGAACGCGGCGATGACCAGGGCCTCGCTGAGGCAGCGTTGCCGACCTGCCTCGAGCAGGATGCGCGCCAGCCGCGGATCCACCGGCAGCGATGCCATCTGCCGGCCGAGGCGCGTGATGCGACGGTCGCCGTCCACGGCGCTCAGTTCCTGCAACAGGCGATAACCGTCGTTCAGCAGGCGCGTGTCCGGGGCGTCGACGAACGGGAAGTCCTCCGGTGCCCCGAGCCCCAGCGCGGCCATCTGCAGGATCAGGCTCGCCAGGTTCGTGCGCAGGATCTCCGGGTCCGTGTATTCGGGCCGGGCCGCGAAATCCTCCTCCGAGTACAGGCGTATGCAGATGCCTTCGCCGACGCGGCCGCAACGTCCCTTGCGCTGCTCGGCACTGGCGCGCGACACAGCCTCGATCGGCAGGCGCTGGAATTTCGCTCGGGGGCTGTAGCGACTTACCCTGGCCAGCCCGGCGTCCACGACGAAGCGCACGCCGGGAATCGTGAGCGAGGTCTCCGCGACGTTGGTAGCGAGCACCGCCCGCCGCCGCGGATGCGGCTCGAACACCTTCTCCTGCTCTGCTGCGGACAACCGTGCGTACAGGGGGAACACGTCCCAGTCGAGATCGCCCGAACGCTCCAGGTACTCGCGCACCTCGGCGATCTGGCGTTCGCCCGGCAGGAACACGAGCGCATCGCCCTCGATGCGCTGCTCGTTGTGGCGCAGTTCGTCGAGCGCCGTGGCGACGGCTTCCGGCAGCGACGGCGCCTCCGTCTCCTCCTCGCTCAGCGGCCGGTAGCGCACCTCGACCGGGTGACTGCGGCCCTCCACGTCGATGACCGGCGCGCCGCCGAAATACTCGGAGAATCGCCGTGTCTCGATGGTGGCGGAGGTGACCACCACGCGCAGCTCCGGCCGGCGCGCGACCAGGCGCTTGCAGACCCCGAGCAGGAAGTCCACGTTGAGGTTGCGCTCGTGCGCCTCGTCGAGGATCAGCGTGTCGTACCGCTCGAGCAGCGGGTCGGCCTCGAGCTCGCGCAGCAGCAGCCCGTCGGTCATGAGTTTCACCAGGGTGCGTGGGCCGGTGCGATCGACAAAACGCACCTGGTAACCGACGAGGTCCCCCGGGGTGGTGCCGAGCTCGGCGCTCAACCGATGGGCCAGCGTCTGCGCCGCGATCCGCCGCGGCTGCGTGTGCCCGATCAGGCCGGCTGCGCCCCGGCCGAGTTCGAGGCAGATCTTCGGCAATTGCGTGCTCTTGCCGCTGCCGGTCGCCCCGCTCACGATCGTGACCGGTGCGCGCGTGATGGCCGCGGCGATCTCCGCCCGTCGCGCGTGCACCGGCAGGCTCTCGTCGTAGCGCACCGCCGGCGCCGAGGCGCGCCGGGCCGCAACCCTCGCCGCCGAAGCCGCCACCTGCGACTCGAGGCGATCGAGTTCGCGCGGATCCACGGCCGCGCCGCGCCGCGTCATGCGGGCGAACCACGCGCCGAGGCGGCGGCGGTCGCGCAGCTGGCAGTCGCCGAGCGTCGCGCGCAACGACGCCAGGCGCTCGCTCAGCCGAGCTCCTGCTTGGCCCTCGCCCACAGGGCCTCCAGTTCGTCGGTACCTGCGTCGCGCGGCGCGCGACCCTGCTCGGCCAGGCACGCTTCCAAGTGCCGGAAGCGCCGTTCGAATTTCGAGTTCGCGGCGCGCAGTGCGGCCTCCGGGTCGGTCCCGACGTGACGCGCGAGCTGCGCGACGCTGAACAGCAGGTCGCCGATCTCCTCGGTCACAGCCTCCGCGCTCCCCGCCTGCAGCGCGGAATGCAATTCGGCGCACTCCTCGGCGACCTTGTCCAGCACGTCACCGGGTTTCGCCCAGTCGAAGCGGACGCCCGCGGCCCGCCGCCCGAGCTTCGCTGCGCGCGTGAGCGCCGGCAGGCCGAGCGCGATGCCGTCAAGGACGCCCGCCGGGTTGCCGGCCGCGCGACGCTCCGCTGCCTTGTGCTGCTCCCAGGCGGCGGTCTGCTCGTCGGCCGAGCGCACGGTGGCGCTGCCAAAGACGTGCGGGTGCCGACGCTCGAGCTTGTCACTGATCGTCGCCGCTACGTCGTCGAAGTCGAACAGCCCCTGTTCCTCGGCGATGCGCGCCTGGAACACGACCTGGAACAGCAGGTCGCCGAGTTCGTCGCGGACGTGCTGCACGTCGCCGCGCTCGATGGCATCGGCCAGCTCGTAGGCTTCCTCGAGCGTGTGCGGCGCGATGGTCGCCCAGCTCTGTTCGCGGTCCCAGGGGCAGCCCTTCCGCGGGTCCCGCAAGGCCACCATGATGGCGCGCAGACGCTCGATGGACACGGCTCAGTCCTCCCGCAGCAGTCGATAGAGGGACAGCAGCATGCCGGCAGTCGCTCCCCAGATCTGGCGGTTGCCGTACGGGATGTCGTGCGTGAGGAACTCGTGCCCGGCGAACGCCCGCTTGCGAGGCACGTGGTGCGCAGGGTCCAGGATGAACTCGAGCGGCACCTCGAACACGTCGTCCACCTCGGTCACGTCGAGCTGGAGCGCGAATCCCGGGCGCACGAATGCGACGGCAGGCGTGATGAGGTAACCGGTGAGCACCATGTGATCGTGCAGGAATCCCGCGAGCGAGGCGAAGCCAGGCTCGAGACCGATTTCCTCGCGCGTCTCGCGCAGGGCGGCCTCCCACGGTCCGGCATCGTGCGGCTCGATGCGTCCGCCGGGAAAGCTGATCTGGCCCGGGTGGTTCTTGAGGTGCGAGGCGCGCTGGGTGAGCAGCACCGTCAGCCCCTCGGGCCGTTCGACGAGCGGCACCATGACTGCTGCGCGGGCGAAGTCGCCCGGCAGGTGGCCGCGTAACGCGGCGGTCTGCTCGGGGCTCAGGCCCGCGATCCAGGCGTCGAACGGATCACCGCCCGGCGCGGTGCCCTGCAAGCGCTGCTCGAGCTGCCGACGCAATCCCTGTGGATCCCGGTCGGCCAATCAGTCCTCCGTCTCCCGCTTGGGGGCACCACCCCGGGTGAGCCCAGCCGGATCGAGCAGCCTGGCGAGGCGCTGCGGATCCAGGTCGGTCATCTGCGCGGCGACCTCCCGGATCGGGCGACCCTCCGCCAGGGCGCGCTTGGCGATCGCCGCAGCCTGGTCGTAGCCGATCACCGGCGCCAGTGCGGTCACCAGCATCGGGTTGCGGTCCAGCGCGGCGGCCACCTGGCGTGTGTTGACCGTGAACCCGGCAATGGCGCTGCGCGCCAGGGCATGCGCCGCGCTGGCCAGCAGCTGCAGGCTCTGCAGCAGGTTGTGCGCGATCACCGGCAGCATGACGTTGAGCTGGAACGCCCCGGACTGCCCTGCGACGGCGACCGTCACGTCGTTGCCGATCACCTGTGCCGTGACCATCGCGACCGCTTCCGGAATCACGGGATTGACCTTGCCCGGCATGATGCTGCTCCCCGGCTGCAGCGCCGGGAGCGCGATCTCGCCCAGGCCGGCCAGCGGCCCGCTGTTCATCCAGCGCAGGTCGTTGGCGATTTTCCCCAGCGTCACCGCGATCGTGCGCAACTGGCCGGACAGCTCGACCGCGGTGTCCTGCGCGGCAATCGCGGCGAAGAGGTTCCGGTTCGGGTGCAGGTCGAGCCCGGTCTGGCGCGACAGCAGTGCCGCCGCGCTCCCCGCGAACGCTGCCGGCGCATTGACGCCGGACCCCACCGCCGTGCCGCCGAGTGCCAGCGCGTGCAGCCGTGGACGGCAGGCCTGCAGCCTTGCCACCCCGTCCTCCACCTGCGCGCGCCAGGCACCGAGTTCCTGTCCCAGCGTGAGCGGCATGGCATCCATCAGGTGGGTGCGGCCCGTCTTCACGACGTCACCGACGTCCCCGGCCTTGCGGGCGATCGTCTCCGACAGTTCCTTGAGTGCCGGCAGCAGCTGCTCGGCCAGCGCCAGCGCCGCGCTCACGTGTATGACGGTCGGCACCACGTCGTTGCTGCTCTGGCAACGGTTGACGTGGTCATTGGGGTGGACCGGGGTGCCGCCCGCGTACTGCGTGGCGAGCCGCGCGATCACCTCGTTCGCGTTCATGTTGCTGCTGGTGCCGGACCCGGTCTGGAACACGTCCACCGGGAAGTGGGCGTCGTGCCGTCCCTCGGCCACCTCCAGCGCGGCCTTCTGGATGGCGAAGCCACGCACCCGGTCGAGCTCGCCGAGCTCGATGTTGGCGCCCGCGGCGGCCCACTTCACCATGCCGAGCGCGCGGATGAACCCGCGCGGCATGACCAGGCCGCTGAACGGAAAGTTCTGCACGGCACGCTGCGTCTGCGCGCCCCACAGTGCGTCGGCCGGTACGCGCAGCTCGCCCATGCTGTCGCGCTCCACGCGGAACTCGTCTGCGGACATGAACCGTTGCTCCGAAAAGGGCGCGCAGGCGCCACGGCGGGGGCCTGCGGTATCATCACGAATCGTAACACCTCCGGATGCCGGCATGAGCCTCACTACCCTTGCGGCGATCTCCCCCGTGGACGGCCGCTACGCCTCGCGCTGCACCGAGTTGCGAGCCATCTTCAGCGAGTCGGGCCTGATCCGCGCGCGGGTGCGCGTGGAGGTCGCCTGGCTGCAGGCGCTGGCCGGTCCGGGCGGCCTGGCCGAACTGAGGGGTCTGGCGCCGGCGGACCTGGGGCTCGCGGCGGCCGTCGCCGCGCAGTTCGGTGACGCCGACGCGGCCGCGGTCAAGGCGATCGAGCGCGAAACCAACCACGACGTGAAGGCGGTCGAGTACTTCATCAAACAGCAGCTGGGACGGCATGCCGCGTGGCAGTCGCGCCTCGAGTTCGTTCACTTCGCGTGCACCTCCGAGGACATCAACAACCTGGCGTACGGGGTGATGTGCCTAGAAGCGCGCGATGCCGTGCTGCTGCCGCGCCTCGACTCGCTGGCCAGCGCGCTGCGGGCCATGGCCCACGCGCACGCCGACGACGCGATGATGTCGCGCACCCACGGCCAGCCGGCCACGCCCACCACGCTCGGCAAGGAAGTGGCCGTGTTCGTGAGCCGGCTGCGCCAGGCGCGCGAAGCCCTCGCCCGCGTGCCGATCCGCGGCAAGATCAACGGTGCAGTTGGCAATTTCAACGCGCACGTGGCTGCGGCGCCCGAAGTGGACTGGGTCGGTCTCGGCCGGCGCCTGGTCGAGTCGCTGGGCCTGGAGTGGAACGCCTACACCACGCAGATCGAGCCGCACGACTGGATGGCCGAGTACTTCGATGCCCTCGCCCGCTGCAACACCGTGCTGCTCGACCTGTGCCGCGACTTCTGGGGTTACATATCGCTCGGCTATTTCCGCCAGAAGGTGGTCGTTGGCGAGGTGGGCTCCTCGACCATGCCGCACAAGGTCAACCCGATCGACTTCGAGAATGGCGAGGGCAATTTCGGCATTGCGAACGCCCTGCTGCGCTTCATGTCGGAGAAGCTGCCGGTGTCGCGCTGGCAGCGCGACCTGACCGACTCCACGGTGCAGCGGAACATCGGCGTCGCGCTCGCCCACTCGGACGTGGCGATCCAGTCCGTCGGACGAGGCCTCGTGCGACTCGAGGTCGACCGCGGTCGCCTCGCCGCCGACCTGGAGGCCAACTGGGAGTTGCTCGCCGAGCCGATCCAGACCGTGATGCGGCGGTACGCCGTGCCCGACGCCTACGAGCAGCTCAAGGCACTGACGCGGGGCAAGCGCGTGGATGCCGCGGCGGTCGCGGCTTTCGTCGCGGGGCTGCCGATCCCGGACGCGGAAAAGCAGCGGCTGCTGGAACTCACGCCGGCGACCTATCTCGGCATCGCCGCCCGTCTCGCACGCGCGGTGTGATCACGAGCCGCATGCCGGACGCCACGGCCGTCGAGTTGCGTCCCGCCAGCTGGGCCGGAGACCTTGCGGCGCTGCAGGCCGTCCGGCGCAGCGTCTTCATCGAGGAACAGCGCATCCCGGAATCCGAAGAGTGGGACGACGTCGATCCGCTCGCGCGGCACGTGCTCGCCGTCACCAAGAACCGTGACGCAGTCGGCACGGGAAGGCTGGAACCCACCGGTAAGATCGGGCGCGTCGCCGTACTGCCGCAGTACCGCGGCACCGGGGTGGGCAGCCTGATCATGCGTCACCTCGTGAACCAGGCCACAGAATCCGGCTTCACGAGGGTCTATCTTCACGCTCAGGTGTCCGCGCAGGGCTTTTACGAGCGGCTGGGATTCACTGCCGACGGACCGGCCTTCGACGAAGTCGGCATTCCGCACGTGCGGATGAGCCTGGGGATCGAGCGACAAGATGGAAACGAGGTTGGACGTCAACGGCACGAGGAGCATCCTCACGACGCTCGATGAGTGCCGGGCGGCTGTCGCGGAGATCGCCAAGCGCGCCAACCGTTCCCTCGCCATCTACACCCCCGACCTCGAACCGCAGCTCTACGACCAGGACACCTTCCTCGAGCCGCTCAAGCGGCTCGTGCTCGCGCGCGGCCACGCGCGGCTGCGCGTGCTGATCTCGGACCCGGCTCGCGTCATGCGCGAAGGCAACCGCTTCATGCAGATGGCGCGCCGCCTCACGAGCTACATCGAGCTGCGCAACGTGCCGCCGGAGTTCCGCAACAACCCGGCCGCATTCATCATCGCCGACGGTTCCGCCATCGCGTACCGCCAGCACTGCACGCGCTGGGAAGGCATCGTCGAATACGACGACAAGCAGGTGGTCAGGCGTCACCTCGCCTACTTCGACGAGGTCTGGGCGGTGAGCCTGATCCAGCCCGAGCTGAGGGCGACCGCCGTCGATTTCTGAGGCAGGCGCGGCGCGCATCCACCGTATAATGCCGGACATGGTTTGGAAGCCCGACGTGACCGTCGCCGCCGTTGCGGAACGCGACGGCAAGTTCCTGTTCGTGGAAGAACGCGCCAGCGGCCGAGTGGTGATCAACCAGCCGGCCGGGCACCTGGAGGACGGCGAGACCTTCCTCGAGGCCGTCGTGCGCGAGACTCTCGAGGAGACCGCGTGGCAGTTCGCGCCGACGGCCCTGGTCGGGGTCTACGTCTGGCGGCCCGAGCACCAGTCACGCACCTTCCTGCGCGTCGCGTTCACTGGCGCGCTCGGCGATCACGACCCGACCCGGCCACTCGACCGCGGCATCCTGCGCACTCGCTGGCTCACGAGGGCCCAACTTGCCGGGCCAGGCGCGCGCCTGCGCAGTCCGCTCGTTACCCAGTGCGTCGACGACTACCTCGCCGGAGCGCGCTATCCCCTGGCGCTCATCAGCCACTTGATCGCCGCGCCCGTCTCGCTCGCCGCGAGCGGCTGATACCCGCCGATTTCGCTCACTTGGACGTGTCGGGAAACCGCGCTGCTTAGGGCGTTCGGTTGGGTGCCTGTCTGCGGAACCGTGCGCGGCATGGACGCCGCGCCCGGAGCCCCCATGGACGGGTTCACGGCGTTTCCGCGGGCAGGCACCCAATCGAACGGCCGCCTCTGCATGAGCATGCTGCACGGCTCAGAGCGTGCGCGCACGAGATAGAATTCGCGCATGAGCACCGCGCAGCGAGTCGTCCTCGGCATCTCGGGCGGAGTGGACTCCGCCGTGGCTGCCGCGCTGCTCAAGGAGGCGGGCTACGACGTCCACGCGCTGTTCATGCGCAACTGGGACGAGGACGAGGACGGATACTGCACGGCCGCCGCCGACCTGCAGGACGCGCGCAAGGTCTGCGACGAGCTCGCCATTCCGCTGCACACCGTCAACTTCGCCGCGCGGTATCGTGAGCGCGTCTTCGCGCATTTTCTGGACGAGTTGCGTGCCGGCCGCACACCGAACCCGGATGTCGCCTGCAACCGGGAGATCAAGTTCGGCGTGTGCTTCGAGCACGCGCAGCGGCTGGGCGCGCAGTGGTTCGCGACCGGCCACTACGCGCGGGTCGCCACGGTGGACGGCCGCGCGCAACTGCTCAGGGCGGTCGACCGCGGCAAGGACCAGTCGTATTTTCTGCACACCGTTCCGGGCGAACTGCTCGCCCGCACGCTGTTCCCCATCGGCCACCTGCCCAAGCCCGAGGTCCGTCGCATCGCCCACGAGCGCGCGCTGCCGGTCCACGACAAGCGCGACAGCACCGGCATCTGCTTCATTGGCGAGCGACCGTTCGCGGAATTCCTCGCCCGGTACCTGCCGGCCCAGCCGGGACAGATCGAGGACACCGCCGGGCACGTGCTCGGCAGCCATCGCGGCCTGATGTACTACACGCTCGGGCAGCGCCAGGGCCTGGCGCTCGGAGGCGTCCGCGGGGCCGCCGAGGCCCCCTGGTACGTGGCGGGCAAGGATCTCGCACGCAATGTCCTGGTCGTCACGCAACTGCATGACGACCCGCGGCTGCTGTGCCGCGAGTTCGAGACCGAGCCCGTCCACTGGATCGCGGATGCCCCGCCGGCGCCCGGGTTCGCCTGTGCCGTGAAGACCCGTTATCGCCAGCCCGATCAGTCCTGCCGGGTCACGTTGCTGGAGGACGGACGGTGCCGGGTGCGCACCGAGATCCCGCAGCGCGCCGTCACCCCTGGACAGTCCGCGGTCTTCTACGCCGGGGACACCTGCCTCGGCGGCGGGGTGATCGCGAGCACCGCGCCCCTCGCCGCCCCTGCCGCGAGCCGTGCCGACCCGCTATAATTCCGCGGCTAAACGGCATCGATTCGGCTCCGGAGGTTTCATGCGCGACAGTTTCAAGACCCGCCAGACCCTGGCGGTGGGCGGCCAGTCCTACGAAGTTTTCAGCCTGCCCGCGCTCGAGGGCCACGACCTCGGTCGCCTGCCCTTCTCGCTCAAGATCCTGCTGGAGAACCTGCTGCGCACCGAGGACGGCGTCAACGTGACGCGCGAGGACATCGAGGCGCTGCTCAAGTGGGACGCCAAGGCGACCCCGAGCCACGAGATTGCCTTCACCCCGGCCCGCGTCATCATGCAGGACTTCACCGGCGTCCCGGCGATCGTCGACCTCGCCGCGATGCGCGAGGCCATGACGCGCCTCGGCGGCAACCCGCAGGAGATCAACCCGCTCGCGCCCGCCGAGCTGGTGATCGACCACTCCGTGCAGGTCGACGAGTACGGTGGTCCCGACGCGCTGCGCAAGAACAACACCATCGAATTCGCCCGCAACGGCGAGCGCTACTCGTTCCTGCGCTGGGGCCAGACGGCGTTCAGCAACTTCAAGGTCGTGCCGCCCAACACCGGCATCGTCCACCAGGTGAACATCGAGCACCTGGCTCGCGTGATCTTCGCCGAGGGCAAGAACGGCACGAAGCGCGCATATCCCGACACGGTGGTCGGCACCGACTCGCACACGACGATGGTCAACGGCCTCGGCGTGCTCGGCTGGGGCGTCGGCGGCATCGAGGCCGAAGCGGCCATGCTCGGCCAGCCGGTCACGATGCTGATCCCGCAGGTCATCGGCTTCCGCCTGAAGGGCACGCTGCCCGCGGGCACCACTGCCACCGACCTGGTGCTCACGATCACCGAGATGCTGCGCAAGAAGGGCGTGGTGGACAAGTTCGTCGAGTTCTTCGGTGACGGACTCGCCGGCCTGCCGCTCGCGGACCGCGCCACGATCGCCAACATGGCGCCCGAGTTCGGCAGCACCTGCGGCATCTTCCCCATCGACGAGGAGACGATCCGCTACCTCGAGCTCACCGGCCGCAGCGCCGAGCAGATCGCGCTGGTCGA